>OOBP01000283.1_pt1 | contig 49712 bp, 54 predicted proteins | sample 1671681 | NCBI WGS metagenome assembly OOBP01 (sample SAMN06348181, study PRJEB24527) | human gut metagenome
AAGAGGTGGCTCATGAATATGGATTTAGTGTTGAGGAAACTGAATATATAGCTAAGGCTGCAAGTTCTTTATACAAGCTTACCCGTATTCATTTGGTAAAAAAGGAAAGGTTTGATGAGTTTATGAAACACATATATAAAGTGCCGGGAACAAATAAGCAGATAATCAAAAAGTTTGCGAGAATTGGAGAAGCTTCAATTATATACAGTATTGGAAGGCATAGGTTTATCGAGCTGGCTAGAGCAGCAGGTGCTACATATAAAATAAATGAGGGGACAGGAGGGACTGTACTGGTTAATTTAGAAATATTTGATAATTACATGGAGCAATTCAGACAACCTGTAAGACCTTTGAAAGAGCCGTTATACGGACAGGAAGAAGGTGAATTGAATGAGTAACTCATATAAGTTCTATTCAGATACAAAAGACATTATGAAAAAATATGTAAATGCTACTGAGGGAGCCATTATTTATGGCATAAGTAAATCAAGGATTATGGTTTTGGCTTCAGAAGCAGGGGCAGTATATAAGGTTGGAAATTCAGCATTGATTAATACAGATATTTTTGAAATGTATTTGGAGAAATTTAAGGAACCAACAAGACCATTGCCCAAACATATTTGGAATAAATTGTCAAGCGAAGATAAAAAAGACCACAATAGTACCTGTTTTGATAAAAAAGACCCGTGATTGTCACTTTCGGCATTATAGAAACTAATGTAATATATGGACATTCCAAGAAAAACTTGGGATGAACAATTTAATAATCAGTTACAGATTTGCAAAGTAGTTTGCACTGCAGAGTATCTGTAGGTAGTAAATTTACGGGGCATGTACCTGGAAGATGAAAGTCACAGCTATCATATTAGTAGCCTGATGGATCGAAAGATGAAGGGTGAGAAGTTGGATGGAAATCTGGAAAAAGGATTCGGCATGTTGCGTAAGGATAATCAACCACAGAGGGCGAGAAGTTTGTCCTTATCCTCAAAAGGCTAAAAGAGGAGATAGTGCTTCTGATAATTCAGAAGGGCGTCGTGAAACACATTTTGTGGCTCGTCTGTAACTCCCGGAGGTGAGAACACCTCTTTGTACACGGGGCGATATAGGAGTCTAGAAGACTGGCGTGTACCTACATGCTTAGCATTAAGCATAGCCATGTAGACTATATCACTTCCAAATTCAAATTTTGTCTATATGGCAACTAATTTGAAGGAGGATAAAGTGATGATGGGATTTAGCATAGCATTTATAATTATTGTTCTTATTGTATTGTATTCATTAGCAAGGACAGCAGGTGAGTCGGACAGGATATTGGAAAATATAAGAGAGCAATCACTCCTTGGAAGGGAGGAGAGCTCTGGTGGGAACAGTTGAAAAAAGAGATAAGCATAAGAAACGCAGATTTGTATCTCCAGAAGAAAAGCTTGAAAGAGAATTAAAAGATTGTATGCATTGTAGATTCTTCTGGGGACATAACAACAGATGTGCCAATGGAACATGTTGTAAACCATCTAAGAAAAAAGAACAGAAGCTTCCAGCGGAATGTGTCGGATGTCCATATTATCAAGGGAATGGTTATTGTTTTCCTTGTATGCGAAAGCTGATAGGAAAGTAGGTGGTTAAGATGTTCAAGTGGCTGTTTAAGAAGAAAGGATGTGCAAAACATATGAATAACAAGTTAGAAGTAATCGGCATTGATCATGGTTGGTCAATGATGAAAACAATTTCTCAGGTATTTGTCACAGGAGTTAAGGAGATTACAACAACTCCGGCACTTTTCGGCGATGTACTTGAGTATGAAGGAAAGTTCTATAAGGTTGGAACTGTGAGGCAGGAAGTAAAGGATACAAAGGTCGAAGATGACAGCTTTTATCTTCTCACTCTTGCAGCAGTTGCTAAGGAACTTAAAAGAAGAGGTCTTGCAGAGGCAAAGGTATTCCTTGCCGTAGGACTACCACTTACAAGGTTTGGAGCAGAGAAGAATGATTTTATCAAGTACCTGACAAAGAATAAGCGTGTAAGCTTCAAATATGAGAATGAGCCGTATTATATTGAAATGGATGATGTGGCAGTATTCCCTCAGTGTTATGCAGCAGTAGTGGACAAGATTCCTACAATGGCAAAGAAAACGCTGATAGTAGATATCGGTAGCTGGACAATCGACATTATGCCGGTAATCAACAAGTCACCGGATGAATCAAAGTGTGTGACGATACCAAAAGGTCTTATTACCTGTATGCGTTCTATCAATGAACAGTGTGTAAGACAACTTAACGGAGAGGTAGACGAGTCAGAGATACAGAATATCATGCGATATGGCAGGTCAGATATTGATGATGAATACTTTGCCATTATCAAGGCAGAGATAGAGGATTTTGTTGATAAGGTATATAACTCAATCCGTGAGTTTGGGTATAACTTAAAGACTACACCGATTGTATTTGTCGGTGGCGGGGCAGTTGTGATGAAGAATTTTGGTAGTCATGATGCTAAGAACATTTCCTATAACCTTGATGTAAAGGCAAATGCAAGAGGATATGAGCAGCTTGCCACAATGGGACTTAAAAGCACTAAGCGATTATCATAAGGAGGCAGATGATGGGAAGAAGACTTGAATATGAAGTAAAAACTTCTGTCCGCCTCAACATGAGCAATCCTCAGCATGTGAAAATCAATGATGTGATTCAGAACCTTGATCCGAAGATTTTCAAATCTAAGAACCAGTTCATTATAGATGCGATTCAGTTCTACATTGATAATTATGGAAAAGAAACTTTTGTTATCAAGAAGAAGGAAAAAGAGAGGGCTGAATATATCCGGTCAGAAGATATTGATGACATTAAGGAAGAGGTCATTGAAGCAGCAACCAATGAGGCTAGAAAAGAGGTAATAAAGCTGTTAGGCGGAGTGATATCCGGGATGAATGTTGGTCAGCCGGTAATAATGCAGGCAGCCAATAGTGAAGCACAAGAACCTACAGAAGATGTTATGGACGATGCAGATGTTGCAGGACTTGCAATGGGATGGATGTCGAAAGGAGACTGATTATTATGAGAAGAGTTATGGGAGCCGTAGGAACAGTAATTTTAGAGATACTCAAGTGGATATTGAGGATAATTCTTGGAGCGTTGAAGCTGGTCTTAGGACTTGCCAGAATAATTCTTCTTCTATTCGCTATGGTGGCAAGGATATTTCTTTCATTCGTAAGAATGGGCACATTCTGAGAGGAGGTGAGCGTATGCAGGTAAAGGGTTTATTCTTAAATTACAAGAAAAACAGAAGACTTATGCAGTATTTCTTTAAAATAAGAGAGCTGGTATAATGAAAGGAGTTTAAGATGCACAGAATACGGGACAGTCCTATGTGTCCCGTGCATTACAGATAAATAGTTCACCGCAAGGGTGGATGGCACGGAACACAAAGCCCGTCCCTCTTGCGGAGAAGGGATGGGTGATTACTATGAAGAAGATAAGTATTATCTTATTATCCGCAGTACTGGTCTTTTCAATGGCTGCCTGTAATGGTGGTAAGGAAAAGGCTGATAATCAGACAGAGAAACAGATGGAAAGCGTAAAACCAACTGAAGAAGTAGCAATGGCAACGGAAGCTGTTACAGAGGTCACAACCGAAGCTGGAAGTGAAGAGACAGAGAAAGATATTGCCGAGGTTAAGGATTCAGAAGAGAAGACTGATAAGGAAGATAACCAGTCTGCTGATAATGAAACTGCTTCAAAGCAGAAAGAAAAGTCAGAGCAGGATGACGAGCCGGAACAGAAAGCTCCTGCAAGTGGTAATAAGGAAGCTGGTGGAAATCAGAGTAATGCAGGTAATGGTGGTCAGACTACAGACAGTCCGAAAGACAATGTGAGCAATCCACAGCCTGCATCCGTGGCGTACAGTCCACAGAATGTTGTGTCACTTGCAACAGCAAAGTGTCAGGCAGAAGGGATGATTACCACACAGCAGAATTTACAGAATCATTTGAATGACGGCAGTATCACGCAGGAAGAGTACAATGAGTACTATCCTTACGATGGTATGGAAGGCTCTTATTATAGTGTGTTTGTAGAGACAGACCTCAACAAAGCAAGTACCATTGATGGACAGCGGTTATCATCTGAGGATGCAATCGCAGAATATATTGCAAGTATGTTACTTTTGGAAACAGATCCGGTATTCTACATCAGTTATGATGGAGTTTACACGACAGGCGGCACAGACTATTACGAGTTTCGATGTCACAGATAAATAAAAACGAATAGAAGCAGAAGGAAGAAAGATGTAAGCCATAAACTTATGTCTTTCTTTTTTTATGCGTAAATTAAGGAGGAAAGAGCACATGAAACAGAAACTAAAGCGTTTTATGGCAGGATTTATGGCAATGCTCACACTGGTTGGAACACTCTTTACGAATGGAACAACAGCATTTGCAGCCAGTCCGCAGGCAAATATTGCGTTCTGGAATGCGTCAGTCAAAAATTCCGGAGAAGTAAGTGAGCTGAAGCCCGGATATAATCATGGCAAGATTCTGTATTCAATTCTTGACGGAAATTCTGCATATTGTATGAATTTCGGATTAAGAGCAGATGGCGGTCAGCTTATGAACAGCTACGATGATGCGAGCACATCAATGTCAGCACAGCAGAGAAAGCTTTTAAGTTACTGCCTTTATTATGGGTTTAACAGTACACAAAAGGCGGCACCAAGCAACAGTCAGTGCGATGAGTATATCGCAACTCAGGCAATGGTATGGGTTATTGTAGCAGATATCTTTGGAACCGGAAGTGGTGATTCGGCAGCGAGAAAGCTCTGCAACACAGCACCAAGTCCTGATTCTTCATACAGCTATTATGAGAGACTCAGGGACAATATCAGCAGCTCCTACAATGCAACACTTCCAAGTTTTGCATCACGCAGAACCAGTGAGGCACCAACTTATGAATTAAAGTGGAATGATGGAAGTCAGAGATTTGAAACAACATTATCTGACAGCAATGGTGTTTTATCGGATTTTGATTTTGGCATCAGCGGATATTCTGTTGATAAGAATGGCAACAGTATTACAATCTCTTCAACGAGCGTGAATACTACAGCTACAACAGGAACATTCACATCCAATGCTGGCAAGGTTGAGACCACATCAAGCTGTGTATTCTGGCTTACAGGAAAGAGCGGATATCAGGAGTTTATTTCTGAAAGACCGACAGCAGATCCTATCAAAGCATATATCAAGGTCAAGACAGAGAATATCGGATATGGTGAGCTTACAAAGACAGATGAGTCAAGCGGAGTGAAGCTTTCCGGTGCAGTCTATGGAATCTATTCTGACAGCGGATGCACAAACAGAGTACAGACCATGACAACAGATGGAAACGGATATGCAAAGTCAGCTGCACTTGTTGCAGGCACTTATTATGTAAAAGAGATTACCGCACCAAAGGGATATGTCCTTTCCGGTAAGGTTCATACACTTACTGTAAAAGCAGGACAGACAACGGGAATCTCTGCAACAGATAAAGAGCAGCTTGGAGCAATCACAATTTATAAAGAGGGTGAGGTGCTTAGTTCATGGAATGGAAGCAATTTCACTTATGAGAAAAAGAAGCTTTCCGGAGCAGCATTCAAGGTAACTGCTGGAGCAGATATCTACAAGGCAGATGGTACTAAGGTTTACAATGCTGGCGATGTAGTGGCAGAAAGCCTTACAACAGGAACTGACGGACAGGTGGTATTATCTGACCTTCATCTTGGAACTTATGTGGTTACAGAGATTAAGAGCATTGAGGGATATACAATCAATACCACACCTCAGACAGTAGCAGTTGAGTATAAGGACCAGACTGTGACAGTACAGTATGAATCAACTACGATTGAGAATACAAGACAGAAAGCGGATGTATCTGTCGTAAAGAAGGACTCTGACACAGAGAACCCTCTTGATGGCGGCAAGTACACACTTTATGCCGGAAATGACATCAAAAACTATGCCGGACAGGTTATTGTGACAAAGGGTACAGCTCTTGAGACAGTAACTACAGGTGAGGACGGAAAGGCAAGCTACAGCGTGGATCTGCCAATCTCTAACGGATATTATGTCTCAGAGACACAGGCACCATATGCGTATATCAGAAACAGTAAAGATGTTTACAGCTTCAATTTCAATGTATTACTTGAAACACAGGCAAAGGCATCATTCAGTCACACATTTGTAAATGACAGAACCACAGCAAAGATTCATATCTACAAGGTAGACAAGGAATCAGGCAAGGCAGCAGCCCAGGGAGATGCAAGCCTTGAAGGTGCAGTTTATGGTCTTTATGCGAGAAACGATATCGTGCATCCGGACGGAGCAACAGGAGTTGTATTCAAAACAGGAGATCTTGTAGCAACACTTACAACAGATAAGAATGGCGAGGCAGAGGTCAATAACCTTTACCTTGGAAACTATTATGTGAAAGAAATCACTCCATCAGAGGGGTATCTTTTAGACGAAGAGGAGCACGATGTAGTTTGCGACTATGAGGGAGACCTTGTAGCAGAGGTATCAAGAAGCACAACCTCAGCAGAGCAGGTCATCAAGCAGCCATTCCAGCTTATCAAGGTATCTGACAATGGCGATGATACTGAAGCAGGCTTATTGGCAGGTGCAGAGTTCACAGCTTATTTGAAATCATCTTTACCTGTAAAGGCAGATGGAAGTTATGACTTTGACAAGGCAACTCCGGTAGTAATCGGGGAAAACGGAGCAACAACAATCACATCCGATGACAAGGGACATGCAGTTTCTATTGCAATTCCTTATGGAACTTATGTGGTAGTAGAGTCAAAGACTCCGCATAACATGAAGACAATCAAGCCATTTGAGGTAAAAATCAGCGAGAACCATCCTGACAAGCCTCAGACATGGAGAGTATTCCTTGACAGGGAGTTTACTGCAAAGCTTCGTGTAATCAAGAAGGATTCCGATACAAAGCAGACAGTACTTGTACCAAATGCAGAGTTTAAGATCTTCAATATTGATAAGAACGAATATGTGAAGCAGTACACAACTTATCCGTCAAAGGTCGAGCATACTTCATTCTTTACTGACGATGATGGAGATTTAATCTTACCTGAAGCACTTAAAATCGGTAACTACCGTATTGAGGAAGTATCTGCACCATACGGATATGTTGTAAATGATAAGTATGTCAGCATCTCTGTTGATACTGATACAGCATTTGAAACAGATGGTGATACAAATGATGCAATCATTACTGTGGAATATTCCGATGCCCCTGCAGTCGGAGAAATGACTGTAGAAAAGAAGGGTGAGGTACTTGACGGATTCAAGGGTGGACTTCTTGCAAGCTCATATGAGAAAGAGTTTGTTTATAAGGAAGGCTCACTTGCCGGAGCAAAATTCAAAGTTTATGCTGCCGAGGATATTTACACAGCAGACAACCAGAAGGATGCAGACGGAAACCGCATTAAGTATTACAGCAAGGGAGACCTTGTGACAACTCTTACAACTGGCAAGGATGGAAAGGCAACAGCTAAGAATCTTCCTCTTGGACAGTACAGAGTTGTGGAAGTGGAAGCTCCATACGGATATGTATTAAATCCGAATGAGCAGAAAGTGACATTCACATATGTGGATGATAAGACACCTGTTATCAAGGAAAGCCTTACTTTCTCAGATGACAGACAGAAGCTTGATATGTCAGTGACTAAGCTTGATGCAGAAGATAACACACCGATTGCAGGTGCAGTATTTGGTCTTTATGCAGACGAGGATATCAAGAATGTAGATGGCAAGGTAATTATCGAGAAAGGCACACTTCTTGAGAAGACAACATCTGATGAGAATGGAAAGATTGCTTTTGTTAAGGATTATCCATTTGCAAAATATGTTGCAAGGGAGCTTGTAAAGCCTGCCGGATATGTGACAAATGAGGAAGCAGTAAACTTTGATACAAAATATCAGGGACAGGATGTTAAGACTGCTGTATATAACAGCGAGTATAAGAACACTCCTACAACCTTTGAGTTTACAAAGACAGATATCACAAGCGGTGCAGAGCTTACAGGTGCAACACTTACTGTACTTGATAAGGATGGAAATGTGGTAGACACATGGACATCTGATGTTAAGGAAGCACATGTGATCAAGAGACTTGTAGTTGGAGAGACTTACACTCTTCGTGAGGAATTTGCTCCTTACGGATACCTCAAGGCAACTGATATCCAGTTTACAGTTGAGGACACAGGCAAAGTGCAGCATGTAGAGATGAAGGATGAAGTTCCTACAGGTTCCATCGTTATCAATAAGGACGGCGAATTTGTAACAGACACTACTCTTATGAAGGGTTACTGGTACGACTTTATCTTCAATTTCTTCAAGGACAGCCTTGCAGGAGTAACTTTTGATGTATATGCAAAAGAGGATATCGTAAGTGCTGACGGACTTGACACTGTATATCATAAGGCAGGAGACAAGGTGGCAACCATCGTGACAAATGATAAGGGTATCGCAAGAGTTGATGACCTTCCACTTGGCAAGTATTATCTTGTTGAGACAAAGACCATTGATGGATTTGTATTAGATGATACACCGATTGAGTCAGACCTTTCCTATATCGACCAGAATACAAAGGTTGTTTTCGCAGGAATGGATGTGACAAATGAGCGTCAGAAAGTGCAGATTACTGTAACCAAGACGGATTCAGAGACTAAGGAAGCACTTGAAGGAGCAGTATTCGGTTTATTTGCGAAAGAAGATATCGTAAATAAAGATGGCAAGGTAATCGTAAAAGCTGATACACAGATTGAGAGAACAGTAACAGGTAAGGATGGAAAGGCTGCATTTACCTCTGACCTTCCGCTTGGACAGTATTATGTCAAAGAGATTGAGGCACCAAAGGGATATGTGAAGTCTGATAAGATTTTTGATGTTGATGCTTCATATCAGGGAGATAAGGTAAAGGTTATCGAGTTTGACGCAGCATTTGAAAACGCACCGATCAAGGTAGAGATTTCAAAGACTGATATCACAGGCGAGAAAGAGTTGCCTGGAGCAAAGCTTTCTGTTATTGATGCTGATGGAAAGCTTGTTGAGAGCTGGATATCTGAAGCAGGAAAGACTCATATGATTGAAAGACTTCCTGTTGGCAAGTACACACTCAGAGAGGAATCTGCACCGTATGGATATAAGGTGGCAAGTGATGTAACCTTTGAAGTAAAGGAGACAGCAGAAATCCAGAAGGTATCCATGAAGGATGAGCAGGTTGTCGGAAAGATTGTCATTGAGAAAACTGACAAAGTAACCGGAAAGCCAATCGAGGGTGTTGTATTTGAAGTAAGAGATAAGGACGGAAAGGTGCTTGATACACTCACTACTGACAAGAATGGTCATGCAGAGAGCAAGGAGCTCCCTATCTGTACTTACAACGAGGATGGAACTTTTAAGGAAGATATCCATTATACAGTAGTTGAGACAAAAGCAGCTGACGGATATATCCTTGATGAAACAGCTCATGATGTAACTCTTCGATATGATGACAATGCACCGGATGTTGTTGTAGCAACTCTTAAGCTTGTCAATGTACCGACAGAGCCTAAGCTTCCACAGACAGGCGACAATGCAAATCCGCTTCTTTATCTTGGAATTGGTGCACTTGCACTTATTACAGGTGTTGGAGTAGGACTTCGTGGAAGAAAGAAAAAGAATAAACAGTAACAATTAACCTTGCGGGGAATGTAAGCCAGTGACTTATGTTCCCTGTTTTTTTGATTTGGAGGACAAACAGTGGTAGGAGAAAGAATCAGATATTACAGAAAACGACAAAAAATGACACTCAGGGAACTGGGCGAGAAAAGTGGTTTTGAAAATAGAGGTGATGTAAGAATTGCCCAATACGAAAATGGTTCAAGAGTTCCAAGGACGGGAACGTTGAACAGGATTGCAAAGGCACTAGGCATTCCGCCGGAAGAATTATTCTGTGAGGACTGTAGAAAGTGTATGTTTCTCAAGAATTATTACAGAAAGAAAAGAAAATCTCATACCACTTTTGATATGGGAATCGAAGAAGACAACAGTTACAGAGAACACAAAAATCCCGATGATGAAGGAATTTTATATGACAATTTAGATTAAGGAGGAACCGTAATATGATGAATTACGAGATTTTTAAGGAAGTAGTAAAAGAAAAGTTTATGGATTATATGCCTGAGAAATTCAAAGGAATGGAGCTTGTGGCAGAGCCAGTGGAAAAGGTAAATGTGACTCTTGATGGCATCATCTTAAGAGAAGAAGGCAGGAACATTTCACCTACGATTTATATCAATGACATGTATAAGAAGTATCAGGACTGTGGCGATCTTGAGGAAACACTTATGGCTGCATGTGACTTCATGGAAAGGGCATATGAGCAGACTCCGGTTGTTGATGTGGACAGCATTATGAGGGATGCTAACGAGAAGATTGTATTCCAGCTCATCAATACAGAGCAGAATAAAACATTTTTGGAACAGGTGCCGCACAGAGAGTTCCAGGATCTTTCTATTGTGTATAAGGTAATAATCAGTGCAGATAAGGATGCGGTGCAGAGTTCAAAAATTACAAATGAATTTGCGAAAAGACTTGGAATGAGCGAGGAACAGCTCTTTAAGTGTGCAGCGGAAAACACAAGAAGACTCTTCCCACCTGTCGTTCGTAGCATGAATGACATTATGAAAGAAATGTTCGCAAGGGATGGGATGCCACAGGATATCGCAGAGATGATGATAGCTGAGATTCCACCGGAGCAGACGATGTGGGTGATTTCCAATGAAAAGGGTATCAATGGCGCAGCATCCATGCTTTATGAGAATGAGCTTCATGAGCTGGCAGAGAGTTTAGAGAGTGACCTTTATATTCTCCCTTCGAGCGTGCATGAGGTTATTGCTGTATCTTCAGATATGGGAAGCCCTGAGATGCTTGCACAGATGGTAGTTGAGGTAAATATGCAGGAGGTGTCTTTGGACGAAAGACTTTCCAATCAGGTATATCACTATGATAAGGATTTAAGAAAACTTACCCTTGCAACTGATACACCGAACAAGAGACTTGATGGTATCGTTGCAGAACCTCCCCTTGTATATGATGCGAAGGAAAAGTCCAGATAGGAGGCAGTTATGGAGCAGGAACTTACAATGGAAGAACTCATTGCTCTCATAAACAGCCAGAAAGGTGACTTTGTTATCCGTGTCGAGTTTGGAGAGGAGGCGGTGTCAGATGCCAAAGAAGAATGACTTCAAGCTTGATGTGGTTTCGGTAAGACTTGTAAAGGATGCTCCGATTTATTCGGAGCACACCTTTAACAATCCGGCGGATATAGCTGCTGTCATGGGAGACTGTATGTGCCAGTTTGACAGGGAAGTAGTGTGTGTGGTCAATCTAAGGTCAGATTTAAAACCTATCAATGTGCATTTTGCAAGTGTCGGCTCTTTAAATGAGGCAATGGCACATCCGAGAGAACTGTTTAAATCAAGTATCTTAAGCAATGCTGCAAGCATGATGTTAATCCATTGTCATCCATCTGGGAACGTATTCCCAAGCAAGGCAGACACGATGATGACGGACCGCATGAACAAGCTGTGTGAGCTGATGGGAATACCTCTCATTGACCATATCATAGTCGGTGGAGACAATCGTGAATTTTTCAGTTTCAGGGAAAAAGGCATGATTGATAATCCTAAGATTACCCTGAGCACAGATTACCGGACACTTGATATCAAGTCACCGCTTGTAGCAGAGCAGGGAAAGGCAAGGTGAAAGCATGGATGGAAGATTTACGGATGAAGAGCTTGCCATAGCAAAGAGTGTTGATCTGTGTGCTGTGGCTGAAAGCCTTGGATATACAGTAAAGAGGATTGGCAAATACCACACTTTAAAGGAGATGGATTCCATCCGTATCTATAACAGAAGCCATTGGTACAGATGGTCAAGGCAGTTTGACAAAGGCAACAATGGCGGCTCACAGATAGATTTCTTACGGGTATTTTGTGGAATGAGTGTAAAAGAGGCTGTGTTCTGGCTTTTAGATTTTGCAGGATACAGAAGAATCGAGAATCCTGTAAAGCAGCCACTTGTTCATCAGGTATCGCAGAAGCAGGCAGAGGAGAGAAAGCCGTTTGTCCTACCGGAACCGGCAGGAGATAATTCCTATCTTATTTCCTATCTGAATCAGGAGAGAGGAATCAGCAGAGCAGTCATAGATCTGTTTTTAAAAGATGGACTGATTTATGAGAGCAGGCATTACCACAATGTTGTTTTCAAAGGAAATGATAAAAATGGAGTGACAAGATTTGCAAGTATGCGGGGAGTGTTTGATAAGCAGGGTAAGCCATTCAAGTGTGATGTCACAGGAAATGATAAGAACTATGGATTTAATGTAGTAAATGTGAACAGTACAGAGCTTGTAGTATTTGAGGCTGCAATCGACCTTATGAGTTATGTGGATATCTTCACGGATTATGAATCAAATAAGCTGGCACTTGGGATGCTTGCAGATGCACCACTTGAGACTTTTCTTCGGGAACATCCGCAGATAACTTCCATCCGGTTCTGCCTTGATGGAGATGAGCCGGGGAGAAAAGCAGCAGCTGAACTCATGAGAAAGTATTATGAGCTTGGATATGAGGTGGAAGACTGTCCGCCTCCAGCCGGATATAAGGATTACAACGAGTGGCTTGTGGCGGCAAAGCTTAATCTGAATCAGATGAAACAGAGAGCAGATGAACCAGTCAGGGCATGAGAAATCGGATTTTGATGTGTGGGGGCAGAAAGCGCCCCCAAAACAGCAAAGTGGGGGCAGAAAGCGCCCCCAAAATGTCAAAGTGGGGGCAAAAAGTGCCCCCACAATTTGGACACGACAAAATCCGGACTGAAGTAAAAATAAAAGTGGGGGCAGAAAGCGCCCCCAAAATAACAAAATGGGGGCAGAAAGCGCCCCCAAAGTAGCAAAGTGGGGGCAAAAAGCGCCCCCACTTTCATAAACAGAGGGTTTTAGGGAGATTTTCTCCCTAACTAGATGGCATTAGGACAGAGATGTCTCTAATGCGTATCTAGCCGTAAACCTAAGAGATTCAGACAGGCGTGTGGGTGGAAGAGATATACAAAACACGGATAAGGGAGGTGCAGGAAAGCAATGGATAAAGAACTTACAATAATCGCAGAACCAGAGGAACTTATTGCCTGGGCAGACACATTTGATATCTTACTAAACCCTTCGATAGAAGATGCTGCAATTCTGCTTAACTATATGGAAGGACATGATTATGCCATTGGCATAGATTCAGATGGGAAGATGTACAGGCAGGATGTAGCTGAGGAGAATGGTGAAATTGAACCATACCCGATAGATGATGTTATAGATATTGTCTGTGAATGGAACTATGAACTGATACTTGATGCGGAAGCACACAGGAGTGATCCAAAGGATTTTAACGACTATAACGAGTATCAGAGCAAGTATGAAAGTCTGAAAGCAGATGAAAAGAGACTGGACAGATTGTTTGATAAAACCTGTTATGGTAAGGAACTTATAGAAGTTGCCACAGAGCTTGCAGACAGGGTTATTGCCCAGCTGGGTAATAAAGAACTGGAAAAAGTTGCTGTAACAGTAGCAGAAGGAGTAAGAGAATACAGTACGGGTAAGAGAGGAAGGTGATTCTATGGCGGATAAAGTTCATTGTATAAGGAAAACACTAAGACTTATGCCACAGGAAGCGAAGGTACTTTCTGATAAGGCAAAGGCAAATGGAATGAATGAAGCCGAATATATCAGGCTTCTAATCAGTCAGAAACCAAATGATTATCCGGAAGTAAGGAAACTTCTTAAAGAGCTTATCAATGAGATAAACCGAATCGGCATTAACATCAATCAGATTGTATTTAACAGCAATGCACAGCTGTATTCCAAGAAAGATAAGGAACAGCTTGTGGCATATATGAAAAAGCTGAATCAGTCTGTCAGCGAGGCGGTGGTAAAGATTGGCAATCAGTAAGATACTTCACATGAAGGACAGCGGGAATTCTTTTCATGCAAGGCATTTGAAACGGGCACTGGATTATGTGATGAATCCTGAGAAAACTCAGAGAGGAAGACTTGTGGGAGCTGTTAACTGTCAGGCAGATATGGCTTTTGAACAGATGATGGATACAAAGAAGCAGTTTGGAAAAACAGACAAGCGACAGGGGTATCACATCATTCTTTCCTTCAAAGAGGATGAGGTGGAACCGGACAGGGCTTTTGAGATAACACAGAAGTTTGTAGCAGAATATCTTGGCGATGCCTATGAAGCGGTATTTGTGGTTCATGATAATACAGACCATGTTCATTCACACATTGTATTTAACAGTGTAAGCTTTGTGGATGGGAAAAAGTATCGCTACGAGAAAGGTGACTGGGCAAAGTATATCCAGCCGATTACCAATAAGCTGTGTCAGGAGTATGGTCTTTCCATTATAGATGTGGAGGATGGCAGCAAAGAGAAACAGCACGAGAATTATAAGGATTGGAGCGAATATCGTGAAGGCAGCTTTGTGTGGGCAGATATGATAAAAAGAGATTTGGATGCCTGCATTTTACAGGCAAATGATTTCAGAGGATTTCTGGAACTGCTGTCGGAAAAAGGATATGAGGTCAAGCAGGGAAAGTATCTGGCAGTCAGACCACAGGGGATGACAAGATTCAGAAGATGTAAGACTCTTGGCGAGAATTATTCACAGGAAGCTATTGTGGAGCGTATTGCTAAGGAAGATTTATCTTTTTACCAGTCACAGAATGAGGAAAAACAGGCAGCGATAGTAAAGTGCTATGTCAAAAGATACCACAGGGCGAAGATGTCAGGCTTGCAGAAAAGATATTATGCAAAGCTTTACCGGATTGGAAAGCTGAAAAAGAAGCCATACAGTCAGGTATGGAAGTATAGGGATGATATCCGAAAGATGCATAAGCTGCAGGAGCAGTATCTATTTCTGGTAAGGCATAAGATTGAGAGTGCGGAAGAACTTGTTTCGGTACTTGATAATCTGACGGATAAGAAGAAAGAAGCATCAAAGGAAAAGAGTAAGACCTATAAGGCTAAGGAAAGATTCAAAGATATTTTTGACAAGGCTGAACAGATCCGGGAGCTTGATGATGCGGAATCGTGTTATCAGAGTGGGGATACCTTCTTTGAAGATGAGCACAATGCATGGGAAAGGCTTAACACTGAACTTTTAGCACAGGGATACAGTGTGGAAGAGGTCGAGAGTCTTAGAAAGAAATATGAGAGCAAGTATGCACAGGACTGTAAGGCAGAACGGGCGGTATCAAAGGAACTTAGCCTTGGAAGATCAATATGGAAGGAACTTACGGTATCAGCTTCGGCAGAAGAGAAGCAGTATGACAAAGAAACAATAAGAGACAGAAAAGAACAGCCGATACGTTAGGCTGTTTTTTTAGTGGTTAGGAGGCATATATGGAAGAAAAAAGAGAGCCATTAAGTGAAATGGCGATTGAGAGAAAGATACAGATTCTTCGTAATAAGCATATGGACAGTGAGGTTATTGCTCTTGTCAAAAGCGATTATGAATATGGACTGACTGATGATGAAATCGGTCTGTATCTTAACAAAAGTTATGACATTGAGCAGATGAAGGTGTTATCAAAATGTCTGCGTAAGGGTGTATCAGAAGAGTTGTTAACGCTGCTGAAAGATAGCAGGATGGCAGCACCTAAGATGCAGACAGCATTGGATTACTATGAAAAAGGTGTGCCGATTGATGCAATCAGAGAGGTAGTCCAAAAAGATGATACAGCAGTAAATATGCGCAGGATGTTTGATGTGGTATTAGAAAAGCTTAATAAAGCCAAAGAGCAGATGCCACAGGATTTAGAGTATGTGAAAAGTCTTGTAGCTCAGATGGATGAAGTGGTTGAAAAGATCAATCACCAGAATGAAAGGTATGATGCCTTGAATAAGAAGCTTTCTGAAATAGAAACTTCCAAAGATGATGAGGAAGTCAGGGAGCGTCTGGTCAAGGAGAACCAGGATAAGGATGCTCTTATCAACAGTCAGCAGAATGAACTGAATAAGGCAAGCAGTACGATTGCAAGGCTCAGGGATGATATTGAGAAAAAGGATAAGGAGATGAAGCGTATGGGAGACAGAATAGAGTCATTGGAAGATAAGATCATAAGTGTTGCCACAGAGAATAAGAAAGAGGCAGAAAGTAAGGCAGAGCCGCAGGAAAGCCAGTCCGTATCACAGGCAGATAAAAAGATGGTTGATACAGTTGCAGTTTCTCAGAATATGCAGGCTGTGGCAAACGGGATTCCGGTCTATTATCAGATTCCGGTAGTTGATGGTACTGGAAATGTGGTGCAGAGACTTCCGATTGAGAGAAGTGTGAGAAAGAGCAGCTACAGCGGAGTGGCGAGCCTTTTTGCAAGACTGTCATTTAAGAAAAAGTCAAGAGCAGACATTGTAAAGCTGGTTGCATCGGGAGACCTTGTTCCGGCGCAGCTTGTGCAGATTAAGAGTGCAATAGAAAAGGGACTTACTGAGTCACAGCTTGTAGAGCTTATAAACAACAACATTTCAGCGGAAAAGATGAAGGAGATCATTGAGATTGCTGTGCTTGAAAACAGCATGGCAGATTAGGAGGAACTTATGAATTTAGCAGTAGTAAATGAAGCAGTAACAGAGATGAATGGTGTGGAGCATCAGTTTACAGAGGAAGAGAAAAACTTTGTTGTCCAGTTCGCATTCAGAAGCGGCAGCAAGGAAGATACGATTTCTCTTATAGAAGCTTTGGCACATTCGGCGGATAAGGCTGAGTCGGACGAGATTATGGTCACATACAGGGCTAAATATGATATGAAGCCTGCATGGGTGGAACAGGTGGAAAACCTGCTTGTGGCACTTGAAATGTATCGTATCGAGGAGGAGAAAGCAATCAATCATCTGGCAGATATTTTGACTGCTTATGGTATTGATGTATCAGCCGAGGAAATCCGTACTACAGAGACAGAAACGCTTAAAACAACAGTCAGAGAGAAAGTGGAGGTGCGATAATGGCAGAAGAGATTCAGGAAGCGGTGCAGATCATCCGTGTAGCGTATGATGGCATTGAGATTGCCATGAAGGTAGGAAGCGGCGGCATTGCTGCCATGCAGAAGGCAATAGATTTCTTAAAAGGGATGCTTGATTATGAAAAGTCACTTGGCAAGACATCCATGAGAAAGCTGATCTTAAAAGGTGGCGATTTACAGGTGTTACAGTTTAATACCGAAGATATGAAAAAGGTTGAAAAGATGGCAAAGAAGTATGGAATCCTGTATTCGGTACTTCCAGACTGTAACAGGAAAGATGGACTGAGTGAGGTAATCTTTCATACAGAGGCAGTTCCCCGTGTGAATATGATGATACAGAAGCTCAAGTTTGGTAAGATTGCTACATTTGACGATTATCTGAAGAATGGAGATGAAAAATCCCTTGGAAAGCTGATGGATTTTTTGAAGAAACAGCAGGGAAACGAGAAAAGCCACACGATAGAAGGGGATAGGGTTAATACCGCTATTGACGGACTGATCGAAAAGGTCGGAATGTTTGCAATGGAAAAGAAAGCTATCAGTGTGGATCAGGTCAAGGAGAATTTCAGTATCAATGGTGAGCAGGCTGAAAGTGTTATCAAACAGCTAGAGACAATCGGTGTGCTTGGAAAGAAAAATGAGGATGGCACCCATACAGTCATGATGGACAAGGATGCATTTATCAACCGTGTCAGAGGCTATCAGGATCTTGCTGAGAGAATGAGGGCAGTTGCAGCATCAAAAAATGCGAACCTGTCAGATGTGACAATCAGCAAGAAGCTGATTATCGAAGAAAATGACCATGCTGTTAAGACCAGAGTTCCCGGCACATGGGGAGAAGAGGCAAGATATGTATGGCTCCGTAAGGAAAACATCATGGAGATTCATGGTGGAAAGACAATGCTTACCTTCCTTGATTCAACCAAGGATTATAAGCTCTACGATGAGCAGAATCGTGTGGTGACAACCCAGAAAGGAACCGAGCTTTATACTCACTACGACAAGGTGGAGTCATCTGTCAGGGAGCGTTACGAGAAAGTGCAGAAGCAGCAGAAAAAGACCACACAGAAGAAAACTGTTACCACAAAGAAAGCGAGGTAGCAGCCTATGCAGACAACAAAGAAAAAGCCGTCACTGATATTCATTCTTGTGGGTGCAGTGTTAGCAGGGTATCTTGGTTATCTGATAAATGGTGCGTGGACGGAAGGGATTGCCTTTAATGAATTTATGGACAGATTCAATGAAGTATGTGCTGTTCCCTTTGCCAACTATTACAATTCCAATACAGTAAAAGCAGTAGCCATTGCATTAGGTATCTATGCGATGGCTATTGTCATGTATTACACCAGTCAGAGAAACTATATGCCTGGCAAAGAATTTGGTACGGCAAGATTTGAAAATCCGAAGCAGGTCAACAAGATACTTGCAGATAAGGATGAAAATTTCAACCGGATACTCAGCCAGAATGTGAAGATGTCGCTGGATTTCAGAAGGCTCAAGCTCAATGGAAATATCCTTATCTGTGGTGGTTCCGGAGCAGGAAAAACATTTTATGAAGTAAAGCCGAATCTTATGCAGATGCCGCATAACTGTTCCTTTATCTGTACCGATCCAAAGGGAGAGATCCTTAGAAGCTGCGGGCAGATGTTAAAAAATAACGGATATAACCTGAAAGTCATTAATCTGTTAGAGATGGATAAATCAGACTGTTACAATCCATTTTCCTATATCAGAGAGGAAACAGATGTGGTCAAGCTGATTACAAACCTTATCAGCAATACGACACCAAAGGGAGCGACACCAAGTGATCCGTTCTGGGAAAAGGCGGAAGGATTGTTCTTACAGGCTATCTTTTATTATGTGTGGCTGGAGGTACAGCCGGCAAAGAGAAACTTTGAGACAGTACTTAAACTTCTTGGAGAAGCAGAGGTTACAGAGCAGGGGAAGGCATCAAAGCTGGATGTGCGTATGAAGTTTTTAGAGGAAAGTTCCCCACTTGGAGCCAATCATCCGGCAGTCAAGCAGTACAACAAATGTATGAGAGGTGCAGGAGATACCGTCCGTTCCATTATCATAAGTGCCAACTCAAGACTTGCATTTCTTGAGAATAAGCAGGTTTTACGACTACTCTCAAAAGATGAGCTTAATCTGTCCGATATCGGTATTGGAGTAAATGGGGATGGTGAGACAAAGACAGCACTGTTTTGTGTAATCCCGGATAGTGATAAATCCTATAACTTTATTATCGGTATGTTATACACGCAGATATTTCAGGAATTGTACTATCAGGCAGACTTTAATTGTGGTGGAAGGCTGCCAATCCATGTGACATTTATGTTAGATGAATTTGCGAATGTCGCATTGCCAGATGACTTCTGTTCACTGTTATCGACAATGCGAAGCCGTGAGATTTCAAGTATTATCATTATTCAGAACTTTGCCCAGTTAAAGGCACTTTTCAAGGATACTTGGGAAACCATTCCAGGCAACTGCGATACTTTCATCTATCTTGGAGGCAATGAGCAGAGTACGCACAAGTATGTCTCGGAACTGCTTGGAAAAGGCACGATTGATAAAAAATCAAGCGGAGAGACAAAGGGGAGGCAGGGAAGCTCGTCAAGAAATTATGATGTTTTAGGCAGGGAACTGTTTACACCCGATGAGGTAAGAAAGCTGGATAATAAGAAATGTATTATTTTTATCCGTGGATTTGATCCTATCATGGACAACAAGTTTATTCCATTTAATCATCCGATGTTTAACCAGACAGCAGATGGCAAGGGAGAGCCTTATGTTCACGAGATAAGAGGAGCAAATAATCTTATCGGTCCGCCATTTGAGATTCTTTCAGACAAGGCAGTTAAGTATTATGAAAAACTGAAGGATAAGGGCGAGAATGTGTATATAGATTCTCTAACCTATGAGCAGTTTATGATGCTTGGCGATGCGGAATTAAGCAGAAGATTCTCCATGCAGGATGAAGCAGAGCAGAAAGCAAAGATAGACAGGGAACAGGCAAATGAGCTTGAGTATGTTGATGAATCACAGAAGTCAGATGCTTCAGAAAGTGCAAACGCTTCTAGTGGAAGTGCAGGTGCTAAGCCTGTAAGGAATCCTGAGAGAGAAAAGCCTAAATGGGAGGATACCATCACAAATCGAATGCTACACTGGTCATATACGCTGGAGCAGAAAGAAGAGGTGAAGAAGGCATTAGCTGCAGGAGTTCCCAAAGCAACGATTCTTACTTACTTCTATCCGGAGGTTACTGTGGAGAAGATGAGTTCATATCGGAAGAAGCAGTAAGTAAGCTTAAGGTGCTTTTTTGCACCTTAAAAGGAGGTGGTTGAAGCATACCACATCGGGGAAAGCCCGATTTAATCATTACAACAGGCATTGCCTGATCATATATAGTAACTTTTAACAGCCAGTTAGGGATTATCCCTGCTGGCTTATTTTTTTATCGAAAAGGAGACAAACAACATGAGAAAAGAGCAGATTATTACGACAAACAACAATCAGATGGAGGAAAAAGGCATGAAGAGCAGATTCATTCACATTAAAAAGAGATTTGTTGCGGCATTATCCGGGGCACTAATGGGAGTAATGCTTATGAGCACTACCTGCTTTGCGGCAGGTACAGGTACTTCCGCAGTAACACAGCCGCTTGAGAATTTAAAGACACTTATCATTGCAGTCATTGGTGCGGTTGGTGTCATCATTCTTGCAAAGAATGTTATGGAGTTCGCACAAGCCTACCAGCAGCAGGATTCATCTACCATGAACTCTGCACTGAAAGGAATTGTAGCAGGTGTCATGATGGCTGGTATTTCAACAGTACTGACATTCTTAGGCTTCTAAGATGGGGGAAAAAGTTCCCCTTTTAGTAAAAGGAAAGAGGTGAATAACAAGTATGGATATTTTTAAGCTTGGAGACAAGATCCTTGCACTTCTTGAGGCGGTGTTTGGGTTTTGGAACAATCAGATATCCCTGGTCTTTGCAATGCTTGGACAGTCACCGGTCAGTTTCAAGGGCGGAGGTCCCTGGGCAGTCATTGAGGGTATTGAGCCGGTCTTTGTAGCGGTCGGCTCATCCCTCGTTGTGCTGTTCTTTGTTATCGGTTTCTGTTCGGAAAGCATAGATGTTAAAGATGAGATGAGGTTTGAGTCTATATTTCGTATGCTTATCCGACTGGGACTTGCAGAATGGTTTGTTGCAAATAATGTCACGATCATGAAAGCGTTTTTTACTTCCATAGGAAATCTGGTGGGACTTATATCTGCAGGGACAACGACGCAGCTTGCCATTGACAGTACACAGGCAGACATCATTAAGGGACTTGGATTTGGTGAAAGTCTGGTAATGCTGATACTTACAGCCTTGCTTGCAATCATCATTATTATCTGTGGATTCTTTATCATCTACACAGTTTATTTCAGATTCTTAAAGATTCTGATTATTGTGCCGCTTGGTGCGATTGCCTGTTCCACGATGGCAGGAAACAGAATGGTCAGTCATACAATGGCTACCTACTGCAAATATTTCCTGTCATGTGTGTTTGAGGCAGTAACGATGGCACTTGCGATTGTGATATGTAATGCATTTATCAATGCAGGACTTCCGGCATTTACAGGAAGTTATGCTGACTGGGCACAGACGCTTATATATCTGTGTGAAATGACATTTACGATAGCAATGACTGTTGGAAGCGTGAAGGGTGCACAGACACTTACAAGCAAGGCATTTGGATTATAGAAGGAGGCAGAAATGGATAATGAAAAGAAACAGGTTACTTATAATTCAAGCATAACCGGAGAAACGCAGGTGACATTTGATATCCAGCAGTATATGAATAACAGGGCAATGTTTATCAGTCTTATGTGTAATGAAGATGGATATGAGGAGCCTTTTGGGGATGTGACTGTGAATTTGTCGGTTGCAGCACCAAATTACTGCGGATATCTGAATGTGAATGACATGCCGGATATTGAAAAGTTTATTACAGATAACGACCTTGGAGAGTTTACAGGATTCACGCAAAGGAGCGGGTTCTGTGAATATCCTCTTTATCTGTTCAATGTAGATAAGCTTAGGGAACTGTGTCCGGATGGAATGGATAAGTATGAGGCGAATATTGGAATGACAAGAAAGCCGGAAACAAAGGATTTATCAAGATAGGAGGCAGGGACAATGGTAATCGAAGTAAACAAGGATATTGACCGCTATCAGGAATCGGTTGCGATGGGACTTACTGCAAGGCAGCTTATATTTTCCATTGCAAGCGTAGTGGTCGGTGGCGGTATCGTCCTTCTTCTTTACAAGTATATTGGTCTTACTGGTTCTGCTTATGTGGCAATTCCATGTGTGGCACCGATTGCTCTTAGCGGATTCTATTCCTTTAACGGGATGAATTTCTACGAGTATATGGGAAAGAAACTGCATTTTATGTTTGGTAACAGGGCACTTACCTATGTATCAACAGAGGGAGAGCCTGCAATAAAGCAGTTAGAAGCAGAACAGAATGAACAGGTAAAGAAGAAAGGCAGAAAGGCTGAACCGGAGACTGTAACAGCTGATTCGGCTGTAAAGAAGAAGGAGGAGTTTGAAGCAATGAAGAAAAAGACGAGAAACATGCTGTTTGGACTTGTCGCAGTCATTGTGGCGGCAGTAGCAGGCATTGCAGTATATAAGGCAATGCATTAGAAACGAATAGTATCTGACCGAAAGGTCGGGAACACAGCCCGCAGGGTGAAGTTCCCGGCGGGCTTTCATTATAAGAAAGCGAGGTTAGAGACATGGGTTTATTTACAGACGGATTTAAGTTATTAAAGAAGGCGAGTGAGCCTTTGTATAAGACACCTAAATCCATTCAGGAAACCATAGAGATTATGGCGGTGGCTGAAAACGGCATTTTTGAAGTAAGCAAAAATAAGTATTCCAAATGCTACCGCTTTCAGGACATCAATTACACAACAGCAACGGAGGATGAGCAGATCGGCATATTTGAGAGATACTGCAAGTTCTTAAATTCGCTGGACTGTAATTATAAGATTACGATCAACAATAAGAATAAAAACATGGATGAACTCCGTGACAAGGTTCTGATTGCTGAGAAAAACGATGGCTTCAATAATTATAGAAGAATCTACAATGACATCATTGAGGAGAAGATTATTGAGGGCAGACAGGGGATTGAGCAGGAGAGATACCTGACAATCACAATTGAGAGAAAGAACTTCGAGGAGGCAAAGGCACAGTTTGCAACCCTTGAGGCAACGATACACAAGGCTTTCATTGAGCTTGGTGCGGAGATTGTACCACTTAATGGCAATGAGAGACTGAAAGTGCTCTATGACTATTATCATCTTGGAGATGAGGGCAGTTTTGATTTTGATATCAAAAAGGCAAAGAAGGTCGGGGCAGATTTTAGAAATGATCTGTGCAATGGGATGGTGAAATATTTCCCGGACCATTTTGAGGATGAGAGTAAATTCTGCAAGGCACTTTTTATCAAAAAGTATCCGAGCAGTTTGTCAGACAGATTCATCAATGAGATTACTTCCCTTCCGGTTCATTCCATCACGAGCATTGATGTGGTGCCTGTTCCCAAGGATCTGACAACAAAGGTGCTTCAGAAGAAATACCTTGGTATTGAGTCGGATATCATCAAGCAGCAGAGAGTCCGTAATAAGAATAACGATTTTTCTACGGAAATCTCATATGCCAAGAGAACGGAGAAAAAGGAGATTGAGGAAATCATGGATGATGTCCGTGAGAATGACCAGTGCCTTTTCTTTGTGGGAGTAACCATTATTCTTATGGCAGAAAGCAAGAAGGAGCTTGAGAGTGTATGTGAGACTGTGGAGACTATCGGAAAGCGTAATAGCTGCACGATTGATACACACTACTTAAAGCAGAGGGAAGCACTCAACACAGCACTTCCGATTGGTGTAAGACAGGTGGAGACAATGCGTACCCTTCTTACCCAGTCACTTGCGGTGCTTATGCCATTTAATGTGCAGGAATTAAATGACAGCACAGGGAACTATTATGGCATCAACCAGATCAGCAAGAATGTGAATATCGGCAACAGAAAGAAGCTTATTAACGGAAATGGATTTGTTTTCGGAGTGCCGGGTTCCGGTAAATCTTTTTTCTGCAAGATGGAGATGGGCAGCGTATTCTTGTCGGGTGATGATGAGATAATCGTCATAGATCCAATGAACGAATACTTTGATATTGCTGAGACTTATGGTGGAACAGTGGTAAATATGTCCACCTACACGGATAACTATGTGAATCCGCTGGAGATGGATGTGTGGAGCCTTGATCCGAATGATTCCAAGGGAATGGTAAGAGAAAAGGGCGAGTTTATGCTTGGACTTTGTGAGCAGTGTATCGGAGACAGCTTAAATTCGAGACAGAAGTCAATCATTGACCGCTGTGTGAGAAAACTGTATATCGACATTGCAAGGAGCAAAGAGAAGTATATCCCGGTGATGAGTGATTTTTACGATATCCTTATGGCACAGCCGGAGGATGAGGCAAAGGACATTGCATTGTCTTTGGAGCTTTTCGTAAATGGTTCACTTAATATCTTCAATCATCAGACAAATGTGGATGTGGATAACAAATTCACAGTATATGGCATCAGGGACTTAGGTACGGAGCTTAGTCCTATCACAATGCTTGTCATGATGGAGTCTATTCAGAACAGGATTGTTGAGAATGGTAAGAGAGGCAAGGCAACATGGCTCTATATTGATGAGTTTCACGTCCTGCTTAATTCCGAGTATTCTGCAAAATATCTGCAGCAGCTCTGGAAGAAAGTAAGAAAGCAGGGAGGACTTTGTACCGGTATCACGCAGAATGTCGTCGATCTGTTGCAGAACTATACAGCAACCACAATGCTTGCAAACTCTGAGTTTGTGGCACTCTTAAAACAGGCGAATACAGACAGTTCCAAGATGGCGGAAGTTATCGGGGTATCAGAGGCACAGCTAAGATTCGTAACCAATACTGCATCGGGAATGGGACTTATCAAGTGTGGCTCGGTGGTGATTCCGTTTGATAATCAGATTAGTAAGGATACAGATTTGTACAGGCTGTATAATACCAACATTCATGAGAAGATTGCAGAACAGAAGAAACGTGAAATGCAGAATAATGTCGAATAAAGTTGATAGAGGTCGTAATTTGTGACCTCAAAGCATAGCCATCCGGGAAGCTGGGTGGCTGTTTTGCATATTGAGTGAAAGAAGGTGAGAACATTGAAGATAAAGAAAGTGGATGACAAGCCAATGGTCATTCACACCAAGGAGAAAGCCAAGATTCATGCCCACGAACCAAAGGGAGCCAAGATTAAAGGCAGCAACATCTATACAGTAGAGAGAGGTCCTAAGACTATCGGTGCAAAGGTATCTGATGATAAAAAGAAGTCCTATCGCAAGAGTACCATTCATCAGTTGGAGCCGAAGAATAAGGGATTATCAAGATTCAAGCGAAACCTTAAAGAATCCAACACTTCCATCAAGACCAAGAACACGAATCTTCACATTGCAGGAAGAACAGGAGCACTTGCAGCTGGGGCAGTAACGGAGCAGGTGGAAGGCGGGCATGAGGTATCGCAGGCAGCATATCTTGCATATGAATCAAGCCGACCTGTTACCGGAACTGCTTCTAAGGGTGCAGCACTTTTCAGGAAAAAGGCGGCAGCCGAGGCAAAGAAGCGTATCAAGAAGGTAGAGGCAGGAAAGAAGCTGGCAAAAAAGACAGCAAAGAAAGCTACCAAAGATACAGCCAAGACGGTAGCTAAAGAGACGGCAAAAGAAACCGCCAAGACAACTGCCAAGGTTGCAACAAAAACTGCGACAAAGGCAGCTGCTACAGCGGCAGGAACAGCGGTTGCACCGGGAGTTGGTACTGCAATCGGCATGGCAGCCGGATATGCTGCAGGTGTGTCCATAGAGGTCAAGGATGAAAAGATGACCAACCGGAGCAGGAAGATAAAATTCTTTCTGGATAAGATGAAAGCACAGGAGAATCAGACAGACAGCGTGGCAAAACTGGTAAAGGATCTGATTGTGCGAAAAGCGATTACCTGGGTAAAGGCAGCTGCACCGATTATCGGACTGGTGCTTTTATTACTTGTTCTTGTAGTTGCCATGATTGCGGTTCCGGTTATAGCGGTGATAGCAATCCTTTACAATTCTCCATTTGCTTTATTTCTGCCACCACTTGAATCAGGAGATACCGTGCAGACAGTAACGAGTGCTTATGTGCAGGAGTTTAACCGGGATGTGAATACGAAAGTGAATGAGCATACCGGATATGACCTTGGAGAGCTTGTATATGTGGATTATGAAGGTATGGAAGAAAACCCAAGCAATTACTATGACATCATGGCAGTCTATATGGTCAAGCATGGTGTCGGAGATACAGCAACAGTCATGAATGATACTTCAAAAGGCTGGCTGCAGGCAGTTGTAAATGATATGTGTTCATACACCACAAGCACCGGAACAAAGGATGTGGAAGAAACGGATGCAGACGGCAATGTAACTACTGTCACAAAGTCGGTTCTGTATGTGAATGTCACACTAAAATCGTACAGGGATATGATTTCGGTCTATGGATTTAATTCTGATCAGGTGGAAATGCTTGAGCAGATCATGAGTCCGGAGTTTATGGGACAGCTTGGATATGCCGGAAGCGGAAGTGGTGGCGGAGGCGGAAGTCCGGGAGTAAGCTCCATGACTGAGGATGAAATCAATGCCATCCTTAGTGGAATTACAGACAGCAGGCAGAAAACAGTTTGCTCCTATGCACTTCACAGAGTTGGCTTTCCTTATAGTCAAGATTTAAGAGATAGCGGTAACTATTATGACTGCAGCTCCTTAGCCTATTATTCATGGAAGGATGCAGGTGTGGATATTAGTTACGGTGGTGCAACCACAGCGGCAGCGGAGGCACAGGGACTGGATGAAGCCGGAAAGACTGTTTCCTTTGATGAGTTACAGCCGGGAGACCTTATCTTTTACAGTTTTACAAGTAATGGAAGATATAAGAACATCAGCCATGTGGCAGTATACGTCGGAAATGGCAAGGTGGTAGAGGCACTTAATGAAAGTCTTGGCGTTGTTTACAGGGATGTGGCAAGCACAGGGAAGATAGTTGTGATAGGAAGACCATAACAGGAAATTTGCAGAGAGGGCATAGTCCCTCTCTGAGACTGGAGGTAAGAATGGATTTAAAAGATATGATACTGGTAACAGAAAACGACAGGGGAACAGAGACAAATATGCTGATGACTCTGGATGATTATAAGAGTTTTATAGCAGTTGATGACATGTCAGAGCTTGCAGACAATTTGTTGCAGCTTGGAAGGACGCTTGGTAAAGCAGATAACTTCACAGAGTATTACAGGGCAGCAAATGTAACGGTATCTGCGAGATTCTGTCTGGATGATATTCAGCTGGGACACTTTCTTCAGGGATTTTATAACGATTCCAAAGAATTTCGGTTTGATAAAGAAGCCAGTTCTTATGAATGTGTTGCAAAGCTTAAGGAGATTGGAATGACCGATAAGGGCTGGGTGGATGATTTTAACCTGCATTATGAAATGGAGAACCGCTCATTTGAAAGGGGACAGACATTTCATAACTTCAATGACCATGATTACATGGTGCTTGAAGCATTATCACCAAGAAATCTTGTGGTGATGGATATGAAGTCAGGTTCTCTTACAATCGCCCTTGGTGCGACAGAGTATAAGCGTTATCCGAAGGATGAGAAGCCTACAAAGGACAATACCACAATCGGGGTATCGTGGGAGCATGGCATTTATCTTGGTTCCACACTCTCAACCACGAATTTCAAGGCATACAAGAGGGAGTATGGCACACCGGAAAAGATAGAGGATATCTATGATTACAGGGCAAAGCTAAAGCAGAAGTTCTATTTTTATCAGGATATGTCAAAAGATGATGATGTACCAAAGAAGCTGCAGAATGACTTTCTTCACCAGATGTATGAGGATTTCGGAACGATTGAAGAAGAATGTTTTTACGACAGGCTGGAAGATGGAAAGTACGATGAAGGCTTTAAGGAAAGACAGATAAAGGAAGAAAAGAGCCGGTGATGAGATTTTTACAGGAGGCGATATCATATGGAACAGGAATTTGATGTTGAGATAAAAGAAGTGCTCTCACGAGTACAGAGAGTAAAGGCAGAGTCGCTTGATGATGCCATCAATAAGGCAATGGATATGTATTATGCAGAGCAGATAGTCCTTGGAGCAGAGGACATGAAGGGAGTTGATTTTGCGCCTATCAGCGAAGGTCAGCTCCCTTCTTCATTAAAAGAAAACGGAGGAAAAGCAAGATGAAAAGTGATTCAACAACAGTAATTAAGAACATGGAGTTTTTAGTAAAGGAACTTCATAAGGAGTGGGACAGATCGGGTGCTTCTAAGGCATCCGTTATTATTTCCCTTGAGGAAGTAGATGGTATCAATGATAAGTTAAAAGAGATTATCTATCAGACACATAAGTCAGTCGATGAGGATGAGCTGACCTTTAAACAGAGCATTGCAAAGTCCAAGGAGTGCTATGTGCTTCTTCGTGTGGTGCGTAAGATTGCAAAGAAAAAGGATAAATGCGAAAAACAGGCAATCGACAATGAATTTGCAATCGAGCTGGATAAGGATGAGTTAAAGCTATTTAAGGGATCGTTTGCAGAGATGTTTAAGTAGAGGAGGACAAAGGTATGGGCGTTGATATGAAGGTCAAAGCGATATACGATTCTGAGATTGGTAACATCACCAGATCAGAAAAGAACTGGAAGGATGTGTTAAAGGTCGCAGGTCAGTTATACCGCTATGAATTTGACAATATCGTTATGGTAACAGCGCAAAGACCTCCGGAAAAAAGCACACTCATGGCAGATTATGATACCTGGAAAAAGGTGGGAAGATATGTAAAGCGTGGTGCGAAAGGCTGCGCTATCTTCCCGTCAAGGGCACTGAATCCACGCATGAGGTATATCTTTGATATCAGTGATACCGGAGGGAAGAATGTTAAGCTGACATGGGACCTTGAGGGAGAAAATCTTAAGGATTATGTGGATTTTCTTGTGTCAGAAGGTCAGATTGAGCAGTACGATAACAGCGACAGGGAGTCTCTAAAAAATATATTAAAACAGTTTACAGGAACAGATGTTTGGCTTATAATAAAAGAAGAGTTCGGAGACCGAATGACCGAACTTATGCAGCTATCAGGTAGTGTGATAAAGGAAGAAAGTAAGAAACGCAATGGCTTACAGCAGGAAATGGACATGGAGCAGCTTGTATATGCAAGTGTCATGTATGCTGTAGGGACGAGATGCGGATTTGACTTATCTGTGCAAGAACAGGATTTTAGTCAGATCGTAAATATCAAAGACGAAGAGATCATTTACCGTCTTGGTTCCATTGTATGCGATGTCTCCTGTAGTGTTCTTAGAGAATTTAGTCGTAACTTAAAGGCAATCGAGAGCGAAAGGAGAATTGGATATGTTAGAAGAAATGACTTACAAGGAAGTGGACGGACTGCTTTATCCGCAGATAGAGATGCCGGACGAGACGGAGGATCTCACGAAGCTGGGCAAATACGGAAGGATGGCGATGAACTATCTAAAGGAGAACGAGCCGGCAAGATACAAGACGCTGATGAGATTCGGGAAGATGTACGAGAAGATGTCAGCGGTAGAGGAGGAAGCGAACCAGCTGTACGACCAGCTGGAGATGCAGTATCTGGCGAAGCACAAGCCACAGAATCCGTCATCGACAATGGAGATGTGGAAGATAAGAGAGCAGGCGAAGATGCAGGCAGAGGAAGTGGTACTGAATCAGATAGTGATGCGATTCCACTAGAATCAGATGATACAGAACTGAATAGGGAACTTGATGAAATCAATTCATTGGGTGTCAGTAAGGAAGCCGAATATACACAGGCTTCCTTTTTTTTCGACCAGAACGGGCAGGCAAGCATTGGCACCATTCATACTGAGGACGAAAACAATAATCAGTTTATGCGTCAGTTCGAGCAGGACAGAAAAGCTGCATTAGCAGGTAAATACAATTACCTGAATCCCAAAAAGTCTGCAACAGTACCAAGTGAGTATATCAAACAGGTGCTTATGAGAGGTACAGGTTTTATCGGTGGCAAGGGCAGGGTATGCAAGATTTTTGAAACTGAGATTGATGCAGGAACCAGGGCAAAGCGTATCAAAGCAGAATATGGTCAGGGAGGTGCAGGCTGGCCGGTTGACGGACTGGGACTGCACGGATATGACACATTTCATGGGAATGGACTGCGTTTTCAGTGGCGAGATGAGGATGGAGAGGTTGAAGGATATGTTTCGTGGAAAGATATCGAAAAAGAGCTTGGTGTCCTTATTCTTACAGGGGAATACCAGCCTGAGACACCTCGTATTGATGAGCTTGCGATGGACGGACTCCGTGAGGATGATGAGGTCATTGATGCCGAATACTGGGAAGTGGAACCGGAGGAGGCAGAATCAGAGATTGATGATTATGCAATACCGGATGAGCCGGAGAGCTATGCTTCTAACAGAGATTATGTAAGTGCAAAAGGCATGACACCACAGGAAACTACCGATGAAGACCGCATGGTAACACAGGCAGAATATGGTGCAGAGATAGAAGCTGAAACAACTGAAAAAGATCCATCAGAGCTTCAGTATATTACACCGATTGATTATGCCAAGCGTATTGCAGAGCTTGATGAAGACCTGCGTGATGCGGCGGAGATTCTTGTAACAGATTGCAGCTGCTACACTCCGTTTAGGGCATTCCTTATGGATGTGGTGCAGTCTGATTTTGCATTTATGCCCAATAAACTTGACCTTATCAGGGATATTGCATTAGGGACAGATAATGCAGAAAGAAAGGCATATTCCAACAATAAGTATGGTCTTGTGGAGTACTCAATCAGAAGTGGATATGTGAAGATCAGCTATAAGAACAGGAATGGTGTGCGTAAGGAAGGTGCTCTCGACTGGCGTGAGTTATATGAGATTTTATCCTATATGGTAAAACAGCCATTTTACTGCGGAGAAGACCAGAAAAAGTATTATCAAGAGATAAAGCAGAAGGCTGACAGGGATAAGATGAATCCGGTCTATAAGAGATTCTTTGACATCGAGGATAGTGTAAAAGCTAATCGTCTTGAAACCAGGGAAAGAGCAATAGCGAATGGATGGGAAACCAAGATTGATGAGAATGGACATGTAGTTTCAGATGATGTGGTATCAGTATCTGTGGATGATATTCAGGCTGATACAGAATCACAGGAAACTGTAGATTTTACACCAAAGCAGGAACCAGTACAGCAAGTAGAAAGTCTTGAAAATGAGAAGAATGTTGCCGGGCAGACGAAGCACAACTTCCATTACAATCTCTGGGAAATGGAAAAAGGCGGTGCCAAGACCAGATATCAGTGGAATATGGATGCAATTCGTACTTTAAAGCAGATTGAATCAGAAAACAGGCTTGCAACACCGGAGGAACAGAAAACCTTGTCGAAGTTTGTCGGATGGGGCGGACTGTCACAGGCATTTGACGAGGAAAACGCAGGCTGGAGCAAAGAGTACAAAGAACTCAAAGAGATGTTATCGGATGAAGAGTATGCTGCAGCTAGGGCAACAGTAAACAATGCCTTTTATACTTCACCGGAGATTGCCATGTGCATGAACTCGGCACTTGTCCAGTTTGGTTTCAGAGGCGGCAATGTATTAGAACCATCTATGGGTATCGGTAACTTCTTTGGGAGTATGCCGGCACCTATGCAGAGAAGTAAGCTGTATGGGGTGGAGCTTGACAGCATTTCGGGAAGAATTGCAAAGCAGCTTTATCAGAATGCCAATATCAGTATCACAGGATTTGAGAATACCACATATCCGGATAACTTCTTTGATGTAGTTGTCGGAAATGTGCCATTTGGTGATTATAAGGTTTTTGATCCGAAGTACAACAAGTATAACTTCCGTATCCACGATTATTTTCTGGCAAAAGCACTTGATCAGGTAAGACCGGGAGGCATGGTTGCGGTGATTACCACAAAGGGAACACTTGATAAGGCAAATCCTACTATCCGAAAGTATCTGGCTGAAAGAGCAGAGCTTGTGGGAGCGATAAGACTTCCGAATACTGCATTTAAAGATAATGCAGGAACCGAAGTGACAGCAGATATCCTGTTTTTGCAGAAAAGGGAGAGAAAGATTGATATTGAGCCGGACTGGGTACACCTTGGTGTAACTGAGAATGGCATTGCAGTCAACTCTTATTTTGCAGAGCATCCGGAAATGATGCTTGGTTCTATGAAATATAATACAAGGATTTACGGACAGGACAGCAGATACACAGTCTGCGTGAATGATGATGAGAACTTCAATATTTATGAAGCATTAAACAAAGCTATCGGTAATATCAAAGCACAGATGACAGATTTTGAGAGAGTGGCAGATGAGGCGGAGCAGACGGAGGAAGTTATTCCGGCTGATCCGGATGTGAGAAACTACACTTACACATTTTTTGAAGGAAAACTCTATTACAGGGAAAATTCCGAGATGGTAAAAAAAGAAGTATCACAGACTGCCGAGGAGCGAATCCGAAGCCTTGATGAAATCAGACAGATAACAAGAGAGCTGATTGATATCCAGATGGATGGCTGCAGCGAGGAGGAGCTTTCTGATAAGCAGAGACTTCTTAATGTAAAATATGATGCATTTGTAAAGCAGTATGGCGCCATTACTTCAAAAGCAAACAGAATAGCTTTCAGGGATGACAGCGATTACCCACTTCTTTGCAGTCTTGAGGAAGTAAATGAAGACGGGGAGGTGAAAAAAGCGGATATGTTTTATAAGCAGACGATTAAGGCAAAGACTGTCATAGACAGGGTTGAGACTGCTGTGGAAGCATTAAATGTATCCGTCAATGAATTTGGATATGTAAACCTTGCCTATATGCTCTCTATCTATGAGCCGGATATTACAAATGCAAAGGAAGAGCTTGCAGAAAAGTCCGGACAGACAGCTGATGAGATAACGCTAAGTGATGATGCTTTGGCAGAACTTAGAAGGGCAGTTCTTGTGGAAGAGCTGGACGGACTGATTTTCCTCAATCCCGACCGCTACAACGAGAACAATCCCGATATCGGCTGGGAGACAGCAGACGAGTATCTTTCCGGAAATGTGAGAGACAAGCTTCGTGTAGCAAAGGCTATGGCAGCGGATACAGACAATCCACAGGCAGAAAGATTTGCAGGCAATGTGGCAGCACTTGAAAAGGTGCAGCCGGAGTGGATTGAAGCCTCAGACATTGATGTAAAGATTGGTACGACATGGATTGAACCGCTTGATTATGAGCAGTTTATCTATGAACTTCTCAATACACCAAGACGTGCAAGAGCAGTCAGAAGCCAGTTTTACAATACAGGCATTCAGGTACACTTAAATAAGATGAGCATGGAATGGTTCATCGAGAATAAGAGCATGGATAAGCATTCAGTGGCAGCTACTAAGACCTATGGTACAAGCCGCATGGATGCTTATTCTATTTTTGAGGATACGCTGAATCTTAAAACTGTAACAGTAAGGGACAGGATTGATGACGGTGATGGCAAATATCATTACGAAGTCAATAAGAACGAGACAATGCTTGCAAGGGAAAAGCAGAACATGATCAAGGAGAAGTTCAAGGAGTGGCTGTTTGCAGAACCGGAGCGAAGACAGAAGTATGTGGAATATTACAACGAGACATTCAATAATATCCGTCTGCGTGAGTATGACGGAAGCCATTTACAGTTTCCGGGAATGAACCCGGCGATTGTGTTAAAGCCTCATCAGAAGAATGCGGTGGCAAGAATCCTTCTCGGAGGAAACACACTGCTTGCACACTGTGTCGGTGCTGGAAAGTCCTTTGAGATGATGGCTGCCTGCATGGAGCAGAAGCGACTTGGACTTGCCAATAAGACAATCATGGTTGTTCCAAAGCCGCTTATCGGGCAGACAGCATCAGAGTTTTTAAGGCTTTATCCGTCAGCAAATATCTTAGTTGCTACAGAGCGTGATTTTGAAAAGAGCCGCAGAAAGCAATTCGTATCAAGGATAGCAACAGGTGACTATGACTGTATCATCATGTCACACTCGCAGTTTGAGAAAATCCCAATCTCCGCAGAGAGAAAGGAGCGAATGCTTAACGAGCAGATTGATGAAATCAGCTATGCGATTGATGAGATGAAGGAGCGTAACGGAGAGCGATGGACTGTAAAGCAGATGGAAAGCCAGAAGAAAAAACTGGAGGAACAGCTGAAATCCTTGTCAGATGAGAGCAGGAAGGATGACCTTATTACCTTTGAGGAACTGGGTGTAGATTCTATTATGGTAGACGAAGCACATAATTTTAAGAACCTTGCGATTTTTTCCAAGATGAATAATGTGTCAGGTATCAGCAGCAGTGGAGCGAAGAAGTCAACGGATATGCAGCTTAAATGCCAATACCTATCAGAGATAAATGATGGCAGGGGCATTGTGTTTGCAACTGGTACACCGATATCCAATACCATGTGTGAGATGTATGTCATGCAGCTTTACTTACAGAAAGCGGCACTTGAAGAGATGGGGATTTATCACTTTGATTCTTGGGCAGCAAACTTTGGTGAAGTGACAACAGCACTTGAGCTTACTGTAGAGGGAAGCGGATTTCGTTTTAAGAGCAGATTTAATAAGTTTACGAATCTGCCGGAGCTTATGAATATCTTCCGTGAGGTAGCAGATGTGCAGACCGCAGACATGCTTGACCTTGATGTGCCAGCTCTCCGTGGCGGCAAGCCTATTATAGTGGAGTCGGAGCCTGACTGGTATGTGAAGCAGGTCATGGAAGACTTTGTTGTGAGGGCAGAGCGTATCAGAGGCGGTGGAGTTGATCCAAGCGTGGATAACTTTCTAAAGATTACCCATGAGGCAAGACTTCTTGGAACGGATGCCAGACTGATTGATAAGGATGCGCCGAACAATCCGGATGGAAAACTCAATAAGGTAGCGGAGAATGTATGGAAAGAATATGAGAAAGGAAATGCTGATGGTCATATAGGCTGCCAGCTTATTTTTTCGGACATCGGCACACCGGGACCAGATAAGGACTTTACCATCTACGATTATCTGAAAGAAACACTGATCCAGTATGGTATTCCCGCAGATGAGATAGCTTTTATTCATGATGCCAAGACGGATGCACAAAGGGACGCACTTTTTAAGGAGATGAGGACAGGTAAAAAGAAGGTTCTTATCGGTTCAACGGACAAGTGTGGAACAGGTGTCAATGTGCAGACACACCTTGTTGCAATGCATCATGTGGATTGCCCTTGGAAGCCTTCTTCTATTGAACAGAGGGAAGGACGAGGCATACGACAGGGTAATGAAAATGAAGAGGTGGCAATCTACAGATATGTCACCAAAGGGACATTTGATGCATACAACTGGTCGCTTGTTGAAAATAAGCAGCGATTCATCAGTCAGGTCATGACAAGCAAGGCTGTAAGCCGAAGCTGTGAGGATATCGACGAGGCAACACTTTCCTATGCAGAGATTAAAGCGGTTGCCACAGGCAATCCTTTAATCAAGGAAAAGATGGAGATTGACAATGATGTCCAGAGATTAAAGCTCTTAAAGGCATCCTATGACAATCAGAGATATGGCTTGCAGGATAACTTTATGATTAAGTATCCGAAGCTGATTAAGACAGCAACAGAAAAGCTTGCCAATGTAAGAGAGGATGTAAAGGCAAGGGATAAAGAGCTGATTGATAATCCGGAATTTGCCATTACCATAGGCAAAGTAACTTACACAGAGCGTGTGGATGGCGGAACGATGATGCTTGAAGCAATCAGTAAATGTAAGACCGGAGAGACAACTGTAATCGGTAAATTCCACGGATTTGAGCTGCTTGTGGAAAAGAACTTCCTTGGCATCAATTATATGGTGCTTCGTGGAAAGACAGAGTATAAAGCAGAGCTTTCCACAAGTCCTGTCGGCAGCATGGTGAAGCTGGAAAACCTGTTCAATGGATTCCATGAGAACATTGATTTCTTTGAAAAGAAGATTGAGCAGTACCAGAATGACCTTGAAGCATCAAAGGCAGAGTATGACAAGCCATTTGCGTACAGCAAGGAACTGGAAGAAAAGCTGGCTAGGCAGTGTGAACTGAATGCCCAGCTTGACCTTGAGAACGCAAAGGCTGTGGATGCAGACCTGAGCGGACCGGAGGAAGAAAGAGAAGCTGATGACAGAATGGAATCTGCAGCAATTGTAGCAGAGGATAAAGGTGCTTATCCAGCCGACAGAGAGGGCAGAACACGATAGGAGAGTGAATAATATGAGCATAAGAAAAGTGGTCGCAGGACTACTGATTGCAGCAGGGATTGCCATTATGGCAGTCCCTTTTTTCTGGCGGACAACCGGAGAAAAACAGACAGAACAGCTCATAAGTGAATTTGAGCAGACATTGGAGGATGATTACGATGAAGAAACAGATGTGGAGGAAGAGCAAACCTCCATTAGTAAAGAGGATGAAGCCATTCTTAAAGAAGGCGGTGTTATCGGCATCATTGAGATACCGGGCTTAGATATCAGGTATCCGGTAATGGAAGGAACCACAAGTAAAGTGCTTAATGCAGGGATTGGTCATATAGAAGAGACTGCAGGAATCGGAGAAAGTGGCAACTGTGTATTGTGCGGTCATAATGGCAGCAGATATGGCACATTTTTTACACCACTAAGTCAGATATCCATAGGTGATGAAGTAATGATAACCGACAAAAATGGGCTGAAGCATATCTATGAGGTAATGGAGACAGAGGTAGTAAATCCGTATGATAACAGCATCAAGACACAGGGTACAGAAAAAGAATTAACTCTTTTTACCTGTTCCCAGAAAGGAACCATGCGTTTTGTGGTCAGGTGCATTTATAAGGAGGCGGTGATGGATGAATAAGAGATACCGATTAGGTGAGATAGAAGAGGCAGTAGCAGAAATGGAAGAGCTAATTGACATCGAGGATGATATTGCTGAGATTGATGATGACTTTCAGATAGTCGTAAGCGGCTGGTCTGTGTATGTCGAAAGCCTGAATCTGACACTCAGACAGGGAATAGCCTGTGTATGGGATGCAGAGGAAGGATTATTTATGCCTGATTTTGATGTGACTATCGTGTATGAGGGGAACATTGAAACACAGGAGTGGCTCTATTACGAGCAGGATGGAATGGTCGTTACACTTGGCAACTGGCTTAATGGCAGATTGTCTTGTGAACAGATAGAACAGCTTTGGTGTGAGCTTATCATACCGGAGCAAAACAAAGAACAAAAAGAAAGCGAGGAATAGCATATGAAGTATTCAATTAAAGTAAACGAAGTAAGAGCAAAAGAGGGCAGCAACATCAAAGGATTTGCAACAGTAGTATTTGGTGATTCATTTAAGATTACCAATATTGCAATCCTTGAGAATAAAGACAAGGGAGAGCTTTTTGTATCAATGCCTAGATACCGCTCCAATGAGCGTGATGAAAGCAATGGTGTGATCTATAAGGATGTGTGCAATCCTATCACAGCAGAGTTTCGTGAGGAACTCTATACCAATATCCTTGATGCCTATGCAAGAATCAAGGAACCGGAGAAAGAGGAGACACAGAAGCAGGACAGAACACAGGAAATGCCGGAATTTTCCGTAACTGTGACACCTTATGAGAGGGAAGGCAGTAACATCAAGGGACTTGCACGCATTTATTTTGAAAACAGTTTCATCGTAAATAACATCAATATCGTGCAGGGCAAAGAGAAAATCTTTGTATCAATGCCTTCTTATAAAACAAAGCAGGTGGACGAGCAGGGCAAGCCAATCTACCAGGATGTCTGCTATCCGGTTACAAAGGATTTCAGGGAAAAACTCTATAATGAGATTATCTCGGAATATGAGAAAGCAAAGGATAAGAGCAATGAAAAAGCTAGGGAGAGTGCTGAGAAACATCATGGCAATCCCGATAAAGAGAAGGACAAAGAGGCAACACCCTTTCGATAATTAGCAATCGGAGAACAGGGGCGGCCAAGGCTGCCCCATTTACAGAATGGAGGAAACAGAATGGATATGGAAGCAGGAAAAACACTTACCAATGAGGATGTTATAAGGGAACTTCTCGAATTACTAAAGAAAAATGCCATGAAAGAGCAGGCAAACGATGTATTTGAGATATGCAGCTATGTGGATGGACTGGAGAAAAAGATTGATTCCATGACGGAAGAACTTACCAACATGCAGAACCAGATCAAAGAAATGCAGGAGGATACACTTGTCAATAATGCTAAAAAGGCATTGTCGGAAGCACAGGAGCGACTTAATAGCAGATGTGAGCATATAAAGTCGCAGGTATTGGAAGTGAAAGAACAGGTCAGGTCTACTGCTAAGGGCATAGTCGAAAAAGCAAAGGAAAAGGGAAGAGCTGCATTATACAGGGTGTCGGAGTTCTTAGGAATTAAGAAAAGACTTCTTGATATCCGAGAGAATGTAAGAGGTGCAATCAAGACTACGGATAAGGATATAGCAAAGACAGCACTTCTTGCAAAAGGATTTAGAGAAGCTGGTCAGACAGTAGCCAATGCATTTCGTACATTTGCTGACAATCCGGAGGTAGATTATTCACAGAAAGAGCAGAAACATCCCATTACAAAGGCGGTGCTTGCTCCGATGAAAGCAGTGAAAAAGATGCTTGTATCAATGGAACTTCATTTGGATGCATCTATTGATAAGCTGGATAATCTGGCTATGAATGTGAAGCTTGATAAGGAAAAGCATATGGAGAATGCTAAGGTGCAGGAACAGACGGAACCGGAGAGGGCAGAAGCTGAGCGAGTGGAAGCAGAGATTGTATATTCACCAATGGTCGCTGAGCCACAGGAGTATCAGTATAATGCAGATGCATTTGAGGCAAGAGGTGTGGATGAGGTGAAGCAGGAAGCGGCACATAAGGAAGTATCGAAGGTAAGGGAAGATAAAGCCAGATAGATGTGAGGACGTGGGAGAAATTCTGCGTCCTTTTTTTATACCGATTTGTTACAATACAGAACATTAATTCGATGTACAAGGGATGATTATTGGACAGTATAAAGTGCTATAAATAAAGCATAAGGCTTTAATTGAAGCTTTAATTGAAGCATAAGGAACAGATGCATGATAAATGAGTCTGTGAAGAAATCAACTTCACGGATTCAGGTATTTTATTATACGAGGTGGAATAGCGAATGAAAAAAAGGTGCAGAGATTATGTTGGTGTAGCATGCGTAAACGGAAGATGTCCTGCAGCTATTAGAGAGAAATACGAAGAGGAGTGTATACCGGTAGTAATACGATGCCATAATTGTTTTTTTTATAGAGGCTGCGAGGATTGTGCTTTGGCAGATACAGATTGGTAAAAATGTTTAGGATAACTTTGATAGTCTCATAAAGCAATAGAAACGAAAAACTACCGTTATCGAAAGTTTTAAAGATGCAATATGAGTGAAGCAGCTTTTTACAAAGGGAACTATTGATTAGTTCATAAAAAGTAGTTTTATTACATAATGTATATCTTTTGATAATTACATGTAATGTATCGTAAAAATGAAAAAATTAAAGAAAAAAAGAAGAATATTCTGAACATTTTATTGACGATAGTCAAAAGATAATGATATACTTTATTATATTAAAGTGAATGTCAAAAGTATCTATTGAAAATGTATGATGATTAATGTAGTTGTCGAAGGGCGGATAGGATTTAAAGTAATGGTTTGAAACATAATGATTATTAGAATAAGTAAAAGTCAAACTTATGTAATGGTACGTAAAGTTTAGCTGTTTTTTGGTATGTTGGCGAAGGAGAAAAGTGGAACGTAAATTGAGATTTTAGAAAAATGAATGTAAAGTTATATTAAGAAAATGAGAAGCAAGAAATAAATCCTATAATTACTACTTACTACATTATAATGATTAAAAGGAGCTTGTATGATGAAATATAAAAAGAGAGTATTGTTTTTGTATTTCTCTCATTGTGTTTGATATGTGTTTTTGGGAATGGGAAAGAGAGTTCTGGAATAGGTTATGGGCAAAATGAAATAAGTTATTCAAATAAAACCAATCCATTTTATTTTGAACAATTAGATGATATAGAAAAAAGTGTGTAATGAGATATCAAATTTAATTGTAAGTGGAAATGGTGGTGTACTTTATTTTGAAAATCAGATTAGTACTTACCAGTATCTTAGAGTCTTGAGAACATTATCATTTGATCCTGAACATCAGATTTGGGCAATTGTGTTGATTTTTCCTGTTGGAGAAGGCAATAAGTTGATTGACAGAAGTATCATTAATGATGAACAGAGGATTATAAAATTGTATATTCAAGTAAATGATCAAGAAAGGAGGGCGTATTTACAGAATTTTAAGGTTATTTTGTAACTTTACTTACAGCTTAGGTGGAGGAGGTAATGCATGAAAATATACAAGAAGGTTTTAGCTGTTTTGGTTTGTGTCTTTACAATTCCTGTGGTGCTTTTTCTAGGAGGATGTCATGAAAGGTCTGCATTGGAGGAAAAAAAGGAGATAGAATTTCCTGTGAATGAAAGAGGATATCCGCAAAACAATATTGTAATTATCAATGATACGTCTTACCCTATAGATATTGTAGGACATTCACATATAGATTCTAAAGTGGATTCTGAAATTGAGATTAAAATGGAGAAAAAGAGTAATATCGTTGAAATCGTTCTTCCCCAGTATCTTCCTATTAATAATTGGAGCATTGAGGAAAAAGAATATGTGAATTTGATTTCATACAATAAAACGGATTTTCCAATAAAAGATGGGGATATGATTGAAGGAATATCAACAGCGGTACAAAAATTTAAAATTCAAGTCTCAACGGATGAAACTACGGAAATTCTACTAAAGTGGGCAAATATAAATGAAGTAGATAAGTTATTTAAGGACAAAAAAGAGGACTATCTACTAAAAATATCAGTGTCTTATTACTAATTAAAGAGGTAGACTAGCTATGAAAAAGATATTTCATTTAATTGCTGTAACTATATCCCTTGTGCTTTTAGTAGGTTGTATTTCGAATAATTTAGGAGATGAAAAATCTATGAACCTAAAGATAGATGGGATAGAACAGATTACAGTATCAACTCAAACTACTGGACAGAAACAAGATGTTATAATAGAAAAAGAAAAATTTGAGGATTTGATAAGTAAACTTAATTCGTATTCGTTAAAAGAAATAACAGATGAAAAAGATAAAGGATGGCAGTATTTGATTAAAATAGAAAAAAAGGGGGGAGAAATTACTCTAATATCTTTTATGGATAATAAAGTCAAAGTGAATGACATCGTTTATGAAGTTAGAGATTACAATATTGATGACTTTTCATATCTGTTTGAGTGAATTTTGAAACGAACGTAAATACTATTATCCACTCATTTGATAGAGGATATAAAGTATTTATGTAATGAAGTAATAATTATAAAGTCAGGTCAAATTTTAAAAGTTGCACATTCAAATGAAATAGCATCATTAGCCTCTGGAAGAGTATACAAAATTCCAGAAAGAGAATTAAGCAATTTAAAGAGTCCCTTTTATATTGAAAACTATTTGATTCGAGATAATGAGAAAAATGAAAAAATTGTAAAAGTTTTATTATTAGGAGATATTAGCAACATGGAGAAATATAGTGCATGTGAGGTAGACATTGAGGATGGATATTTATTAATATTGAAAGAGAAGGAATTGCATGCTGAATAATATTTATGAATTTCAGAAAATACACCTACATACTCAACGTATTATGTATTTCTTACCGCTAGTATTTATATATTTTTTTCTATTACCGAATCATTATCAGCTATTAGTCAATGCAGATGAGTCTATCTTAATTAAGATATTTGATTCAGCACAGGAGTTTTTAATATTAATTGAAATCTGGTTTCAATATTTGGGATTTCGATGGATTCTTAGTCCAGAGTTAAAAGAAATTTCATATTGTAATATGCGTATTAAAAAGAATATGTGGTTTAGTAGTAATACGATTTTATCAGTAGTTTTATTCTTACCGTATGCCATTATTCTTGCATTAATAAGTGAAAAATACTTTTTTAATGTACCAGTTATATTTTTTCAATGTGTTTTAGCAGGTATAATGACATTTTTTCTGATGCACTTATTAAAATCTGCTTTAGGAGGTATGACAGTAATGATTGGCTATTATTTCTTATGTGTTAATCATGCTTTACCTCAAAAGTTTTCTATTATTGTATTGGGAATACTACCAGAAAATTATAGAATTAATTGGTATATCACTCAAATCATTTTTATAGTATTTTTTTTAATAGGAGTATTTTTGATGGAGAAGAACAAGTATGTTCAGTCTTAAAATGAACGAAAAACAGACCAATATTTAATTGCTTTACAATAGAAAGCAAAACTTTAAGGATTATTTAAATTTAGTAACTCTATTTTATTAAATGGGAAAAGAGGTGATTCCATTGGGAATAACTGTATGAGGGATTTTATAAACTTAGTTGTATTTAACTTGCCTGAAACTATTTAGTAGTAGGAAGGAGAAATCTATGAAAAGAATTACAAATAAGATATGTGCAGTGTTATTGTCTGGAATATTTATGGTTATGACAGGCGTCAATGTAAATGCAGCAGAACAGGAATATCCTCCAGCAGAAGCTGTTTTTCCGGAAGAGAAAGTGCTGCAAATTGAGAATCAGATTAAGAATACACCAATTTATAATGATAAGGATGCAGAGGGAAATTTTTCATTAAAAAATACTCGTGCAACAGGAACTTATCCAACTAGATATGGTGTTATATTAGTAACTGCTGATAAATATAAGGGATTGATTCCTACTGGACATGCCGGAATCATTTGGACATCCTCTACAATTGTGGAATCTTTATCGAATGGAGTAACGACAGGACCTAATGATTGGAATACTTCAAAAACATCATGTTATGGAATAAGTGTAAAAGGAACAACAGTAGATGAGGATAATGAAGCGTCTAATTGGTGTTATCGCCAACTTGGGAAACCTTATAATTACAATTATTTCAATGTATCTACAAGGAAAAAATTCTACTGTTCTCAGTTAGTATGGGCTGCATTTAAAGATAATTACGGAATCGACTTAGATACGTCCGATTTTGGAGATGCGGTACATCCGATGGAACTTGTAAATTCTTCAAAAACATATACTATTTATAAAAAATAATAATGTTTTAAGTAATATTTTGTGATGACTCGGCCTGGAAAATTTGTGTATAAATTAATGTTTCTCAAATTTTCCAGGCTGATATTTTAGATGAGGTATGTGTATGAAAAAAAAATTTTTTACAATTTGTGCAATAGTGTTTCTAGGATTTACTGGATGTACGCATAGAGAGAGTGCGAATATAGATCTAACAACTTCATCTGTTGGAGTTATTGAAACAAGTGGTAATAGTAAAAAAAGTAGAATTTACTTTTATAATCAAAATTTAGAAAAAACAGCTACGCTTCCATTGGAATACGCTTCATTAGGAAGTATTTTTTATAATCCAGTAATTTATGAAGATGAACTATATTTGATTCCTCAAGGAAAAACTAATGTTAAGGATGAAAAAAAGGTTCTGAAAATTGAGTTGAAAAGTGGGAATCAAAAAATCTATGAAATCAATCAGTTGGCAATGAATAGTATTTGTGTTAATGATAAAAATATTTATACTTGCAATACGTTAAACGGTGATTCGTACATTAATAAATGTAGTAAAGAAAATAATCAAGTCGTAAGTGAGAAAATTGAAGGTGTTTATGTAAGCAAGCTATTGTGTAGTAAAGATATGTTATTTGCATTTGCTACTACAAAATACGGAAAAGAGATGAATTCTTACATTTACATTTATGATGCTGAAGAACTGAGTTTTGATGAGAAAATTGATATTACAAATTATGGAGGTACTCATTATAAAGCAATTCTTTTCGACAACAACATATTGTTTTCAAACTCAGTAGATTCTGGTGATCATCCATGTAATACCGTTTGCATATATTCGATAAATGACAAGACGATAGAAACAATTTCATTTGATCAATATTATCCACTAGATTTGGCCGTATGGGATAACATACTTATCGTTTCTCACTTTGACTTGGTAAAAAGAGAAGGTGGAAGTATATCTATATATAACTTAGAAACCAAAGAGTTAAATAATATAGAACTTGGACATGATGTAGAGCAAATGACGATTAATGAGAATGTTATCTATATTTTATCAGATAAAATAATTTATCAATATGAATTAAAAGATATGAATTTGTATCTAAAATGTAAGACTCAAATAAAAAAATCAAATGAAGAAAATTATCTTTCGGGGATTTTTATATTAAACCTGAATCCATGAAGTTCACTCTTTAATAAGTCAAACCTGCCAAAGGTAAGTTGGTTTCATGATTGGAGTATACTTATATGACATTTTCGGTGCTAGTGCTGGGAACAAAAGCAGTCACCCAAGTAAAAAAGGTGCACGAAATAAGCCTGTTATAAAATCGCTTTGTTACCGAATTGCTCCCTCCGACTCAATCTTCTACATGGAAGACATCTTCCACCAGCATATTAAAGTACATTGATATTCGCAGCATAAATTCGGCAGATGGAGTACTGTCCCCACGTTCTATCCTGCCGACAGTTTTGGTGCTGTATCCGATAGCAGCGGCAAGGTCATCCTGGTAAATGCCACGCTGTTCCCGGATTTCTCTGATATTATTGGTAACCGCCATAAAAATCCCTTCTTTCAGTTCTATAGATATTTTCTTATTGTCATTATGCAAAATAATGTGTCCGATAAAAAGGACATGCAATTTTATCGGCAATGTCCTGTAATAGCAGAAGCATCAGATTTTCCAAGAACTTTTCCAAATATGTCTAAGCGGTCATTTTCACTAACCTTGATAGGTGCATACTTTTCATTGAGTGAGATAAGGAAAATTCCGTCTTTATCGTTTTGTAATTTCTTAATATAGGCTTCTCCGTTTAGAGCGAAGATGCCGATTTCTCCATTAGCAACAGATTCCTGTTGTAATACCCATGCAATCTGACCATCATGGAATTCAGGTTCCATACTGTCACCACTAATACGGACACCGAAAGTAGTATCTTCCGGCAGGATAGATCCATCTATGCGTACAGTCTCTTTCGGTCCGTCTACAAGGAAGTTACCGGTTCCGGCTGATACTGCATTTTCAAAAATATCAATGCTTCGGAATGGAATTATCTTAGCAGTCTGCTTTTCATATATTCCGGATGCGTGAAGCAGATTAATATAATCCATAGCTTTTTCTATGCCTTCATCAGTAAGCGATGAGAAAGGATCAGCAGGATTTACTCCAAAATATGCTTAATGGATGTGCTTTCTTTGCCACAAAGTCAAGTGATGAATCAAAATAAAACGCCCATGAGAATTTTTCTCATAGGCTGAACAAAGATAATGATAAATGATTTTTTACGAAAAAAGCGGCTATCTCAAAGGATAGCCGCTTCAACTGTAGACAAAAGTATTTCTATAACTTAATTTTTCAAAAACAGAAACCTAAAAAAAAGCAATATTATTAAAAAGGTAAAAACAAATTTTTCTGTTTTACTGTCTGTTTGTATAGGAAAGTATTTCTCTCTACATAAAGAGTAAATTATGCTACAAGCAAGTGAAATAGAAAAAAATATTTTAAAATTCATAGTATCTATGTGCTCAGGGAAAAACATCATAATAAACCAAAGAATCACGAGCAAAAGAACTATTATATAGTGGGAAATTTTTTGAATCTTATTATTATCCATATCAATCCCTCAATTATATACGTTCGAAAACTCGCCATATTTTAGGATATTCTGTAGTATTCTGTACAATGGTATAACGTACAGCTGAGATTGTTCCATTAATGATGTCCTTATAGGCTTCTTTCCACCACGCTTCTCGTTCCTGCTGAGCCCATTGAGCCAATGTCCTAAGTATATCTGCGGACAACATAAAAATATTAGCCCTTTTTGACAATTTGATTAACTTTGCAATGCTAGCTGCAGTAACAGTCCACCCAAGACCTGTAAGCCATTTATCAAATGTTCCAGAGCCAGATGCAGCATCAACAGCTGCCTTAATATCTCTTTTGTACATATAACTTTGATATTCAATATGCCCAGGAGGTAATGCACGTGAATCAGCCGAAGTACCACCAAGGGCTTGCTGAATTTCATTTTCACGAAATTCAGGGTCTGACTCTAATCGCTTTTGATACGATTCTGCCTCAGATTCAGGAATTGATACAACGATAAAATGGTCATCTGTTGAATCAATAAGAATATCTTTCATATTTGGTGAATCCGTGGTTTGCTTTGTTTCCGCAGCATAAGCAACTGTTGGGCAAAGTAACGATAGACAAAGTATAAGGCTTATTAATTTGCTTATTTTTTTCATAGAACGACCTTCTTTCTTTAAAAGTGAAATAGACGGATGTTTTACTTGTTTCAATAACCAAAGGAATCACCTCTTTCTTAAATAGGGTTTACATTAGTTTTGTGTCAACAGGCTAAAACTATGACTATAAAAGTCGCCAATAAGTAATATTAATTCATTAAAATGGTAACACAAATCTTTCTCTAAGTCAAATATTTATCACAAAAACATAGGTTATATTGTTTTAATATATGTAATAATATCGCTTTTTTTTGTGCATATTGCACAAATCTCAGCGTTGTAAATTATCTCTTCATATCCGTATACAGAAGTATAGAAAAAGCCCCTCTCCATAGGAAAAGGGCTGCATTTCCATCTATTTGTTTATATCTGGTATTTCACCAACAAAGTTATAAACTATCTTAACTTCCTGTCTTGTCTGCGCTGTTCTTCCTGCATACGCTGTGTTTCCTGCCGCTGGCGTTCTTCCGCTAAAGCACGTTCCGACAACTGCCGCCCCTCTGCGGCGTGTTGTTCTGCCTGCTGACGGTCAAGCCTTGCGGTTTCCTCTTTCCGTTGCTCCTGCTCATTCATAGTTCCTATGTACTCCTTTCTATCTGTTTTTTTGTGCCTGTGCTTCCACCAAAGGATAAACGGAAGAAACAGCTTCCAAAAATGATATGGGTAACCCGTCTGTCTACCTAAGCGCAACAGACAAATTGACCTTTGCAAAAGAAATGGACGAATTATACGCCAAACAATCTTTATTGAGAAGTTCCCCAACTCCAACAAGAGAGATTGTTGACGCTTTATTATTGCAAGTTCCTAACGCAACTCCCGAAGAAAAAGCCGCTATCAATGCAGAACTTGAAACCTATGGTGTTTATGAATTTGAAGCACCTGTTATTGAAAGTGTTTCAACCTGCGCAACAGATTCGGGTGATGTTGCTTTAGACACTCCTACTATCTATTACGAATCTTGGAGTAAAAATTGGTCAGTCACCTGTGGTGGACATTGGAAAAATAATGAATACGGTGACTCAGCAGGAAATGTCGGCGGTGCAGACGGTTTTGGTGTAGGATATACAAATTCCAGCAACAAATATTCTTCCAAAGTTATGAGTGCTTCTGCCTATATGACAGATGTCAATTCCAATTACCGTGCATCTACTTCCAACCGTTCCGATGGAGACGGAAGTAAAGGCTTTGGTTTTAGAATACAAGACCACTGGAAGTCTGGATATTACGTAGGTCATAAATGGTCTGGTCTTTGCACCTATGACCGTTGGTTTGGTAACTACAATGGTGTAGCAACCGCATACTATATTCATACATACGATTCTGCTTCATTAGAAAGCGTTGACTTTGGTTTCGACGGAAAAACAGCAGGAATTAGTGCTACTATTACTAATTCCGTGAAATCTTTTACCGCTTTTAGTGCCGATAAATCTTTCGGTGTTTATCCGTAAAATTAAAGGCTACTACCAATTAGGTAGTAGCCTTTTTGTTTTATCCTCTTACATGATCTGCAAGATACGATAACCCACTCACAACTGAACTTGCAAAATCATTTAATGCACCTGAAATGATAACCGCCGCAATTATAATAGCTATTGCGACCAATGCAAACCCAATCAATGTTTGATAGTTCTTCATACTGTTTCCTCCTTTATTCATGTTGCATAACTTATTTATGTTGTTGTATCATCATAACTTATATATGTCAATCCCCAACCGTTGGGAAATTAAGCGGCAAAAGGAAAAAGAAAAGAGGGCGGTTGTCCGTCCTCTAATCAATCATCATAATGCCCTTTGCATGAGAAAATCAAAACTTTATCATCTTCAACCGCATACACAAGTCTGTGTTCTCCGTCAATGCGTCTGCTCCAAAACCCCGTAAGATTTCCTTTCAAGGGTTCTGGTTTCCCTATGCCCTCAAACGGATTGCGGCTTATATCCTTTACAAGCTGATTTATCTTTTTCAGCATTTTCTTATCCTGCGTCTGCCAATAAAGATAATCTTCCCATGCGTCAAAATCCCATTGTATGATTTTTGTCTGCATAGGTTACTCCTCTATCAGCTCATGCTCTGCAAATTTTGTTTTCCCTGCCTTATAGTCCGCCATTTTCTGTTCCAAATAACGGATATTGCTTTCAGAATAGAATGGGTCTACCGCAACATCAAAGGGAATACGTTTTTCTCTGCCGACTTTCTTTGCAAATACAGTAAAAGCAGCACTCATGGAAAGACCTAATTCAGAACAAGCCTGTTCCATGCTCTTTTTCACATCTGCGTCCAGCTTAAAATTTACATTAACTGCCTGTGCCATATTCAACACTCCTTTCTTGCTTCTATTATATGCAATATTAAAGAAAAAAGCAAGAATTTTTCTTTAATATTTCTTTATTTATTGTTGATTGCATAATTTAATCACCGTGATTACATTCTACCCATGCGCCCCGTCCGTTGTACGGAAATTCTGCTGGATAAAATAATACTTTCTGCCCCCGTGTCTGTTCCTGCTATTATAACAGGCTCGCCCCTCATGGCTTGCGCTTTCTCCTTTGCCGCTTCATAATTCTTATAAACGGTTTTCTTATCTAACCCCGTTCCTCTGATAACATCACACTTTTTCGCTTCGGGGTTTTCTCTCATAAATTCTTCCACCTTTCTTTCTGCGCTGGGTCTGCCGTTGCCATCTCTCCAATCTCTATTTTGGCGTTTCATACGAATGTCACGAATTGCTCTTGCTTCTTCTAAATGGTCTTTTTGCTTCTGACCGTTCCGCTTGTTCGGTATCAATTCAATTTCCGTCTTTTTTGATATATATTCTATTTTGCGTCTATACGCCTGTGGTGTTAGAATATAAATAGTACAAAATAAGGCTCTTCAGGGGTAATGGTGGGTCCCATCTTCCACATGGAATACATCTTCCACCAGCATATTAAAGTACTTTGATATCCGCAGCATAAATTCGGCAGATGGGGTACTGTCCCCACGTTCTATCCTGCCGACAGTTTTGGTGCTGTATCCGATAGCAG
>OOBP01000288.1_pt1 | contig 48490 bp, 47 predicted proteins | sample 1671681 | NCBI WGS metagenome assembly OOBP01 (sample SAMN06348181, study PRJEB24527) | human gut metagenome
ATAGACGGACTAACATAGCTGGAAGATGAATGTACACACAAATTTGGACTTGACTGTAAATTCTACAGTTACAAGGTAAAACGTCCCATTATCCACACAAATTTAAGTGTGAGCTTTTTTCAGTTCGCACCAAAACACTGGTGAAACAAAAGTTCAAACCTAATTCTATCCCAACTTGAAAGTCCCCTAATAAATATTTCTTTATCAGAGTTACCTAATCTTTCATAATGTAATAAAAGTTGATTTATCGATTTACTAATCATGGTCTTGGCAACATATTCATAATTATCATCGTCAGAGCTAAACTGTTCACACAGCACAAAAAGCTTTTTATAATTTTTCCATAAGCTATTTACATTATGAAGATTTTCTGGCTTTCCACAAATCGATTCCTCATGAATTCGTTTTTTATATCCTATATCTAAAATCGAACGCACTCTTTTTGCATGATATAACAAACGAAAAGAATACAATACATCTTCAAAAACAATTCCTTTATAAAAAAGTAAGAAATTTTCAACCAACAGTTTTCTCTTAGTAAGCTGAATCCAAACCGTCGGATAATACTCGTTTACCTCCAAAAGACATTTCATCATTTCTATTCCCGATAAAACTAAATTTATATCTTGAGTTCTTTTTTTTCTCATAATTCGGTCTTTATATTTTTCGGTTGTAGAAACATCATCAGCAAAATTTTCGAAAGAAAATAGCAAAACATCTACTTCATCCCTTTTTGCTTGTGTTAGCGCTTTTTCAATAAAACCGTCACATACAACATCATCAGAATCAACAAAATAAATATATTCCCCTCTAGCGACCTTTATTCCTTGATTTCTAGCAACTGAAAGACCTCTATGTTCTTGTTGAATAACCTTAAAATTACAAAACCTATTTCTATATTCATTCAATATTTCTAATGAATTATCTTCTGATCCATCATCAATACATATAACTTCGTATCTTTCAGAATCTTGTGTTACAATACTTTCCAAACACGCCCTTAAATATTTATTAGCATTGTAAATAGGAATGACAATAGATATATCTAGTTCCGAGAGCAAATTAAATTTATCATAAAAAATCGCATTAAGATACGAATTGCCTCGCACAAAATCCCACCAATAATATCCATATTTTGTATCAAGATCATTCCATGGTTTTTTCCCTGCATAATGAACAATAATTGGTGATTTTCGTGCGATTTCAACTTCTTTCTTTCCGTATATATTTTGATATATCAAATTTGTCAAATCGTCTTCCGTATAAAATGTCATGAAATTATATTTCATTGGTAAGATTCCGATGAGTGGTTTACAAGTAATATTTATAATATCTTGATCTTGATAAAAATAAGGATATGATAACATTGTCTTCCACAATGTAGGTAATTTCTTTCTTCTAATTAGCTGAAGATTCATTAACATAACTCCTGTATTAATATAATTTCCTCTCCAGCATTCAAGTTCCCCCCAGTATTCATAATTTGCTAATTTATTTTCCCAAGAATCGTATAAATTTACATCTGCTCTAACTCCACATACATAATTAGCACCTACATCAATAGCCCATAATTCATTCAAATCCCCATTAATATACGTATCAACATCAAGATAAATTACTTTATTAATATTGGGAAATATCTCCGCCAAATCAAATCTATAATAAGTTGCTGCAGTAATACTACGTATTTCATATGCATCATTTGCAGGCTCAAGTTCTTCTTTTATATCAATACAGCTATATTCATCTCTTGAATACACTAATCTTTCCAATTCACTTGCACACTCCAATGCATCTGAAGAACAAATACATATTATATTATAATGAGTTTCTTCATTTTTATTCTCTAATAGACTAAGTATTGATACTTTTAAGTAGTCTACTACATTTTTGTCAAAGCAATATGCAATATTTATCATTTTACTATCTCCATTCATCCTGACAAAATTTCGTTTTACTCCATCTCACACCATATTTTCTATTTTCAATATTGCAAAAACGGCAGAATGGTTTAGGATTACACAATTTTTCGAATATTTCACGAATGCACTTCACCTCATAAATATCAACATAATCATCATTGCAGAGTTCAAATTTTGTTCCAAAACACTCATTAAAGTGATGAATATTTGCCATAGTAGCACAATTAAACACTTTACCATGCGAAACAAATATGCATGCATTTGCTCTAGGACAGCGAACAAAATTTTCTATAGGTCTGTTCGAGGCGGATTCATCCAATGCTAATCTCCACATTTCATCCCTAGGATACCCATCCCCACTAAAACTTTCATAGATTATTCCTTTAGCTTGAATATCATGAATAATCTTGGAATAATCAACATCAATTGGGTATTGAGTAATGCCAATCACTATGGAATTGTCCTTGCAGCAATTCCAAAATTCTAGTGACATATCTGGTAATTTTATACCATTCGTAACAATACGAATCAGTGTATGCGGAAACGCTTTTCTAGCTATTTTAATAAACTCGCAGATTTGAGGGTGTAGCAACGGCTCCCCTCCCAGCAAATTAATAAAACGGGTGTTTCCACCAGTCAATTCCGATAATCTATTAATGTCCTTTTCAAATTCAATCGGATTCAAAAATTCTTCTTTTGCTAATGGTGAAAAGTGTGTACAACCTGCACATTTTAAATTACAATGCTCAACTATATGAAACTCAAAATGAAAATCATACACAGTTGACTGTAACTGTCTGCGCAACATATTCTTCACCATATGCATTTCTGAATATAAAAATTGATTTGTCTCCCATAAGCTCTTAATAATTCGTTCTTTGTCCCAAACACATTCGTTGATATACTTAACATCCTCTTCTGATAAATAGTACGAATGACAACTGACATATTTTTTTATATTCTCATATACAGACGTTGATTCTTCTTCTGACGAATATATAAATGTATATTTTGTCAACTCTTCTTCACTTAACATATCAAAACGTTTAACCTTAATACCATCTATTTGCATATCCATAAGCATATCAACTTCAGAAAAAGAATTTCTTTTTCCATTTCTCTTCGAGGGAATATTAAAACAATCCTCTGGTTTTTGTGTAAAACAATTAACAATTAACATACAGTCATTTTTTAGAACTGTTTTAAAAAAAAGGGCAATTGTTTCTGCTTGGTAACCTAAACCACACACTGCAACAAACTTAACGTTTCTAAACGTATTCTCAAAATCCATAAATAAACTCCTTCAATACAAAAGGCATAATTAGGTTTCTTATTTTCTTCCTATGGTCTGTTTTATCATTAGAAATATTGTATAATGGTTCATTCTGTGCAATATTATCCGAAATACAAAAGACAACTGCACATTGAATGTTATTACTATTGCACGCAGCTAAAAAAGCTGATGATTCCATGTCAATAAAATCAGATTTCATATTTAGAATCTCTTCCATATGTTCATACTGCAAAAGTATCGACTCAACCGAAATTCCTACTCCTTCGTACACATTACCTTTTTGTCCCTTCAATTGATTTCTTAAGCCCACAAATATTTTTCGTTGCAGTTTATTTGTTGAAAAAAAACATTTGCCAAAAACATCATTAGTGAGATCATTTCCTATATATCTTGAAGCTCCCTCAGCCGAAAGCACACCATTAGGAACAGCAAAATCTCCTATATTAATGCCTTTTCTCAATGCTCCAGCAGAACCAATAAACAAAATAGATTGGCACGCTGTTTTCGCCAAAGCGAACACAATATCCATACAACCGGCAGCTCCAACACCAGTTACTATATATGTAAACTTCCGTCCCTCCAGTGCACAATCCCATACCTGGCATGAACCACTCCCGATTTTCGTCAATTCAGTAATTCCAACCGAATCAGGCATCCAGCATGGAGCAATAACAACCTTTTCTCTAACATATTCAGGTTTCACTCCCAAAATGAACTCACTTAACAAATAACTCATATCAAACCCTTAAAATACATATAATATTGTTTCTATAGAATCAGAATGATAGTGCCTAAGCGCAAAGTGATAGTCACAGCCTAAATTGACCAAAAAAGTCATAATCGCTTCCATATCATCAGCATCATGATACACGCTGATTGCCATCCTTGGTCGATTCTTAAGTATACAGTTTTTTGCTCCATGTAGAGCTTTCATTTCACTGCCTTCAATATCAAATTTAATGAATGTAACTCTTTCATTTCCAATGAGATTGTCAATAGTATCTGCCTTTACCAGATTGTGTCCATTACTGTCGATATGGGCGCTCCATTTACTAACGGAATTATCAAGCAAAACATCCTCCTGCCTATCCCACAAGGCACATTCTGCATAAAACAATTTATTGTCCGCAACAATACTTCTCAGATTGCGTTCACATTCTTCAACCATCAACGGATTTACTTCAAACGCATAAACCGCACCATAATTACCTTCACACCACTTAACAAACTCTCCCGTGGTAGCTCCATCCAAAGCGCCTGCGTCAACAAAGTATTCCTGCCCTTGTGGCAGCAAATAATCAAAGTACTGTCTACCACAACGTCCAACAACATGACTGTAAAGCAATAGTGGATTGCATTCGCTTAATATATATTCCGGAGCTGCCGATTTATCACGTTGAAAAAGAATCACCCCACATTGAATCAACTGATTAGCAACCTCATGCCAGTCAAAACACTCAATTCCAGCCACAATACCTCTAGAATTACCCAGTAATCCTTTTACCTTATATCCGTAATCAGCTAAGACTCTATAACTATATATTGAATAGTCATCATTTCCCCATATATATAAATTCTCTTTGCCGGTATCACGAACAAATGCATCAATTTCCCTGAAACTATACCTTTCACCGTTCAATCTTAAATAATTATAAAAAGCTGATAAGCTTTTATCTTTCTTGTAGTTAATGCGAGCATCAAAAATGACTCGACTCTTTTCATCCTCCAGTAACTCGCGCAATTCTGAAATAATCATATCTTTTCCTTACATACACTTGTATACACAACTTTTGGTGTCTGTTATCTTGAGTTACTACTCATCGTCCAGCATTATAACTGTTCTGCTACAGGTATTACAGGACACTTACCAGTTCCTCTGTCACATCTGTTGCAAGCAGGATAATGCTTGGTTTCATACACAAACTTCTCCAAATTGGCCTTAAGTTCTTCTAGCGAAATGCTCTCATCTGCGATTTCAATTGAATTTCCCTCTGCCGGTTGCAAGTCCAAATCAATCGAATGTGCGGCCCTGGGGCAAGGATATAATCTACCTCTGTATAAACTCATCCACTCGACTTCACACTCGTAGTACTGCTTATCGAGTTCCTCTTCACTTCTATTTCTCAGTTCATATCCACCAAAATCATACCACTGAAATGTATCGGCACTAAAAAACTTTACAGTATGATATATTTTTTCCTCTTCAAGCTTTGCAAGAAGTTTTCCAGCTTTTTTGTCATAAGCCTCATAATGGCTAATCCTTACATGGTTCTTAGGGTTTCTAAGTGCTTCATAAAGATTAGGATTTTGGGGCACTACAGTTCCATTGGTAGGAACTACGACACTGACTACTTCATCTCTGCCATTTAAGTATTCAATAACCTTATCCATCTGTGGATACAAAAAAGGTTCTCCGCCAATAACATTTACACGGAACACTTTGTCAACCACGCTGAAAAATCTATCCAGTGACTTAATAATGAGATCCAATTCTACATCCTTGGGATGCTGATACATTGGCATCAGGCTTCCGCAACCTTTGCATTTCAAATCACATCTTGTTGTCATACAAACATCGATACTTCCAACAACCAGTTCCTCTGTTCCATTAAGATGTTCCTCGATATTCATGTGAAAACTAGTATTATCCTTGTAGTGCTCCAAAATAAACTCTTTTCCATATTTTGTCATTTTTATATTCTCCTAAATGTATAATCCGCTGTCCATCATTATTGATTGACCGGTTATTTTTTTTGATTTGTTTGACCCTAAAAAGAATGCCAATTCTGCAACTTCATCTACTTCAATAACACCCAATGGCATTTTTGCATCCTCATTTGAGTATATTGAATTCAATTCTTCCTCGTTTTCAACGAGTTTTCTTATAAATTGGCTTCTTACCGAAGCAGGCATAATTGAATTTACACGTATCTTTTCAGAAATGAACTCCACCGCGCAAACATGTGAGAAGTTAACTATTCCCGCTTTTGAAACCGCGTATGCACTATTCTTCTTTCGAGGGAACATTGCTTGATCAGATGCAATATTTACTATTGCCTTATCACCTTGTGCATTTCTCAACAGAGGTACTGCATACTTTGTTACCAACATATAACTTGTCAAATTATTATTTATTACTCGCTCCCACTCATTGGTATCCATATCTTCAATCAACAATCTTCTTTGGTCAAAAAAAATTCCCGCACAATTCACGACATAATTTATTGAAGCATATTCTGCGCTGAGTCTACAAAAGGTTTCTCGCACTTCACATTCTTTCGAAAGATCACAACTGTATATAGCGTATGGTATGTCATCAAAATCAACATTTTTATCTATTCCACACACAATATAACCTTGAGAAAAATATTTATGTGCAATTGCCTTTCCTATTCCCGCCGAAACTCCTGTAACAAGGACTGATTTTTCACTCGAATCTATTGTAATCATCTCCTTCCACAATATATCTATCTACATCACGCCCCTCATCCGGTATATGAATATGAAAAAGTACTAAATTATTACTCTTCGCAATAAACTGATGTGCAGTTCCTGCTTCAACAAATATAGCCTTCCCCTGATGAATATCTTCTGCTTTACCGTTCAATACAACAGTACCCTCACCTTCAATGACATAAGTAAGCTGATTCGTCTTTTTATGAACAACAATAGGACTATTATCATCCAGAGTAAGTGTATGGTAATATCTGCCTTTTTTTTCATACTCTCCTAAAAGCTCATAAGATTTCTTGATGAAGCTATCCATTATTGAATCCACTATTTCAATGTACCTCCTTTACTCCACATATATTATATGTTTGTCCTGATATGGCTTCTGCCTTATCCGAGATAAGAAAATCAATCAAAAACACAATCTCTCTAACCTGTACCATTCTTCCCAATCCATTTTCGGATGCCATCATGCTATTGTAATAATTCTCCTCTTTTCCCTGGATATTCGCCATGAGCATACGATTTTTTACACTTGTATCTGTATCAACTCCACCCGGACATATACTATTAATTGTAATTCCGCAATTGCCGTATGCCACAGCCATGCTCGCAGAAAACTTTTCCAACGCACTTTTAGCGGCACCATAATGGGGTATTAACGTTCTTGGCGATTTTGAAGCAATGGAAGAAACATTTACTATTCTTCCGTATTGCTGTAACTTCATATTATCTAAAACAGATTGCATCAGTAAAACCGGAGCATGATAATTCAAATTGGTACATTCGACCAGTTCCTCTATTTCCAATTCACTAAATAATCTGGGTTCCGCACCTCCAGCATTGTTAATCAGAACATCTACGTCCAACTTTGCTAGTTCCTTAATCAAGTCACTTACTTCCTGTAAATTTGCCAAATTACATATGATATTTTCACCCTCAAATTCTCTCCTATTTATGGTGATAACCCTATATTTATCTTTATAATATTGATATAGCGCATTCCCAATTCCTTGCGTTGTGCCAGTAATAACCATAGTTTTCATATCAATACTCCTAATATATATTGTCTTTTATTGATACCGGTATTTCGTCTTTAGACGTAATCATTTCAATTAAGCAAGCAGATATTTCATTTTTTCCATTTAAAACGCCTTCATTTTCATGTATCTCACCTTTCATGGCAGACAAAAAAGCATATTCAAATTTTTCCAGAGAATCGCAGCAATATGTTTTAAGCCCGAAAGTTCGCGCATATGATACAAAATCAACATTGTTTATGTCTGTAGCGCGGTATTCATTCATAATAGATTGACCAACTCTCACTCGTCCTAAGGAATGATTATTAAACACGATAAATATAACCGGCAAATTCAATTCGGCAGCTAAATGCATTACATTGCCATTCATCATCATGCATCCATCACCTGTTATCGCAATATATTGTTTTGTTTTATCCGCTATAGCCATTCCTACCGCAGAACATATGCCGGTTCCCATTGCTCGTAATCCAACATCAATAAACATCTGACCGAATTGTTGTGGCATTATTAATGTGCTAGCATTCGCTAGATTATTACCTGCATCTGCGAAAACAACACAATCTTTATCCATTTTTTTGCTCACTAAATTAATACATTGAGCCATATAATCATCCGGCATAATTTTGTCTTCCCATTCTTTCAAGGACCTGTCTCGAGTAGCATGTATCTTCTCAACTAGTGATATATTTTTGGGGGTACACTTCAAAGCTGAAAGAATTTTTTCTAAATATGCACACATATTATCAACACAGATTCCTTTAATATCATTATTTCTATCGTAAGCGCAAAATATTGCTACGTTACTCATGAATTACGCTTGCACCAAAATGATAGATGCAAGCGTTTTACTCCAGTTTAGTTTTGACAGTTCGTTTTCGCAGTCTCGCTCCATGGGGTAAGCTGTTCCAACTGCTCATCTGACATTTTATCGTCTGGCCGCTGTGATAAGAGATATGTCAGATATTTATAGGTATTCAGATCATTCGCTTTTGCCATCTCAACCATTGTATACACAATAGCACTGGAGGCAGCTCCTTTCGGACTGGCACTGAACAGCCAGTTCTTCCGGCCGATAGTGAATGGCCTGATTGCATTCTCGCTAAGATTATTGGACAAACTGCAATGACCGTCTTCCAGATAAGTCATCAGGGTGTCTTTCCGATTTTGGGCATAGTTTACCGCTTTCGCCAAACGGGTTCCTTTGTTTGGGCGCTGTTGATCCAGCCAATTCCAGAATGCCTCCAGTATCGGCTTCTCCTTTTCAAGACGAAATTGTTTTCTCTGCTCCGCAGTGTGATTTTTTGCTTTTGAGTACCGCTCACAATCAAACAGCTTGGAACAGAACTGTACTCCCTGCACTGCCGGAAGGCTGTAATCATACTCTTTCCCTTTCGGTATGGCATCTGTGAAGTAACGTCTCACATGTGCCCAGCAAGAGCAGCGTTTGATATCCGGCAGATTATTATAACCCTGGTATCCATCCGTCTCCAGATATCCGCTGAACCCCTGTAGGAAAGATGCTGCATGGAACTTTGCCCTTGTCTCTGTGTAATGGTAGAGCAGGATCGGCGGAAGTCCATCTTCTCCACTGCGGAAGAGCCACATCCAGGAATCCGTTTCAGGATTACGCTCCGGCTCATTCAGTACCTGAACCCGGGTTTCATCTGCCATCAGATATTTACGCATCCGTAACTGACGGTGAAAATAATCATAAACATGACGGAGATAATTCTCGGCACAGTAAATGATCCAGTTAGCAAGCGTAGCCCGGCTTAATGGGACACCCAGTTGCTTCCAGTCCTCTTCCTGCCGGTTTAACGGCAGACCATTCTGGTACTTCTGGTGCATTGCCCATCCGACAACGGATTCCGATGCATAACTTTCCGGGATCAATGGTTCCTGAACAGGGGCTTTGACAAATGTCTGATCATCCGGATGTTCCTCTGATATGGCACACTCCGGGCATTTATAGGTTTCACGATAGATATTTACTACTTTTCCTTTGGCAGGGGTAAAGCGAAATTCATGGCGGACGAATTCTTTCCCAATACATTCCATCTGCGTTCCGCAGATTGGACAATTTCGCTCCTCCTCCGGAAGAGAAATGATCTCGTCGCAGGAAGGAACATTTTTAAAGAGATCTGCATGTGTCCGTCTTGCTTTTCTCTTATGTTCCGAAACAGTGATGTCATCAGGAAGTTCCTGTTCCCATGTCGGATCTGCTTCCTGCTCGGCTTCATCAAAAAGATTCAACTGACCAGCGATATCTTTCCGTTTTTCACTGGAAGTACCAAAAAGTTTCTTCGTGAGATATTCAATCTGCTGACGAAGGTTTTCTTTTTCCAGCCGGTCTGCTTCCAATGTTTTTTGTAAAGACTGGATCAGTTCTGTCTGTGTGGAAATCGTCTTATTCAGTTGGTTGATCATGTCCTTGTACGCAAGGATTTTTGAATCTTTTGAATTGCCAGCCATATGTTTTCTGCTCCTTTTTCACTGCTCTTATTATACCATAAAAAGCAATGAAAAAGAAGCAGAAAACCCAGCATTTACAAGGGATTTCAGACATGATACAGGGTGAGAACCCCCTCCGTTTCTGTTGGTTGGCATAGATGATTTACGCGATCATTCCGTAGATTTGAATGCCTTTGGTTGTTCGATTTCAAGTCCGGACATGAGCCAGTCGAATTGCTGCCAGGTCAATTGTTTTACTTCCAGCTGATTTCTGGGCCAGCGGAATCTGCCCTGAACTTCCATACGTTTATACAGCAGCACAAATCCGTCAGATTCCCAGAGCAAAGCTTTGATCCTGTCACAACGTTTTCCACAGAAAAGATACAGGGCACTTCGCCTTGGATCCATATGGAGTCGATCCTCTACAATAGCACACAGCCCGTCAATGGATTTCCGCATATCCGTTCTGCCTGTTACGATATAGATTTCATCGGCGGCTGTGATATCCCCTAACATTCCAACTCCTTCACAATTCGAAGCGTTTGAGCCAGAAGCTGAGGATCTGTTCCATTTGGTATTGTTAGATGAAAGCTGCCTACAGACAGCTTCATTGACTCTGCTACAGAAAGGTTATTCCTTTCCGCAGCTGCCGGAATTACATTTAATGGCTGTTCATAAGGAATCGGGTCAGTATCATAAAACTCCACTCGGACAACTTCCTGGCTTTCTGGTTCGCGATAGATGCTTCCAGTTGACGCCGGCAAATCCACACGACCTTTCTGACGCAGTCTTTTTACCCAGTTGTAAAAAGTTCCTGGCTTGATATCATGTTCCATACACCATTGATGATCTGTCAATCCACTTTGACGGCATTCCATGATGAGACGGTATTGTTCTTCGGCAGATATTCTTTTGCTTCTCATGAGCACACCTCCATAACTTGAATAGAGTAAAATGCTCGCATCTATCATTTCTAGCAAGAAAAGATGAAGTAAAATGCTTGCATTTTCTATTGATTATTATGGGATATTTTTTAGGGCAACACAATCCGTCGAATTATTTTGCGCTTACTTTCTATCAATAATATAGTCTATTTCATCTGCTATCAAATAAGTTGGTACATTTGAAATAAAGTGTTTAAGTATACTACCCTGCTTAATATCTTTTTCTCCTAATGAGCTTCCAAAGGAAATAATAGAATCTGGACAATACTCACGAACAAACTCATCTAAAGTATCATTGTATCCATAACCCAATTTACCCAAGAACATCTTGCTTGATAAATCTATGCAACAATATGCTTTAGAAGATACCAAAACCGGTGCATTAACTGATTCAGCAAGCTTATATAATAGTCCATACGAGTTGGACATCCATACACCCCATCCAAAAATAAATAGAGGCCGTTCAGTTATTTCAATAAATTCTCTAAAATCTAAAGAAATTTCATCCGTCCGTAGCTCAAAATCACCAATCTCCATGTTCTGAATATCAATAGGTATACTAATATGTACTGCACCCTGCCTATGCTTAACAGCTTCTTTTATCGTATTCCAAATTATATAAGCTGCATTAGATGCATTATCGATACATACACTCCTTTTGGTTATTCCGTTAAGTAAATCCGTCGAATTATACAATCTATTAATTCTGCTTTCTTCTTGTCGAAGTCCTTTTCCATTTTTTGTTATGGAAGTTCTTCCAGAAATGTATATTAATGGCACAGAATCAATGTTAGCAGATGCAACTCCACTTATACAGTTTGTTACACCTGGGCCACCGGTTGTAATAACACAAACCGGCTTTAGTGTTTTTTTTGAATAAGCTGTAGCAACGTAAGAAGCTTCTTGCTCATGACTACATAAAACAATCTCTTTATTTGTAATGTGTTGCCATATAGGCATCACCAAAGCCCCCGGAATACCAAAAACTTTCTCAACACCTACATAACTCAAACATTTATCAATAAATTCATATATTTTCATACATACCTCAGGGTTGAATAATAAGTCGATTTATCTTTTCTATTGGCACTTTTCTCTTATCTTCTAAATAGAAAATCGTATTTCCTCTTTGAAAAAGAAACATCTCGGAACCTTTTCCTGAATCAGTTCCATTTATAGGCTTTCTCTTTTCAATTTTATATTCCAAGCATGCTCTGCCACAACCTGAGCCTACCAAAAACTTTTCTCTTCCCTCGTAGTTTATTGAACGCAACAGGCACACCCTTCCAGTTGTCAAATAACTATACGGCCAATAAAGTGAAAAATTGAATTGATCCGGTAAATTAATACCCATCTTGGGAAGATCAAACTCAACTCTATCGACGCCATATTTTTCATATATGCTTAGTGCGTGTTTTGAAATCACTCCGGGTGTCATGGCAAAATCTTTACCATTGTCGCCATAGTATTTGTCTATTCCCTCATCTGTTGACCTAGAATCATGGCTAATTTTGTCAAAAACTCTTCCTAGAATTACCTTTCCCTTAAACATGCTACTTTTAAGTAGTTGTAAAACACCTACATCATTTACCACAATATCAGCATCAATATTTTGCTCAACAAGATACTTCAGTAAATCAGAAATGCATGACACTCCATAATCCGTAACAACGGGAGTAACCAATACAAGTTTAAGCTCGTCTATCACACATAGCTCTACTATATGCTCCAATTGAACAATTGTGGGAAGCTTATATTCGCAAAACTCACATCCAAAGTATAAATAATGAATAACCTCATCTTTATACTTGTCAATAAGTTCATAAGCTTTTCCAAGTCCATTATTTTTACTTCCCCACTCAAAAGAATAATCACATATGCAATTTCCTTTGTATTCTTTTTCATCTTCAATCAGTAATGCTATTTCCATAACTATATCATCATGCAAGAAGTACCATCCTCGCAAAGACTCTCCTTCCCATAAAATAGGCTTATAGTTTTTTTAACTTGCTCTATTCCAACACCTTTCTCCACTTCACTGATTACCGCATGCGCCATCTTGACCTGTCTAAGACGTTCACAAATTTCATGGCCTCGAATAGACAACTTAACAGAAGTAATATTAGGCTGCTTGATTAGACTTACCAGCGAACAAGCACAACAAGCAAAATTCGGTGTACAGTAATTATTTTCCTCGCACATAAGTTCACTTCTAGTCCAATCAGAATAATCCTGTCCAGCTACAGCTAATTGTCGTTTAGTAGCATTATCAATTGTTTCACGATTATTTGCATAGAAATCCATAAAAAACAAATCTTTACAAATCGGGGTAAATTCATGAATTCCTCTACAATAGCCATCATCATATAAGCACTTATTACTGAAAATGAAATACTCATATTCGAGTTCAGGAATCGAACTCACTATTTCTTTTATTTCATTGGTGCTCATATGTCGCGGAAAAACAATTCTATCAACATTTCCAAATAATCTGTAAAAGTTCACAGCTTGTTTATTAGTAACTTGATTTAAACAACTTACAGATATCTTTATCTGTGGATAATTATCTGCAAGAAAATGAATCATACCAATATCACATACTATCATCCTAGTTATTCCAGCCGTAACAACCTCATCTAAGTACTGGCTTATTTTCTCGTAAATAAAATCAGGATAATATTTGGCATTCAATACTAGAAAAACATCCGTACCATATTCTTCAGCCTTTTTTGTAATCTTTGTTAATTCCTCAAATGTTGTTACATTTGCGCTTCTTCCATTTCTATTATTCACAGGAATAGAAAGATTTGAAGCCTTATCTTCCGAATTATTATACTCATCTATCCACCATTGAGGTAAATATCCACAAAAAAATTCCGTATTATATATATTCGGATTCAAAACATCAATATCCTCTGAGCTCATAATTGGAACCAATATTTTCATGATAACTTATCCAATAATTCCTTTCGAAATATTTCTTTTAAAAATTGTGCATCTGTTCCTTCTTTGCACTGAGTTCCCAATATCAATCTCTCCTTAGGAAAAATTAATGTATCTTGCCCAAAACTGCCTGTTGCTCGATAAAATTGTCCATGATTGCCTATTCTCCAACAATACCCATAACTTTCATCATACGGATCAGAGTGTAAATGTACATATTCTTTAAAAGAGTTTTCTATCCATTTTTTATTTAAAATAACCTCTTCATTCCATTTTCCATCACATAAATACAAACACCCTATTTTGGTCATTTCTTCAAGTTTCAACTGTAACCCAGAGCCTCCACAACAATGACCTGCCATATCCGTTTCCCAGATTGGGAAATCAATTTTCATCTTCTTAAAGACTTTTTTATACAAATATTCTCTTAAACTCATTTCCGAAACCTTTTCTATCATGCACCCTGCCAGAATAGTATCACCCGTTGAATACAAATAATTTGTCCCAGGTTCTTCAATTAGCATTTGCGTAAGCATATAATTTAGATAATTTTCCGCACCATATCCCTTACGTCTGTCAAAATACATTAAATATTGCTTACCAAATCCAGACCTCATTGTAAGTAAATCCACCAATTTCAATTTTTTCCACTTATCATCACATGGCTCAATATCAAAAATATCAACAACTCTAGATTCAGCACTCAACAATCCATCCTTCACTGCCATTCCCGCCGCTAAAGATGTTATACATTTAGTATTAGAATAAATATCTCTTGGATAATCTTGAATCCATCGCTTTTCATACACCTTCTCACCGAATTCATCCAAAACAACAATGCCTTCAAATCCAATATTCCCATATTTTTCAGCTATTTTGTTTACACATTCAATAAACTCTTCCATATACTAAGTCACCTTATCTTCATGAATAACGATTCCCTGTAGTTAATTTTACACCAAATACTTACACTCTGAAACGGAAAATTTTAACTTTTTCAAGTAAAATCTCCCGACACCTTTCCAAACCGAAAAAGAAATTCGCCACTGACATGACTTATGATATGCTCGCTTACGGCAGTTGCCTTCTTACGGATATTGTTGATCAGCTTCATGAAACTTCTAAATAGCTCAACTCCGTGGAAATGCTTACAAGGCATCTGAACAACAACTCCCTGTAAAAAACCTACATTCTTATTTTTCCACAATCTGCAAATGGCTTCCTAGTGAACTCTTTATTCATATCGACGACAGCGATATCATAAACTCGAATGATTATTAGGCTGTTCTGTCGTCACCCTAACCCTTATAATCCTCAATCATAGCCTCAATCTCCGCAATCTGCTCCGCACTGAGTTTTTTGCTCTGAATAAAGGCTGCGATCATCTTGGGCAGGGATCCGCCATAAGCTTTCTCCACAAATGCCTCGCCTTGCTCTCTGTGATATTCTTCTTTATTTAATACGGAGGATACAATCGCGTTCTCATTCTTGAAAATCCCGTTTTCACACAGCTTTTTGATAAACGTATACGTAGTGGATTTTTTCCAGCCGAATTTCTCCGCGCACAGTTTCACCAGTTCACCGGAACCGATCGGCTCCTTCTCCCAGATCAGTTCTGCAAATTTATATTCGGTCTCCGTCATCTGATACATCTCGGTTCCTCCTTGTAATCCTGCTTGTTTTCCTAACACAAAAGGCCGGCAGAAACAGACCTCTTGTTTAAAGTCTATATCCCGCCGACCTGTTTTGTCAAGCATTTTATCTCTTCGGGCATCCGCCGCAGCTACCACATCCCCCCTGCACAGCCTGTGCGGTGAGGTCAAACGGGGTAGTCACGAGACAGATCGCCTGGGAGGAAATTCCCTCTCCGCTTCCGGTGAATCCCAGTCCTTCCTCTGTGGTGGCCTTGACATTGACCTGTCCGATATCGATCAGTAATGCTTTTGCGATATTTTCACGCATGGTATCAATGTGGGGGCGCATCTTCGGCGCCTGCGCGATGATCGTCGCATCAATGTTCTCAATAAATACGTGATTTTCTTCCAACAGCTCGCCTACTTTTTCCAGTAACTTTATAGAAGAAATCCCCTTGTACGTGGGATCTGTATCCGGGAAATGTTTTCCGATATCTCCCAGTGCTGCCGCGCCCAACAGTGCATCCATGATTGCATGGAGCAGGACGTCCGCATCCGAATGTCCCAAAAGTCCTTTTTCATAAGGTATTTTTACGCCGCCGATGATGAGGTCTCTGCCCTCTACCAGACGGTGTACATCATATCCCATTCCGATTCTCATAGCAATCTCCCTTCCGAAGGTATCACAATATAGCCAAAGCCATATTTATAATGCCAATTTTACCCCAACAGCATATTTCTGTCACTTGCGAAAATACTCTATCGGGCATTTTTCACATTAATTCTTGTTTATGAGCGTTTTCACACACGCTCCGTTTCTCGAATATTATTGTATCTGCTTTACCGTGCCACCGCACAATCCATCAATGCTTCCGTACTGTCGAATACATAGACCGTATAGCAGCCGTCCTCATACACCTTTTCGCCCTGTTTCAGTGCCGGTGCTTTCGCATATTCCGCGCATTCCTCCGCAGTCAGCAGCAGGAATGTTTCCCCGGTATGATATCCTTCCTCATAATATTTCATGGGAGAAGACCACTTGAAATACTCCAGATGCTCGGGATCTCCGATATTGCCGATCTCCACTGCTCCGTTCGTAAGTTCCGTGATAATGTTGGCATTATTATAAGTAGCAAAACCAAAATCATACCCGTTTTCCGCAAGGAACTGTGCCACAGGACGCTTCGTTTCGTTCTTGTCCACCGTAAGGAACGACATCACCGTCTTTCCCGTGCCAAGAATCAAGCAGATCGTAAGCAGCGTCACCACTGCAAAACGGTCAAACGGCAGTTTCTCCTCTTCCAGATAAAAGCACAATACCGGCAGTACAAAGATAAAGATCGTAATGTAATACCGGGGTACCATCGTGCTGGTGGTAAAGATAAATACGAACAGATTCAGCACAAAGCTCACCTTCACGAAAAGTGTGACCAGGCTGCGAAGTCCGCTTCTGTTCTGCATTTTCCCATGTTTCACCGTCACGTATCCATAGATTGCGAGCATCACGAACGCCGCCATGGTCACGATTCCGCGCAAGGATAAAAATCCCTTATCCGGAATATAGCCAAACAGCATCAGCAGGCATCCGAGTGCATTCTGAATTCGTTCAAACAATACCCCATGATATAACGCAATGAAATTCGTCGCACCATAGGTCTGGAAGACATATTTATGGCTGATCCATACCACATTAATGCCATATCCCACGACTGCGAAAAAAGCTCCAGCCAGGCTGTACAGGAAATACTTCATCCGGTCGGTACGCCATAACTTTCCGAAGTTCTCCTTCGTCATCGCACCGCGGAAATTCTGAAATTCCTCTGCGCCGAACACATAGAAGAAGCTTGTCAGCACTAACGGGCATTGCAATACTAACAGATAGCGCACACCGGACATTCCACAGACAATTGCCAGAAGTACATAAAATATCCACAGGCTGATCTTTCGTTTTTTCCCATAATCGCCGCTGCACAGCCGCAGATACATTCCGAAGAACCAGAACACCAGAATCACATGGGATATATAGGTATTACCCATCTGCATGTGCGTCATCATCGTCTCGGAAAAAGGCAACAGCAGCAGGCAGGAACTCAGTACCGTAAGCTCCTTCGACACCTTCAGTGGCTTCATAAAATAATAGTAAGAAGCCAGCATCAATCCGTAAAACACCACATTCGTAATCGTACGGATCACATGCCAGTTGCTGCAGATACGAAAAAGCGGTCCCATGATCAGCTGGGTATACAGCACACGGAACTCCGTAGAATAATACCAGTTCGTCGTCGAAATGATCCTATGCTCTCCTGCAAGAATCCGGGAGAAGATCATCTCCGCCGCCATATCAGAATCCAGCCAGTGATCCTGACTGATGATATTTAATCCTAACAGGAGCAAAAGTGTCGCTCCCAATAAAATATAAGGTATCGTTTTTTTCCGTGTTTTCATAGTTGCAAACCTTTCTGCAATTTACCGTCTTATGCATTCTTCCCTAACTATACACGATTTGCCGCAAAAGCACAACTGCGGCTTTTGCGGCAAATATATAAGAATTCTCATTATCTCTTTCTCTTGGGGAAGCTGTTGCCGATACCGGGTTCTTCCTTCTTTTTACGCTTCTTACGTTCCCGTTCTTCGCGGTCACCTGTGAGCTTGCGTTCTGCTGTCTTTTTATCGCGACCGCTGCGTTTTCTGTCGCTGCGGCCGAACCTGCTGTTCTCCCCATCGCGGCTGTCTTCGCGGCCGGCGCCGTCACCACGGCCGAATCTGCGACGTTCACGATGTTCCTCATCGTCCCTGCCGTTATCCCGGCGTCTGCCGCCTCTGCGTCCGAAGTTACGGCCTTCGTCACCGCCTCTGCCGAAATGTCCTCTCTCGCCGAAACGACCACGGCGCTGCGCATACTCATCTGCCGCAATCTCTTCGCCCTTATCACCGACCTGATACTTTAACATGGCTGCTGCCAGTTCCAGTGCGTCGCAGCCTTCCTCTTCCATCTTGCGCTGCAGGAAGCTCTTCATCAGTTCGATGTCTTCATGCTCATGCAGTTCCCATGCATTGTTCAGATACTTGTCTGCTTTCGCCTTGAGTACCTTCGCCGCTCCGGGAAGCTTTTTCTCGGTGATCGTGGTATGGCAGACTCTCTCGATCTCACGAATCTTGTAGATCTCTCTGCTGTTTGCAAACGTAAAGGATCTGCCCTTTCTGCCGGCACGCCCGGTTCTGCCGATACGGTGCACGTAATACTCAATATCCTGTGGAATGTCATAGTTGATGACCGCTTCCACATCATCCACATCAATCCCTCTGGCTGCCACATCGGTAGCGATCAGGATGCTGGCGCCGCCGTTACGGAAACGGTTCATCGCCACATCACGCTGCGCCTGGGACAGGTCGCCGTGCAGTCCTTCCGCCTGAAATCCCTGCTGCTTCAGCAGATCCGCCAGCTCGTCCACCTTCTTCTTCGTATTACAGAAGATCAGTGTCAGCTTCGGCTGATAATATTCCAGCAGTCTCACGCAGGCTGCATCCTTGTCCTGATTTTTTACACGATAAAATTTCTGGGATACCAGTGGGATCGTCAATTCTTTTGCCGCTACTTTTACCAGTTTGGCATCCTTCTGGAAACGATCGGTGATCTCGAGGATCGGCTTCGGCATCGTCGCGGAAAACAGTGCGGTCTGGTGCTCTCCCGGAATCTGTCCCAGGATCAGTTCCATATCCTCACGGAAGCCCATGTTCAGCATTTCATCTGCTTCATCCAGTACCACCATGTTGACCAGATCCAGCTTGATCGTATGTCTGCGCATATGATCCATAACACGTCCCGGAGTACCTACGATGATCTGCACACCCCGCAGACCCGCGATCTGGCGGCTGATGTCCTGTCCGCCGTATACGGGAAGCACTTTGATCCCGTGCATATATTTTGCTATTTTACGCAGTTCTTCCGCTGCCTGGATCGCCAGTTCTCTGGTCGGGCACAGGATGATCGTCTGTAATTTTTTCACGTCCGGATTGATATGCTGAATGGCAGGGATACCGAATGCTGCGGTCTTGCCGGTACCGGTCTGTGCCTGTCCGATGATGTCCTCGCCCTGTAATAAATAAGGAATCGCCTGCTCCTGGATCGGAGACAGCTTCTCGAATCCCATCTCACGGATAGCGCGCACAATGCGGTTGTCCAATAACGGCTCGATGGAGGCGATGCCGTCCTGCTCATTTTCCTGCTGCACGCTTGTCTCGTCCTGCAAAATTTCCTGTTCCTTTACTGCTTCTTCATTTTCCAAAAAATAACTCACTGAATGCTCCTTTTAATTAACTCCACACAACAATTCAGAACCGCATTCGCAAAATCGTCTCTTTGAGACTTTCCTTTTGCGAATGTCTGGGTTCTCACCAAAGTCATTTTCAAAAATGCCCTTTGAAATGCAAGCATTTCACGTGCATTTATGAAAATAACCTTGGTTCTGAATTGTTGCACAAAAAAAGAAATCATTGCGATGCGCTTCTGATTTCTTCCATCAAATCTCAACAACATTTCGTAGTATAGCATGGAAGCATTGAAAAAACAAGTAATTTCCTTTACTATAGAATAAAAACTTGAACTTTCTGAAAGGCATGGAGATTTTTATGATACAGACATTACACATTGTACCCGAATATAACGAAGACCTGATCTATCCCGCCATCTGTAAAAGCATGGAGGCTTTAAACATTGCGGCAGACCTGCGTCCGGAGATGAAGATCGTCATCAAGCCGAACATGGTCATGGCAAAGTCCCCCGATTTTCCGGCTACCACGCATCCGTTGGTGGTAAAGGCCGTGATACGGTGGCTTAAGGAACAGGGCATGCAGCATATCACCATCGCCGAGAGTTCCGGCGGTCTCTACAATGTCGAAGCCATGAAGCATGTCTACCATGTCTGTGGCATGGATGCGCTTAGTCCGGAAGCCGAACTGAATATGGATTTTTCCGCGCAGACCGTCAACTGCCCCTCCGGATTCAAGAACCACAGTTTTCACCTGATCACGCCCATCGTGGAGGCAGATTACATTATCAATATCTGTAAATTGAAAACCCACGCCATGACCGGTTATTCCGGCGGCATCAAGAATCTCTTCGGTACGATTCCCGGTCTGGAGAAGCCGCAGATGCACTATCGCTGGCCCGAGATCGAAGATTTCTCCAACATGCTCTTAGAGCTGGCACAGACCGTAGCTCCGCAGCTTACCGTCATTGATGCCATCGATGCTATGGAAGGCAACGGTCCCACCGGCGGCACCTCCCATCCGCTGCACATGCTGTTGGCTGCCAGAGATTTCTATACCCAGGACTGCTTTGCCGCCGGACTCATGGGGCTGGATCCCATGGAAATCGTCATGCTGCGACAGGCCGCGGAAAAAGGATTAGCGCATCCGAAAGACCTGGAACTTGTCGGCGACCCGGTTCCCGTGGGGCTGTCTCCCTTCCAGAAACCGGATACCATCAAGTTGGATTTCACGAACGGAGTACCGAAATTTTTGCGGAAACCGTTTACTTTCGTTGCATCCAGACTGTTAAAATCCTATCCCCAGCTCAATGCGGAGAAATGCGTGGGATGCGGAAAATGTGCAGAAAGCTGCCCGGCTCATGTAATTAAAATCGAAAACCGCAAGGCAAAATTCCGTAGAAAAGGCTGCATCTCCTGCTTCTGCTGTCAGGAAATGTGCCCCATGAAGGCAATTTCGGTTAAAAAGGCATTATAAGGATTCCAGTGCTTCCAGCCATTGTTTTTCTTTTTCAGTCAGGTATTCTGCGGGGGATATCTTGTGATCCTCCGTAGAATAGAACAGATTCGGTTCATAATCGATATCCGCAACATACACAACATAGGTCGAATCATTGACCCATGTATTTAAATTGCTGAAAAATTCTGAAATATCCTCTTTGGAACTGCTCTCTCCCATTTCTATTTTCGCTGATTCCACTTCGTATTTTGCATTACGATCTTCAAAGAAGACCTCATATTGGTAAGTAAGTGTATCCATTCCGCTCCAGAAATTTGTCTGGATCAGATAGTCTTTTCCCTCTACTGTCGTAACAAACATCTGCCCATTTCCCACATGTGTAGGAGAAAACTCTCTGTTTATGAAAGCGTGGATTTCAGAAAAATCACCCTCCCCTTCTTCTGCCAAATAATGCTGTTCGGCTGATACATAGAACTGTCCGAATGCAGTTCTTCCATTCATTACATCTTGTAGCGTAGCACCTTCCGGAACGGTAAGAAGAATCGTGTTCTTCTGTCCGTCATGGGTAATATCTGCCGAAAACTGTGCCAACACCTCACTATACGCTATCGGCTTCCCATATTCCGCATTCTCATATGGTGCCTGTACACCTATTTTACCTATAGAATACTCATATCCTTCCGAAAAAGTGAGCGGTGCAGAAACACCGGGCGCTGGTCCATACTCTACCGCACGGCCCTGGAAAAATAATGGCAGAGTACCATGAATCCAGAACTCCCCTTCCTTATATTCTATATAGACATGCGAACCAAAGCAGGTGCTCTCAAATCTGCCCCCACACTCTTCTTCCTCTGTCTGCAGACAAGCCTGCCAAGCCGGTTCCTCATTCTTTTCATTCCCCGTGTATATATCAAGCATCTGGTATTTGGCATCGTACTTGTAGGTAATCCTTCCGTCGATATTTTCTACGATGTCATCAGAGGACAGATAGAATACCGGTTGTTCCTTTCCTTCTTCTATAACGGCAAGTCCCATCAGATATATCCCGGTGCCCCTCCCATCGCAAAAGGTAACCGCGTACTCTTCCTTCTGGTCTCCGTCCACATCCATCTTATACGCTCCAACGATCTCCAGAGGCGTCAGGGGATGCCCGTCAAGCTGAAACGGAATCTCTCGCTCTCCGTCCACAATGACATAGTTATCCTGTACCTGATCTAAATATACAGAAACGTTGCTTTGCTCTTCCAGCCAGTACTCCGTGCGGCCTGTGTCTTCCGGTTCCGTCACAGCCTCTTCCTGTGTGGCTGCGTCTTCTGTGATGCTTTCTGTGACTGCCTCCTCACGAAATTCTGTATCTTTTGTTTCTTCCGAAGTATTTTTCTGCCCACAGGAAGTAAGCAGCATAGTACTAAAAAGCAGTAGCACAATTAATTTTTTCTTTTTCATAGTTTCCCCGTCTACATTATGTGTTAAGTTCATGAATTCATGATTCAATTCGCCGTTCGTCAATCACACAAGCGTGTTGACTCTCTTGCGTTCATTATATCATAAGCTCACGAATTCGTGCTTTCGCACTTCACATCCCGCTTTGCGTGATTATTCGTTCGCTAATGAGCCTAGAAAACCAAATGTCTGCTTCGCAGCCGCTTGGTTTTCTCTGAGGCTCATTATATCATACTTTGTAACTCCATGTTGAAAATATGCTCATCATCTATTATTGTTTTAATTGCATACAAAATTTTTACAAAAAAAGCAAAAAAACTTGTTGACAAAGCGATGTACCCATTGTATACTAAACAAGTCGGTTGCGAGAGCAGCTACAATGGAATCTTAGCTCAGCTGGGAGAGCATCTGCCTTACAAGCAGAGGGTCATAGGTTCGAGCCCTATAGGTTCCATTCCAACTTCGGTTGGTCATATGGCGAGATAGCTCAGTTGGCTAGAGCATGCGGTTCATACCCGCAGTGTCGAGGGTTCGAATCCCCCTCTCGCTATTAGGTTAAAAGGGTCGGAAATGCTGATAAATACAGCGTTTCCGATTTTTTTGATTTCTCAAAGTATCAAATAATATGTTTACTTTTGTTTACTTCTGGATTTCTGACGGTGATAATGGTTAAACCAGAGTTTAAAATGCGCCGGTTTTCTCCTCTTAAAACCAGGGTTAAGAAGCCTAAAACAAAAGGTACGAAAGCTGACTCCGTGGAAAAAGTTACGGTTGCCGAACTTCTTCCCTCTTTGGAAAATACGGTTTTAAATAAAAATTAAACTTTAGCATCACCGCTTTCAGCATTCTGATAGACAAAGGAATTAGTGGTCATGGTGATTTCATCTAATATAGCCAGATTTCCGCTTTTCTTTATGCACATTGTTATTTAATAATTTGGACTTGCACACCGCCAAACCCGTTACTGTTCCAAAACAAACTGCTCTGTCTCAGGGTTCCACTTTAATACTGCTACGATTTCTTCAGAACTTATCAATTTATCCTCAGATGCCACAATAATCAAATCATCTACTATATCCATATAATAAAAAGATTCATCTCCAATGATCTTTAGCGCATCTATCGGAATTTCTACCCATTGACTGCCTTCGACAGCTAAAAGCTGAATTTCCTGTGTTGATATTCCTTGATATGTTGTGGTTTTTGATACCAATATTCTGCTTTGTCCGTCACTCGCTTGAATACAGTTTATAACTACTTTATCAGCCGCAAACTCCTTATATGCTACCATTTCTAATGAATCAGCATCTAAAAGGATACCCACCGTTTTATCCAATCCTGCAACATGAGGGGTATTCAAAATCTTGCATAACACGAATATTTCACTGGCATTATCTTGCGAGAAAGAACCAAAATCAATCCGAACTATAACAATATCTAATGCACTGATGTTACCTTCTTCGTAATTCTCTGCTACCTTTTCTATAATCCTGTTATTAAGCTCTGAGACCATATCAGCACTATCCCTGGATTTCGATATTCCACACGCATTGATGCACATCAGCATAAACAACACAAGAACAGAGACCGGCAAAACTTTATTTTTCATCTTACCCATACTCGTCTTAATCTCTTTCTGGCACATTTTCTATTTTAATGTGCAGGATATGATCCTGCAATCAGTGTAATAATACAACAAAATATTCGATGCGGAATCACCATTTTTTGCACGCAATGCGGCACCCATTTGACATAGCCCGTAACGATGTCCTCCCGCACCAGTTGCAATATCTGTGCAACTTACAGCTTTCAAAGCAGGCTGCGTAGAATGATCTTTTGTTCCATTACCACTACAGCTTGAGAAAAAGGCACCCCCAATATAATCATAAGTTGTAGATGATGGTTTATACATTACAATATCCGTTTTAGATTTACCTCCAGAAGTATAAAAAATATTTGCCGTTGCATCTATTGCCTCCTCGGTAACCTTAGTAGGATCATATACCTGACAACAAGAAGATGAGCAAACCTTATAATCTTTACCCGAATGATTCGAATAAACACTCAGCGCATACTCTAAGAAGGTGTTTGCCGCCACTGCCTGTGCTTCATACAATTCACTAACCTGTGTTGAAGTTAGTCCTTTACCAGTGTAATAACTTTTTCCGTAAAGTTCCGAAGATAATACAGTATAGATATATGTCTCTCTATCAACAGTTTTTGTTTGATTATTATAGTAAACCGCAATAGAATTGCTTACATCCGGAACAGAACTCATTGCTCTGGCAACAGATGATGTTGCAAAATTTCCTCTATCTATAATAGAAGGCAGTACAGTTTGTCCTCCTATATCATGCATTATTTCTTCTCTATCCTGCGAAACAGAAAAGTCATCATTTATATAGAATGTAAAAATTGTAGTTCCATCCGCACTGTCAACATCATAATTACTATAATTTGCCGCAAAATACCCTGCTGCATTTATTTCCCAATCGTATGTTCCTGAAGGGAGATTTTTTATTTGAAAACGTCCATCTTCACCCGTAATGACCGCAACTTCCCCATCTACAGAAATTGTAGCATTTGGAATAAAGGCTTCTGTATCATAATCTCTTACAACACCGACAACATTTGCCAAATTATTGTTGGAAAAAGTGTGCATACTTACTGCCAAGTCTACTGTTGCTGCAGAAAGGGCATAATTTTGGAATCCTTCGTCATAATCTTTTTGTGTTATTACCTCTGTCTCATAAAGTAAAGTTCCCTTGCTCACAGTATCCGTTTCTCCACATGCTTCTTCTGCATATGTAGTAATAGCAGAAGTATAAATAGAGCATCCGAACATAACAGCAATTGCCAAAGATATTATTCTTTTCTTCATATTTCACCCTCCCATTTTTTATAGGTAGTGTCAACTTTATACGCTCAAAATCACCCCAACTCCAGTAAAATCAAGTGTTCCAAGGCTGTGCCTTTACCTCCCCTTTCTTTGGCTTGGGTGACCAAAATTTTGCATCGGAAGATCAGTCAAGACCAGACTGAAAGCCGTTAAATTCAACCTTGACGGGGCTTTCGTAAGCAAAATATAATCGTTCACCCCAATGGAAAGGAATACGATTTTTTCATAATTCGGTTTACATTACCTTTTATAATCTGCTCAATATAACCAAGTTCTTTCTCCTTGTGCTACTTTAATGTCAAATATTTATGTTTAATAAATCGGGCTTGCAAATCCTATAAGACTGCTATCTGTTAAATTGTACGTATGTCTCGAAACCTTATCACTCCAGTTTCCATCCACAACAGTAATCTGTGTGCTTGACACCTCAACTACAATGCCAGTGTGGCTACTAGATGTTGTACTCGTGCCCGTAAAGAAAATATCGCCGACCTCAGGTGTATAGCTTCCGTTATAAGCAGAACTGTAATAAAAACAATCCATGTCTTTGAAATTCTTCATTCCTGTCGAGCAGGAAGAATACTTAGGAATAACGGATGTTGATACGCCCGCTTCACTTGCGCACCAACTAACAAATATTGCACACCATGCTGCGGGGTTAAGCCCATACCATTGACCATATTTGGTGTAGTTTGCAGAACCGGCGTTCGCTGTGAAACTATCCAAGTCTGAATTGGAAGCCTTTTCTTTATACCCAACCTGGGATTCTGCAACTCTGACAATTTCAGCACAATAATCAGTATTTATGGAATTCAAGCTGTATAACGCTTCACTAACAGCTTGAATTTCTTCAGAAACATAAGAACAGGATTGGAATCCTGACACAGTCTCCCTATAACTGTCAGACACTACTTTGGCTACATCATATGCCTCATCGTACATGATAGTCAGGTTGTGTTCAATGTCTGCAGTCTTCACAACACCGTCATCTACATATTCCATGCTCTCATATAATGTCACAAAAGTTATTGTATCCTCTATGTCAATCCCAGAAATTTGAAAAGACATATCAGAAACGCTGACGTTATTTTCGGACAATGTAATTCTGTGAGCATTTTCATCGTTCACGATGCCGTTGACAGCCACTGTTCTCAAGCTTTCCGTGTCCCCGGTCATGACTGCTGTTTCCCGACTATCCATGTAGCTTTCTACCCAAGTATCTCCACCCTTTCTGTATCTTCCAGGCCAGCCGCCTCTGCGGGCAAAATCGGAACCATAACAAAGATCATACAAATAGCTAAAAAACTCGCAATATACTTTTTCATTGCTTCCTCTTTTCTCTTCATAAAATACCTCTCTTTCTCGTCTGAACTTGTTTAATCTGCCTTCTGGTTAGAAATAAACAAATAACCATCATCCGTCTTTTGTAAAATGACCACCCATTGCCCCCCCTCATACTCTTTTTCGTATTTCAGTATGAGTTTGTTATTTGACTCCCAAGTTCCGGAAGTAACCATACACCAATCAAAATTCGAGTCTCCCATAATCAGATAGTAACTGTCATATTGCTCCAAATAATAGAAACTGTCCAAGCCTGTCTTTTTTGTCTCCGCCAGACTTATTCCCATTTTTTCCTGCAAAAAAGCATCCATTTCATTTGCCGTGATTTTTATGATATCCAAATACGGGGCATCACTACATAACTCTGTCAGCATTGACAGTTCATCCTCCGATACTTCGCCAAACGCTCCTCCAACGCCATTATAAAATAACTCAAACAAGTTAATTTCATCTGGTTGACTATACTCGCTGGATAACAGCATATTGTTCATGTTCGTTATGTCACCATTGAAAAATTCTGTGTTAAACACAGTAATTTCCTTTTCGGAAAGAGTACCGGAAGCCATCTGGCATCCTGAAAACATCAAAATCATAAAAGACAAGATAACCGATAATGCAAGTAAATCCATAACTTTTGTCAATATTTTCATTCAAAATCTCCTCCGTTTCACTTCTCAAATTTCTCGCCATTATAGACTCTTCATGGGCACCACTCCCATCCATAGTTGCAAAGCAGATTTCCCCACCTGCAATACACATTACATTTTTCTACAAACTGATAATTCTTTTCTGCCGATGTTGCCGTTTTAATTTCTCCATTAACACTACACGTCATTGTAACTCGATATGTACCTCTGGAAACCAGATATATTTCCAAGCCAGATGCTGTTATGGTATTGCTCGAATCTTCCCATGATTCCACATTGACCCAGCTACCAGAGACCTTTTCCTGGAACATAGCTTTTACATACATTTTTCAAATGATTTCTGCATTTCCCTATCAGCATTGTGATTACAACTATTAAAAATATTATATTTAGCTCCAAGAAGTAGCTATCCTTTTCAAATATAGTGCAAACTATTCCGATAAAAAAATCCAAGCATAAATATTTCATCAGCTTTATTTTAAAACACTTGTTCTCTTCTTCGTTTATCTCCCTGTTTCTGTTCTCAACTGGATATAACACATACACAAATACTTCCAGGGCGAATAATACAATAAGTGAAACAAATTCATGTAAACAGAGATTCTTAACTACAAGCAGAGTAGTAATATATGTTAAGCATGACAAAACAAAGCATATCCAGAATTTTTCCAAATGCAAACCACCTGCATAGGAACGCAATGGTGAGAAAATCACAAAGAAAAATATCCCTTCTAAGACCATATCGAGTTTCAGTGCGATGAACAAGCTTGCAACCAAAAATAACCCAACTTCCAAGGTTATGACAAATCCATATTCATAGACTTCCCGATCTGCTTCATCAACCATGCTCTTTTTGATAACATAATCTGTCAACAACTTTGCTACTTTTCTCATTTATTTGTTTTTCCTGAATTTCCTCACTTCTTCCGGCTGTTTAGGCTGATGGTATATGAGTGCACATCTGCTGTTTGCAGCTTTTGATAACATTCCATCAGCAACGGATGTTAATGCTTTTGCTAATACAGTTTTCTTTTCATTTTTCTTCATTATGTATACCCCCTTAATGAACTATTTTTGTAATCATATCATATTCCCCGCAAGATAATCACTAATATGTCAAAAATACGGCAATAGCCGTCAATTTTCCAGTAGATTCATGACAACGGTCATCCGTCTTTAGGATATCTTTAATTTTATCCATGAGTTCCGAGTTGTAAAATATCAGACCGAAAGTATATCAACCTTGCACGGGGTTCTAAATTTATAAAAGAATTTTCAGCACTTATCGGCCTGCCGTTAAGTTCCTACTTTTTAAACGACGGAGACATCAGAAAAAATGCTAAGCCACAGGTTTTAATCCGTGGCTTAGCACCATATTTTAAGATTCAACTCCCAAAGTCAGGTATCATATTCCCCTCAAAATAATCCCTAATATGTCAAAAATACGGCAATAGCTGTCAATTTTCCGGCAAATTCATAACAACGGTCAGGCAAAATACAGAATCCTGTGCTTCCACTAGAATTTCGCCCTGGTACTTTTCTGCAATTCTTGCTATGGAATTTAATCCATATCCATGTCTGCCGCTTTCTGTTTTTGTGGATTGATATTTTCCGCTTCTGTCGTTTTTTAAGACATGCTCATATGGATTCTTTATCAGCATGACCAGCGCCTGCTTTTTCACTCCCATGGATATTTCTATCACCTTTTGGTGCTGCCTGCAGTCCCGGACAGCTTCTATTGCATTATCCAGTGCATTTCCCAGTGCTATGCCAATATCACATGGTTCCATGGAAAGCTCCTCTGGAATAAATATTTTTAACTGAAATGTAATCCCGTATTCCTTAGCAACGGCATATTTGAAATTAATCAGACAATCAATGGTACTGTTGCCGGTATTGGAAATGTTTTCGGAAATATTGCTGTTTTTGATAATCTGATTCAGGTTTCTGATTACAGACTCTTTATCACTGTTTTCAACGCTGTTTTTTAAAACAATAAGTTTATTCAGCAGATTGTGCCTGTCCTCATAAAATTCCTCCAACATCTTTTTTTGCGATACCGTAATTTTTTCGATCATATCAAATTGCTGGGCATAAACTGTATGTTCTTTTTCATAAGCAAAAACTTTATTTATTTTTACATACAATTCAAAAATAATGACATTAAATAAGATAAGAATGCTGATAGTGATAACAGCAAAAAAGGACTTTCCTTCTGAGCAAAATTCATTGATCGCAATGACTATGCTTCCCACTGGCACCAACAGGAGAAAAAAATAATATTTTCCCGGTACCGGACTCTCCTTTCTTTTTTCTGCCACCATCGACAGTGCATATACAGAAAGGATCATCAGGATGTTCGATAATACCAACCCAATAATATCCCTTTGCTGGCTTTCCCCTATGTCAAAGCTATTGATTAGGGAAAAGACAAAGACCTCAATCAACGACCAGCCTGCATAGAATGTAGCCAATAAAAAGTATTTTTCCTTTCCACGGCTTTGGTAGGCAACCATCGCTATGGACAGAATCAGTAAAATGTTCAGAATGGTTGCAAAAATTTGCAGGCGCCCATTATGATAACCAAAGAAAAATTGGAATATGCAATAAACAATCCACAGAGAAACAGAAAGTATACTATTCTGCTTTTCTTCAAAAAAGCTTCCCCAAAATCTTTTTACAATCCATACGGTTGCGATAACAATAGAAATATTTAATAGAATATCTTCTATTTGATTATACATTGATTTCCCCTCCCAGAAGATGGCTATATTGTTGGTTAAAGTATTTCTGCCGTTCTTCGCTTATAGGCAGTTTCTTCCCATTTACCAACGTTATTTCTATTTTTGTCCTTGATCTAATCAAATAATAATTTACCAGATAAGACTGATGTACTCTCAAAAAAGGTATTTTTCCATCTGACATTTTTTGTTCTATCTCTGACAGTTTCCCGTTAAATGTGTAATGCTCCCCGTTTTGCGTATATATTGTAACTTTCCTGGCATTGCTTTCAAAGTATAAAATCTCTTTACATAGAATTTTATATTCTTCATGCTTATAAGAAAAGGTAAAATAGACCATTTTACTGCAGACTCTCTGATAAGTTTCCAGAAATGTCTTTGTCAATATCTCCTCATCGATTGGTTTCTTTATAAATCCAAATACATCCAACCGGAACAATTCCATCATATATTTATCATAGCCTGATACATAAATCAGAAGTACATTATCATCCACCTTCCGTATATTTTCAGCCGCAGTGATGCCATCGCCACCCTTCATCTGAATATCCAAAAAGATGATGTCATACTTTGTTCCTGATGTAACCTGCCTTTTGAGTTCCCTACCACTGTAAAAAACATCAATATTCACGGGAATGCTTTCCCGCTTGCATACTTCAGAAATTATATGCTCTATCTGATTCACAATTACATTTTCATCATCACAAACAGCAATTCTTATCATGTGTACTACCTGCATTATACTTATAAAAGTGGACACATTGGTTAAATAGACTTACTATTAACATAGACACCAAAAGGAGGTATCTTTTATGTCCACAAAACAACATTACGATGAGGATTTCAAACGAACCCTCGTTGAGCTTTACCACAATGGTAAAACTCAGGCCTCTCTTATCAAAGAGTACGGCGTATCTCAAACTGCTCTTTCCAGATGGGTCAAACAGTATTCAACTGTTGAAACTGATGACGGTGAAGTTCTTACTGCAAAGCAGGTGAAAGAGCTTCAAAAACGTATGGCTCAGCTGGAAGAAGAAAACCAAATACTAAAAAAAGCGATTGCCATATTCACGCCACACTCAAGCAACGATTAGATGCCGTGCATAAGCTGCGTCATCAATACGATATCAAAACTCTTTGTCGAGTTCTTCGCATAAATCGCAGTACTTATTACAAGCACTTTTATTCAGATTTAGCACCTCGTACAAAAGAAAATCCGTTGATTCGTAAGCACCTTTTACAAATCTATACTGATTACGATAACTCTCTTGGTGCTTACAAGATCCGTCGTGTATTAGAACGTGATTATGGCATAAACATCAGTCTCGGCAGAGTGGACCGCCTGATGAACACTATGAATCTACCAAAACGTTCCACAGAAAAACCAAAATGGAAAGGTGCCTGGAAAGACAATGGTCCTTGTGAGTAACACTCCCTTTTGAAATCGAGACAGATTCACGTCCCCTCTCGCTTTTAAAATTTCTTACCGCACTTTGGGCAATACTCAAAATTTTCTGCTGTCTCATACCCACAGTAATTGCAATGTTTATAGTTATACCCATAGGTCACTTTTGAAATTCTCTGCAAATGCTCCGGGCGAATCAGTACCTGCTCTCCCCGGGCAATGGCCTTTCCCATCTCCGGATCCAGTTCATACAGCGTATTACAGCAGCTTGTCCGCACATAATAGTGCTTATTCCACTTAATACACGGTATGAAAAACATAGCCCGTCTCCTATCTCACCAGTCCCATGTTGCTTCTGTATTCCTCATTCAGCTGCCGCAGTTCCTTCTCCCCGTTAATGTACGGTTCATAAAATGTATCCACGGAACCACCGCCCAGATTATCACAACCGTTGCAGAAGTCACAGGCTCCACCGCACTGGTTCAAACCCTCCTGTATAATGCGGATCCGCTCTTCTCTCGTTGTATCTTTGATCAGTATACTTTTGATCTCCATATGCCATCACCTTTCCTGATTTATCAATACTATATATCAATAATAATGAAACTGCCTGATATGCGATAACTTTATTTTACCACACATCAGGCAGTCTGTTATCATTTTATTTCTTTACCCCGGCAATATCATCCGGATCCCGGCCTTGATAATTCCGATCCCTACCGGTATTAAAATGATTGTACAGCAGAAGATCTCTCCCACGCCCGACAGGATGAGGCCGATGGGCAACAGGATCAGCAGCCACACACAGGCCTTTAAAATTGCCCCGGTAATCTTATATGCGATTCCGAATAAAATGGTTAACAGCAACAGACACAATATAAATGAAATCATAATTTTTCTCCTTTCCATAATGTAGGCCACATGCTTCACAGAAAAAACTCCTGTCTTTGTAGCTATTATATCCGGTTGTCCCACCATTTTCAGTACGTAATGTTGCACGATAAGTCATCCTAATATAGGAAAAGGACAGAGGATATCCTCTGCCCTTTTCTAGGCTGTTTCTATGCTGTTTCTTCAGGAATGGTCCCGGAACATAATGCATTCCTTCACTGTTTCCAACAGCTTCTTTTCATCCATCGGCTGTTGATAATGTCTTCCGCAAAGGCATTGGCGCTCATGGCAATGATGGGGACATTTCCGGCATCCGACCGTTTCATGGACCGGATCCTGCGGGTGGCATCCCAGCCATTTAGCTTCGGCATCATAATGTCCATGAAGATCACATCGTAATATCCCAGCTCAGATTTTTGAACTTTTGTACCGCCTCTTCTCCGTCTGCAGCGCACTCTACGTGGATCCCGTAATCCTCCAGCATGAATTTTGTGATCTCCATGTTGAGTTCATTGTCCTCTGCTAACAGCGCCCGCAGACCTTCCACCGGGATTTCCTCATAGTTTACGTTCTTCTCCTTCTCCACCGGTTCCCCGATTTTGAACGGAAGTGTCATGGTCACAGTAGTTCCGACGCCTTTTTTACTCTCTATGGCAATGTCTCCATCCAGCCTGTCCACGATTTTCTTTGCAATGGCAAGTCCCAGTCCTGTGCCTTCGTACCTGGATCTGCTGGTCTCATTCTCCTGCGTGAACGGTTCAAAAGCATGTTCCAGAAAGGTTTCACTCATGCCGATACCAGTATCGGCACAGCCGAATTCATAGACTACCCGCTCCTCGTCCGCATATTTTTCTGCACACCAGACACGCACACTGCCGCCCGGTCCGGTAAATTTAACCGCATTATCAGAAATATTGGTCAGCAGTCTCTCCACATAGATTGGATTCCCTGCCAGATCCATATGGCGGATATCACTCTGTTCCCAGTCAACAATATATTCCACATTCTTTTCTGCCGCCTGCTTCTGCTTGCCGAGGTTAACCCGGTTCAGCAGTTCTGCCAGATTAAACGGAATCTCCTGTTCCACTACACCTCCCGACTCCAGTTTGTTCATATCCAGAATATCATTCACGATAGAGACCAGATACTTCGATGAAGTCATGATCTGTTCCCGGCACTTTCTCTGTACCTCCAGATCATCCGGATAACGGTTTGCCAGATTCAGCGTGCCGATAATGCCATTCATGGGTGTCCGGATATCATGACTCATATTTGACAGGAAACGGGCCTTCAAAGCTGCTGCCTTCCTGGCTTCCTCCACCTGATACATCAGTTCATGTTCCCACTTCTTGGTATCGCTGATGCTGCGGATCAGGCAGAGCACATGGGTCAGTACACCGTTTTCGTCTCTCTTTTTTTCCACAAAACGGAGTCTGTGCCAGTCGCCATCCTTCATCCGGTATTCTAGGACTAACGTCTCTTCATTCTTCATGCGTTCCGGCAGGGTCTTCAGATCCACAAATTTGAAAAATGCCTCCTGATACTCCTCCGCCACGTATTGTCTGCATACCTTTTCATTGCTTTCCGACAGCTTTCCCGATTTCGTGAACTTCAGATGCTCGGTATCCCGGTTATTGATCTCTTCGAAATAATCTGCCTGAATATCGATCCGTGAAATATACTGGTAAGTTCTGGCGATGGAGGAAATGATCTCGTTACTCAGCTTCACTTTCTCCAATGTGTCCTGTAACTGCTTCTGGATTGCTTTTTCTTTGTACAGAATGCTGTCTATATTCCGGCAATAATTTATTCAGGATGTCATTTTCGTTCTGCTCATAGTTTAAAGACATCGTTTTCCCCTTCTACGGCACAATAAAAGCCGTCTGCCAAAAATGTGCACTGACAGACGGCTCACGATAAACATACTCCCCTACACTCAGGAATCTGCTGCAACCGGCTGTCATAGTCTGATTTTTCTCTATGTTCAGACCTTAGACCCATCTGGCTTTGTGTCCCCGTTTTTCAGCGGGTTTACTAAATAGATATTATTTTTATTACATTTTCTCCGGAGCTTCGAATCCCAGCATATCAATACAGGTCTCCAGGATATCTCTGGTCAGCACTAAAAGTGCTACCAGTCCCTGCTTACGCTCCTCATTCTCTTCACCTAAGATCTTGGTCTCATGGTAGAAGTGGTTGAACGCATTGGCAAGATCGTAAATATAGGCACATACCTTATGGGGTGCCAGTTCTTCTCCAGCGGTAGCGATCATGGTATTGAACTGTGCCAGTTCCATGGCAAGCTCTTTCTCGGACGCATTACCGGGCTGCTGTAATTTTACAGCGGTCAGGTCTCCGCCCTGCTCCTTGTATTTATTCAAAATAGACTTGATTCGCACAATGGTATACAGGATGTAGGGGCCGGTATCTCCCTCGAAGGAGGTGAAACGGTCGATATCAAAAACATAATCCTTGGATGCCTGATTGGACAGATCACCGTATTTTAATGCGGAGATAGCTACCACGTCCGCTACCTTTTTCGCTTCGGCATCCTCCATGTCGCGGCCTTCCTTGATCTTTTTGTACATCTCATCCTGTGTATCCTTGATCAGATTCTCCAGACGCATGACACCGCCCTGTCTGGTCTTGAAGGGTTTGCCGTCCTTGCCGTTCATGGTGCCGAAGCCTAAGAACTTAAGCTCCGTCTCGGGCTCTACCAGCTTCGTCTTGCGGGCGCAGCGGAATACCTGTTCAAAATACAGTTCCTGACGCTTGTCTACCACATAGATCAGCTCGTCGGGATGATACAGCTTCATACGCTCCATAATGGTAGCCAGATCTGTGGTATTGTACAGAGAGGCTCCGTCGGATTTTAAGATCATGCAGGGAGGGATCTCCTTGGTGTCGGTGTCTTCCTTGACATCCACTACCAACGCACCCTCGCTTAAGTGTGCATAGCCGTTGTCCTTCATATAAGCGACCATCTCGGGGATGATGTCATGGACATCGCTCTCACCCTTCCACAGATCGAATTCTACATTTAATTTGGAATAATTCTTCTTCAGGTCGTTCACAGACACATTGATAATGTGCTTCCACAGGGCACGATATCCTCTGACACCGCTCTGCAATTTGAAGGTTGCCTCCATTGCCTTTGCCTTGTACTCGGGATCTTCCTTGGACCTGGCGCTGGCTGCGGGATAGATCTCCTCCAGTTCGCTGATGGTAAAAGGTGCCTCTTCGGGATATTCCCCGGTGTAATTCTCATCAAAATATACCAGATCCGGCTGTCTCTCCTGTAAACCGGTGATCACCAGACCCATCTGTAATCCCCAGTCGCCCAGATGCACGTCACCGATGACCTCATGCCCCACATAACGGCTGATGCGCTTTACGCTCTCACCGATCACTGCGGAACGTAAATGTCCCACATGCAGAGGCTTCGCCACGTTGGGTCCGCCATAGTCGATGATGATCTTCTTGGGATGTTCCGGCTTCTCGAGACCGAATTTTTCATTTGCTTCCATGCCCTGTAAATAGGTGAGCAAAAATGCCTCGCTGACCTTCAGGTTCAAAAATCCGGGGGCTACTGCCACCACTTCGGAAAACACTTTGCTGTCTGCAAGCTTTTCTGCCACATCGTTTGCGATCATAATGGGGGCTTTTTTATACAGTTTTGCTCCCGCCATGGCGCCGTTACACTGATATTCGCACAGATCGGGACGGTTGGAAAGCATTACTTTTCCAAGATTTCCGTCATAGCCGGCTGCGGTAAATGCCTGCTGCATTTCCTCTGTCAGCATTTCTAAAAATTTCTTCATGTCAGTTCATCCTCATACCTTTCAGTAATCTGCCGGTATTCCGTTACCTGTAATGTACCGGAATATCTTGTGCAGTCACAAGTTCTATCTCTCACGCTGCCGCGCTGTTTTCAATATTTCTACTATATCCTAAAATCCCCTATCCCGCAAGACGCAATTACGCATTTATAATCTGTGCTTCCCGCTCCGCTTTGGAAAAGGCACAGCCGCAGTAATTCTGCCGGTACAGCTCATACTCTGCGGACAGTTCTATGGATCTCTTATATCCGTTCTTTTTCTTGAAATCCGATGGCAGCCAGGGGATAACATATTCCCCGGACAGTGCCTGTCCGATCTCATTGATCTTCGCCGCATTTTTCAGAGGGCTGATGGTCAGGGTCGTGGCAAAATAATCATAACCGCCACCTGCCGCCAGCTCCGCGGTCCTGCGCAGCCGCAGGTCGAAGCAGCGGAAGCACCGCTCTCCTCCTTCGGGACAGTTCTCGTAACCCTTCGCCATCTCATAAAAACGCTCCGGTTCATAATCTCCCTCCACGATGTCGATGGGCCATCCCTTTTCTTCTTTATTATAAGCTGCGATCAGACGCTTCTGCTCCGCCACGCGCTTTTGGTATTCTTCCGAAAAGGAAATGTTGGGATTGTAATAAAATACCGTGATCAAAAAATAACGGCACAGATATTCCAGACAATAACTGCTGCACGGTGCACAACAGCTATGCAGAAACAGGCGGGGCGGCCGCCAGTCCGACGCTGCCTCGCCCTTCTCCTGTAAGGTATTTAAAATTTTCTCTAATTCTTTCTGATAATTTACCTGATTCATACGGTTCTCTTTTCATTTATACTCTAGCATGCGCTCATTATAGCATATTTTTTTAGAGATGCCGCAATCATTTTTTCGAAAGCTCCTCCGCTACGCCAGACTGATCATCCACTTCTTTTAAAATACATTCTACCAACTACAACAGATAAAATCCGGCGCTGCCCCCCGGCACAGTAACCTTTCCGCCTGCAAATGCAGCTTCCCCACCTAAGGTATACAAAGCTTCCTTTACCGCATAGTCTCCGTCGAAGCTGGCCTCTCTGGCCGCCGGATTGATGATAACCAGAATCTTCTCCTTGTCGTCACTGCGCAAATACGCCAGAGGATATTGTTTTTCCTCGGCATAGACGAATTCAATCTCTCCGCGGCTCTGCAAGGCGCTGTGCGCCTGACGGATGTTAATTAATTTCTGAATCTCATGATACAGGGAATCCGGATCTGCCATCTGCGCCTCCACCGTGGGACGGTCAGTGGCTTCGTCCTGTTTGACATAAAGCTTTTCCTTCGGTGCCGCACTGAAACCGGCATTGGTGGTATGATCCCACTGCATGGGCGAGCGGGAACCGGTGCGTCCGTAACCGCCCTCTACGGAGTGCAGATTTTCCACATAGCGCATACCAATCTCATCACCGTAATACAGGAACGGTGCACCGGGCATGGACAGCAGGAATGCAAATGCCACCTTTAACTCCTCCCCATGAATGCTTCTCGCCAGACGATCCATATCATGGTTGCCGGAGGGAATACAGATCAGACCCTTGCGCTGTGCCTTTTCATAATTTTCCTTGTATTTCTCCACGAAGGCTGCCACATCGCCTTTACCTCTTCCGGAGAAGAAAGGCTCCTCGCAGCGGAACAGATCGTTATAATGAGACGGTCCAAAATGAAGTAAAAAGTCCATATGGAAGCCGCCCTGCAGGGACTTGTCCGGTTCTCCCCATTCGGATACCAGCACTGCCTCGGGGAACTCTGCATCCAGGAACGCTCTTACCTTTCTCCACAGAGCAATGTTTCCCTTGCTGTCCTCATCATTTTTCACCAGAGAACCTGCCATATCCACACGGAAGCCGTCACAGCCCATGCCGATCCAGAACCGCATGACATTTTCCATCTCTGCAAGCGTCGCCTTAGGACCCGGATCATCGGGATCCTGCTGCCAGTCCTGTGTCTTTTTATAAAATCCGTAATTGAGTGCCGGCTGGTGTGCGAAAAAGTTCACGATCACTGAGCCCTCTCTCTCGGAGATACCGCACAGACTTCCCATGTTTTCCAGCTGTCCCCAGGTGCTGTCGGTCCAGATATAACGATCAGTAAATTCATTACGATCTGCCTTACAGGACTCCTTAAACCAGGGATGTGCCACAGATGTATGTCCCGGCACCAGGTCTAACAGGATATGCATATTCCGCTTGTGTACTTCGTTAAACAGGCGCTTCAGGTCCGCATTGGTGCCGTATCTGGGAGCTGCCTGATAGTAGTCCGCCACATCATAGCCTGCGTCTCCGAAGGGGGATGCAAAACAGGGATTCATCCAGATCGCATTACATCCCAGTTCCTTAATATAATCCAGTTTTTCTATGATACCCTGAAAATCACCGATACCGTCACCATTGGTATCCAGAAAAGACTGGGGATAAATTTCATAAAAGATTGCATTATCAAGCCATTTTGCCATAGTGTACTCCTTCCTGTGTGCTTTATTTTTATTATAAAAACGTTTTCCGTATTCTTTCTTTTACCATACCACAGAATGGATACTTGTACAACTGAGAAAAACCATCTATAATAAAGTAGCTTGATGCCCCGATATGCGAATAGCACAAAACAATCCGCAGGCATCCAACTAGGATAAAATAAGAACGAGGTCTATCATGTTAACACAAAAAGTAAGCACCATCGATGAACTCCTGCAGTTCGTCAGTACGTTACGCCAAAAGCACGGCGTCCGCCTCTGGTTCCGCGGGGAAGAGAACGCGGATCTGACTCTGATCCCTTCCATCCAACGAAGCCAGAAAAGACTGGACTCCGAACGCTATATTGCCAATGATTTCTATATCCGGGCGAGACAGATCCTGGACAATCCTCCCGACAAACACAATTACGCCGGCTGGGTCTCCCTGATGCAGCACTACGGTCTGCCCACGAGAATGTTAGACTGGACCCAGTCTCCCCTGATCGCCGTATTTTTCGCCACGGAGACTTACCGGGAGACTCCAGACACCGATGCCTGCGTCTGGGTACTGACACCGGGTCTGTTGAACGAGAAGGAAGGCTTCGGCAACTGCATCTATCCCATTGATGCGGACACCACCCAGGAAATGCTGCTGCCCGCCTTCAAACACAACCACCACAATCCGGAATTGAAAAACAAGATCCTGGCTTGCAGCTCCACAGAAAACAACCTCCGCATGTATTCCCAGTACTCCAACTTCACCGTACATAACTCTCTGGAACGTCTGGAAGACATCTGCGATGAAAATATGCTGTATAAGATCATTATTCCCTCCGGGCGGAAACAATACTTTATAGAAAGCCTGCGGGTATTCGGCATCTCCGAAAGCTTCGTATATCCCGACCTGGATCATATATCCAGTGATTTGAAGGACTCCTATGGGATTTAGATTCATTAATTAAGAAAGGAAATATACACATGAAAATCGTATTACAGCATCTGACCAAGAAATTCCCCGCCCGCGGTCCTGTCCGCGGCAGGAAGAACCGCGAGGATGTCATTGCCGTGAATGACTTCGACTTCGAGATCCCCGACGGCAAGCTGATCGGACTCTTAGGTCCCTCCGGCTGTGGCAAAAGTACTGCCCTGAATCTGATCTGCGGTCTGCTGAAACCCACCGAGGGCAAGATCTTTTTCGGCGAAGATGATGTCACCGGACTTCCGCCCGAGAACCGCGGTGTCGGCATGGTGTTCCAGAACTATGCCCTCTACCCCCACCTCACTGTGGAAAAAAACATTCAGTTCCCCCTGGAGAATCTGAAGGGTGCTGACAAGCTTTCCAAAGAAGAGATGAGTAAGCGCGTGCTGGAAGCGGCAAAGCTGGTACAGATCGATCACCTGTTAGAGCGCAAACCCAATGAGCTCTCCGGCGGTCAGCAGCAGCGTGTTGCCATCGCCAGAGCCTTAGTCAAGCTGCCTCGCGTTCTTCTTTTGGACGAGCCTCTCTCCAATCTGGATGCCAGACTCCGTCTCCAGACCAGAGAAGAGATCCGCCGGATCCAGCAGGAGACGCAGATCACCACCATCTTCGTTACCCACGATCAGGACGAAGCCATGAGCATCTCCGATATGATCGTCGTGATGAAGGACGGTATCGTACAGCAGATCGGCAAGCCCCAGAACGTATATGATGATCCCGTGAATCTGTTCGTTGCAAAGTTCCTCGGCACACCTCCCATCAATGTATTTTCCGGTGAGGTAAAAAATGAGCAGTTATATATTGGCTCCGAAGCTGTCCTGTCCACTCCCGGAGTATCGGATCAGCCCGTGCATGTCGGCATCCGCCCGGAAGGCTTCATCTTAAAAGAGGACGGACCGCTCTCCTGCGATCTGGTACGTCTGGAGGTCATGGGCCGGGATGTGAGCATTGTTTCCACCCATGAGCAGTCCCAGAATGTTACCATCCGTTCCATCATTGATGCGGACGAAGGGAAATCTCTTCCCACCGGAAAAGTGCATTTCGGCTTAAAGCCCGCAAAAGTATTCCTCTTTTGCACCGACACCGAAGAACGCATCCGTTTTTAATATTTTATCCGATTTTGCAGTCCGGCGGTATTCATGGGCTGCAGAAAGAATTGAGGTTTCTTATGGAAAAACAAAATATGAAAGCCTGGCTCTATCTATTGCCGGCATTCCTGTTTCTGGGTGCTTTTATGATCTATCCTCTTATCGACGTATTCGTGTACTCCTTTGAAGAGGGTTACAATTCTGCATCCCAGACCTTTTACGGCATAGGCATGTACAATTACTCCTATGTGCTCCACGATCCGTACTTTTTACAGGCATTGAAAAATACCTTTATTCTGGTCATCATCACCGTTCCGGTCTCCACCGGACTGGCGCTTTTGATCTCCGCCGCCTTAAGCTCCATCAAACCGCTGCGGGATCTGTTCCAGACCATATTTTTCCTGCCCTATGTGACCAATACTCTGGCGGTCGGTCTGGTCTTCATGATTCTTTTCAAAAAGACTCCTTACTCCGACGGTCTGATCAATCTACTGATCCAGTTTTTCGGCGGCAGCTCCGTGGATTTCATCGACGGGCCCTACTGGGCGAAAATGTTCGTGCTGTGCTTTTACACCATCTGGATCGTTATGCCCTTTAAGATCCTGATCCTGACCAGTGCTCTCGCCAGTGTGAACCCCATGTACTACAATGCGGCAAGAGTGGACGGCACTTCCCGTTTCCGGATGTTCACCAAGATCACACTGCCCATGATCTCCCCCATGGTATTCTACCTGATCATCACCGGCTTTATCGGCGCATTCAAAGCCTACAGTGATGCCGTGGCACTCTTCGGCACGAACTTAAATGCCGCAGAGATGAATACTATCGTCGGCTACGTCTACGACATGCTCTACGGCGACAGCGGCGGATATCCTTCCTATGCTTCCGCTGCGGCAATCCTGCTGTTTGCCATCGTCCTGACCATCACCTGCATCAATCTGCTGGTCAGCAAAAAGCATGTCCACTATGTATAGGAAAGGAGGTCTTTGTGATGTCTGATGTTACATCTGATTATAAAAAACAAGAAAAGCGCACCCGGATCCACGGCAATATCCGCAATGGGGTCATCTACTTTTTTCTGTGTCTGTGGGCGCTGATCGTACTGTTCCCCTTTTACTGGATGGTACTGACCTCCGTAAAAAGCTACGGCTCCTATAATGCGGAATATATTCCGAAATTTTTCACCCTGTCTCCCACTCTGCAGAACTACGTGGACGCTTTTACCACTGTTTCTCTGGGAAGATACCTGTGGAACACTTTGTTTTTCACTGTGGTCACCACTGCCATTATGCTGGTGGTCATCACTCTGGCGGCCTTCGCGTTTGCAAGGTTGAACTTTTCCGGAAAAGATCTGATCTTTACGTTATTTTTATCCCTGATGATGATTCCGAACGAGCTGGTGGTCATTACGAATTTCACCACTATCACGAACCTGGATCTGCGTAATACCTTCACCGGTCTGATCCTGCCTTCCGTGACCAGCGTATTTTATATCTATCTGCTGCGAGAGAATTTCGCACAGATTCCGGACGAGCTGTATTATGCCGCCAAGGTGGACGGTACTTCTGATCTGCGATATCTGCGCAAGGTCATGGTGCCCATCTGTAAGCCCACGCTGATCACCATCGTGATCCTGAAGGTTATTGAATGCTGGAACTCCTATGTGTGGCCCAGACTGATCACCGATGATCCGGATTACTATCTGGTGTCCAACGGTATCCAGGAGATCCGTGAGAATGGTTTCGGCAGAGAGAATATCCCCGCCATGATGGCTGCGGTGGTCGTGATCTCCGTTCCTCTGGTGGTGTTGTTCCTCGTATTCCGTAAAAAAGTCATGGCAGGCGTTGCCAGAGGAGGTACCAAAGGATGAGTCGATTTAGCAAAAATCTGGCACTCTTATGTGCCCTGGGCGGGCTGTCCCTGTCTCTGACCGGCTGCCATGGTTCCAAGGGGCTGCCGGAATTCACTGTTCCGGAGGAATTCGATACTTCCAGAAACTATGAGATCACTTTCTGGGCGAAAAACGATACCAACAAGACCCAGACGGAAATCTACAAAAAAGCCATTGCAGATTTTGAAGCCTTGTATCCCAATATCACGGTGAACCTGAATCTATACACGGATTACGGCAAAATTTACAACGATGTCATTACCAATATTTCCACCAATACGACACCCAATGTCTGCATCACCTACCCGGATCACATTGCCACCTACCTCACCGGGCAGAATACCGTAGTTCCTCTGGATGACCTGTTTGCCAATGAAAAATACGGTCTGGGCGGCACGGAGCTTGCCTATGACGGTCCTGCCAGAGAAGAAGTCATTCCCCAGTTTCTGAATGAATGCTCCATCGACGGTCATTACTATGCCGTACCCTACATGCGTTCCACCGAAGCCTGCTACGTGAATAAGACCTACGTGGAAAATCTTGGATATACTCTGCCGGATGTACTGACCTGGGACTTCATCTGGGAAGTCTCCGAGGCTGCCACCGCCCAGAATGCGGACGGCACCTATGTAGTCAACGGGCAGAATGTACTGATCCCGTTTATCTATAAGTCCACCGATAACATGATGATCCAGATGTTAAAGCAAAAGAACGCGGGATATTCCACAACTGACGGCAGCATTGAACTTTTCAACGATACCACCACGGATCTCCTGTATGGTATTGCCGGACACGTAAAGAGCGGTGCCTTTTCTACCTTCAAGATCTCCGGTTATCCTGCGAACTTCCTGAATGCAGGACAATGTATTTTTGCCATTGATTCCACTGCCGGAGCCACCTGGATGGGTACGGATGCCCCACTGTCGGATATCAGCGAAGACTCTCTGGTGCAGTTTGAGACCGCCGTACGGATGATTCCCCAGTTTGACCCGGAGCATCCCAAAATGATCTCTCAGGGTCCTTCCGTCTGCGTTTTCAATAAATCGGACTCTCAGGAAGTACTGGCATCCTGGCTGTTTGCCCAGTATCTGCTCACCAACGATGTGCAGATCGCTTATTCCGAGACAGAAGGTTATGTACCTGTAACCTCTAAGGCACAGAACTCCGCAGAGTATCAGGATTATCTGTCCGAATGCGGTGCGGATAACAGTACGCATTATGCGGTGAAAATTGAGGCTTCCAAACTGTTGCTTGACAACGTAGACAACACCTTCGTTACACCGGTATTTAACGGTTCCGCATCCTTACGTGATGCCTCCGGACAGTTGATTGAAAACGTGGTGAAGTCCACCCGCAGAAAAGAGACTGTGGATGATACCTACATGCAAAAGCTTTACAGCGATGTAGAAAGCCTGTACCGTCTCGGTCAGGGAAGTGATGCCTCCTTCGGCAAAAAGGAACTGGGTGCCATGCCCCGGGCTTCCGTGATCCTGTTAAGCACACTTGCAGTCACCTGGGTTCTGATCCTCCTGTATGTAGGGCGGGAATATTTAAAAAACAGAAAGAGGTAATTTTTCAGCCCCATTCGTAAGATAATATCTGGTGGTATTATCCTGCGCATGGGGCTCTTTTTGCAAAAAATCTTGATTTATCTTGCATTTCAGGTATAATGGAACTGTTCGGTGTCTGAATGCGCCGGATAAATTGAGGAGATGTCTGTGTATCTGCACAGACCCATATGCGCCACAAGCGCAGGAATGGAGGATTATTATGAAAAAGAAGACACTTGCATTAACCATGGCTATGGCTCTGGTTCTGTCTCTCGCTGCATGTGGAAACAGCAATGCAGACGTTGCTGCTGAATCTACCGCTGCTGCCACCACCGAGGCTGCTACTACCGAAGCCGCTACTACCGAAGCCGCTGCTACGGAAGCTTCTACCGAGGCTGCTGAAGCTGTTGCTGATGAGAAGTCCGAGGGTGTTATGACCTACGAAGAGTACATGGCTGCTGATCTCGATTCCGAAGTTGTGATCGAGGCTTATGTTCAGGCTAAACAGTCCTGGTGGGAAGATAAGGCTACCCTGTACACCCAGGATCAGGACGGTGCTTACTTCATCTACAATTCTGTATGTTCTGAAGAGGATTATGCTAAGCTGGTACCCGGTACCAAGATCAAAGTAACCGGTTATAAGACCGAGTGGTCCGGTGAAGTAGAGATTGCTGAAGGTGCTACCTTCGAGATCGAAGAGGGCAGCTACATCGCTCCCGTTACCGATGTGACCGATCTGTTAGGTACTGATGATCTGATCAACTATCAGAACCAGTTCGTAGCTTTCAAGGGTATGACTGTAGAAGCCAGCCAGGATGCCACCGGCAATGATGTTGCTTTCCTGTACAACTACGATGGTTCCGGCGAAGACGGTAACGACCTGTACTTCAACGTTTCTCTGAATGGTCAGACCTATACCTTCACCGTTGAGTCTTATCTGTGCGACAACACCACCGATGTTTACAATGCTGTAAAGAACTTAAAGATCGGTGACACTGTTGATATGGAAGGTTTCCTGTACTGGTACGAAGGTGTGAACCCTCACATCACTTCCGTGACTGTGAAGTAATTTCATCTGGTGAAAATCTTATTAACATAAAAGAGTTGTCCTCATTATGAGGGCAGCTCTTTTGTTATTTCCCGTAATTAATCACCAGTCTGGTAAACAGATCCTCCAGATCCATCCGTACATCCATTTTTTATACACACGGATTTTTCTCTTTCCATACCCTCTTTTTATTGTCCACTCTTATGCTTTACTTATCTTCTACCATGTACTCCTGCACATCCCCGGCCTCTGTCTGCCGAAATTCCCCGCCCTCGTCAACTGTGCGACAATTCTTTTCTCGGGACTTATTGCTTATGCGTGCCGTTCAGCTTTTATTTTCTGCTCTCCCACCAACGTTTAGCAATCCGGAAGCCCTCCGTGGGGACGCAGAACCTGTGGTCTCTGGGAGGCTGCAACGCAGTATCCAGTTCCTCCATATCGAACCACTCCACACTCTCCACTTCCTCTTTTTGCAGGATAAGCTTCGCAGCATCTACCGGCTTAGTGTACATATAGACGAATGCAACCTCGTTGTCCCGAAACATTTTTCCATGAAATTCCTTTTCGTATTGAATATCAAAGCATCCGGCGAATTGCAATTCCTCTTTAGATGCCTGGATTCCCAGTTCTTCGTGAAGTTCCCGTATTGCAGATTCCTCCGGCTCGTCCCCCGCCTGAATATGTCCGGCGGAAGAAGTATCGAACCGCCCCGGAAAGCTGTCTTTTTCTGCAGAGCGTTTCTGCAATAACAGCTGGGCTTTTCCGTTCTGTTCCCTCACGATCCAGATATGGGCGGTTCTGTGGCGGACACCCTTTTTATGTGCCTGTATGCGTTCTATGGTCTCCCCTGTGGGAATGCCTTTTTCATCTACGATGTCAAAAAATTCCATGGTGTTATGGCTCCTTTGTGTTTCTTTGTAGTTTTCCTATCTAAGATCTAATACCATCAGATCAAAATCGTAGTATTCCCCGTCGATCTTAAAATACGCCGGCGCGGTCCCGATTTTCCGGAAGCCATATTTCTCATAGACATGAATAGCTCGTATATTATCGCTTCGAACTTCCAGATTGATCAGTTCTATCATATGTTCTTTTGCATACATAATGCATTTTTGTAACAGCGCCCTGCCAATTCCCTGCCCCCATTCCGACTTGACCACAGAGATTCCGAATTCGGCGCGATGGCTCATCCTTCTGGAAAATCCGCTTAGACTGGCATCTCCGATAATCTCTCCATTTTTCCATACTACATAGAGAACGGAATGTTCCTCCTTATTTATATTCTGTATAAATTTCTCTTCCTCTTCTGTCGAAATAGGAAGCCCTTCTTTTCCAAAGGACAGATAATCTGTCTCTCCACCTACCTGCGCTAAATATGCGATGATCTTCTCCGCATCTTCCGGTGTAGCTTGTCTGATATCAAATTCTTCCATAACTGCCTCCAGCCCTTCTGTCATCTGTTAATGGATCTGACTTGCAATCGTATTAAAACCTGCACCAATACTTCCATTCAGCTGCTCCAGCGCATGTGCGGTCAATCTTCCGCAATCACAATAGCTGCCACAATGATTATCCTGCCGATCAGATGTTGGTATTCTTTCATGCTGATTTTCTTTTATTCGTAATCAAAAATGGTCTTAGTCTGAATATACTTCCCGTACTTTGCCTTCCATTCCTGATGATCTGTGGAAGCATCATACACAGACAGTACCTCCGGATCCATTTCCATCTCGATCATCAGATCATGCCGGTTCGGTCTCGGTGTCACATTTTCATAAATGTTCACCGTATGAACGCCTTCTATCTGCTTCGTCCGATTGAAGATCTTCTTGATATCCGCAAGCATCTCCCTGCTCGCCGCATCCTCCCGGTTCCATATATTCTCTTTAAATTTTACAATGATCAGGTGCTTCATTTTGCATATCCCCCTTATTTTACTATTACTGATATGTTTTATCCTACCACGGCATCCCATTTGCTACAACCAAAATATTCCTGCAAGATCATTTCTACTTTGTCTGCATTCAGAGGACACTGTTTTGTTTCATAGGTGAGAATCAGATTTACCGAAGGAATGATACCATGTCGGCAATATAGCTTTATTTTGTCACAAGCATGATTGCAATAATCCGGATTATCCATCATCCCAAAGTGCTCCCAATAGAAATATTGTCCCGTAAAGGGATGTCGTATCACGAAATCTGGATATAAAATTATTCCATCCAAAACCAGTTTTTCTTCATAGTGAAACGGTATTTTATTTTGATATAGCATTCTGTCAATAATTGCTTCTGATTTAGACCGCAACATCTTCCCATGCGTTCCTTGTACCAATAAATTTTCCGGGTGTTTTGTACATTTTTCGTAGGGTTCTTCCTGCCACCGCTCCAGTTCCTTATCCAATGGTCTGAAATTCTTAGCCAGCAATTTTCCATATTCCGGATGATTTAATAGATGTTCGGAGTTTATTTTCATCTTGTCTGTCTTCTTCAAGTAGGCTTCCCATCCCGCTGCTTCACTCTCCAATTCCTTTTTTCTATACTCATAGTATTTCTTCAATGCCAGTATTTCTGCCTGATTTCTTTCGGTTTTCGGAAGATAGCGTATTCCATTTTCCTCTTTTACTTTCCATTTGTAGCGGTTTTCATTTTTGAAGCATTGCAATTCTCCTTGCGGAAATTTTTTGTCCAATTTTGTTATCTTTTCTAATTCCTTATTAATTTCTTCTATTCTGTTTTTTATATTTTCGCGTGTAGTTTTCACTTTTCCTCCTTCTGCACACTGGCTTCTTAGTCAAGTCCAAATTTGTGTGTACATTCATCTTCCAGCTATGTTAGTCCGTCTAT
>OOBP01000291.1_pt1 | contig 48143 bp, 42 predicted proteins | sample 1671681 | NCBI WGS metagenome assembly OOBP01 (sample SAMN06348181, study PRJEB24527) | human gut metagenome
CGCCGCATCGACAACCAGCTGCGCGGCCGTGCCGGCCGTCAGGGCGACCCCGGCGAGAGCCGCTTCTACCTGTCCCTGGAGGATGACATCATGCGCCTGTTCGGCTCCGAGCGGGTCATGGGCATGATGGAGAAGCTGGGCGTGGACGAGGACACCCCCATTGACGCGAAGATCCTCTCCAACGCCATTGAGAACGCCCAGAAGCAGGTGGAGTCCCGCAACTTCCAGACCCGTAAGAACGTGCTGCAGTACGACGACGTCATGAACACCCAGCGTGAGGTCATCTACAAGCAGCGCCGCCAGGTGCTGGACGGGGAGGACCTGCAGAGCTCCATCCAGAATATGCTCCACACCATGGTGGACAACGCCATCCGCGGCCACATGGGCGAGCAGAAGCATATGGATGCCGAGAGCTTCCGGGAGGCCACTGCCCCCTTCCACACCATGTTCCTGCTGCCCGGCGAGCTGGAGCTGTCCGATGAGGAGCTGATGGGCTACAACGAGGACCAGCTGGTGGAGCTGGTGGAGTCCAAGGCCAAGGAGCGCTACGCCGCCAAGGAGCAGGAGATCGGCTCTCCCCTCATGCGGGAGCTGGAGCGGGTGCTCATGCTGCGGGTGGTGGACGAGTACTGGATGGACCAGATCGACGCCATGAGCGACCTCAAGCAGGGCATCGGCCTGCGGGCTTACGCCCAGACCGACCCCGTGGTGGCCTACAAGAAGGAAGGCTACGAGATGTTCGAGCAGATGGTGGCCGCCATTCAGGAGGAGACCCTGCGCCGCCTGTTCCTGGTCCGCCTGAAGAAGAACGAGGAGGTCAAGCGGGAGCGCGTGGCCAAGATCACCGGCGAGTCCGGCGCCAGCGACGGCACCGTCCAGCGCCAGCCTCAGCGCAAGGCCATCAAGATCGGCCGCAACGATCCCTGCCCCTGCGGCTCCGGCCTGAAGTGGAAGAAGTGCACTTGTCCTCAGTTCCATCCTGAGCAGAAGGGCTAAACCCCACAGCGCGGCCCTGATGTAAAATAATAGGAAGATCCCGTGTCCCGGGAGGGTTTTGCCCTCCCGGGACATTTCCTTTTGGACCAATCGCAAGGAAAATTTCGGGGTGGGAGGGGGCAATTCCGTCTTGTTGCGGGTTGCCAGAGAAAAAGTTTTGGGATACAATAAACTATCCAACTATGACCCAAAGGAGGAGCAGCCGTGGAGATCGTCCGGGAAACGCGCCAAGGCGTTTTGTTCTATACCTGTCCCCAGATGGCGCGGGCGGGATTTGCCAACGGATTTTCCACCCGGGTAGGCGGGGTGTCTCCCGCCCCCTGGGACAGTCTGAACCTGGGGGCCGGCCGGGGCGACGAGGACGAGCGGGTGAGTGAAAACTTCCGCCGCTTCTGTCACGCCATCGGGGCCGACCCGGACCGGCTGGTGAAAAACTGCCAGGTCCACGGGGACGTGGTCCGGGCTGTGGGGGATGGGGACGTGATGCCCTATCCCGGCGCGCCGGGGGTGGAGCAGGCCGACGGCCTGATCACCGACCGTCCCGGGCTGGCGCTGACCATTTTTTCCGCCGACTGCATCCCCGTTTTGCTGTGCGATCCCGTAAAGCGGGTGGCCGCCGCCGTCCACGCTGGGTGGCGGGGCACCGCCCTGGGCGCGGCCGCCCGTGGGGTGGAGCGCATGGTGCGGGACTACGGGAGCCGCCCGGAAGACATCCTGGCCGCCATCGGTCCCGGAATCTGCCCCACCTGCTTTGAGACCCATGTGGACGTGCCCGACGGTATGCGGGCAGGCATGGGGGAGCGGGCGGAGGAATTTATCTCCCCCATCCCGGAGCGGGAAGGAAAGTACCATGTGGACCTGAAGGGGGCCAACCGCCGCTGGCTGCTGGACGCGGGGGTGACGGAGGAGCACATCGCCCTCTGCCCGGCCTGCACCGCCTGCCTCACCGAGGAGTTCTGGTCCCACCGCCTGCTGGGCGTACGCCGGGGCAGCCAGGCCTCGGTGATCCAGATGGGATAAGGTGGCGCCATGAGACGATTTTTCCTTCTTCTGCTGTGTATGCTGCTGTTACTGGGCGGCTGCGGGCCTAAGACGGGGGAGAGCTCCTCTTCCTCTCAGCAGGAACCGGAGCCGGATGTTTCCTCCTCTCAGATAGAGGAGCCCCAGCAGTCCCAGCCCTTTTCCCTGGCAGCATATCCCTCTTACAGTTTCCATCCCGCCCTGACCAAGAGTCAGGCCAACCGCACCCTGGCCCCTCTGCTGTATGAGAGCCTGTTCTCTCTGGATGGCTCCTTTGAGCCCCAGGGTGTGCTGTGCCAGAGTTATTCCGTCAGCACCGACGGGCTGACCTGGACCTTTGTGCTCAAGGACGGGGTGACCTTTTCCGACGGCACTCCCCTTACGGGGGAGACCGTGGCCCAGGCCCTGGAAGTAGCCCGGGGCGCGGGTTCTCAGTATGCCGGACGGCTGTCCGGTGTGGCCGGCTTTTCCGGGTCGGGTCAGACCGTGACCGCTACCCTTACCACGCCCAATAACCGCCTGCCCGCCCTGCTGGATATCCCCATTGCCCTGGGCACGGGGGACCGCCCGGCGGGAACAGGGCCCTATGTGCTCACCCAGGAGGGCAGCAGCCTGTACCTGACCGCCCGCAGCGACTGGTGGCAGGGGTCGGCCAGCCTGCCGGTGCAGCGCATCGAGCTGGTCTCCATGTCGCCCAACAGCGACCTGGCCACCGCCTTCAGCTCGGGCCAGATCACCCTGCTGGACACCGACCTCACCGGCAGCAATGAGCTGGGTTACTCGGGCAGCTACCAGGTGTGGGACTACGCAACCACCGACCTGGTCTACCTGGGCTTCAATACCACCCGGGGCCTGTGCCAGCGGGAAGAGGTGCGCCAGGCCATCAGCCAGGCCATCGACCGGGACTACGTGGCCGACACCGTCTACGCCCGCCACGCCGTGGCCACCGCTTTGCCCTTCCACCCTGACAGTGGCCTGTACAGCCAGGAGGTTGCCCAGGGGCTGGAGCTGGACCTGCAGCCCCTGCGGGATCTGGAGCTGAGGGGCAAGTCCATCACCCTGGTGGTCAACATTGAGGACACCGCCAAAAGCGCCGCGGCCAGCAGCATCGAAAGCCAGCTGGAGCAGGCGGGGCTTTCCGTGACGGTGGAGCGCCTGCCCTGGGAGGAATATACCGCCGCCCTGGCCGCGGGAAACTTTGACCTGTACCTGGCCGAGGTGTATCTGACCGCTGATTTTGACCTCAGCGCTCTGGTGTCGCCCACCGGTTCGCTGAATTACGGCCGGTGGCAGGACCTTGCCATCTCCGCCCTGCTGGACCGGCTGCGCCAGGCCCAGGACGGGATGCGCCAGGTGGCCGCCGACGGCCTGAGCCGCTATTTGGTCCAGTGCTCTCCCATCGCACCCATCTGCTTTAAAAACGGATCGGTGCTCACCCAGTACGGCAGGGTGGATGGAGTCTCCCCGGTGCAAAATAATGTGTTTGCCAATCTGTCCGGATGGACGGTTACCTAAAAAGAGAACTGTAATGCGTGGAGGAATGAAGATGAGTGTTTACCGCTGTTATTCTGAGAAACGGCCCGGCTTCGATGTAGAGGCCCAGGGCCTGTGCCGCCAGCTTAAGGAGCAGCTGGGGGTCAAGGGACTGGAGTCGGTGCGGATCCTGAACCGCTACGACGCCGACCGCATCGACCCCAAGGTCTATGAGGCCGCCAAGAGCGTGGTCTTTTCCGAGCCTCAGGTGGACGTGATCTACGACGAGACCTTCCCCCTGCCCCAGCAGGAGCACAGCATCCTGGCCGTGGAGGCCCTGCCCGGCCAGTACGACCAGCGCTCCGACTCCTGTGAGCAGTGCATCCAGCTGCAGTCCGGCGTGGACCGCCCCCTCATCGCCACCGCTAAGGTGTACCTCCTCATGGGTCAGCTGACCCAGCAGGAGCTGGAGAAGATCGAGAAGTACCTCATCAACCCTGTGGAGAGCCGCAGAGCCTCCCTGGACAAGCCCGAGACCCTGGAGCGGGAGTACGACGTGCCCACCTCCGTGGCCGTGGTGAGCGGCTTTACCGCCATGGACGAGAAGGCCTTGGAGGAGCTGCTGTCCTCCCTGGGGCTGGCCATGGATCTGGACGACCTGAAGTTCCTCCAGGCCTATTTCCGGGACCAGGAGAAGCGGGACCCCACCATTACCGAGATCCGGGTGGTGGACACCTACTGGTCCGACCACTGCCGCCACACCACCTTCTCCACCCATCTGGACGACATCGACATCCAGGACCCCCAGATCAAGGCCGCCTATGAGCGCTACCTGGCCGCCCGCGTGGAGGTCTACGGCGAGGAGAAGGCCGCCAAGCGTCCCCGCACCCTGATGGATGTGGCCACCATCGGCACCAAGACCCTGAAGAAGCGCGGCCTGCTGCCCGAGCTGGACGAGAGCGAGGAAATTAACGCCTGCTCCATCCACGTCCCCGCCACCGTGGACGGCAAGGAGCAGGACTGGCTGCTCATGTTCAAAAACGAGACCCACAACCACCCCACCGAGATCGAGCCCTTCGGCGGCGCGGCCACCTGTATCGGCGGCTGCATCCGCGATCCTCTGTCCGGCCGCGTCTATGTCCACCAGGCCATGCGCTTCACCGGCGGCGGCGATCCCCGTGTGCCCTTTGACCAGACCACTCCCGGCAAGCTGCCCCAGCGCAAGCTGGCCCAGACTGCCGCGGCGGGCTATTCCTCCTACGGCAACCAGATCGGCCTGGCCACCGGCCACGTGGCCGAGGTCTACCACGAGGGCTACATCGCCAAGCGTCTGGAGTGCGGCGCGGTGGTGGGCGCGGCTCCTGCCGACCATGTCCGCCGTGAGGTGCCCGCCCCCGGCGACGTGGTGATCCTGCTGGGCGGCCGCACCGGCCGTGACGGCATCGGCGGCGCCACCGGCTCCTCCAAGAGCCACAACATGAAGTCCCTGACCACTATGGCCTCTGAGGTCCAGAAGGGCAACGCCCCCGAGGAGCGCAAGATCCAGCGCCTGTTCCGCAACGGCGAGGTCACCCGCCTCATCAAGCGCTGCAACGACTTTGGCGCCGGCGGCGTGTCCGTGGCCATCGGCGAGCTGGCCGACGGCCTGGAGATCGACCTGGACGCCGTGCGCAAGAAGTACGAGGGCCTGGACGGCACCGAGCTGGCCATCTCCGAGAGCCAGGAGCGTATGGCCGTGGTGGTGGCCCCCGAGGACGCCGAGAAGTTCATCGCCGCCGCCCAGAGCGAGAACCTGGAGGCCTATCAGGTGGCCGTGGTCACCGAGAGCCCCCGCATGGTCATGCACTGGAAGGGCCAGAAGATCGCCGACCTCTCCCGTGAGTTCCTGAATACCAACGGCGCGGTGAAGCACGCCAGCCTCTCTGTGGACCAGAAGGACCGCGCGCCTCTGACCCAGGCCCGGTTCCACTCCCTGAAGGAGATGGCCGCCAGCCTGAAGTGCGGCTCCCGCCGCGGCCTCACCGAGCGCTTTGACGGCTCCATCGGCGCGGCCTCCGTGCTGATGCCCTTCGGCGGCAAGACCCAGCGCACCCCCGCCCAGGCTATGGCCGCCCTGTTCCCCGTGGAGCCCGGCCAGGAGACCGACCAGGCCAGCGTCATGGCCTGGGGCTGCGACCCCGACCAGCTGTCCGTGGACCCCTACGCCGGCGCTCACAGCGCGGTGTACACCTCCATGGCCAAGATCGTGGCCTCCGGCGCCGACTACAAGAAGGCCTACCTCACCCTGCAGGAGTTCTTTGAGAAGCTGCGCACCGAGCCCCACCGCTGGGGCAAGCCCTTCTCCGCTCTGCTGGGCGCTCTGGACGCGCAGCTGGAGCTGGGCGCCGCCGCCATCGGCGGTAAGGACTCCATGTCCGGTTCCTTCCTGGACAAGGACGTGCCCCCCACCCTCATCTCCTTTGCCATCGCTCCCGTGAAGGCCGGGGCGGTGCTCTCTCCCGAGTTCAAGGCCGCCGAGCACCCCGTGTACCTGTTCCGCTCTGAGGACGCCAAGAGCGCCTGGGAGACCTTCCACAGCCTGTGTGAGGCCGGCAAGGTGAAGGCTGCCTGGGCCGTGGAGAACGGCCTTGCCGAGGCCGTCATGAAGATGTCCTTCGGCAACCGCATCGGCTTCCAGGCGGGCATGGAGGACGTGGACTGGTACGTGCCCATGACAGGCGCCATTGTGGCCGAGCTCTCCGAGGACATCAACGAGCCCTGCGCCACCCGCATCGGCGAGACCAACGAGATCCCCTTCGTGGCCCTGCCCGGCGAGGCCGTGTCCATCGACGAGCTGCTCTCCCTCAACGAGGGCGTGCTGGAGGGCGTGTATCCTACCAAGGCGGGCACCAGCAAGACCGTGGAGCCCATCTCCTGGGACAAGCGCTCCATCGCCGTGTGCAAGCACAAGGTGGCCCGTCCCAAGGCGGTCATCCCCGTCTTCCCCGGCACCAACTGCGAGTACGACACCGCCAAGGCCTGCCTGCGGGCGGGCATCGAGCCTGAGATCATCGTGGTGCGCAACCTGTCCACCAGCCTGCTGTCCGAGTCTGCTCAGGCCCTGGAGCAGGCCATCCGCTCCGCCCAGATGGTGGTGCTGCCCGGCGGCTTCTCCGGCGGCGACGAGCCCGAGGGCTCCGGCAAGTTCATTGCTTCCTTCCTGCGCTCTCCCGCCCTCACCGACGCCATCCACGACCTGCTGAAGAACCGGGACGGCCTGATGCTGGGCATCTGCAACGGCTTCCAGGCCCTGGTGAAGCTGGGTCTGGTGCCCTTCGGCGAGATCCGGGACATGGACGAGAACTGCCCCACCCTGACCTATAACCTCATCGGCCGCCACCAGAGCCGCTATGTCACCACCCGGGTGGCCAGCGTCAACTCCCCCTGGATGCTCAAGTCCAATGTGGGCGACCTGCACACCATCCCCATCTCCCACGGCGAGGGCCGCTTCGTGGCCCCCAAGGAGGTGCTGGACCAGCTGGTGGCCAACGGCCAGGTAGCCACCCAGTACGTGGACCTGGAGGGCAACCCCTCTATGGACATCGACGCCAACCCCAACGGCTCCATGATGGCCATTGAGGGTATCTTCTCCCCCGACGGCCGTGTCTTCGGCAAGATGGGCCACCTGGAGCGCCGCGGCCCCTTCGTGGGCGTCAACGTGCCCGGCGAGCGCCATCAGCCCCTGTTCGAGTCCGGCGCGGAGTATTTTAAATAACAAGACGCCTGTTTTGGCGCGCAGCAGGAGGGAGAGCCCCAGGCTCTCCCTCCTGTATTGTTGTTCCCAGAAAGACAGCTGTCTTTGGGAATTTTCGAGCGGGTTGTGAAAAAATTTACAACTAGTTCTACAAATAGATAGGGCCCCGTGGTATAATAGTACCAATGAAGCAAGGGCCCGGGCGCTTCCCGGAGCCGGAAACCAGGCTGCGGCGGCACGGCCGCGGCAAGCAAAGGAGCGTTCAAAATGAAAAATATTCCTGAATACAGCGGGACCCTGCGCAGCCACCTGCTCACCGTCCCCAAGTGTATTTCTGAGTGCAGCGGCATCCGCATCTTCGGCCGCCGGATCAAGTCCCTGGTCTTTTCCACCGACGTGGCCATCATCAAAAACGTCAACGCCGACGCCATCATCGCCGTCTATCCTTTTACCCCCCAGCCCTCCATCACCCAGGCCATTATCAGCGTGTCTGAGGTGCCCGTGTTTGTGGGCGTGGGCGGCGGCATGACCAACGGCGACCGCTCGGTGCGGCTGGCCGAGTACTCCGAGCACCAGGGCGCCTCCGGCGTGGTGGTCAACGCCCCCATCACCGACGACACCATCCGGAAGATGAAGGCGGTGGTGGATATCCCGGTCATCACCACCATCGTCTCGGGCGACATGGACATCGCCGCCCGGCTGGAGGCGGGGGCCGACATCCTCAACGTCTCCGGCGCGTCCAAGACCCCCGACATTGTGGCCAAGATCAGATCCCAGTTCCCCGATGTGCCCATCATCGCCACCGGCGGACCCCGGGACGAGGATATCCTGCGCACCATCCAGGCGGGGGCCAACGCCATTACATACACGCCGCCTACCACCGGCCAGCTCTTTGCCGACATCATGATCAATCACCGCCGCAATTTCAGCAAGAACCACGACTGAAACAGGCGCCTCTCCCGCCCCTTGGCACCGGGGGCGGGAGAGGAAACACGAAGGAAAAAATAAAATGAAAAATTTTTTAAAAAACCGTTGACAAACGCCGGGGGATAGGGTATACTACGTCCTGTCCTGTTCGAGAGGACAACAAACAAGGCGGCATAGCTCAGTTGGCTAGAGCACTCGGTTCATACCCGAGTTGTCCCCGGTTCGAATCCAGGTGCCGCTACCAATTTAAAAGATCGGACTTCGGTCCGTTCCATATAAAACGGCCCGGTGGTCAAGCGGTTAAGACTCCGCCCTTTCACGGCGGCAACACGGGTTCGAGTCCCGTCCGGGTCACCACCATTCTTCGCCGTTTCCATATGGAGGCATAGCTCAGCCGGTAGAGCGTCCGCCTCACACGCGGAAGGTCACAGATTCGAGTTCTGTTGTCTCCACCAAAGAAAAAGGACATCCGAAAGGATGTCCTTTTTCTTATATTTTTTCAACGGCTGAATGGATTGGATTCCCTGGATCGTATTCTGGTTAGAGGCCCGGTGAACGGGTCCGAATCGGAAGCAGGGAAAGGAGTTTTGAAATATGAAACGATGGATGATGGCGGGGGCGGCCCTGGTGCTGGCCCTCACTCTGGGGACTGTGGGCACCCTGGCGGCCTCCCCCTGGTGCCGCGGCGGACAGCGGGACTGCGTTCAGAATGGCGTCTGCGACGGTTCCTACTGCCGCTATGTGGACGCCGATGGCAACGGGGTGTGTGACAACCACAACTGCAGCTACACCGATTCCAACGGCGATGGCGTCTGTGACAACTGCGCCTGCCGCTATGTAGATGCCAACGGCGACGGCGTGTGCGACAACGCCGGGACCTGTGGGGGCGGACAGCACCACGGCTCCGGCGGACACCACGGAGGACGCCGCTGACAAAGCAGGCAAACCATAAGGACGGAGAGAAGCGGGCATGCGGGACGAGCAGGAGGTAAACCGGGCCATTGAGACTTACGGCGACATGGTCCGGCGGCTTTGCATGATACATTTAAAAAACGAGGCCGACACAGAGGACATATTTCAGAATGTGTTTTTGAAATATGCCCTTCGGGACACCGCGTTTGAAAGCGAAGCCCACCAGCGCGCCTGGCTGATCCGGGTGACGGTGAACGCCTGTAAAGACCTGCTGCGCAGCTTCTTCCGCCGCAATACCGTCCCCCTGGAGGAGGCGGTGAACAAGGCTGTGGAGCCCTACGGTGAGGCGGGCGAGGTGCTGCGGGCGGTGCTGTCTCTCCCTGAGCAGTACCGCCAGGTGGTGTATCTGCACTACTACGAGGGGTATACCGCCCCGGAGATCGGAAGGATGCTGGGGAAAAACCCCAACACGGTATACACGCTGCTGACCCGGGCCCGGGAGCGGCTGCGAAAGACCCTGGGAGGTGAGGAGAATGGAGGAGCAGATTCGGCAGGCCTTTGACCAGGTGCGGGCCGGGGAGGAGCTGAAGGACAGCGCCCGGCAGTATGTGCAGGCGCACCGCCAGCGCCATTCTCCCGTCCGCGTGAGGCGCTCCCTGGCGGCCGCGGCGGCGGGTTTCCTTCTGGTGCTGCTGACGGGAGGGGGCTATCTCATCTGGAACCAGCCGGTGTACGCGGTGGAGGTGGACGGGGCCTCGGCTCTGGAGCTGAGCCTGAACCGCTTTGACCGGGTGGTGGGGGTGTCGGGCTGCAACGAGCAGGGCTGGGCCCTGGCCCGCAGTCTGGACCTGGAGTCCCTGACCTGTGAGCAGGCCCTGGAGCGCATTCTGGCCCAGCAGGAGATGGCCCAGGAGTATGTGTCCGTCACCGTCTCCGGCCCGGAGGAGGCCCAGGAGCAGTTGATGGAGCAGGTGCAGGGCTGCACCCAGGGGCACCACAACGTTCAGTGCGGCTGGGGCAGCGGCCAGGAGAGCCAGCAGGCCCAGCAGGCGGGCATGTCCACAGGCCGCTACCAGACCTTCCTGGCCATCCAGGCCCTGGACCCAGACTTTACCCTGGAACAGGCCCAGGAACTGAGTATGGGGCAGCTGCAGGCCATTCTGGACCAGCTGGAGGGGCAGGAGGAGACCTCCGCCGGGACCAGCAGCGGACAGAACAGCTGCGACAGCCAGAGCCAAGGGTCCCAAAACGGCTGGAGTCAGACCGGGGGCCACCACGGGGCAGGCCACGGCAAGGGCGGCCACGAATAAATAAAAAACCTCCGGCCAAAGACCGGGGGGCGTAAGAATATCATCTTGCTTTTAATCGAAACGGCATGGCTTCGGCCATGCCGTTTCCTGTTTCATCCGCTCTTTCACGGAATAAGGCCGGGAGCTGCGGATGTTTTTTCTTATGTTTCGTCCACGATTATTTTTTGCAGCTCTTACAGCGGTATGCGGTGATCCGGTCGCCGTTGAGCCGGCCCAACATACCGCCCTCATCATTGAGACGGTGTTTCTCCGGTCCGTTCTGCCACCACAAGGCCTCGCTGCTGCACACTTTTCCCTGGACCATTTCTTTTCCGCAAAAAGGACAGTTCAAAACGATACACCTCCGCTTCCATTCCAATGGGCTGCGTACTCTGTTTAAGGCGATTATATCAAAAGCGGAGGAACAATTCCACCTCAGCGTGTTCAGAGCGGCGGGGTAGATGGAATGTATGACAAAATAATGAGCGATACCTGGCCCAAAACCAAGTATCGCTCATTGTTTCCTTTCTTACGCCGTTTCCCTGGCCTATTAAAAGGGCAGGGAGACAATGGCGGGAACCAGTACGGGCACCGCCAGGGAGAGCACCATGCCCGAGGCGAAGGAGTAGATGGTCATGCGCTCGTCGGTGGCGCTGACCACCACGGGAAGCACCGTGTCCATGGCGGTGGCGCCAGGGAGGGCCACCGCTTCGATGTAGCCCAGCTTCTGGGCCACAATAGGCACGGCCACAATGGAGAACAGCTCGTGCATGATGTTGGAGAGGAAGGCGGTGGCCGATACATTCAGGGAGTAAGGGGCCAGCAGGGTGGGGGCCAGAGAGTACCAGCCAAAGCCCGCCGAGGCGGCCACACTGTTTTTCACCCCCAGGGGGAGGAACAGCCCGGCCAGGGCGGTCATGGCGAAGGTGCCCACGATCACGGCCAGAGGCACCAGCATCACCCGGAATCCGGCGTTGCGGATATCCCGGATCATGCTGCCCTGGCGGCCCATGTCCAGGCCCACCAGAAACAGCAGCAGATACAGTCCCAGGTTAATGACCCGGCCGCAGTGGGCGGTGACGGCGGGGGGCAGCACAAAGTATCCGGCCAGCATGCCCACGGCAACGGTGATGACAATGAGGATGGTGAGGGTGTGGTCCACCTTGGCGCTCTGGCCGCCGTGGGCGGCATTTTCCTCCGCCTGGGCGGGGGTGCGGGCCTGCTTGTCCAGCTTCAGCACCCAGCGGCGCAGGGCGTGGACGGCCAGCATGCTGCCTATCATGGAGGTGATGGTGATGACAAAGGCGTTGAGGCCGATGGTGGCCAGGGAGGCCACGATCTCATCGTTGGCCCCCAGCTCGGCGCCCAGGGTGACGATGAGCAGAAGGAGGGCGGCGGTCTGAAGGCGGCCCAGCCAGGGCATGGGCCGGGTGCGCAAAAACGCCCGGGAGCCCAGGAAGGCGCCCAGGGCCACCAGCGCGATATAGCACCCCAGGTTGAACAGGGTGCTGGAAAACTGCTGCAAGGGGATTGCTCCTTTCTGTGGAAAAAAAGCCGGGGAGCGGTGGTTCCGCTCCCCGGCTCTGAATCAGATCAGGGGGAAACTCAGTCGCGGCTCTTCTCGGCCACGGCCTTGCCGATGAGGGCAGAGAACTCCTCCAGGGACATGGCACCCAGGTCCTCGCCGGAGCGGCGGCGGACAGAGACGGTGTTGTTCTCCATATCCCGGTCGCCCACCACCAGCATGTAGGGGACCTTCTCCATGGTGGCCTCGCGGATCTTCTTGCCGATCTTCTCGTTGCGGTAGTCCACTTCCACCCGGAAGCCCTGGTCGGAGAGCTTCTCGGCCAGCTGGGCGCAGTAATCCCCGGCACGGTCGGTGACGGGCAGGAAGCGCACCTGCTCGGGAGCCATCCAGGTGGGCAGCGCGCCGGCGTACTCCTCGATGAGGTAGGCCAGGGTGCGCTCGTAGCAGCCCATGGAGGTGCGGTGGATGATATAGGGCAGCTTCTTCTCGCCGTTTTCGTCGATATAGTACATGCCGAACTTCTCAGCCAGGAGCATGTCGATCTGGATGGTGACCAGGGTGTCCTCCTTGCCGTAGACGTTCTTATACTGGATGTCCAGCTTGGGGCCGTAGAAGGCGGCCTCGTCGATGCCCACGGAGTACTCCACGTCCAGGTCTTTCAGGATCTGGGCCATGACCCGCTGGGCCTCCTCCCACTGCTCGGCGGTGCCCTCGTACTTGTTGTTGGGGTTGGCGGGGTCCCACTGGGAGAACCGGAAGGTGCACTTGTCCAGCAGGCCCAGGGTATCCAGGCAGTACTTGGCCAGATCCAGGCAGCCCTTGAACTCCTCCTCCAGCTGGTCGGGGCGGAGGATCAGGTGGCCCTCAGAGATGGTGAACTGACGCACACGGATCAGGCCGTGCATCTCGCCGGAGTCCTCGTTGCGGAACAGGGTAGAGGTCTCGCCCAGACGCATGGGCAGCTCACGGTAGGAGCGCTGGCGGTTCAGGTAGACCTGATACTGGAAGGGGCAGGTCATGGGACGCAGGGCAAAGCACTCCTTGGTCTCGTCGTGGGGATCGCCCAGGATGAACATGCCGTCCAGATAGTGGTCCCAGTGGCCGGAGATCTTGTACAGCTCCCGCTTGGCCATGAGGGGGGTCTTGGTCAGCAGATAGCCACGCTTCTGCTCGGTGTCCTCGATCCAGCGCTGCAGCAGCTGGACCACACGGGCACCCTTGGGCAGCAGCACGGGCAGGCCCTGGCCGATGACGTCCACGGTGGTAAAGTACTCCAGCTCGCGGCCCAGCTTGTTGTGGTCGCGCTTGAGAGCCTCGGCCTGCTTGGCCAGGTACTCGTCCAGCTCATCCTTCTTGGGGAAGGCCACGCCGTAGATGCGCTGGAGCATCTTGCGGCTGGAGTCGCCGCGCCAGTAGGCGCCGGTGGCGCTGGTGAGCTTGATGGCGTTGCCCTTGATGCGGCCGGTGGAGTCCAGGTGGGGACCGGCGCACAGGTCGGTGAAGTCGCCCTGCTTGTAGAAGGAGATGACGGCATCCTCAGGCAGGTCCTGAATGAGCTCCACCTTGTAGGGCTCCTCCTTCTCCTCCATGAACTTGATGGCCTCCTCACGGGGCAGCTCGAAGCGCTCCAGCTTCAGCTTCTCCTTGCAGATCTTGCGCATCTCGGCCTCGAGAGCAGCCAGATCCTCGGGAGTGAAGGGGCGGGGGGTGTCAAAATCATAGTAGAACCCGTTCTCGATGCTGGGGCCGATGGCCAGCTTCACCTCGGGGTGCAGCCGCTTCATGGCCTGAGCCAGCACGTGGGAGCAGGTGTGCCAATAGGTCTTGCGGTACTCGGGATTCTCAAAGCTGAATTCATTCTTGACTTCTTCGGACATGATGTGTTCCTCCTTACAATGTTGTGTTCGGGGGCGGAGGACATAAAAAACGCCTCACCCCTGCGTTGTGTCAGGGATGAGGCGTAAACATACGACCCACGGTTCCACCCTGCTTGCACGAAGCGTTTGAGCCGTCGCGAGCAGCGCGGATGGACCGAAGCGAGGGCGAGGGGAGGGCTATAAAGCCCGGACACCAGCCCGAGTCGGAGGGAAGCCGCGCGTCGCGAGCAGGCGAAACGTGACAACGTGCCGCTCGTGACCTCGATAACGGGAGGACCCGGCCCGGTTATTTCCCGGGCGGCTCAGGAGTGGTTGCGGCCGCCGGCCCGCGCAGAACACTTTCAGCGTTTGTGTTCCTCTCTGTCCGGGGCGAAAGCGGCTTGGTCTCCGTCAGCGCCATTTTTACGCAGAAAATATATCACCAATGCCCCACACTGTCAAGAGGAAAGTAGCTTGTAAGGGAGGAAATATCAGGGTATAATAGAGAAAATAACGGAAAAAGGAGGCTTCCGCTATGGATGAAACCAGCAGACAGGTCCAATTCCACATCCAGTGCGCTCCCGGCCAGGTGGGGAAATACTGCATCCTCCCCGGCGACCCGGGGCGGTGCGAGTCCATCGCCCGGTACTTTGACGACCCCGTCCACGTCCAGACCAAACGGGAGTACACCACCTATACCGGAACCCTCCTGGGGGAGAAGGTAAGCGTGGTGTCCACCGGCATCGGCGGCCCCTCCGCCGCTATTGCCATGGAGGAGCTGTGCAACCTGGGCTGCCACACCTTTGTGCGGGTGGGCACCTGCGGAGGCATCAAGCTGGAGGTGCAGAGCGACGACGTGGTGGTGGCCACCGGCGCGGTGCGCATGGAGGGCACCAGCCGGGAGTATGCCCCCCTGGAGTGGCCCGCCGTCCCCGACTTTGCCGTCACCCAGGCACTGGTCCAGGCGGCGCAGAATTTGGGAAAACCCTGGCACGCGGGCGTGGTCCAGTGCAAGGACTCCTTTTATGGGCAGCACTCGCCCGCCCGTATGCCGGTAAGTTATGAGCTGGAGCAGAAGTGGGAGGCCTGGAAGCGCCTGGGGGTACTGGCCAGCGAGATGGAGTCGGCCGCCCTGTTTGCCGTGGCCGCCGCCCGGGGCGTGCGGTGCGGCTCGGTGTTCCATGTCATCTGGAACCAGGAGCGGGAGAAGGCCGGGCTGGACCAGAAGGAGTCCCACGACACCTCCGCCGCCATCCAGGTGGGAGTGGAGGCCCTGAAGCTGCTCATTGCACAGGATCAAAAGAACTGATTTTTGGGGCTGCGCCATGCGGCCCCAAAAATTTTAAACTAATACTTGACTTTGTCAAGTTACCGAGCTATACTTGACTAAGTCAAGAAAAGGAGCTGATTTGTCCATGTTTCAAACCCTGGCCTATTACGCTACCGCTTTCCACCGCAGCTTTACCGCCTACACCACCCAGCGGCTCCAGACCCTGGGGCTGAATTTTGGCTCTTTGTTTCCGGTGATCTATGTGGGCAAGCACCCGGGGTGCACCCAGGCGGAGCTCACCGCCGCCCTGGGGCTGGACTGGGGATACTCCCAGCGTTGCATCACCAAGCTGGTGGAGGAGGGGTTCCTCACCCGGGAGAAGTCGGGCCGGGCCTACCACCTGGACCTGAGCCCCAAGGGGCAGGAGGCCTTTCAGGTGAGTCACCAGGTGTTCTTTGACTGGGACCGGCAGGCCCTGGCCGCCCTGGATGACCAGGAGCGGGAGCAGCTCTTTGCCCTCTTGGCAAAAACCAAGAAAGAAGCGGATTCCCCATGTACGAAACCATAAACAGCCCCCTGAATTACGGCGGGCTTTCCCTAAAAAACCGGATCATCTTCGCTCCTACCACCCTGGGCCTGCCCCAGGAGGAGATGGTGGAGCGCCTGAGAACCATTGCCGCCGGAGGCTGCGCCATGATCATCGTGGGCGACGTGCCCGTGCTGCCCCACGGCTTTGGGCCCTCCCTGTATACCAAGAAGGGGTTTGCTTTTTACAAGAGCCTGGCCGACGCCGTCCACCCCTACGGCTGCAAGCTGTGCGCCCAGCTGCACCAGTCCGACTCCGATTTGAAGAGCATGGTGAAATTTATCCCCGGCGTGCTCACAGGGCGCATCTCCAAGGCGGAGCTGCGGCCCCTGCTCAACCAGCAGGTGGGGCCCTACATCACCGGCCTGCCGGAGAAAAAGGTGAAGGAGATCACCGACGCCTTCGGGGAGGCGGCCCAGCTGGCCGTCCAGGCGGGCTTTGACATGGTCCAGGTCCACGGGGACCGAATGTGCGGCAGCTTCAGCTCTTCTGTCTATAACCACCGCGCCGACCAGTATGGCGGCAGCCCCGAGAACCGGGCCCGCTTTGCCGTGGAGGCGGTGTCCGCCATCCGCCGCCGCCTGCCCCAGCTTCCCATCGACTATAAGCTGGCGGTGCGCCAGGAGAACCCCCACTACGGCAACGCCGGGGTGCTGGAGGAGGAACTGCCCATCTTTGTTCCCCTGCTGGAACAGGCGGGGGTGACCAGCTTCCATGTGACCCTGGCCAACCACGGGGAGCTCTCCGACACCATCCCCCCGAAAAACCACCCGGAATTTGGGGCGGAGGGCTGTTTTTTGAAATTCTGCGACCAGGTGCGAAAGCTCACCAAGCTGCCCATCTGCGGCGTGGGCGGGCTTACCGACCCCGATTTTGTGGAAGAGCAGCTGAAAAGCGGCCGCATGGACTGCGCCGCCATGAGCCGCCAGCTCATTGCCGACCCGGAGTGGCTCAACAAGGTGGCCTCCGGCCGGGTGGGGGAGCTCCACCGCTGTGTCCGCTGCAATAAAAAATGCCTGGGGGGCATGATGGCCCACCAGGGTGTCCACTGTATTTATGAAAGGAAGGAAACGAAATGAGCTACGCCATCGTTTACAGCAGCCGTACCGGCAACACCGCCCTTTTAGCCCAGGCCCTGCGGGAGGCCCTGCCCCAGGAGGGGTGCAGCTATTTTGGTGAGCCCCACGCCGAGGCCCTCAGCGCCGACACCATCTACGTGGGCTTCTGGACCGACAAGGGGACCTGCGACGAGTCCACTGCCCACTTTTTGCAGAGCCTGACCGAGCAGAAGGTGTTCCTCTTCGGCACCGCCGGATTTGGAGGCGCGCCCGCCTACTTTGACCAGATCCTGGGCCGGGTGAAGGAGAACCTGGCCCCCGGCGTCCAGGTGATCGGGACCTACATGTGCCAGGGCAAGATGCCCCAGGTGGTCCGGGACCGCTATGAGGCCATGGAGGACAGCCCCCGCCGCACCGCCATGTTGGAAAACTTTGACCGGGCCCTCAGCCACCCCGACCAGCAGGACCTGCTGGAGCTGAAAAAGGCCGTCATTTAAATCAAACAGAGCCGCCTGAATGGGAGTATTCCCTTCGGGCGGCTCTTTTGGCGCTTTTTGGGGCATAGGGACGAGCCGGACGGGAATACAGTGGGGCAGGAGGTGTCTGCCCATGTTATCCCCGGTGATCTATCTTGTACTCAACGGCCTGTTTTTTTCCCTGCGCCTGTCCGGCGGCGGGTCCTTTCCCCGGCCTCTGAAGGCGGCAGAAGAGCAGGAGTACCTGGAGCGGTGTGCCCAGGGGGACCTGGAGGCCCGCAATCTCCTGGTGGAGCACAACCTGCGCCTGGTGGCCCATATCGCAAAAAAGTACTACGCCCAGACGGGGGACCAGGACGATCTCATTTCCATCGGCACCATCGGCCTCATCAAGGGCATCTCTACCTTTAAACCAGATAAGAATGTGCGCCTGGCCACCTATGCCTCCCGGTGCATTGAAAATGCTACCCTATCGCAGCGGACCTTTTGCCCCATCATGTGGCGGATCGCACCGACTTAAGGGATAAATGGAGGGTGTTTTGCCAACCTACGGAACACATGGTAGTCATGACACGCTATGCTCTCGATGTGGTCAGTTACGCGCCCTTGTATATTCATAGTTTCCGGCTTGTCCAGCCCCACACGCTGGTGGAGGCGGAGAAGGTCAATCTTATCTACACAGATCCAACTCAAATCGACAATATAGCGGACAAGCTGCGGTGGTACAGATACCAGCATGGTCTGCTGCAAAGAGATGTGGCAGACTACGCCGGTCTGGACCGCAGCACATATTCCGGCTATGAGAATACCCGGCGGGACTACTACCCCATCGAGAAGATGCAGAAGATTGCAGAGCTGTTCGCTGTGCCGGTCACGGATTTGCTGGACGAGTTTAATTTGTTCCTCTACAATGGTCAGGGACGACAGATTAAAGAAATGCGCCGGCGGCGTCAGATGACCCAGGTGGAATATGCCAGGCGACTGGGTGTCCCCTTTGGTACGCTGCAAGGGTGGGAGCAGGATCGGGTACAGATCTGCAAGCAGACATGGCGCAGACTGAAAATCAGAGGATAACACAAAGTGATGGGGTTATGCCCCATCCCTTTGCTGATGTATTCGTTTGATGGCCTCAATCAACTCCGCTTTCTGCTCCACAGGGCAGGGCATGGCTTTGATTTGTTCCATGACCGTCTGCGCATGGACGGCGGCAACTTTCTTGGAAAGTTCTTCCTGCTTTTCCGGAGTTGTCGGATAATGCATAATAACGCCCAACGCACATACCCTCCTCCTTGGTAAGGCAGTATATGCGTCAATGCTTGTCCTTCATGTTCTTTGTGGACAGCGAAGCCAGGTAAACATTGGTCACATCCGCCCGCTCATGGCCCAGCAGCCGGGACACCGTGAAGTGGGCGTCCAGAGCTCCCATGCCTTTGTCCATCAGTTCCTTATATTTCTCCGCCGCAAAGGTGTGGCGAAGCCCGTGAAAGGTCAGGGGAGGGTCGGATTTTACTTGAATGCTGTTTCGATGCGCCGCGATGAACAGCTGCAGGCGGTGGATGGCCTGGTCGGTGGGCATATCATCCGGCACCAGCAACTTGTGGCCCCGCTGGGTGCGTGCCAGTTGACGCCGCAGGGCAATGGCGATCTGCTCGTTGATGGGGACGGTGCGGATCTTGCCGCCCTTGCCCTTGACGGTGACGGCATTCTCCCGAAGGGCCTGCTTTGCCGCGGCAGTGTCCATGCGGAAACACTCGTGGATGCGGAGCCCAGCGTAACGGGCCAGGTAGAGAGCCAAAATGTAATCCCAACGCTCTGCAGCCAGGGCCCTGCCCAGCATATGGTTGAACTCCTCTGTACTCCAGGTGCGGTCAACACCGCCGAAGCGCCGGCGCTCCAGTTCGACTCCCAGTGTGCTGTTGGTGGGCAGCACATATTTGGGGTTGCTCACTTTGTCATGGAAGAAGCGGATGGCTGCCAAATCTGTTTTTATGGTGGAAGCCGACTTCCCATGCTCCTGCAAATACAGCACATAGCCAACAAGGTGCTTGCCACTGATGTTGCTCAGTTTCTGAAGGTGGTACTCGTCAGCCAGGTAGCCGCAGAACCGCTTGCACGCTTCGTAGTAGCGATCCTTGGTGCGGAAACTGCCTTGACGATTATGGCGGGCCAGTTTGTTCAGTTGACTCACCAGAACCAGGTAGAGGCCCTTGTTTTGGATGGATCGTGTCATATTGTAAAGTGCTCCTTTTCTTTCATAGATAGTTCAGATGGGCGCAGTTCGCCCCTTGGCAGAGCCGTCTGTTTCCGCCGGATCTCCAGGAAAATCCTCCTGGAGCCTGGGGGCAATCGCTTCGGAACCCATTGCAGCAGAGGCGTTTCCAGGAAGCGAGCCATGAACGGCGAATCTCTGTCTCTTTTTCAATTGGAACCAGGTCAGTACGAGCGCAGTATGGGGATAGACCCTGCCATCGGCGGGCATTGCTCCGATGACGACTGCCGACACAACCGCTGAAACTCGGCTGCAAGCTGCGGTAAAGAACCACAGCCTGCGTGTGTCTGTTGATCCCTTCGGCTGGGATCAGGGGAATTGCGTCCTCTTTGCTGCCGAACCGGCACTGTGCCGGAACAAAGAGGGGTGAGCCTGCTGCCACAGGCTCCGAGGTGCAGCACCCCAAGTCACTCCGCACACCTCAACGCGGAGAAGGGGGACGGCCATGTTTTAGAATAAGTTCTTCTGGCACCATACCGCAGACTGGCAGGGTCTGGTGTAACTCCCATCGGGAGTGCGGGGCTATGAACGCACAAAAAGAGGGTGCGAAAAGTTCCTTCTGTGCCTGATTTACACAGGCAGCAAACTTTTCGCACCCTCAAACAAGTGCTCGTATTCTTTCTCATGGCCATCCGAAGAAGAAGTCAACATCTTCGGCGCAACACCACATCATCAAAGGAAAAGACAGCCGATGAACATGGTTCCCTTGTTGTCCACTGAAACGGAGACAACAGCCGCAGGGCATTGCCCTGGCGGAAAACGGCTGAAACGTACAAACATAACAGCGTGCGCAATGCGAGATGCCCCACTCGCTCACAGGTGAATCCTGCCCCGGAGTTCCACCGAGTACGCGCAAAGAATCAATCGTAATTTTTATATACCACAAGATATTGTGCTTGTCAATATGATTAAACCATATATATAATTTTAACTGAAAAATTTTCTCGACTTCTTTCGACAGAAAATCAAAAGCCGCCTCCACAGCATATGTGTGGAAGCGGCTTTATGCCGGATCATCCGGGACATATTTGGCAATGTCTCCGATCTCGCAGGACAATACGGCACACAACTTGTTCAAAGTCTTGGTCTCCATATTATCGTTGGCCCGGAGACGGCGGATAGTTTTGCTGTCAATGCCGCATTTTTCTCTCAACTGATAGGTGGAGACGCCTTTTTCCTTCATCAGCACCCATAAATTATCAAATACGATCATCTGCATCCCCCCATCATTGACACCATACAGTATGGGGGTTATAATCCGCCTTATTAAGGGGATATAATCCCCATGCAAAATGCGGGAGATGATTTTTTGAAGAAAGCAAGAAAAGCCTGTGCGTTCACCGGTCACCGCCCGAAAAAACTCCCCTGGGGTTATAATGAGACAGATGTGCGGTGCGTCGCACTGAAAGCAGCGTTGGAGCGGCAGATTCGTTCACTGGTTCAAGAGGGGGTGACGGATTTCCTCTCCGGAATGGCCGAAGGAATTGACTTGCTGGCGGCAGAGATTGTCTTAAATCTGCGGGCCGAATACCCCTGTATCAAACTGCACTGCATTCTTCCCTATAAGGGGCAGGAAACGGAGTGGTCCGCTGCGTCCCAGGCCCGGTATCACGCCATTCTGGCGCAGGCGGATTCCATTATTTATGTCAGCCGGATCTTCCGAAAAAATTGTATGCTGGAGCGCAATCACTTTCTGGCCGCTCACTCTGATGTTCTGCTGGCCGTCTATAACGGCGAGTATCGGGGCGGCACAGCGGCGACCATACACTACGCACAGAAATTGGGACACAGCGTGATTATCCTTGACCCAACAAAATAAATTGAGCACACTCAAAATTAAAAATCTGACTGAATGGAGTTGTAAGATTTAACTGAATAGAGTATAATGATTTCACTGAATCATTGAGGTGACTGCCATGGACAAACAAATCTATAAGCCCCGCATTATCGATCATCAGGTGGAAGAATACCTATCCGCCTTCGGTGCCATCTGCGTGGAGGGGCCGAAATGGTGCGGCAAGACCTGGACTTCCTCTTATCACAGCAAGAGTGAGATCTATATTGGTGACCCTGCCGGCAACTTTCAGAACCGTCAGTTGGCGGAGTTGTCTCCTGCTCTGGTGCTGGAGGGAGAGACGCCCCGGCTGATTGACGAGTGGCAGGAAGTACCACCTCTTTGGGACGCGGTGCGCTATAAAGTAGATCAGACAGCGCAAAAGGGGCAGTTCATCCTCACTGGCTCCGCCACCCCTAACCACAAGGGGATTCTCCACAGCGGCGCGGGACGGATCGCCCGACTGCGGATGCGTCCCATGTCCTTGTGGGAATCTGGGGACTCCAGCGGCAAGGTGTCTCTGAAGCAGCTGTGCCAGGGGAAAGTGACCCCCGCCATGACCGGCGAGGTGGATCTGAAAAAGTTGATCGAACTGATTATTCGGGGCGGTTGGCCGGGAAGTCTGGGCCTGACTTTGGAGCAGGCGGCGCTGCTTCCGGCCCAATACCTGGATGCTGTCATCGACGATGATGTGTACCGGATGGACGGTGTGAAGCGGGATACCCAGAAAATGCGCCTGCTGCTGCGCTCCCTGGCCCGGAATGAGAGTACTACCGTTACCAATAAAACTCTGATGAAGGACATCAAGGCGGTGGATGACGAGGATATTGACGGCAACACGGTGGCAGCCTACCTGGACATCTTCAAGCGGCTGTTTATTACGGACAATCAGCCGCCCTTTTCGTCCAGCATTCGTTCCTCTGTACGGGTGAAGCAGGCAGAGAAACGGCACTTTGCTGATCCATCCTTGGCCTGCGCCCTGCTGAAGGCCACACCTGCCAGCCTGCTGGGGGATCTGGAGACACTGGGCTTTCTCTTTGAAGCTTTGTGTGAACGGGATCTGCGGATCTACGCCGAGGCCTTCGGGGCGCAGCTCTACCACTACCAGGACTATAAGAACCAAGAGATTGATGCAGTGGTCGAGTTGCCGGATGGCCAGTGGTGTGCTTTCGAGATTAAACTGGGAGCCAATCAGATTGACGCCGCGGCGTTAAACCTGCTGGAGATTAAAAAGCAAATCGAAGCCGATCCCAAAGGCAAGCCACCCGCAGTCTTGTGCGTCCTGTGCGGCATGGCCAACGCGGCCTATCAGCGGCCGGACGGGGTGTTTGTGGTGCCTGTGACGGCGCTCAAGAATTGAGGATTACGGCTTTGCTAAAAAGGAATGCAGAAAAGGATCTGTAAGAGAATAACTGTGCAAGGGAGGAACTGCAATGGCCTATAAATCGGTGAATGTCGAAATTACGCAGGAACATTTTGACCGCAGTATCAAAGGATCTCCGAAAGAAGCAGTTAAGGAATTAATCTGGAATGCCTGCGATGCAGATGCCAAAAATATTGAAGTGTCCTTTGATTATGATGGTATTGCTGGTGCGGAAAGTGTATCCGACATCTATGTAAAAGATGATGGCCACGGTATTGCGATTGACCGTATTGAAGAATATTTTGGAAAATATGGGCGTTCTCAGAAAACATATTCTGATAAAAGCCCTGGTGGTCGGATTTACCATGGAAAGCTCGGGCAAGGCCGTTATAAGAGTTTGGCAGCAGGAAATTTTTTAGATTGGGATTCCGTATTTCGAGATGAAAGCGGAACGCTTCTCCGCTGTGAAATTCATATTAATTCTGCTTCCCGGATGAATATTAGTTACAGTGAAACTGCAGACAAAGCGGAGGCTGAACATACGGGAACGATTGTTCATATTCATGGGATTCCAGACGAAAAGATTGGCTTCATTACAAAAATGGCTGAACCGATGGAAACGATCCCTGATTTACTGGCGACCTTTGCACCATATCTACTTGCGTACACGAATATCACTATCAAGTATAACGGCGTAACCGTCGATCCCGCACAGCAGATTAAGAGTCAAGAAGATCAAGAACTTGTGTACGAAGAAGATGGCAAAGAGCCTATAAAGGCAAGACTCAGTGCGATCACCTGGAAGGAAGCGCAGTTCAATAAACTGTATATTTGTGGTAGTTCAGGCGTCGTATATGCAGAAATGGATTATACTCCATTGAAACGGACTTCAACATCGCTTTATCTCATGGGAGACCTCTTTGAGCAAATGCACCGTGATAACACCCTTGCTATGGGAAATACAAACCCGGCGTATGCGTATTTTGAGGAGGAAGCGAAAAAATTTGCAAGAGCACTTGTGGGAGAACAGGAGGAGGAAGATGCCGCAGTCGAAATTGCGCGCATCAAAGAAGAAGGCATCTATCCTTATGATGGGGAACCAGAAGATGACATGAAGAAAGCCGAACGCGATGTGTTTGACGTTTTCGCTGTTCAGGTAAATCGCGCTGTCCCTCAACTCAAGTCATCCTCACGACAGACAAAGAAACTGACCTATCGCCTTATGCGTGAGGCCATTAACACAAATCCTGCCAGCATCAAAACCATTTTGACCGAAGTGTTCAATCTGACACAGCAACAGCAGGATGATTTAGCGGAGCTCCTTACCCATACCAGCCTGCCGGACATCATTGACACAGCTAAAACGGTAAGCGATCGACTGGTGTTTCTGCAGGTGTTGGAGGAAATGGTATACAACGATTCTGTGGGGAAAGCGATTAAAGAACGGACGCAGTTTCATAAGGTCTTGCTGAAGGAACTTTGGATCTTTGGAGAGAAATATACATTGGGAACATCTGACCAATCCCTCAGGAATCTATTAAAAGCGCATCTGAACTGTCTGGGGCGAGATGAACTGACGCCGGAGATTCCACCTGAAGCAGTAGAGGATTTGACGCGTATCCCGGATCTCTGCCTGTTTCAGCAGATTTGCCCCAGTTATGAAAACTTTGAGCATTTGGTTATAGAACTTAAGCGGCCCACATTGACTTTGTCATTGAAAGAAATGGATCAGATTCGTGATTATGCGCTGACAGTTGCGGAAAATCCAATGTTTGATAAAACTCGGACCAAGTGGCATTTTGTATTGCTTGGCCAGCGATTGGATCAGCATGTTCAAAGGGCACTAAGAAATCAAACCGTCGGCGAGGGTAACTTTTACAACGCCGATAATGTTTCCATATCCGTCTTTGAGTGGTCAAAGATTATTCAGGACAACAAACTCAAATATGAATATCTCCGTCGGAAGTTAAACCATCAATTGAGCAGTGACCCCAATTTCGCATCAGACTACCTGCGGACCAAGCACGCAGAATTGTTCCCAACAGAAGAATAGGAGGCCAAGTAAATGGCGCGTCCAAGAAATGATGTGTCATACAATGTGGCCGATGTGGACGGAATTATCGGAAAATATTGTTTGTCAAAGGTGAAGATATTTTCTAATCTATTTAGGACAAACAAGGATAGCTTGAAAGACTATTTGAGTTATCAGAGGAATCTTTATTTGCTCCGATTTCAAGTAGCTTCATTTCGCCAACTCAAGGAACGCCTCCCGGTATCTTTCCAAAATCCGGGCGGCGGCCACATCAATCTTCTCGTCATCGGTCAGCTCATGCTGGCCAATTTGAAACGCCAAGGAAGGGAAAGAACTGCTCTCCAGCTGCTGGTCACTATGTGGGATAGGATTGACTTTATCCGACATCATGCTTACCTCGCTTTCCACCTAAAATGATCTGCTCTTATTTTGGCAGATGATTGCTCAAAGTACAAGGAAATCCTATTACGACAAACAAAATCAAGGGATATGCCGCGAAACGCCCGGTTTCGCGGCATATCCTTTTTGTTTCTCCCACTCCAAGCAAACATCCACCTCAACTCTTTATTGAGGAAACCTTATCTATTTGACATACTTTTGACAGAAAAACGGAGCGCCTGCATTGTCGCAAGTGCTCCGTTTGTGGTTCTGGTAATTCACTTTTGTCTTGGCTTTGGCAGTCGGTAAGTTCTTTCTGCCTTATTTCGCTCCTCCAGAGGCTGGACAAAGACAGAGAAGAACTCCTTTATGACGCGCAGGCTCCCATTAATCCCACCAGAAGTACCAAACAGTGGACTGCCGCAGCACATCGGCCAGAGCGCCCACGGTGGCTTCCTCCGGGCCCTGGTCGATCACATCGGGGCAGAAACCGTACTGCTCCACCGCTGCATCCATGGCCTTCTCCTGGGAAACAGGAGTCGGGAGCAGGAACTCCAGTTCATCGTGGGTCATAACTGCGGGCACCGCGCCATATTGCTCAAACCAGTATTTCGCCACTGCCATCAGCGACTGCGTGTCAGGACATTCATTCCAGTTGCCAAAGGGCAGATAGGCAAAGATCTCCCAAGGATTCTTCACTGGGAGTTTAGCCAGAATGAGAGGATAAGTCATTTTGCTATCGGAATTCCAGTAGCTTGAAAAACGACGGTTATCATATCCGCCCACCATCTCGCCCAGGATATCCTCATCCCAGTCCATATCGTCATCCTCGGCTTCTTCTTTGCGCCGCCCTATCATTTCCTCCAGGACCATCTTTCCATCCTTGAGAAAAGTGGCAAGCATCTTTTTGCGATATTCCGCTACCTTGTCCGGATCAAAGGCATAATCGTCCTCGCCATCGCTGTCCGGGTCGGAATTCATAATCAGGCATTCCCACAAGATTTCGTCATCCGCCTTAATCAGAACTGGCACAAAGCCCTCTTTGACACTTTCTCGTTTGGCATAGTTATATGCCGACATGATGGGATCATCGTCCGCCATTGCAGGGAAATAGGTACATTCACAGTTCAGATATTCCATCATGGCCTTCGCAAGATCCGAAGGCTCCAGAGTGGCCTCATCGAAATCTTGTCCCTGCCAGTTGGCAAAGCGCTTTTCAATCACTTTTGCCATAGCCTGATAATACTCCTCATCAAAAGGAATGAATAGATAGGCTTCCTCCTGGAACTTGTCGGAGTAATATTGCTCCGAGCCGAAATATGCCAAGGCATAGTTGTCAATGTCGCTGGGGAAGTAAGGACTATCCGCCTCCCCATAGTAGTATCCGGCAAAGGCCGCGCCCTCCTTGTTGAACAGCGCACCAAAGAGCTGCCCGTTCAGCTGGTCCCGGATAAAGCCACGCAGATCGGCGCGGCTCAGATCCGCCATAAACGGCTGCACCTGCTCCCAGTACCGCTCCATAAATTCCACGCTCATCAGGTCATGCTCCATGCACCAGCGCAGATAAATCGCCATGTGGTTGTAGGCATTGATTTCATCCACCGGCAGTCCCTTTTCCTGAATGGATTCCAGGTGCCAGTCGGCGTCATCCATATCGCCGGCAAAGTTCTCATCCGCCAGGGTACCTCTGGTAATGGCATTCTGGCGGGTGGGATTGACCACAAAGCTGATGCCTGCCATCTTTTCCAGCAGAGCATCCGCATCATGCTCCAGTTTATACTTCAATTCGTTCCGATAGAGAGGAATTATCTGATAGAAGTTGACCTCCTCGCCGCTGGGCAAAGTGCAGACCTCGCCTCCGTTCCAGACAACATCCTGCGGGCCCACCAGAAGTGCGCCGCAGAGCGTCGTGTTCTCCGCAAACGGCGACTGCTTGTCCATCGTGTGACCAAAACCCAGCCAGGTATCGCCGGAAATGGGCAAGCGGGCCAGCACTTTCAAGAGGCCAATGGGCCAGTACCACCGCTCATCCTTCAGGGATTCCTCATCCAGTTTCCAGTCCGGCGGCAGAGCGATGGCCAGCTCCGCTCGCTCCAGCTTGTATTCCGCCAGTTCCTCCGGTACATTCATCCGGTGGGCGCCCATGCCCATTGTCACCAGCGTATAGTAGTTCCGTTCCTTAGAAGGCGGTACCATGCAGATGTCCACATGGATGTCGGGGGAAACCAGCTCATGGAACACATTCTCAAACTCGCCAAAGGTGTTTTTGATGTGCTCCTCGATTGCGGACATCTCATCCTCTGTATAAACCTCCGGTCCCCTGCTATCCGTCGAGGACCAGATGGCATCTGCCTTTGTACCGTCTGGATTCAGAAAAATCTGAAAATACTGATCGTCTCCCGGCTGTTGATAGACAAGGCCGATGCGGCGGGTCTGGTCCACAAGCACCGCCGTCAGGATGCCCTCTGCTTCCCCTTCGGGAGTGTGGGTCAGCCATTCCCCGCTGTCCAGCCGTTCCTTAAGTTGCTGCAGCCAGTCCGTTCCCATCTTGGAGAGTCCGGCTTCGTTCATACGGAAGGAGAGCTCCACCAGATGTTCCTTCACCGGGTATTGGAATTCACAGCAGGGTGCATTTTTCTCATAGCCATACCGCTCCGGGCAGAACAGCTCATAAAAATCGGCAAGTCCCGCTTCGTCCACCCGGATACAGGCCAGGGCGCGCTGTTTATCATCTACATCTTGGCCCTGCCCCTGCTGGAGCAGTTGGTCGGCATCGGGGTTGATCCAATGGTACTCCATCTGTTCCAGGGTTGCTCCGGCTTTAATCTCCTCCTGCAAGGTCAAGAACTCATAATCGCCCGGCTCCAGTTTTAATCCTTGCTTGACGGCATCCAGCGCGCCGGCTTGATCGCCAAAATGCGCCCGCAGCTTGCCCACCTGCAGCCAGATCCAGGGGTAGTCCGGTTCCTCCTGAGCACCCCGCTCCGCATATTCCAGTGCTTCTTCCAACCTGCCGCAGTACATCAGCGCCACAGAATACCGGTAGTACCAGGTAGCGCAGCCTGCGGCGTTCTTCTCCGAATCCTTCATCCACTCTGCAGCCTGGTAATAATGGATATACTCATCCAGATTGTTGCAGGCGAAGGAATACCAGAGGGCGATCTGCAAATCCTGATGAGCCTGCTTTTCGCTGAATCTTCCTTCTTCTACGCCGCTTTTGATAAAATCCTCCAGCCAGCGGAGCATTTTCCCAAAGTAGCCGGAAACGCCTTCATCAAAGGATTCCAGCGTTTTGATATCCTCTGCCGAGAGCAGGGAGCCAGTTTCCTCATGAATATCAGGCTCTATTTCCTCCTCATCCAGCAGCGGCACACCGCCCACATCCCGCCGGAATGCGTGGAAGTGAGCATAGGGCAGGCCGCTTTCTTCCAAGAATGCCTGCGCCGCTGTTAGTACTGCGGGCAAATCCCAGGCAATGAAATCCAGATACCCGCAATACAGGCCAGTGGCCCCGCCCAGGAAGGTCACGGCTTCCGCTCCTGCATCCCGCAGGATGGCATCCCGCAGGTCATCCCGGAAGTCCAGAATGGCGTTACTCCGCTCCTCGCCGGTAAAACCTTCTAATGGGTAACAGAGGAACCCCACCGCAATGCCGTCCTTGTGGTATTCGTCCACCGCATCACTGCGGGCAGTCATGTAGTCGTTGATGATTACCGGGAGACGGCAGGTGCCGGTATAGACATCCAGCCGCCAGTCGGCCTCCGGGTCCTCTACCGGTTCCAGTTCATAGGCAAGGTAGCTGTTTTCCAGATAGTCGCTGCCATCCCGCCAGAGGGAGAGCCCCATGCTTTGCAGCAGTTCCGGAAGTTCGGAAAGGAGCATGGCTGGTTCGTCTTTCGGCTCCGCGTAAATATCAAACCCGGCGACAAAGGCGATAGCGGAAACTTCTCCGATGGTTTGATCCACCAGCATAGACAGCGCCCACCAGACCTTGTCTGTGTCCTCTTTTAAGATTGGCGTCAGCTTTTCACAGCAAAGGGTCAGGCTCACTCGCTGATCCTCTGTTTCCTCCGCCCACACTTGCACATCCTCGGCCCGAATTTCCATGTCTCCGGCCCGAAGCATAAAGTCCTTGGAAGGCTGGCGTCCCACCCAGATATTCCAATGCTCAAGTACCGATTCCGGGGCTTGCTGCTGGAAGTACACGAGCGGAAACAGGCGGGAGCGAAGACCCTCTGGACTGAGGATCAGTTCATATTTTTCACCATTGAAGCCCAGCTCAAAGGAAGTATCACGCAGGGCAATTTTGAGTGCGTTCCCGCATGTTTCAATCAGTTCCTCGCCGCGCTGGTGGGTTTCATCGGTATCCATGATTTGACGCAGCGACCCCTCAATCTGAGTAAAGGCTGCCCACGCTTCCTGTGTCCTTTCCCGGAAGTTCTTTTCAAACCGGGGCAGGGACAAACGACGGCGGCAATCGTCTATGTACTCCTGGGTATCTTTGTCTCCTGGGCGCGCTTTCAGGGCCTTTTCAAAGTAACGCAGGGCGGGGCCTTCCTCATCCAGATAGTAATAGGCCGAAGCAATCCGATAATTCCAGCAATGATCGCCCGCAAAATATTCCTCATGGGGAGCCAGAAGTTCCAGCGCTTTTTCATAGAGCATCCGCCCTTCCTCTCCCACCTCCGCAATGGCGATATAGGCCTTGGCCAGTTCACTGTCCAGTTCCGGAGTGCGCTCCTTGGCAGGGATGGCCTCCAGAGCATCAATAACCTTCTGAATTTCATTCTGTTCAAACCATTGCTGGCATTGTTTCAATAAATCCATATCATGACCTCCTGGTTTATGATTGAGTTTCCACCTCAAACTTTACACATAAAAATTTTCTGATACCGTTCTCTCAGCTCCTCCGGAGCTGCTTCCACCACTTTCTGACCACCCTTGGCACTGGCTTTGCCCCAAATCACATAGCAGACCGTTTCCCATGCGTATTGCAGCACTTCCTCCGGGCTGGCTTCTGTTTCCTCGTCGGGTTCCTCGTCCTCGTCATCATCGTCATCCTCGTCGGAGGAAAAACCGCTTGGAACGATCTCGGGCAGGTGGATTTTTGCCTCCAGCAGAGCGTCCAGGCTTTCTGCGTTTGCCATCCACGCGGCATAGTCCTTGGAATACTTCATGTTCTGCATGGACAGCACCCCACGGACAAATACAGGGACGGTATCGGCGGTAAATCCGAACTGTTTCACATACTCCCGGAGGAATTTTTCCTGTAAGTGGGAGTGCTCATCATCGCAGAGATCGAGATAATCCCAGAGGAGCTGCCGCCACTCTTGCCCCAGCATTCCCAGGGCGAACACGGCAAAACTTCCGGGGAGCGCGCACTGCTCATCGCTGAGATTGGTGTACTGCTCATATTGCCGCATGGCAAGCCGGGCGTACCGTTCCATCAGGGGATGGAGGCCGGGGTACTGCACGGCACAGGCAAAGAGCTGGTTTACTCCCTTTTTGGGCAGTCCTGTGATGGGAAGATAACTCTTTTCCGGTCCTTTGAACTCCACCGCATAGCTGCGGGGAAAATCCTCTTGCTCCAGAAGCTCACACAGGTAGTTCAGCACTTCGCAATAGCATTCCTCTGTGTTGTCCCTGGCAGTAATACGGATCACAGCAAAGGCATCGTTGGCCGATGCGGTGAAGTGCTCTGTTTTCCGCTTTTGCAGAGAGATCGGTAGCCTGCCGGTTCCATTTTCCCGGAGCTTTTTCACCATATCCGGACGGACTTTCTCCACCAATCCAAAGAGGTAATTGGCGTCCAGATACTGAAAGTCCATACCATATACCTTATAGCTCACCGCCACATAGCAGGCGAAACGCAGCAGCGGCTCCGGGACCTGCTCTGCACGGATACCTGGTTTTAGGGAATACTCCCGATCCCAGAAGTGGTCATCTTCATTGCCTGTCACGATAAAATATTTCTCCTGTAGCTCCCGTTGCAGCATATCAAGTAGATGGTGGTCAATTTCACCCCACCGGCTCTGGCGGCGCAGGTTTTCGCTGAAGGCGATGGCCTTTTCCGCGTCAAGGGTCTCAGCCCGCTGCGCTTCGGTCCATGTCCGAAGCAGTTGCCACACCTCAAAGGGCGCGCCTTCGCTGCTGACCACGACCGGTGGCCAGAGGGAATCAAGCCGCGTGATTCTGCCGTCAATGGCATCCTGGATGCACTGGTCAAAGAGCGGTTGCAGTTCCTCCTGTACCTCGGGCTTCATCCAGTAACAGCGCCCGTCCGCACTATTTCGTTTTGGTAAACTCATATCAGGCCACCTCTTTCCGAACAATAAAAAATGCCCCGCGACACCCTGTCATTTGGACAGGCTGACGCAGGGCGCGAAAAGGCCGCACAGAACCAAGACCTGTATCCCAAGGCTCTGTGTCTGACGATATTCTGCTGTCTTTCCCGTCCGCTTGGACATGGGTACTCATCTCTAGCCATTTGCTTTCACCTGCCGCACATCCTCTTTTACCCGCTCCATCTCGTCCACCAGAGCCCTGACCTGGAACTCCACCATGTCCTCCGCCACTTCTGGAAACAGGAAGGGCATAGTGTCCGGAATGGCCTTGTGCACCATCATCATGCTGAGGGCCAGATTGCCAAACAGCCGTGGGTCAATACTGTCCACAGGGAGGCCAAAGATGGAGAGCAGTTTCCCATAAAAACTGACCTGGTCCTGTCGAAAGGCCTGAAAATTTTCCTCAGAGAGGCAATGGCGCGCCTGCCGCTCCTCCTCAATGGACAAAACAGCAACTCCGCTTTCGGCCCCGTAGCAGCAGTTTTTCAGGAAGGTTTCCACGCCCGCCCGCCAACTGAGCGCCGGGTCCTCCATCAGCTGCCGGGCATAATCCAGCAGCCTGGGCTGCTGGTACCGCAAGGCATGGAGCACCAACTCCTCCTTGGATGAAAAGAAACTATAGAAGAAAGTCTTGGAAATGCCCACCTTTTTGCATAGAACATCAATGCTGCTGTGGATCAGACCTCGGTCCGCGATACACCGGATGATGGTGACCATCAGGGCTTCCTTTACCTGCGCCCTCTTCTCATCAGAATACGCCTTTCTTGCCACAAGCCGTCACCGCCCTATATAAATAATAAAATTTAAAAGCAGTCTTTATTTGTATTATAGCGAAACTTAATTGAAATGCAAGACTGTTCCCAAAAATAAGTCCCCCAGTGCAACACACCGGGGGCATAGTAGGATGCGTTTGAGATGTCAGAGTAATCTTTGCTAATGCCTACACAGATAAACCGCCGAAAACTTTGCTCTCGTATTTACCAAAAGAGGACGATATGATATATTAACTACATACACATATCGTATGACAGGACGGTGATTTTATGGCCGCTGTGCGTCCAATCGTAATCTACTCCCGAAAATCTAAATTCACCGGTAAAGGGGAGAGCATCGAAAACCAGATTGAAATGTGCAGGCAATATATCCGGCTGCAGTTCGGAGACGATGCCGCAGAGCAGGCCCTGGTATATGAGGATGAGGGCTTCTCTGGTGGCACGCTGGAGCGTCCTCAATTCAAAAAAATGATGGCCGATGCAAAAGAAAAAAGTTTCCGTGCCATCGTTGTCTACCGCCTGGACCGAATCAGCCGCAACATCGGCGATTTTGCCAAACTGATCGAGCAGTTGAACAAGATGAAGATCGACTTCATCTCCATCAAGGAGCAGTTTGACACTTCCTCCCCTATGGGGCGGGCCATGATGTATATTTCCTCGGTTTTTTCCCAGCTGGAACGGGAAACCATTGCCGAGCGCATCCGCGACAATATGCATGAGCTGTCCAAAACAGGGCGCTGGCTGGGCGGTAACACCCCCACCGGCTATGAGTCGGAGAGTGTCTCCCATGTGACCATCGACGGCAAGACCAAGAGGGCCTGCAAGCTGAAGATTCTCCCGGAGGAGATCGGCATCGTCAAGTTGATCTACGACAAGTTTCTGGAAACCGGCTCGCTGACAAAGACGGAGACATATCTGCTTCAGAATGGCTATACAACAAAAAACGGCAAACAGTTTACCCGCTTTGCCGTCAAGGGGATTTTGTCCAATCCGGTTTATCTGATTGCCGATGAATTTGCTTATGACTACCTGACGAAAAGTCATGTCGACCTCTTTGCTGAGCAAAGCGACTTTGATGGTGTCCACGGCATCATGGCCTATAACCGCACCTTACAGCAGCCGGGTAGAGCCCACCAGATCAAGCCAATGGAGGAGTGGATCGTGTCGGTGGGCAAGCACCAGGGCGTCATCGAGGGGAAGGCATGGGTCAAGGTACAGACGATTTTGGAGCGGAACAAATCCAAAAGCTACCGCAAGCCCCGCAGCAATGTGGCCCTGCTCTCCGGCCTGCTGGTCTGCGGCAACTGCGGCGAGTTCATGCGCCCCAAACTATCCCAGCGGCGGAATATAAAGGGGGAGACGATTTATACCTATCTCTGCTCTATGAAGGAGCGCAGCCGAGGTCATGTCTGCAACATGAAAAACTGCAACGGCAATACGTTGGATGCCGATGTCGTAGAGCAGTTGAAGCACTTGAGCGAGGACGGCTCCGATTTTATCCAGCAGCTGGAACAGAGCAAGCGGGCGCTGCTGGGCAACCGGCAAAGCTATGACGAGGAGATTTCCAAATTAGAAACTGAGATCGCTGCAAATGAGGAGGAGATCAAGGGCCTTGTCTCTGCCCTGGGAAAGTCCTCTGGTACCTCTGCCGAAAGTTATATTATGCAGAAGATTGATGAACTGCACGCGAAAGGGGAGGGCTTGAAGCGGCATTTGGCGGAGCTGAAAGAACTGACCTCCAGCCATGCCTTGGCGGACATTGAGTTTGACCTGTTAGCGCAGATGCTGTCCACATTCAAGGACACCGTTGACAAAATGACGGTGGAGCAGAAGCGGGCAGCCATCCGTACCTTTGTCAAGGAAATCATTTGGGATGGGAGGGACGCCCATGTGGTGCTGTTTGGCTCGGAGTATGAATACGAGTTTCCCAAGACGCCAGCGGGCATAGGGAAACAAGTCGCAGGCAGTAAAACAGAGGAAAATCTTGAAGGAGCGGCGGAAGGAGGGCTTGCGGAGCCGTCAGGAGAGGATAGCAAATGAGATCCTCATGCACTTCCGAGCCCAGAAGCGGCTGCAGGGGGAGGTCTCCTTGTCCGACTCGGTGGAGACGGGGGGTGACGGCTCCCTGTCCCTCATGGATGTGATCGCCGTGGATGACGACATGCTGGAAAACCTGGATGCCCGGGAGGCCTGCCAGAAGGTGCGGCGGTGCGTGCAGACCTGCCTGAACCCCCGGGAGCGGACCATTATCACCCTGCGTTACGGGTTGGGAGGCCAGACGCCCTGCACCCAGCGGGAGGTGGCCGCCCGGTGCGGAATCAGCAGAAGCTATGTCTCCCGCATCGAAAAAAGAGCCCTGGGAAAGCTGGAACAGGCCATGGACGGATGGCGGCCCGGATGAGCCGGAAACAACAAAACTCCCCGTGTTAAAATGGTATAAATAACATTCCAAAATTTCAAAAAAATGGAGAAAAACTCAGTCTAAGGGGGAGAAAAATCACAAAATTAGACTAAATATACAGTAACAGCAAAAAGATTATTGCGTTTTTACCACAAATGTACTATAATAGGTTCGCAAGTACATTTCCCCAGCAAATCAATGATTGAATTGGAGGAATCAAAATGAAAAAGAAACTTGCTCTGGTTCTGGCTATGGCTGTTACCGCCAGCCTGGCCCTCACCTCCTGCGGAGGCGGAGGCACCACCAGCGGTTCCGACACCAGCGGCTCTCAGGGCGGCACCCCCGCTCAGAAGCAGAACCTGGTTCTGGACACCGGCGGAACCACCGGCACCTACTATGCCGTGGGCAGCGCCTTCCAGACGACTATGAACAACGTCCTGACTCTGTCCAGCCTGACCACCGCCAACACCGGTGCCTCCAAGCAGAACATTCAGGATATCACCGACGGCGTGGCCCAGCTGGCCATTGTCCAGTCCGACGCCCTGGCTTACGCCCACGCCGGCGAGAGCCTGTTTGAGGGCACTGTCGAGGACAAGGCCCTGTGGGTGGCCGGCCTGTATAACGAGACCGTTCAGATCACCGCCATCGGTGGCATCACCAGCGTGGAGGAACTGAGAGGCAAGAGCGTGTGCGTGGGCGATCAGGGCTCCGGCACCGAGTTCAACGCCATCCAGGTTCTGGAGGCTTATGGCATGACTGAGGACGACATCAAGGTGGTGTACACCGACTTCGGCGGCGCCTCCGAGATGCTCAAACAGGGCCAGATCGACGCCGCCTTCACCGTGGCCGGCGCTCCCACCACCGCCATCACCGAGCTGGCTACCAGCGGCATGGACTTCTCCATGGTCAGCCTGACCCAGGAGGCCGTGGACTACCTGACCGAGAAGTATCCCTTCCTGGTTCAGGAGAACCTGCCTGCCGGCACCTATGGTGTTGACACCGAGACCGTGTGCGTGGCCACCAAGGCCGTCCTGGTCGCCAGCGCCGACGTCAGCGAGGACGTGGTCTATGAGCTGACCAAGGCCATGTTCGAGAACATGGACGCTCTGGGCGAGGGCCATGACAAGTTCAAGGGCGTGACCGCCGAGCTGGCTTGCGCGGACGCCGCCGTTGACATCCACCCCGGCGCTCTGCGTTACTATCAGGAGATCGGCCTGCTGGCTGAGTAATCATACCGCTCCTTGAGATCCAAGAAAATAAGAGCGGCCGCCGCAATGATGGCACTGGCTGTTGTCATTGCGGCGGCCTTTTTTATGGCGCTGAGAGGCGCCGGATGGTACCTGGTCCTGCGTAACGCCGACACCGGACAGGTATACGCCAGCTATCCGGTGCAGCCCGGCGACCGGTTTGCCATCGGTTTTCGCCATTCCGTAAACAAATACCCGCTGACCGACGTCTTTGAAATCTCAGAGGACTACCACATTTACGCCCAGGAGACCTATTACTACTCCTACGGCGCGGGAGTCCAAACGGAACTGAATGAGGGGGAAACGTTTCGTATTGAGGAAGACGGCGCCATGGTGGTGGGAAACATCAACAACATGGTGGACGGCTTCCGTGTGAATTTGAATGTGATCACAGATCATACCCTGATGCTGGGGGATATCTCCCCCGTCTACACCCAGGTGAAGGAGCACATCGGCATCTTTACCGACGAGACGGAAATCCAGGTTGGGGATGTCCGGGTCATCAGTATGAACAATCTGTGTGGCGAAAAACTAGGCGTGGTGTTCACCTGTGAACACCGCTGGCTGTAACTGGGACAGCCTTTCCCCGGCAAGTGCTATGTAAAGGAGGAATCCAACAATGGCTGAGTCTGACAAGAAAACTGTCAACACCGCGCCGGCCAACGTGGAGGTAGGAAGCGCCGCCGACGTGGAAGAGATCATGAAAAAGTATGACCGTGAGTCCAACACCCGGATCTGGGTCGGCCTGCCCAAGCAGATCATCCGCTACGCCATGGCCGCCTTCATGATCTTCATGGTGTGGGTGAGTATCTTCTCCACCTGGGACCCCCGTGTCCGCCGTCTGTGGTTCTTGGGTATTATCATTGTCTTCGTGTTCCTGCTCTATCCCCTGCGCAAGGGCCGCATCAAAAAGCCCAACTACGTCCCCTTCTATGACATTATCCTAGCGGTCGTAGGATTGGTATGCTACCTCTACCAGGTCTTTAACCTGGATACCATCATCAAGATGTCCAGCCGCATCGGCACCAAGGAAGTTGTGATCGGCGTCATCGCCATCCTGATCCTGGCCGAGTGCTGCCGCCGCGTGGTGGGTATCCCCATCCTGTGCGTGGCCACCGTATTTATCGCCTATGCTCTGCTGCCCGTTACCATGAACGGCGGCGGCAAGACCCTCAAGCAGCTCATTCACCAGCTGTTCTACACCACCAACGGTGTGCTGGGCACCCCCATCCAGGTGTGCTCCACCTACATCTTCCTGTTCGTGCTCTTCGGTTCCTTCCTGGAGGCCACGGGCATCGCAAACTTCTTTATTAACTGTGCCAACTCCATCGCCGGCTCCGCCACCGGCGGCCCCGCCAAGGTGGCCGTTATCTCCTCCGCTCTGTGCGGCATGGTGTCCGGCTCCTCCGTGGGCAACACCGTGACCACCGGCGCTGTTACCATCCCCCTGATGAAGAAGACCGGCTATCCCGGCGAGTTCGCCGGCGCCGTTGAGGCTGCGGCCTCCACCGGCGGCCAGATCATGCCCCCCATCATGGGCGCTGCCGCCTTCCTCATGGCCGAGATGACCGGTACCCCCTACGCCGACATCATCGTCAAGGCCATTCTGCCTGCTGCCCTGTACTTCACCGGCATCTTCCTCATGGTCCACTTCAAGGCCAAGGCTATGGGCCTGAAGGGCCTGAGCAAGGACGAACTGCCCAAGTTCAAGGACATCTGGCCCAAGATCTACCTGCTGCTGCCCCTGATCGTCCTGGTCTACATGGTGGTGCAGAGCGGCACCTTCACCATGGCCATCAGCGCCGTCATCTCCAGCCTCATCGCTGTGGTGGCCGGCATGGTGGACAAGGAGAAGGGCTTTGGCAAGAAGGCGTTCATGCTGCTGCCTGCCATTCCTCTGGTCTACTTCATCCTGGCGGCCAAGTATCCCACAGTGTTCCCCAGCTTCGGCCTGCGTCAGAACATGTTCTTCCTGGCCTGCCTGGCGGTCTTCTTCGTGCTGGCTGTTATCTGCCACGCCTGCAGTAAGCCCAACATGGAGAACGTCTCCACCTACGTCAACGCCCTGGAGGGCGGCACCAAGAGCACCCTGTCCGTGGCCATCGCCTGCGGCGTGGCCGGCATCATCGCCGGCGTGGTGGGCATGACCGGTCTGGGCCAGCTGCTCATCTCCGCCGTGGTTTCCGTGGCGGGCAACAACCTGTTCATCGCCCTGGTGCTCACCATGCTGTGCTGCATCGTGCTGGGCATGGGCGTGCCCACCACCGCCAACTACATCATCATGGCCACCACCTGCGCCCCCATCCTGGTGCAGATGAATGTGCCCCTGCTGGCGGCCCACTTCTTCGTGTTCTACTTCGGCATCGTGGCCGATATCACCCCGCCCGTGGCCCTGGCTGCCTACGCTGGCTCCGCCATCGCCAAGTCTCCTCCCATGAAGACCGCCCTCAACGCCACCCGTCTGGCCATTGCGGCGTTCATCATCCCCTACATCTTTGTCTTTGACACCGCTATGCTGTTCATCGACACCACCCCCGTGGAAGTGGTGCGCATCGTCATCACTTCCTTCATGGGCATGTTCCTGGTGGCGGCCGGTCTCATCGGCTTCATGCTGCGTAAGCTCAACCCCGTGCTGCGGCTGGTGAGCATCGCGGCCGGCCTGTGCATGATCATCCCCGAGGCCATCTCCGACGTGGTGGGCGCCGCCATTCTGGTGCTCCTGATCGTCTATCAGATCATGGCCAACAAGCGGGACAAGACCCGCGCCGTGGCGTAAGTCCCATCCTGCCAAACAAAGCATGCTCCCCCGGCCAAAGCGGCCGGGGGAGCTTTTTTCTTCCGGCATTGCGCCAGGCAGGGAAATGCGATATAATGTTTGGGAATTCAAAGTCCCCCAGGGAAGAAACGGAGGCTGACCAAATGAACACTTTGTTGGAGTTGTTGGAGCAGGACTGTACCCAGTCTGCCGCCCAGCTGGCAGCACAGGCAGGGATGAGCGAAGCTCAGGTGAAAGAGGAGATGGCACGTCTGGAGCAGGACGGCACCATCCTGGGCTATCAGGCCATTATCGACTGGGACCGGGTGAAGCGGGAGAACGTCACCGCCCTCATCGAGGTGAAGGTGGTGCCCCAGAGCATCGACGGCTTTGACCGCATCGCAGAGCGCATCTACCAGTATGATGAGGTGGAGAGCATGTATCTCATGAGCGGTTCCTTTGACCTCACCGTGATCATTTCCGGCCGCACCCTGCGGGAGGTGGCCCAGTTTGTGGGCGAGCGCCTGGCCCCTCTGGAGGGCGTCACCGGCACGGCTACCCACTTCATTTTGAAAAAATATAAGGAAAAGCACCTGGTGTTCCGCCGTCCGGAGCCCCAGGAGAGGGAGTTTGTGTTTTCATGAATTATGATTCCATTGTGGCCCAGCGCATTCAGAACATCAAGCCTTCCGGCATCCGGAAGTTTTTCGACATCCTGGAGGAGATGACCGACGCCATCTCCCTGGGCATCGGCGAGCCCGACTTTGTCACCCCCTGGCACATCCGGGACGCGGGCATCTATTCCCTGGAACGGGGACACACCAAGTACACCTCCAACGCCGGTATGCTGGAGCTGCGGCGGGAGATCGCCAACTACCTGCGCCGCCGCTTTGACCTGGAGTACGACTATGCCAAGCAGATCCTGGTCACCGTGGGCGGCAGCGAGGCCATCGACCTGGCCCTGCGCTGCATGCTGAACCCGGGGGACGAGGTCATCATCCCCGTGCCCTCCTTTGTGTGCTACGGCCCCCTCACCGAGATGGCCGGAGGCGTGCCTGTGTACGTAGAGCTGAAGGAGGAGAACCAGTTCCGGCTCACCCCCCAGCAGCTGAAGGAGGCCATCACCCCCAAGACCAAGGTGCTGGTGCTGCCCTTCCCCTCCAATCCCACCGGCGGCATCATGGAGCGCCGGGACCTGGAGGCCATTGCCGACGTGCTGCGGGGTACCGACATCATGGTCCTCTCCGACGAGATCTACGCCGAGCTCACCTATGGCCAGCGCCACGTGTCCATGGCCAACCTCACCGACATGTATGAGCGCACCGTGGTGGTCAACGGCTTCTCCAAGAGCCACGCCATGACCGGCTGGCGCATGGGCTACGTCTGCGCCCCCCAGCCCATCATCGCCGCCATGACCAAGCTGCACCAGTTCGGCATCATGTCCGCCCCCACCACCAGTCAGTATGCCGCCATCGAGGCCATGCGCAACGGCGACCGGGACATCCAGCACATGCGGGAGGAGTACGACAGCCGCCGCCGCTATCTGGTGGAAAATCTCAACCGCATCGGCCTGACCTGCTTTGAGCCCAAGGGAGCCTTCTATGTGTTCCCCTGCATCCGCTCCACGGGTCTGTCCTCCGAGGAGTTCTGCGAGCGGTTCCTCATGGAGGAGAAGGTGGCCGTCATCCCCGGCACCGCCTTCGGTGCGGGAGGCGAGGGCTTTGTCCGGGCCTGCTACGCCTCTTCCATGCGGGACCTGGCCGAGGCGGTCAGCCGTCTGGACAACTTTTTGCAGAACCTGCACCGCAAGCAGGGCAACGACTGAATCACCCATAAACGAGGAGGAAGCGCCATGAACGTTGTTTGTTTGGATATGGAAGGGGTGCTGGTGCCCGAGATCTGGATCGCCTTTGCGCAGGCCAGCGGCATCCCTGAGCTCAAGCGCACCACCCGGGACGAGCCCGATTATGATAAGCTCATGCGCTGGCGCCTGGGCATCCTGAAGGAGCACGGCCTGGGTCTGAAGGAGATCCAGGAGACCATCGCCACCATCGACCCCCTGCCCGGGGCCAAGGAGTTTTTGGATGAGCTGCGGTCCATGACCCAGGTCATCATCCTCAGCGACACCTTTGAGGAGTTTGCCCAGCCCCTAATGAAGAAGCTGGGCTGGCCCACCATCTTCTGCAACAGCCTGGAGGTGGCCCCCAGCGGGGAGATCACCGGCTTCCGCATGCGCTGCGAGCAGTCCAAGCTCACCACGGTGAAGGGCCTTCAGTCCATCGGCTATGAGACCATCGCCGCCGGCGACAGCTACAACGACCTGGGCATGATCCGGGCCAGCAAGGCGGGCTTCCTCTTTAAGAGCACCGACAAGATCAAGGAGGACAATCCCGACCTGCCCGCCTTTGAGGAGTTCGGCGATCTGCTCTCCGCCATCCGCGCCGCTCTGTGAGAAGCGGGAAGCCAGGTGAGCCAGATGCGTGAATTTGACCAGCTGCCCTTCCGTCCGGCAGATATCCTGCTGCCCCAGGGCTGCGACTACGACAAGTGGAGTGTGGTGGCCTGCGACCAGTACACCTCCCAGCCCGAGTATTGGCAGCGGGTGGAGGAGCGGGTGGGCCGCGCTCCCTCCGCCCTGCGGCTGATTTTGCCCGAAAGCTGCCTGGAGGGCCCCAATGTGGAGACGGACATCATGGAAATCAACAACACCATGAGCCGCTACCTGCGGGAGGGCCGCTTTGTCTGCCACCCCGACGTCCTCATCTATGTGGAGCGCACCCTGTCCGGCACGGGCGCGGTGCGCCGGGGGCTCATGGGTATGGTGGACCTGGAGCAGTACGACTACGAGCCCGGCAGCAAGACGGCCATCCGGGCCACCGAGGGCACCGTCACCGCCCGTATCCCGCCCCGGGTGGCGGTGCGGAAGAACGCCCCCATCGAGCTGCCCCATGTGATGCTCCTGGCCGATGACCCCAAGGGGACGGTGATCGAGCCCCTGGCAGCCCAGACCGGAGAAATGGCCCCGGTTTATGACTTTGAGCTCATGGAAGAGGGCGGCCACCTGCGGGGCTGGGAGCTGACCCAGGAGCAGAAGGCCCAGGTGGCCCGGGCCATTGCCGCCCTGGCCGATCCCCAGGCGTTCCGCCAGCGGTACCAGCTGGGGGAGGAGGAGCCAGTGCTCCTCTTCGCCGTGGGGGATGGGAACCACTCCCTGGCCACCGCCAAGGAGTGCTACGAGCGGCAAAAGCGGCTCACGCCCCCCGACCAGTGGGAAAACCTGCCCGCCCGCTTTGCTCTGGTGGAGCTTTGTAACCTCCACGACCCCTCTTTGGAGTTTGAGCCCATCCACCGGGTGGTCTTTGGGGTGGAGCCCCAGGAGTTGCTCTCTGAGCTGGCCAAAACCGGCCGTCTGGGCGAGGGCGCAGTGCGCTGCCTGTACCAGGGCGGAGAGACTACGGTAGACCTGCCCCGGGGCCGGGGAGAGCTGGCCATCGGGCCGCTGCAGCGCTTTCTGGACCGCTGGCTGGGGGAGCATCCCCAGGCCCGAATCGACTATATCCACGGAGCGGAGGTGGCCCGGCGTCTGGCGGAGAGCCAGCAGGACGCCGTCGCCTTCCTGCTGCCCCCCATGGAAAAAGATGCGCTGTTTCCCACTGTCATCCACGACGGCGTGCTGCCCCGCAAGACCTTCTCCATGGGCCGGGCCCAGGATAAGCGCTTTTATTTGGAGGCCCGGAAGATCCGGGGATAAAAAGGAGGAGCGGCCATGGAAGTACAGGCCTATGCCAAGCTGAATCTGACCCTGGATGTGCTGGGCAAGCGGGAGGACGGATACCACGATCTGTGCATGGTGATGCAGTCTATTACCCTGCACGACACCCTGACCCTGGAGCAGACCCCGGGGGCGGGGCTGCGAGTGGGCACCAACCTGCGTTTCCTCCCCACGGGGGAGAAAAACCTGGCCGCCGCCGCCGCCCTGCGGTTCTGGGAGACCCTGGGCCGGGAACCGGAGGATCTGGACATCCGCATCGCCAAGCGCATCCCCGTGTGCGCCGGCATGGCGGGAGGCAGCAGCGACGCCGCGGCGGTGCTGCGGGCCCTGAACGACCAGGCGGGAAATCCATTCACCCTCCAGGAGCTGGCCCAGGTGGGCGCCAAAGTGGGCTCCGACGTGCCCTACTGCGTGCTGGGCGGCACCGCCCTGGCCGAGGGCCGGGGCGAGGTGCTGACCCCGCTGCCCCCGCTGCCCAAGTGCTGGGTGGTGGCCTGCAAGCCCGATTTCCCCATCTCCACCCCCGAACTCTTTGCCCAGGTGGACAGCGTGAAGCTGCGCCGCCGTCCCGACACCGCCGGTGTCCTGGCCGCCCTGAAGGCGGGGGACCTGGAGGGGGTGGCCCGGCGGATGTACAACGTCTTTGAGGACGTGATGAATCCCCGGCAGTACGCCCGGGTAGCGGAAATCAAGCAGACCCTGATCCAAAAGGGCGCCCTGGGCGCCAACATGAGCGGCAGCGGTCCCACCGCCTTCGGCCTGTTTGACAGCCAAGAGCGGGCGGAGGAGGCCCGAGCCGCCCTGGACCTCACCTACCGGGACACTTTTTTGTGCCAGAGCGTATAAAAACAGAAAACACCGTCCAAGCTTCTATGTACTTACATAGGAACTGGACGGTGTTTTTTTATGGATCGAAGATTGAAGCGGTGGGAGTGTGCCCTGTTGGTGGGGGTGCTGTGCGCCGTACTCTGGGGCTGCTGGGCGGACCACACCCAGGAGGAATTGGCGGGGCGGCTCATCCGCCTGCACGTCATTGCCAACTCGGACAGCCAGGAGGACCAGGCCCTGAAGCTGCGCGTGCGGGACCGGGTGCTGGAGGCTGCCCAGGCGTTCTATCCCCAAAACGCCACCCTGGAGCAGGCCCGGGCCGCCCTGGAGGGCCACCTCTCCCAGCTGGCCCAGGCGGGACAGGCCCAGGTGGCGGCGGAGGGCTACTCCTACCCCGTGACCGCCAGCCTGGAGAAGTGCTGGTTCCCAACCAAGGAGTATGAGGGTTTTGCCTTGCCCGCCGGGGAGTACACCGCCCTGCGGGTGGTCATCGGCGCGGGGGAGGGCCAGAACTGGTGGTGCGTGGCCTTCCCGCCCCTGTGCCTGGGGGCGGCCAGCGAGACGGTGGACCAGGCTGCCCAGGCGGGGCTGTTCGGGGAGGACCAGGTGGCCCTGGTCACCCAGGCCGACGAGGGCTATGTGCTGAAATTCAAGTCCCTGGAGCTGCTGGGAGAGCTGAAGGGGTTGTTTCAATAAAGGCGGTCACAGCAGAGCGCATAGGCCCCGCAGAAGGAGCACAGCGGCCAGGGAGAGCCCCAGCAGAGTGGGCAGGGAGAGATGCCCTGCGCGGGGGATGAGGACGTAGCAGGCCTGGTCCAGCTGCTTGGCCAGGGTGAGGAAATCCAGCAGGATGAGGACCAGCAGCAGAAGCAGTACCGGTCCCAGCACCGCGGCCAGAGAGCCCACCCAGCCCACCGGCCCCACCGTGGGAGGCAGGTTCCAGCGGCGGTGGAGGAACAGGAGCAGGAAGGGGGTCAGGTCGGCGGCCAGCCCCCACAGAAACAGCCGGGTGGCGGGACTGCACTTGGATTGTCCCGCCTGACGCTGGATGGACAGGACGCCACGCCACAGGGCGGCCAGAAACAGCAGGTTGTAGCCCAGGGCGGCCCACAGGCCAGGCGTGGGTGCGGTGAGGTCAGGCCCGGCGGGGAGAATGGGGGCAAGACCCGATGTGACCAGCAGCCACAGCAGCTCCAGCCCGCTGAGCCACCACAAAAGCCGCGTCCATGGGTTCTGCCCCCGCATCCCCCGAAAAGCGGCGTATTGCAGCACCTGGCCTGTCACCGCCAGCAGCAGGGCGGCCAGGGGAAAGAGGGGGGCGGGGTAGCGCTGGGCCAGCTCCTCAAAGAGGGAGCCCAGAAGGCTGGCCAGAATGCCCCAGACCAGAAGGCGGAAGAGGGCGGACCAGGGGTTGACCTTTTTGGGGATGTCCCGGGGCAGAGGAACCTGGGAGAGACTTTCCGAGAGCAGTGCATCTAAACGGGTGTTATCCATTCCATTCACCTCCAAGCGTTTCCTTTAGCTTGTTTCGCAGGCGGTAGAGCCGCCCCTCCACCGCCCGGGGGGAGAGCCCCAGCTCGGCGGCCATCTGGGCGGTGGACTGCATATAGTAATATTTTCGGTAAAACAGCAGGCGATCGGTGGGAGAAAACTGTTCCACTGCGGTCAGGATGCCCTGTACCGTCTCCTGTTGCAGCACCTGCTGTTCCGGCCCGGGGACCGGGTCGGCCATGGTGTCCAAAAGAGGCTGGGACTGCCCGCTGCGGCGCAGGCTCCTGGCCCGGTTCAAGGCTGTGTTGCGGGCCAAAGCGGCCAGCCAGGGGGCCAATTCTCCCTTTTCCGGGTCGTAGGAGGAGATGCGCTCCCAGATCAGTACCGCCAGATCGGCGAGACACTCCTCCTGGTCTCTGGGGTCGGGGAGAATGGCGCGGATCACATAGCGCAGCAGGGGGCTGTACCGGGACATCAGTGCCTCCAGGACGGAGGTCTCCTTTTGGGACAGCAGTTCTAGTAGATCTGGGGCCTTCATGCGCCTTACCTCCTTTCTGTGTTCACTTCTATTTACACCGGTAGAGAACAAAACCCACGAAAAAAAGCCGCCAAAGGCGGCTTTCTTTAATCCTGTTTGGGCTGCGGACGGAAGATCTCCTGAAAGAGCTGATAGTCCTGCTCCAGCTTGGGCAGCAGGGAGTAGCTCCCCTGGTGAAGAATCCAGTCGATGACCACCCCGCGGAAGTGGCGGAACAGAAAATCCGCCAGCCACTGAGGGGTGTGGATGGGCAGAAGCTCCTGCTGACCGGCGGCCTCCTCCAGGCAGGCCAGCATGGCCTTCAGGGTGTAGCGGTTGGGATCGATGGATTGGAAGGAGGCGGTCTCCAGCCGGTGCTGGTAGTACCGGGCCACCAAGGGGCAGCCCATGTGTTCCATAAAGGCGGCGTAGCTGGAGAGAATGATCCACAGGCGCTGAATGGGCGGCTCATCCAGGTGGGGAGCCAGGGCCTGTTCCATATACAGGTCCAACGGGGCAAAGCCGCGCTCCAGCAGGTCCTCCTTGGATTTGAAGTGGTGGTAAAAAGCGCCGGTGGTGATTCCGGCCTGCTGGCAGATCTCCCGCACCGAGACCTTATCGAAGGGGCGCTGTCGGGACAGATCAATGGTGGCCCGCAAAATGGCTTGTTCGGTTTGCTGTGCCTGCTGCTTGCGGCGCTGGGAATAGTCCATAAAGGTGTCTCCTTTTTCTCTTGACAGGCCCAAAGGTACTTCGTATAATAGTCACATAACATTGTTATGTGATAAGAGTATAGGGGAAATAGGTGGGGTTGTCAATGGAATGTGTGAATTTTGAAAAAAACAAGCAGAAGATCGCGCTGCTCACAGACTCCTGCGCCGATCTGTCCGCCCAGCAGCGGGGGGGAACGCCCATTTTTGTCCTGCCCCTGTGCATCCGCTGCGGCGATCAGGAGTACGCGGACGGAGAAACCATCTTCGCCCAGGACGTCTACCGGCATCTGGAGGAGGGGGAGCTGCCCAAGACCTCCCTGCCCGACGGCGGGCGGCTGAACGCGATTTTGGATGAGATCGCCGCCCAGGGATATGAGAAGGTGCTGGCCATCCACCTGTCCGCCGGGCTGTCCGGCACCTATAATATGGTGCGCATCCAGGGGGAGAGCCGGGATGACCTGGAAGTGGCGGTGTTCGACTCGGTCAGCGGCAGCCTGGGCATGGGCGCCGTGGTGCTCCAGGCCTGGGAGGATATCCAGGGGGGCATGAGCTGGGAGGAGCTGACCCAGAAGCGGGTGCCCCAGCTTATCGCCAACACCTTCCCCTACTTCTCGGTGGATACCCTGGAGTACCTGCTGAAGGGCGGGCGCATCGGCAAGGTGACCGCCCTCACCGGAACTATGCTGAACATCAAGCCCATTGTGGGCTTTGCCCCCGACGGACAGCTGGCCAGCGTGGCCAAGGTCCGGGGCCGCAAGGCGGTGCAGGGCAAGCTGGTGGATCAGCTGCGCGCCAAGCTGGGCAGCCACACCCGGTATAATCTGGCGGTGGCCAACGGCGGCGCGCCGGAGGAGATGGAACAGCTGGCCCAGAAGGTGAAAGAGGCTTTCCCCAACTATGAGCACTTCTGGACGGGAGAGCTGGACGCCACCCTCAGCGTCTACATCGGCTCGGGGATGCTGGGCGCCTGCATCCAGTTTTTGGACGAGTAAGAGAACAGCCCTGACGGTTTCGTCAGGGCTATTTTTTTAAAGGGCGTCCGCCTGGCGGCGCAGCAGGGACAGGGGAGGCACCGCCTGGGGCAGCTTCATGCGGAAGACCATCTGGGGCTTTCGCACCTGGTCCAGGGCCTCGCCGGACTCGTCCCACAGGCCTTCCACGGTGAGGGACTGGGGCCGCACGTCAGGGCCCACCAGCTCCAGGGTGTCCCCCACGGAGAACTTGTTGTTTAGGGTGAGGGTGGCGTTGCCCTCGCTGTCGCAGGAGAGCACCTTGGCCACGATCTGCCAGTCCCGCACATAGCGGGAGTCCTGGGTGAACTGGCCGGGCTGGCCGAAGTAGAAGCCGGTGGAGTAGTGGCGGTGGCTGATGTGCTCCACCTCGTCCCGCCACACCGGGTCCAGAGGCTCTCCTGCGGCGGCGGCGTCAATGGCGTGGCGGTAGGCGCCGGTGACGATGGCGGCGTAGTAGGCCGACTTGGCCCGGCCCTCCAGCTTCAGGCTGTCCAGACCGGCTTCCATGAGCTGGGGCACGTGGTCGATCATGCACATGTCCCGGGAGTTCATAATGTAGGTGCCCTGGTTGTCCTCATAGATGGGGAAATACTCCCCGGGACGCTTCTCCTCCATGAGGGCGTAGCGGTAGCGGCAGGGCTGGGCACACTCGCCCCGATTGGAGTCCCGGCCAGTCATGTAGTTGGACAGCAGGCACCGGCCCGAGTAGCTCACGCACATGGCGCCGTGGGCAAAGGCCTCGATCTCCAGCTCCTTGGGAGCCTTTTGACGGATCTCCCGGATCTCCTCCAGGCTCAGCTCCCGGGCCAGGATGACCCGGTGGGCGCCCAGCTCGTGCCAGGCCCGGGCGGACTGGTAGTTGACGATGCTGGCCTGGGTGGAGATGTGGCGCTGGACGTGGGGGGCGTGGCGGATGGCCAGGGACAGCACGCCCACGTCGGCCAGGATCACCGCGTCCACCCCGGTCTCGTCCAGGTACTCCAGCCACTGGGGCAGCTTGGCGACTTCTTCATTGCGGGGCATGGTGTTGCAGGTCACGTGGACCCGCACCCCCTGGGCGTGGCACAGGTCCACGGCGGTTTTCAGCTCCTCAGGGCCGAAGTTTCCGGCGAAGGCACGCATGCCGAAGGTATCTCCCGCCAGATAGACGGCGTCGGCCCCGTAGGCCAGGGCCATGCGCAGGCGCTCCATGTCCCCGGCAGGGGCCAGAAGCTCTGGTTTCTTTCCAATCATAGTGGTTCCTCTCTCCCGCCAAAGCGGCGTGTTTGGTTTCGCAGTTCAAGCGGGCC
>OOBP01000295.1_pt1 | contig 47485 bp, 40 predicted proteins | sample 1671681 | NCBI WGS metagenome assembly OOBP01 (sample SAMN06348181, study PRJEB24527) | human gut metagenome
GGCGGGGCGCAACTGTGTGAATGGACTTCCGAGGGCGGCTTGAACGGCTTTGGCTCAGTAGATGCCGACGGGGACCCACCCGTTATCCACCGGGCACGCGTGATGGCGCGTGAAGCGAGCGGACGTTTTAAACGTCAATTTGGGTGGTATCGCAGGAGAAGAAGCTCTTGTCCCATGTGGGGGACAGGGGCGATTTTTTTTATTCTCCCAAGCCAAGGCCGTTGGCAGCGGCCCCTCCATCACCCACCCAAACCAATCTCGGCCCAAGGGCCAAATTTATGGAGGTATTGTTATGAAAAAGACCATGAAGAAGATCACCGCTGCTGCCCTGTCCCTGACCCTCGCCCTGTCCCTGGCTGCCTGCTCCGGCGGCAATGGCAGCTCCGCTTCCGGCGGAGGTTCCTCCTCCGGCGGCGAGAACGGCACCGTGTACAAGGTGGGCATCTGTAACTATGTGGATGACGCGTCCCTGAACCAGATCGTGGACAACATCCAGACCCAGCTGGCCGCCCTGGGCGAGCAGTACAACGTGACCTTTGACATCTCTTATGATAACTGCAACGGCGACGCCACCGTGCTGAACCAAATCATCGCCAACTTCCTCTCCGACGATGTGGACCTGATGGTGGGCGTGGCCACCCCCGTTGCCACCGCCATGCAGGCGGCCACCGAGGACAGCCAGATCCCCGTGGTCTTCTCCGCCGTCTCTGATCCCGTGAGCACCGGCGTGGTGGAGAGCCTGGAGGCCCCCGGCGCCAACATCACCGGCACCTCCGACTACCTGGACACCAACGCAATCATGGACCTGATCTTCGCCGCCAACCCCGACACCAAGAAGATTGGCCTGCTGTATGACCAGGGCCAGGATTCCTCCGCCACCCCCATCGCCCACGCCAAGGAGTACCTGGATTCCAAGGGCGTCCAGTACGTGGAGCGCACCGGCACCACCACCGACGAGGTCATGCTGGCCGCCCAGGCTCTGGTGTCCGACGGAGTGGACGCCGTGTTTACCCCCACCGACAACACCATCATGACCGCCGAGCTTGCCATCTACGAGACCTTCATTGACGCCGGCATTCCCCACTACACCGGGGCTGACTCCTTCGCCCTGAACGGCGCCTTCCTGGGCTACGGCGTGGATTACGCCAACCTGGGCGTGGAGACCGCCAACATGGTGGCCGACATCCTGGTCAACGGCGCCGACCCCGCCACCACCCCCGTCAAGACCTTTGACAACGGCACCGCCACCGTGAACACCGAGACCTGCGCCGCCCTGGGGCTGGACTACGACACCATCGCCGAGACCTTCGCCCCCCTGTGCACCAAGGTGGCGTCCATCACCACCGCCGAGAGCTTTGACGATCTGGCCGGCTGAAACTGAGACCCAAATACCGGGGGACAGGGGAGTGCCTCTGTCCCCCGGCTGCTGTGAGAGATAAGGAGGAGACATCTATGGATCTTGCTTTGGTGCAGACCGCCCTGGAACTGGGGCTCATCTGCTCCCTGACTGTACTGGCCCTGTTTTTGAGCTACTCCATGCTCAACGTGTGCGACCTGTCCACCGACGGCTGCTTCACCATGGGAGCCGCTGTGGGCGCGGTGGTGGCCATCGCCGGCCATCCCCTGTTGTCCCTGCCCGCCGCCATGCTGGCGGGAGTGTGTTCCGGCTTTGTCACCGCGGTGCTCCAGACCAAAATGGGTGTGGACAGCCTGCTGGCCGGAATCATCGTAAACACGGGCCTGTATTCCATCAATATCGCCATCATGGGCGGGTCCTCTCTGCTAAACATGAACAAGACGGACACTGTGTTCACCATGGTGAAGGACCTGTTGGAAAACACCCCCCTGGCCGGGCAGTATAAGCTGCTGGTGGCGGCTGCGGCGGTGATTCTGGTGGTGGTCCTGCTGACCCTGTTTTTGGGCACCCGCCTGGGCCTGTCCATCCGGGCCACGGGAGACAACCCGGACATGGTGCGCTCCTCCTCCATCAACCCCGCCTTTACCACCATCGTGGGCCTGTGTGTGGCCAACGCCTTCACCGCCCTCTCCGGCTGCCTGCTGGCCCAGTCTCAGAAGTCGGTGGACATCAATATCGGCACCGGCATGGTCACCATCGCCCTGGCATCTCTGCTCATCGGCCGCACCATTATGGGCCGGGGCAGCATCCTGCTCCGGGCCGTGGGCGTAGTAGCGGGCGCCTTCCTGTTCCGCCTGGTGTACACCGTGGCCCTGCGCTTTGATATGCCCGCCTTCATGCTGAAGCTGGTATCCGCCATCATTGTGGTGCTGGCCATCTCCGGGCCCTACCTGAAAAAGCAGTGGCCCATGCTGCGCAGAAGATTTTTGGGCTCCAAGGCACAGAAAGGAGGGCGTTCGGCATGCTGACCCTGTCTCACATCTCCAAGACCTTCAATCCCGGCACGGTGAACGAGAAGAAAGCCATCACCGACCTGTCCCTTCACCTGGAGCCGGGGGATTTCGTCACCATCATCGGCTCCAACGGGGCGGGCAAGTCCACCCTGTTTAACGCCATCGCCGGCAGCTTCTTCACCGACTCCGGCTCCATTTTCCTGGACGGGAAGGACATCACCTTCCAGCCTGAGTTTCGCCGGGCCAAGCAGATGGGCCGCCTGTTTCAGGACCCTATGCGGGGCAGCGCACCCGGCATGACCATTGAGGAGAACCTGGCCCTGGCCGCGGGGAGCGGCGGCTGGTTTTCCCGCATCACCCGCCGGGACAAGGAGCGCTTCCGGGACCAGCTGGCCCTGCTGGACATGGGCCTGGAGAACCGGATGCGCCAGCCTGTGGGGCTGATGTCCGGCGGCCAGCGCCAGGCCCTGACTCTGCTCATGGCCACCATGGTGCCCCCCAAGCTGCTGCTGCTGGATGAGCACACCGCCGCTCTGGACCCCGGCACCGCCGAAAAGGTGCTGGAGATCACCAAAAATGTGGTGGCGACCCACAAGATCACCACCCTTATGGTGACCCACAACATGCACCAGGCCCTGGAGCTGGGCAACCGCACCTTGATGATGGACAGCGGAAACATCGTCTTTGACGCGGCGGGGGAGGAGAGAGCCGCCCTCACCGTGGACGATCTGCTGGCCAAGTTCCGCCAGGGAGCGGGAAAAGAGCTGGATAACGACCGCATTCTCCTGTCTTAACTTGACTTTTTCGGGAAACCTGCATATAATAGAACCCTGTGAAAAGCAATGCGGAAGAGGAGTATCCTGCCCGGAGGGTGAAGAGAGGAGACGGTCGGTGCAAGTCTCCCCCCAAGGCAGAGGAAGGTGGCTTCCAAGCTCTGTCCCCCAAGTGCAGTAAGGGACAGCGGCCCCCGCCGTTACCGGGTGCGAGCGCGGAGAAGGGAAAATTCCTTCGTCTCCGAACTCAGGTGGTACCACGGACTTTGATCAGTTCGCCCTGAGCCTTGTTAGGCTCAGGGCGTTTTTTTCTGGGAAAGGAGGTGCGCGATGGAATTTACCAACGAGACGCTCTACGACTGGCGGGCCATCCTGGAGCTGAACCGGGCGGTGATCCGGGGCAGCGGACGGCGCTGGCGCAGCCTGCTGCTGCGGCTGCTGGGCGGCGCCTGGGCGCTCACCCTGCTGGTAAACGGCTGGGGCAAAGCCCTGGGCATTGCTGAGTTGGTGCTGGGCGTGGTGGTGCTGTTGTGGGTGGTGTTCCTGAACTACCTGCGGGCCTGGCTGGCAGGCGTGCTGGTGCTGAAGGGGAATACCCAGTACACCGCCCATTTTGATGAGGAGGGCTACACCCTCTCCACAGGCGGCAAGGATACCCGCTGCCAGTACGGGGCGGTGGCCGCCATCTATGAGGACCGGGACTATGTGTTTTTTATGCTGTCCCGCAATCAGGGCCATATTTTCAGCAAAAAGGGCTTTGAAGACTTCATCGCCTTTTTGGTATTTGCCCAGGATAAAACGGGCAAAAAGGCTATTAAGCTGTTTTGATCCTCCCACGTAAGGGAACCAATGAGGATTTGATTAAAAAATAAGGACGTGAGAAGAGATGAAAAAAGAACTTCCCAAGGTTTATGAGCCCCAGGAGGTAGAGTCCCGCATCTACGAGAACTGGGAGAAGAGCGGCTGCTTCCAGGGCCGCCGGGACCCCCAGAAGAAGCCCTTCACCATTGTCATGCCGCCCCCCAACGTCACCGGCCAGCTGCACATGGGCCACGCCATGGACTGCGCCCTGCAGGATATCCTCATCCGCTTTAAGCGCATGCAGGGCTATGCCGCCCTGTGGGTGCCCGGCATCGACCACGCTGGCATCGCCACCCAGATCAAGGTGGAGGAGGAGCTGCGCACCAAGGAGGGTCTGACCCGCTACGACCTGGGCCGGGAGAAGTTCCTGGACCGGGTGTGGGACTGGAAGCGCACCTACGGCGACCGCATCGTGAAGCAGCAGAAGAAGATGGGCATTTCCTGCGACTGGGACCGCGCCCGCTTCACCATGGACGAGGGCTGCTCCAAGGCCGTGCGCGAGGTGTTCTGCAACCTCTATGAGAAGGGCCTCATTTACAAGGGCAGCCGCATCATCAACTGGTGCCCCCACTGCGTCACCGCTCTGTCTGACGCCGAGGTAGAGTATCAGGATAAGCCCGGCTCCTTCTGGCACATCCGCTATCCCATCCAGGGCGAGGAGGGCCGCTATGTCATCGTGGCCACCACCCGTCCTGAGACCATGCTGGGCGATACCGGCGTGGCCGTCCACCCCGACGACGAGCGGTACAAGGACATTGTGGGCAAGAAGTGCATCCTGCCCCTGGTGGGCCGTGAGATGCCCATTGTGGCCGACGAGTACGTGGACATGGAGTTCGGTACCGGCTGCGTGAAGATGACCCCCGCCCACGACCCCAACGACTTCGAGGTGGGCCTGCGCCACAACCTGGACACCATCCGGGTGCTGGACGACAACGGCAAGGTGGTGGAAGGCTACGGCAAGTACTCCGGCATGGACCGCTACGAGGCCCGCAAGGCCATCGTGGCCGACCTGGAGGAGCAGGGCTACCTGGTGAAGGTGGAGCCCCACCAGCACAACGTGGGCACCTGCTACCGCTGCCACAGCGACGTGGAGCCCATCATTTCCGCCCAGTGGTTCGTGAAGATGGCGCCCCTGGCCAAGGAGGCCATCCGCGTGGTGGAGCAGGGGGAGACCAAGTTTGTCCCCGACCGCTTCTCCAAGACCTACCTCAACTGGATGGAGAACGTCCACGACTGGTGTATCTCCCGTCAGCTGTGGTGGGGCCACCAGATCCCCGTGTGGTACTGCGACGACTGCGGCCACATGACCGTCAGCCGCACCGACGCCTGCGAGTGTGAGAAGTGCCACTCCAAGAACATCCACCGGGACCCCGACGTGCTGGACACCTGGTTCTCCAGCGCCCTGTGGCCCTTCTCCACCCTGGGCTGGCCCGACAAGACCGAGGATCTGGAGTACTTCTATCCCACCGACGTGCTGGTCACCGGCTACGACATCATCTTCTTCTGGGTGGCCCGTATGATCTTCTCCGCCTGCGAGCAGACCAAGATGCCTCCCTTCCACACCGTGTTCATCCACGGCCTGGTCCGCGACGACAAGGGCCGCAAGATGTCCAAGAGCCTGGGCAACGGCATTGATCCCCTGGAGATCGCCGAGAAGTACGGCGCCGACGCCCTGCGCTTCAACCTGGTCACCGGCAACAGCCCCGGCAACGACATGCGCTTCTACACCGAGCGGTGCGAGGCCATGCGCAACTTCGCCAACAAGATCTGGAACGCCAGCCGCTTCCTGATGATGAACCTGACCATCGACAAGTGTGAGCTGCCTGAGAAGCTGGAGCTGGAGGACAAGTGGATCCTGTCCAAGCTCAACCGGGCCATCGGCGAGATCACCGAGAACATGGACCGCTACGAGCTGGGCGTGGCCGCTCAGAAGATCTACGACTTCATCTGGGACGACTACTGCGACTGGTATATCGAGCTGACCAAGACCCGCCTCCAGGGCGACGACGAGGACAGCAAGGTCCGGGCCCAGCAGGTGCTGTGCTATGTCCTCACCGACATGCTCAAGCTGCTGCACCCCTTCATGCCCTTCATCACCGAGGAGATCTGGCAGGCTCTGCCCCACGAGGGCGACTTCCTCATGCTGTCCCAGTGGCCTCAGGTCAGCGACAGCCGCAACTTCCCCGCCGAGGAGAAGGCCATGGAGCTTATCATGGACGCCATCCGCGCCGTGCGTACCCGCCGCAGCGAGATGAACGTGCCCCCCAGCAAGAAGGCTCACCTCACCGTGGCCACCGATGAGAAGGAGATCTTCGCCCTGGGCGAGGCCTTCCTGAAGAAGCTGGCCTACGCCAGCGAGGTGGAGATCGTGGACAGCAGCGTCACCGCCGAGGCCGGCGCCGTCACCGTGGTGACCCACGCCGCCCAGCTGTCCATGCCTCTGGCCGAGCTGGTGGACCTGGAGAAGGAGAAGGCCCGCATGGAGAAGGAGCTGAAGAAGAACTCCGCCGAGCTGGAGAAGCTGAACACTAAGCTCAATAACCCCGGCTTTGTGAACAAGGCTCCCGCCCACGTGGTGGAGGCCGAGAAGGAGCGCGCTATCAAGCTTACCGAGCTGGTGGCTAAGCTGGAGGAACAGCTGAAAAGCATGTAATCTACTTTTCTTGAAAGAAAAGTAGACAAAAGAACTTCCTGCAAAGCGCAGCTTTGCTTCTGGGGAGACGCGAAAGCGTCTCCCCAGTTTTTTATTTCTGGGGAATGTTCTTGACAGAACGTTGGAATGGCCGTTTAATAAAGACAGAAAACGCACCCGCGAGGAGGAATTACCATGGGATTTGTGACACTGGGAAAGACCGGGATCCAGGCGCAGAAGCAGGCCTTCGGCTGCCTGCCCATTCAGCGCATCTCCAAGGAGGAGGCCGTGGCGCTGCTGCGCCGGGCCTACGACGGAGGGATGAACTATTTTGATACCGCCCGGGCTTACTCGGACAGTGAGGAGAAGGTGGGCGCCGCCTTTGCCGGTATGCGGGACAAGGTGGTCATCGCCACCAAGACGGGGGCCACCACGGCGGAGGGTATGTGGAAGGACCTGGAGGAGAGCCTTCGCATGCTCCAGACCGACTACATCGACGTCTACCAGTTCCACAACCCCGCCTTCTGCCCCAAGCCCGGGGGAGAGGACGGCCTGTACGACGCCGCCCTGGAGGCCAAGAAGCAGGGCAAGATCCGCCACATTGCCATCACCAACCACCGCCTGTCCGTGGCCCACGAGGCCATTGATTCCGGCCTTTACGAGACCCTTCAGTTCCCCTACAGCTACCTGGCCGGGCCCCAGGAGCAGGAGCTGGTGGACAAGTGCAAGGCGGCCAACATGGGCTTTATTGCCATGAAGGGCCTGGCGGGCGGACTCATTCGGGACGGCCTGGTGGCCGCCGCTTTTATGGAGCAGCAGCCCGACGTGCTGCCCATCTGGGGCGTGCAGCACCAGTGGGAGCTGGATGAGTTCCTCTCCTGCATCCAGGAGCCTCCCGCCATGACCCCGGAGCGCCAGGCTGTCATCGACCATGACCGCAAGGAGCTCTCCGGAGACTTCTGCCGGGGCTGCGGCTACTGCATGCCCTGTCCCGCCGGCATCGAGATCAACAACTGCGCCCGTATGTCCCTCATGCTGCGCCGGGCCCCTGCCGCCGGTTGGCTCACCCCGGAGTGGCAGGAGAAGATGAAGAAGATCGAAGGGTGCCTGCACTGCAACCACTGTGTGTCCAAGTGCCCCTACGGGCTGGATACCCCCCGCCTGCTGGCCGACAATTATCGGGATTACTGGGAAGTTCTGGCCCAGTCTCAGCAGGGCTGAACAATCGAACCGACAAAACGGGTCCTGCCCAAGTGGCAGGACCCGTTTTGCAAAGAGAATCATATGTTCGACAAAAAGATATTGAAATGATAGGAAATATAAGGTAAAATAAAAGGAACCGAGCAATGTGTCTGACGTGTCATCAGCAATGAGGTGAACCCATGAAACGTTCTACCAGGATCACCATTTCCATTCAAAAGGAAATGTTCCTGTTTAACTTTTTGGCGCTGGTCTTGGTCACGGTAGTGCTCAGCGGATTTTTCTTCCAGGTTCTGCTTACCGACAAGCAGGAAAACGCCGACCATGCCATGCAGGAGTACAGCGAAAGAATTGCAGTCTACATCAGCCAGGTGGCCCAGAAAAACAGCGTCCTGCTGGAAACCTTGGCCCGGGACGAGGATGTGATCCGGGGCAATAAACAGGAAGCCCTGGCCCTGTATGACACCATTACCCAGTATAATCAGGATTGCACCTACGTCTATTCCGCCTACGAGGATGGGACCATGCTGGTCAACGGCTATCAGCTGCCCGAGGGAGTGTCGCCCACCACCCGGGATTGGTACCAGGCCGCCATGAAAAGCGACGACGTGGTCAGTATCGTCTACCAGGACGCAGTGACAGAGGAGTGGATGTTCAGCCAGTGCAAGCGGCTGGTGGATGAAAACGGCCAGACCGTGGGCGTGGTGGCCATCGACTGTGCCAACGATCGCCTGGTGTCCGCCCTGAGCGGGGGGCATATCTATCCCTCCCAGCGCAGCTTCCTGGTGGACGAGGAAGGCAGCGTGCTGATCTACTACAAGTCCAGCGGCGTGACCAAGTCCATGATCGACTTCTTGGGGGAGGAGACCTGGCAGCAGGTCCAGCTGGGGAACGTGCAGAAGGTGGAGTACAACCTGGATGGCCGCCCGGTGTTCGGCTATTTCAAGAGCATCTACGGCACCAGTATGTACGCCGTGACCGCCCTGGACAAGTCTGATATCGTCCAGCCCCTGCAGAGCTGGCTGGTCACCCGGCTGCTCATCGTGCTGGGAATTTGTCTGCTGGTGGGCGTGGTCATCAGCGAGGTGATGAGCTTCCGCTACGCCCGCCCTGTGATGGTGCTGGGCAACCGCATTCGGGCTATCGCCGATGGCAAGCCCGAGGAGCCGGCCCCCATTCCCTTCTCCAACGGGGAGATCGGGCGCATCGCGGAAAATATTCAGTGTATCGTCACCGACATTGCCCAGCGGGAGAAGCGCTGGCAGACGGCGGAGCACCTCAGCTTCCATGACTCCATGACGGGCCTGTATAACCGGCGCTTTTTTGACGAAAAACAGCGCCAGTGGGACCGAAAAGAGAACTATCCCTTGTGCTTTATCAGCTGCGACATCAACGGCCTGAAGCTGGTCAACGACCTGCTGGGGCACAGCGTGGGCGACCGGGTGATCTGCCGGGTGGCCGAGTGCCTGAAGGCGGGCTGCCGGGCCCAGGATATTCTGGCCCGGGTGGGCGGCGATGAGTTTATCATCGTGCTGCCCCACACCATGGAGGCCAGCGCCGAGAAGGTCCGCGCCCGTATGGACCGGATCTTTGCCCATGAGGAGGTCTGCGGCGCGGTGGTCAGCGTGTCCCTTGGTTACGCGGTGAAGATGGAACGCATGGGATCGCTGGTGGAGACCCTGAACCGGGCCGACCAGATGATGTATGTCCAGAAGCGGGAGCGCAGTATTCTCATGCGCCGCAAGACCCTGGAAAACATCCGGGAAAAGGCCCGGGAGGAGGGGCTGCTGCCCCCACTCACCCCCAGAGAAGAGCAGTTTTTGACCCATATGGCCCAGAAGTTCTGTCCCCAGGAGGAGGAACTGCTGCGCCAGGGCTATGCCCAGCGCAGGATTGGCCTTTGCAGCCTGCTGCAGATGGGGGCTCCGGACACCGACCCCCACCGCCACAGCGAGGTGGGCTACCGCTTCCTCATCCAGGAGGACAAACAGTCCCCCTTGGCTGGGTATGTGCTCCACAGCACCGAGCACTGGGACGGCAGCGGCTGGCCCACGGGGCTCATGGGCAAGAGCATCCCCGTGCCCTCCCGGCTGGTCCGGATTCTGGAGGCCTATTTTTCTCCGGAGGGCGGCCTGGAGGTCATCCACCAGCACCGGGATTGGTTCGATCCTGAGATGCTGGAGGAGCTGGAGCGCCTGGACCGGGAGCTGGGGGAAACCAAAACCCCTCAATAATCTGACAAAAAATGGCGGGCGGACAACGGGACATTTTCTGTGTTTTGCATGAGAATGGCCTTTGGCGAAAAAAATGGGCCCCATTCCCCTTGACAGCGGGGGGAGGCCTGATTATAATTGCCCCATCAACAGCAAGGGCGCTGTGGCAAAGAAGCCGCAGCGCCCTTTTCGCGTTTATCGCGGGGTTGAAATAGAAAACGGCATAGACGGAGAAAAGTAGCGCGGATGGCCTGTCACAGAGAGCGGGGGAGGGTGAGAACCCCGTACCAGAGTCCGCGGGAAAGAACACTCCTGAGCTGGAACCTGAACGCTATGGCCAGTAGGGGACCCGGGTGCGACCGTTATCTCGCAAGGGCTTGTCAGAGCCTGAAGGTGGCTGTGTTAACACAGCAAATTAGGTGGCACCGCGGATCGCAGCATTCGTCCTAAAATACAGGATGATTGGCTGCAAATGATCTGGAGGTGCTTTTTTATGTGTTCTATCATGGGATTCAGCAAGAAGAGCAGAAGCAAAGCGGAGGTTGCGGAATATTTTGACCGCACCCTGTCCCGGGGACCGGACATGACCCGGATTCTGGAGACGCCCACCGGCTGGCTGTGTTTCCACCGCCTGGCCATCATGGGCCTGGACGAGCGGGGCATGCAGCCCTTCACTCTGGGCGAGGACATGGTGGTGTGCAACGGCGAGCTGTACGGCTGGCGGGAGATGAAGCGGGAACTGGAGGGCAAGTACACCTTCCAAAGCGAGAGCGACTGCGAGCTGCTGCTCCCCCTGTACCGGGAGTACGGCCTGGGAATGTTTGAGAAGCTGGACGCCGAGTTTGCCCTGATTCTCTACGACGGAGCCACCGGTTCTCTGGTGGCCGCCCGGGACCCCATCGGCATCCGCCCCCTGTTTTATGGCTATGACTACGACGGCGGCATCGTCTTTGCCAGCGAGGCCAAAAACCTGGTGGGCCTGTGCAAGACCATTTGTCCCTTCCCTCCGGGACACTACTACGCCCAGGGCAAGTTCGTGCGCTACGCCGACCTCACCACCGTGGAGCGGTACAGCACCGACGATCTGGAGACCGTGTGCCTTAAAATCCGGGAGAAGCTGGTAGCCGGGGTGGAGAAGCGGCTGGACGCCGACGCCCCCGTGGGCTTCCTCCTCTCCGGCGGCCTGGATTCCAGTCTGGTGTGCGCCATCGCCGCCCGCCTGCTGGGTAAGAAGATCCGCACCTTTGCCATCGGCATGGACGTGGACGCCATCGACCTGAAGTACGCCCGTCAGGTGGCCGACTTCCTGGGCACCGACCACACCGAGGTCATCATCTCACGCCAGGACGTCATCGACGCCCTGCCCCAGGTGGTGGCTACGCTGGGGACCTACGATATCACCACCATCCGGGCCAGCATGGGCATGTACCTGTGCTGTAAGGCCATCCGGGAGCGCACCGACGTGCGGGTGCTGCTCACCGGGGAGATCTCCGACGAGCTCTTCGGATACAAATATACCGACTTCGCTCCCTCTCCCGAGGCCTTCCAGGCCGAGGCCAAGAAGCGGGTGGATGAGCTTTACATGTACGACGTGCTCCGGGCGGACCGCTGCATCAGCGTCCACTCCATGGAGGCACGGGTGCCCTTCGGGGACCTGGACTTTGTCCGCTACGTCATGAGCGTGGACCCCGCCTTGAAGATGAACACCTATCACAAAGGCAAGTACCTGCTGCGCCACGCCTTTGAGGGCCAGGGCCTGCTGCCCGATGAGATCCTGTGGCGGGAGAAGGCGGCCTTCTCCGACGCGGTGGGCCACTCCATGGTGGACGACCTGAAGGAATACGCCCAAGCGCAGTACACCGACCAGGAGTTCCGGCAGCGCAGCAGCCAATACCTGTTTGCCACCCCCTTCACCAAGGAGAGCCTGCTGTACCGGGAGCTGTTTGAGCAGTATTATCCCGGCCAGGCCGAGATGGTCAAGGACTTCTGGATGCCCAACAAGTCCTGGGAGGGCTGTGACGTGGACGATCCCTCCGCCCGTGTGCTGGCCAACTACGGGGCCAGCGGTGTGTAAGCCAGTTTGCTCAAACATGGAAAGGAGTTTTTGATATGGACGGGAAAAAGACGGAACTGACAGAACTGTTTGGCAGCATGGTGTTCAACGAGGCCGCCATGGAGAGCTACCTCTCCGCCCAGTCCTTCCAGGCCTGGAAGGACTGCATCCGCAGCCACACCAGCCTGGACCCCGCCGTGGCCAACGACATCGCCCAGGCCATGAAGCGCTGGGCCACCGAGCGGGGGGCTACCCACTTCAGCCACTGGTTCCAGCCCATGACGGGATATACCGCCGAGAAGCACGACAGCTTTATTACCCCCGCTCCCGGAGGCAAGGTGCTGCTGGAGTTCTCCGGCAAGGAGCTGGTGCGGGGCGAGCCCGACGCGTCCTCCTTCCCCTCCGGCGGCCTGCGGGCCACCTTTGAGGCCCGGGGCTACACCGCCTGGGACCCCACCGCCTTCGCCTTCCTGCGGGACGGCACCCTGTACATCCCCACGGTGTTCTGCTCCTACTCCGGCCAGGTGCTGGATAAGAAAACGCCCCTGCTGCGCTCCATGGAGGAGGTGAGCCGCCAGGCGGTGCGCATCCTCCGTCTCTTCGGCGACGACAAGACCCAGCAGGTCACCGCTCAGGTGGGACCCGAGCAGGAGTACTTCCTCATTGACGAAAAGGACTTTGCCAAGCGGCTGGACCTGCGGCTGTGCGGCCGCACCCTCTTCGGCGCCAAGCCCCCCAAGGGCCAGGAGCTGGAGGACCACTACTTCGGCGCCATCCGGCCCCGGGTAGCCGCCTACATGCAGGACCTGGACCGGGAGCTGTGGAAGCTGGGGGTGCTGTCCAAGACCAAGCACAACGAGGTGGCCCCCTGCCAGCACGAGATGGCCCCCATCTACTCCGACGCCAACAGCGCCTGCGACCACAACCAGATCACCATGGATGTGATGAAGAAGGTGGCCCGCCGCCACGGCCTGGTGTGCCTGCTCCACGAAAAGCCCTTTGCCGGCATCAACGGCTCGGGCAAGCACGACAACTGGTCTCTCTCCACCGACACCGGGGATAACCTCTTTAAGCCCGGCCGCACTCCCAGCCAGAACGCCCGCTTCCTGCTGTTTTTGGCCGCCTTTATCAAGGGCGTGGACGAGTATCAGGAGTTCTTGCGCTGCACTGTGGCCTACGCGGGCAACGACCACCGCCTGGGCGCCCAGGAAGCTCCTCCCGCCGTGGTGTCCATCTTCCTGGGGGATGAGCTTACCGCTGTGGTGGACTCCATCATCCGGGGCACCGAGTACGCCGACCCCGGCAAGCGCAGCCTGCGCATCGGAGTGGACGTGATGCCCCCCATTCCTCAGGATAACACCGACCGCAACCGAACCTCGCCCCTGGCCTTTACGGGCAACAAGTTTGAGTTCCGTATGCTGGGCTCCTCCCAGTCCATCGCCGGACCCAACATCGCCCTGAACACCATCATGGCCGAGGAGCTGGAGCAGTTCGCCGACGAGCTGGAGGGAGCTGCCGACTTCAACGAGGCCCTGTCCCAGCTCATCCGCCGGGTCTTTACCCAGCATCAGCGGATCATCTTCAACGGCAACGGCTACGAGCAGGCCTGGCTCAGCGAGGCCGCCCGCCGCGGGCTTGCCAACCTCACCTCCACCGCCGACGCCCTGCCCGCCTACACTGCAGAGAAGAACGTGGAGCTGTTTGTCAAGCACGGCATCTTCACCCGAGAGGAGATGGAGGCCCGGCAGGAGATCCACATGGAGAACTACTGCACCGTTCTGTCCATCGAGGCCCACACCATGGTGGATATGCTCTGCCGGGACATCCTGCCCGCCGTGTCCGATTTCGCCGCCCAGCTGTGCCGCCGCCGGAGCGATCTGGCCGGAGTAGGTGCGGGACGCTACGAGTCTTCGCTGGCTGCCTGGGTGGCGGAGAAGAACGACGCCCTGCTGGCCGCCTGCGAGAAGCTGGAGGGGGATGTGGACCACGCCCCCGAGCAGCTGGAGGCCCGGGTGAAGTACTTCCACGGCGTGGTGGCCGAGGATATGGCCCAGGCCCGCGCCCTGGCCGACGAGCTGGAGAAGCTGGTGGGCCGGAAGTACTGGCCCTTCCCCACCTACAGCGAGATGCTCTTTTATATGTAAGCCTTTTTCTTCCCTCCTGTGCCGCCCCTGGGAGCCCAGCTCCCGGGGGCGGCTTTTTCTGGGGCTTTTTCTTCCACCGGGAATATGCTACAATGGGACAAAAACCGGACCGGGAGGGATTTTATGCTGAAGGTGATATTGGGCCGGGCGGGCAGCGGCAAGACCCGCGCCGTTCTGGAGGGGATCTGCCGCCAGCCCCAGCAGCGCCGCCAGGTGCTCATCGTGCCCGAGCAGCAGTCCCACCAGGCCGAGCGGGCCCTGTGCCGGGCGGGGGGAGACGGAGTCTCTCTGTACGCCGAGGTACTCTCCTTCAGCCGTCTCGCCAACCGGGTGTTTCTGGAGGCGGGCGGCCTGGGCGAGACCGAGCTGGACCAGGGAGGGCGGCTGCTGCTCATGTACGGAGCGGTGAAATCCCTGACGGGACAGCTCACCGTCTACGCCCGGCCCTCCAAGCGCCCCGCCTTCCTGGAGAGCCTGCTGGCCACGGTGGACGAGCTGAAAAGCTGTCAGGCCGACCCGGCGGACCTAGTCCGGGCAGGGGAGGAGACCGGGGGCAGCGAGGGGGACAAGCTGCGGGACCTGGGACTCATCTGCGGCACCTACCAGGCCATGGCCGCCCAGGTGGCTCTGGACCCCCGGGACCGTCTGACCCGGGTGGCGGAGAAATTGACGACCTGCCCCTGGGGCCGGGACAAGGACATCTGGCTGGACGGCTTTACCGACTTCATCCCCCAGCAGCGGGAGGTGCTGCGCCTGCTCATGACCCAGGCCCATTCCATGACCGTCACCCTCACCTGCGACCACCTGGAGGAGGACGAAGGGGGCACCGGGATCTTCTCGCCTGCCCGCCGTACCGCCGCCAAGCTGATGAAATTGGCCCGGGAGGCGGGGATTTCCTGTGAAGTAGAAAACCTTGCTGGTGACTGTCCCAGTAAGAGTGATGCTCTTAACTACCTGGAAAGGTCGCTGTTTTCCCCGGAAGCTGTTCGGTCCCAGAAGGCGGAGGGCGCGGTGGAGCTGTTTTCTGCCGCCACGGCCCGCTCCGAGGTGGAGTGGACCGCCGCCCGCATCCGCGCTCTGGTGCGGGAGGAGGGGCTGCGCTACCGGGACATCGCGGTGGTGGCCCGGGATTTTGCCGCCTATCAGCCCCTCATCCAGTCGGTGTTTCCCCGGTATCAGGTGCCCGTATTTGCCTCGGCCATGACGGATATTCTGGAAAAACCGGTGCTGACCCTGGTTACCGGAGCCCTGGAGACGGTGGCGGGGGGCTACCGCTACGACGATGTGTTCCGCTATATCAAGACGGGGCTTACGGGGCTGGGGCAGGAGGACCAGGACCTGCTGGAAAATTATGTGCTGAAATGGAACCTGCGGGGCAGCGCCTGGACCCAGAAGAAACCCTGGAGCCAGCATCCCCGGGGCTACGGCTACCCCATGACGGAGGAGGACGAGGCCCTGCTGGCCCGGGTGGACCGCAGCCGCCGCCAGGTGGCCCAGTCCCTGGAGAATTTGAGGAAAAACCCAAGAGAAACCGGCGTGGGTCAGGCAATAGCACTTTACACATTTTTGGAGGAGATCGGCCTGCCTCAGCGGCTCCAGGAGCGCATGGAGGGCCTGCGGCAGCGGGGAGAGAACGCCCTGGCGGAGGAGTACCGCCAGCTGTGGGACATCCTGTGCGGGGCCCTGGAGCAGTGCGCCCAGCTGCTGGGGGAGACCCCCATGGAGCTGGAGGAGTTTGCCGCCCTGTTCCGCCTGGTGCTCTCCCAATATGACGTGGGGGCCATCCCCGTGTCCCTGGACCAGGTGACGGCGGGGGAGACCACCCGCAACACGGGCCAGAGGGTAAAAGTGCTGTTCCTGCTGGGGGCGGAGGACAACGCCATCCCCATGGTGGGGGCGGCCCCGGGGCTGCTCACTGACGACGACCGCTCTCTGCTGTCGGGCTACGGCCTGGAGCTGGAGCAGTCGGGGCGGGAGCTCCTTTACCGGGAGATGACCACCGTCTACCTCACCTGCGCCCGGCCCACCCAAAAGCTGGTGGTGTCCTGGCCCAACCAGGGCCCGGGCGGGGAGGAGCGGCGGCCCTGCTTTGTGGTGGAGCGGCTGCGGCTGCTGTTTTCCGACCTGGCTGTCACAGCGGAGGAGGACCTGCGGGGCTGCTTCCGGTACACCGCCCCGCTGCCCGCCCTGGAGCAGGCGGGACGCAGCCGCCAGGTCCACGACGCCCTGGCCGCCATGGAGGGCTACGCCCCTCTGGTGGCGCGGCTGGACCGGGCCAGGAGCTGGCAGCGGGGAAAGTTATCTCACCGGGCGGTGGAGCGGCTGTACGGCAAGCGGGTGCCCATGTCCGCCTCCCGCATGGACCAGTACCGCTCCTGCCACTTTGGCTACTTCATGCGCTATGGACTCCAGGCGCAGCCCCGCAAGCCTGCGGGCTTTACAGCACCGGAATATGGTACCTTTGTCCACTATGTCCTGGAGCATGTCCTCCAGGATGACCTGTTCTCCCAGACCGCCCTGCCCGGTTTTGAGGAGGACCAGACCCAGGACGTGAAGGAGCGCCTGCGGGCGCTGACCCAGCAGGCGGTGGACCAATATGTCCAGGAGGAATTGGGCGGCCTGGAGCACCAGAGTGAACGCTTCCGCTACCTGTTCCAGCGGCTGCTGCACTCGGTGCAGGCGGTGGTGGACAACGTGGCGGAGGAGCTTTTCTCCTCCCAGTTCCGGCCCATCTCCTTTGAGCTGGGCTTCGGCTCGGGGAAGGACCTGCCCCCCGTGGAGCTGACGGTGGACGGGGTGACCCTCAGCGTCAGCGGCTTTGTGGACCGGGTGGACGGCTGGGAAAAAGACGGCAAGCTCTACCTGCGGGTGGTGGACTACAAGACGGGCCGGAAATCCTTCGACCTCACCGAGGTCTTTAACGGCCTGGGCCTGCAAATGCTCCTCTACCTCTTTACCCTGGAGGACCGGGGCGAGGAGTTTTACGGCAAGCCGGTGGAGGGGGCGGGCGTTCTCTATCTCCCCGCCCGGGACGCCATTATCAAGGGCACCCGGTCCATGCCCCAGGACCAGTGGCGCAAGCTCATGGACAAGGAGCTGACCCGCAGCGGCCTGGTGCTGGACGACCCGGCGGTGCTCTCCGCCATGGAGGAGCCGGGGGAGAAGGGCTACCGCTTCCTACCCCTGAAGGTGTCCAAGACCACGGGGGCCATCACCGGGGAGGCCCTGGCCACCGCCGAGCGCCTGGGCCGCCTGGGACGGCACATCCAGACGGTGCTGGAGGAGATCTGCGGTGAGCTCTCCCAGGGCAACATCGACGCCGACCCCTACTGGCGGGGCGCGGAGAAGAACGCCTGCCGCTGGTGCGACTATGCCGCCGCCTGCCACTTTGAGGAGGGGCGTGGACACGATTGCCGCCGCTGGCTGGCCACGGTAAAGAGCAAGGAGTTCTGGCAGCGGCTGGAGGAAGTGGAGGAAGAGAACTGATGGAACGGAAAGGAGGCGGGAGAGATGGGCTTTCCCCTGACTGAGGAACAAAAGAAGATTGTGGATGACCGGGGAGGTGAGCTGCTGGTCTCCGCCGCCGCCGGTTCGGGCAAGACCCGGGTGCTGGTGGAGCGGCTGCTGGACCGGGTGACCCGGGAAGGGCTGGATATCGACCAATTTCTGGTCATCACCTACACCAAGGCGGCGGCAGCCGAGCTGCGCTCCCGCATCGCCTTAGAACTGTCCGGCCGCCTGGCCCAGGACCCGGGGGACCGGCACCTGCGCCGCCAGGCCACCCTGGTCTACCGGGCGCAGATCTCCACCATCCACTCCTTCTGTGCCGCCCTGCTGCGGGAGAGCGGCCACCTGCTGGACCTGGACCCCGACTTTCGCCTGTGTGACGAGGGGGAGGCCAACATTCTCATGGTCCAGGTGCTGGACGACCTGCTGGAGGGGCGGTATGAGAACATCGACCCCCAGGGTGACTTTGCCATTTTGGTAGACACCCTGGCCGCCGGGCGGGACGACAGCCGCCTGGTGCAGATCGTGCTGGATGTGTTCAGCCGGGTGCAGAGCCACCCCGACCCTCTGGGCTGGCTGGCGGAACAGAAGCAGGCCTGGGCCCTGGAAGGGGTGACCGACGCGGGTCAGACCCCCTGGGGCGCCCTCCTTCTGGAGGACGGGGCCCGTCAGGCCCAGGAGGCAGCCCGTCGGCTGGAGGAGGCCCTGGCCCTGTGCGGGGAGGACGAGCTGCTGGAGCAGAACTACGCCCCCAGCCTGGAGGCCTCCCTGGCGGGGGTACAGGAGTTCCTGCGGGGAGCCCAGGCGGGACACTGGGACCAGGCGGCCGCCAGCCTGCCCGTGATATTCCCGCCCGCGGGACGAAAGCGCAAGCGGTCTACTGAGCTCAGCCCCATGGAGGAGGAGCGGGCCCGCTCTGCCGGGGAGCGGGTGAAGGCCCTGCGGGAAGGGGCCAAAGACCTGCTGGAAAAGCTGGGCGAGCGGCTGGAGGGGGACAGCGCCCAGGTGCTGGACGACCTCATGCAGTCCGCTCCGGCGGTGCGGGGGCTTATGGACCTGGTGGCCGACTTTCAGCAGGCCTACGCCCAGGAGAAGAAGCGGCGGAGCATGCTGGACTTCTCCGACCTGGAACACGGAGCGGTGAAGCTGCTGCTGGACGGGGAGACGGGAGAGCCCACCCCTCTGGCCCAGGCCTGGGGCAGCCGGTATGCCGAGGTGATGGTGGACGAGTACCAGGACACCAACCAGGTGCAAAACGCCATCTTCACCGCCATCTCCCAGGGCGGGCGTACCTTATTTGAAGTGGGCGACGTGAAGCAGTCCATCTACCGCTTCCGTCTGGCCGACCCCACCATCTTCCTGGACAAGTACCGCCGCTTTGCCTTTGGAGAGGAGGCGGCGGAGGGGGAGCCCCGCAAGCGGCTCCTCTCCCGGAACTTCCGCTCCCGGGCTCAGGTGCTGGAGGGGTGCAACGACCTGTTCCGAAACATCATGTCCCGGGAGCTGGGCGAGCTGGACTATACCGACGACCAGGCCCTGGTGCCCGCGGCTAAGTTCCCCGGGGAGGGGGACTATGCCCTGGAGCTGGACGCCTTGGACCTGTCCGGCCTGGGGGACCAGGAAGGGGAGAAGGAGGACAAAAACCGCCTGGAGGCCCGCTTTGCCGCCCGGCGCATCCGCCAGCTGTTGGAGCAGCCTCTGATGATTAAGGAGGGGGACGGCCTGCGGCCGGTGCGGCCCTCCGACGTTATGATCCTGCTGCGCAGCCCCGGCGTGGTACTCCACCACTATCTGCGGGCCCTGAGCCGGGAGGGCATCCCCTGGTCGGCAGACGGGGGCGAGGACTTTTTCGCCACCACCGAGGTGAACGTGGCCCTGTCCATCCTCCAGATCGTGGACAACCCCCGCCAGGACGTGGCCCTTATCGCCGCCCTGCGTTCCCCCGTCTACGGCTTTGACGGGGACAAGCTGGCCCTGCTGCGGGCAGGGAGCAAGGGGGACTTTTATTCCGCTTTGGTCCACGCCGCTGAGGAAGGGGACGAGGATTGCCGGAATTTCCTCCGGGAGCTGGAGGACCTGCGCTTTGGGGCGGGGGACCGGACCTGCCGCCAGCTTATCTGGCACATCTATGAAAAGACCAACATGCTGGGCATCTTCGGGGCCATGTCCGGGGGAGAGGAGCGGCAGAACAACCTGCTCACCCTCTACGCCCTGGCCGGGCAGATGGAGGACGGGGGCTGCCGGTCCCTGTTCCAGTTCCTGCTGCGCCTGGAGCGGCTGCGGGCCACGGGACGAAAGATCACCGCCGGAGGCGACCGGGAGGGGGAGGGTGTGTCCATCCTGTCCATCCACAAGTCCAAGGGCCTGGAAAAGCCGGTGGTGCTGGTGTGCGGCCTGGCCCGGCGCCTGAACCGGGAGGACCTGATGCGCCCGGTGCTCTTCCACCCCGTGCTGGGGGTGGGGCCCAAGGGCCTGGACCGGGAGCGCATGGTGGAGTACCAAACCCTGGCCCGGCGGGCGGTGGCCCGGCAGCTGGAGAAGGAAATGATGTCCGAGGAGCTGCGCCTGCTGTACGTGGCCATGACCCGGGCTCAAGAGAAGCTGATTATGACGGTGGCCCTCTCCGACGGCCCCAAAACCCTGGAGCGCCTGGCGGGGGAGACCGGGGCACCCGTGCCCCCGGTGGCCCTGGAGCGGCAGCAGAGCGTGGGCCAGTGGGTGCTGCTCCACGCCCTCACCCGGCCCGAAGGGGAGCCCCTGCGGGAGCTGGCGGGCCGGGAGTGTCCCATTGCCCGGAATCTGGGCCCCACCTGGGACATCCGCTGGGTCAGCGGCGAAAGTCTGGAGGAGGAGCCGGAGGACCGGGGCCGCTTCGGCAACGCGCCGGTCCAGGACGGTGAGGCCCTGGAGGACCTCACCGCGGCCCTCACCTGGACCTATCCCCACCAGGGGGCGGTGGACTGTCCCTCCAAACTGACCGCCACCCAGTTGAAGGGCCGGGCCCTGGACCAGGAAGCCGCCCAGGAGGCGGCCAGCCCTGTGGTGCCGGAGGAGCCTGCCCCCATCCGCCGCCCCGACTTCGTGGCCCGGGAGCGGGGGCTCACCCCCGCCCAGCGGGGCTCGGCCATCCATCTGGCCATGCAGTACCTGCCCTTCACGGGAGAGCACACCGTCCCCGCCATCCAGCGGGAGCTGGAGCGCCTGGTGAAGGAGGGCTTCCTCACTCCCTTGCAGGGGGAGGCGGTGGACCCCAGACCTCTGGCGGCCTTCTTCGACTCGGAGTTGGGACGGCGGGTGCTGGCATCCCCCCGGGTGGAGCGGGAATTCAAATTTTCCCTCCTCACCGACGCGGAGGGCTACCAGAGCGGCACCCAGGGGGAGCAGGTGCTTCTCCAGGGCGTGGTGGACTGCTGGTTTGAGGAGGAGGGCGGCATCACCGTGCTGGACTTCAAAAGCGACGGGGTGGGCAAACACGGCCTGGCCCAGCGGGCAAAAGCCTACCGGCCCCAGCTGAAGGCCTACGCCCACGCTCTGGAACGGATCACGGGAAAAGCGGTGAAACACCGCCTTTTGTGGTTCTTTTCCGCCGGGACTTGGACAGAGGTCTAAAAAATTCAAAAAAGCACTTGCAATTTAAAAATAAGTGTGGTACCATATCAGTTGCGTTTACGAAACGATCCTCCACGGAGAAAGAGGTGAAGATACAATGAAGGCAGGAATCCATCCCGACTATGAGCAGACCACCATTCGGTGCGCCTGCGGCAACGTGATCGAGACTGGCTCCACCAAGAAGGACATCCGTGTCGAAGTGTGCTCCAAGTGTCACCCCTTCTACACCGGCAAGCAGAAGATGGTGGACACCGGTGGACGTGTCAGCCGCTTCAACAAGAAGTTTGGCCTGGACAAGAAGTAAGATTGCGCCTAAAAAAGCCGCACCGAATCCGTTCGGTGCGGCTTTTTCCATGAAACCGGCATATGATAGACCTGTAGGAGGGATTTGCTATGCTCAAGCCTGTGGATGTTCATGAGATCAGCGAGAATGTATTTTCTCTCATCGGGAAACAGTGGATGCTCATTACCGCCGGAACTGCGGAACACTGCAACACCATGACCGCCTCCTGGGGCGGCCTGGGGGTGCTGTGGGGTGCGCCCGCGGCCACCTGCTACATCCGGCCCCAGCGCTACACCAAGGAGTTTGTGGACCGGGAGGAGTATTTCACCCTGTCCTTCTTTGGAGAGGAGTGGCGCAAGGCCCTGTCCCTGTGCGGCAGCAAGAGCGGCCGGGAGGTGGACAAGGTGAAAGAGTGCGGCTTTACCGTAAAGGCCGCCGACTGCGGCGCCCCCTATTTTGAGGAGGCCTCCCTGGTGCTGGTATGCCGCAAGCGCTTTGCCCAGGAGATGGACCCCAACCTCATGCCCGATGACGTGAAGGAGAAGTGGTACCCCGAGAAGGACTACCACACCATGTATATCGGGGAGATCGTCCAGGCTCTGGAGGCGGAATAAGCCCCCGGGCCTGGGGCCCTTTGGAGGATTTATGACGGAAAACATCACAAACGAGAAGATCAACCGGGCTGTGCTGGTGGGCCTGAACGCCCACAGTCTCAGCCGGGAGGAAAATGCCACCGAGGAGACCATGGAGGAGCTGGGGGAGCTGCTGGAGACGGCAGGGGGCACCTGCGCGGGCGTGGTGCTGCAGCAGAAAGACAGCCCCGACCCCCGCACCTTCATCGGCGAGGGCAAGGTGGCCGAGGTGAAGGAGCTGGTGAAGGCCACCGGGGCGGAAATGGTCATCTTTGACAACGCCCTGTCTCCCTCTCAGCAGCGGGTGCTGTCCGAGGAGCTGAAGGTGGCGGTGCTGGACCGCTCCGCCCTGATCCTGGACATCTTCGCCAAGCGGGCCCGCACCCGGGAGGGCCGCCTCCAGGTAGAACTGGCCCAGTACAAGTACCTGCTGCCCCGGCTCATCGGCATGTGGAGCCACCTGGAGCGCCAGGAGGGCGCCATCGGCACCCGCGGTCCCGGTGAGACCCAGCTGGAGACCGACCGCCGGCACATCCGCCGAAAGATCTCCAAGCTGGAGGAGGAGCTGCGGGACGTGCGAAGGGTCCGTGCCACCCAGCGCCAGCGCCGGGAGAAGAACGAGGTGCCCGTGGTGGCCATTGTGGGCTACACCAACGCGGGAAAATCCACCCTGCTCAACAAGCTCACCGGGGCGGACATCCCGGCCAACAACCGGCTGTTCGATACCCTGGACACCACCACCCGCACCCTGGAGATTTCCGACACCTGCACGGTGCTCCTCAGCGACACCGTCGGCTTTATTCGAAAACTGCCCCACCACCTGGTGGAGGCCTTCAAGGCCACCCTGGAGGAGCTATCCTTTGCCGACCTGCTGCTTCACGTCATCGACGCCTCCAACCCCGAGTGGCGGGAGCAGGCCGAGGTGGTGGACCAGCTGATCGTGGAGCTGGGTGCCCAGCAGACGCCCCGCATCGAGGTGTTTAACAAGTGCGACCTGTGGACGGGTGAGATCCGCCCCCACGGGGAGGACATGGTGTCCATCTCCGCCAAGACGGGGGAGGGCCTGTCCGAGCTGCTGGAGGCCATCGGCAAGCGGCTGGACAGCGGCTGCCGCCGGGTGACCATCCACCTGCCCTACGACAAGGGCGGGCTGCTGGACAAGCTGTACCAGGAGGCCAAGGTGGAGTCGGTGGAATACGGCCAGACCATTGACGTGGTGGCGGTTTGTACCCCCAAGGTGGTGGGCCAGCTGGGACCCCTGGTGGAGGGCTGGCAGCCCCACAAGGAGCCCTGGGAAGATTAAGGGCTTTGGTCTGATACCCCCTCCGCTCTCCGGGGGAGAGAGAAAACGGGGCCGTGGATCACGGCCCTTTTTCATACCTGTGAGGGGAGCGTTCCGGCAAGAAACTGCAACTCCCGGAGGTGCTGGCCGCAATAGTCCCACAAGCGGTACAGGCATCGCGCCTGAACCTCATGGGGAATCGGTTGCGCCGGAGAACCCTGGCACAGCAGGGCCAGCAGCAGGATATCTTCCTCCAACGCTTCTGAGAGTGCGGTGAATTGTTGGTTCCATTCTGTATGGGTCATCACGACACCTCCTGTTCTATTGTTATTTTACTACCAAATGATAGTAAAATCAACACTATCGTCTGATAGTAAATAGAATAGGTGGAGAGGTGATGAATATGCACTTCCCACGGCTGTTGGACCTGCGGCAGGACGCAGACAAGACGCAAAAAGAGATTGCTGCCCTGTTGGGAATCGACCAACGGGTGTACAGCAATTATGAAACCGGAAAACGGGAGATTCCCGTGCGGTATCTGATGGTGCTGGCCGACTATTACGGCACCACCATCGACTATATTGTAGGGCGCGGAAAGTAGGGGAACCCATGACCGAATACTACATCCCCACAGGGAACAGCGAGACGGAGTTTGTGGAGAAGCGCTCCCGCTTCATCGGCCACGTTTGGCGGGTGGAAAGCGAGGAGGAAGCCCGCGCCCGCATCGAGGAAATGAAAAAGCGCTACTACGATGCCCGGCACAACTGCTGGTGTTACATCATCAAGGACGGCCCGGTGCGCTACTCCGACGACGGAGAGCCCCAGGGCACCGCCGGACAGCCCATGCTCAACGTGTTTCAGCGGGAGGGCGTGGTCAACGTGTGCTGCGTGGTCACCCGGTACTTCGGGGGAATCCTCCTGGGAGCGGGGGGCCTGGTGCGGGCCTACACCCAGAGCGCCAAGGACGCCCTGGACGCCGCGGGCATCTCGGTGGTGCGCCGGTGGGTGGAGGTGCTGCTGCCCTGCACCTACGCCCAGTTTGAGCGGGTGAAGCTGGAGACCGAGCACTTTGGCGGCGTGGTGGCCGACATCGACTACGGCGCGGACATCGCCATGACGGTGCTGCTGCCCGAGGAGCGGGCGGAGGACTACCTGGCCCACATGCTGGACCTGACCGCGGGCAGCGTGGAGGGCATGGTGTGCGGCGAGCGCTTTCAGGATGTGCCCTGGAAAGGGGCAAAGGAGGACTGACCATGGAAGAGACAGTACAGCGCATGGAAGCCCTGGTGGACGACTACCGGCAGGCGGTGAACCGACTCAACGCCCGGCGTCGGTTTGGCGACGGCCTGTTCGGCTTTGGCAGCGACCCCAAGCGGGCTCCCTGCCACATGGACTTTTATGAAGGAATCGGGGAAGAGGTAGCCCGCCTGGAGGGCCTGGATGCCCGGCAGGCGGGGGAGATAGCGGAATGGCTGCTGTCTCTGGGGCTGCGGAAGAACGAGCCCGCCCTGATGGTGCCCATGCTGGAGGCCGCCCAGGGCCATGCCCTGTCCCTCATTCCCCTCATTGACCCGCAGCTGGCGGCCACCCTTGCCACCGGATACGCCCGGCGCTATCCGGCCAGAGGGCGCTTCCCCATCCACACCAAGGTTTTGAAGGCGCTGGAGAAGCGGGTAAAAGAGTCTTTGTAAGAATACAGGAGATGTACTATGACAGACCTGTTTGAAAAATCCATTCAGACCCTGGAGCTGCCCCGGGTATTGGAGCAGCTGGCGGCCTGTGCCGTCACCCAGGAGGGCAAGGAGAAGTCCCTGTCCCTGCGGCCCATGACCGACGCCGACGACGTGCATCGGGCCCAGGAGGAGACCAGCGCGGCGGTGGAGCTGCTGGTGAAGAAGGGCAGTCCCGGCTTTTCCGGCATCAAGCCTGTGGGGGCCAGCCTCCACCGGGCGGACATGGGGGGCAGCCTCAACACCCGGGAGCTGCTGGAAATCGCCGCCGTGCTGCGCTGCGCCCGCAACGCCAAGGACTACGGCGACAGCGAGGAGAAGACCCCCATCTCCCACCTGTTCCACGCCCTGACCCCCAACCGTACCCTGGAGGAGACCATCACCAACTCCATTGTGGGAGAGGACGAGCTGGCCGACTCCGCCAGCAGTGAACTGGCCACCATCCGCCGGCACATGCGGGCCACCGAGGCCAAGGTGCGGGACATTTTACAGAAAATCATCTCCTCCGACCAGTCCAAGTACCTGCAGGAGGCTATCATCACCATCCGGTCTGACCGGTACGTGGTGCCGGTGAAGTCGGAGTTCAAAAATTCCGTCCCCGGCCTGGTCCACGACGTGTCCTCCTCGGGCTCCACCTTCTTCATCGAGCCCATGGGGGTGGTGAAGGCCAACAATGAGCTGCGGGAGCTGCTGGCCCGGGAGAAAAAGGAGATCGAGCGCATCCTGGCCGAGCTCTCCGCACAGTGTGCCACCTATCAGGAGGATATCCGGGAGGACTACCAGCTGCTGGTGTGGCTGGACTGCATCTTTGCCCGGGGCCAGCTGTCCCTGAAGATGAACTGCACCCAGCCCCGGCTGTCCGACAAGTTTTTACGCCTGCGGAAAGCCCGGCACCCTCTGCTGGACCCCAAGAAGGCGGTGGCCAACGACCTGGAGCTGGGAGACACCTTTGATACCCTTATGATCACCGGCCCCAACACCGGCGGCAAGACGGTGACCTTAAAGACCATGGGCCTCATTACCCTCATGGCCCAGTGCGGCCTGCACATCCCCGCCCGGGACGACTCCACGGTGCGGGTCTTTGACCGGGTGCTGGCCGACATCGGCGACGAGCAGTCCATTGCCCAGTCCCTGTCCACCTTCTCCTCCCACATGACCAACATCGTGGGCATCCTGGGAGAAGCCGACAGCAGCACCCTCATTCTCTTCGACGAGCTGGGTGCGGGCACCGACCCGGTGGAGGGCGCGGCTCTGGCCGCCGCCATCATCGAAAGCGCCCGGGGCCTGGGGGCCGCCGTGGCCGCCACCACCCACTACGCCGAGCTGAAGGTGTACGCCATGACCACTCCGGGAGTGGAGAACGCCAGCTGCGAGTTCAACGTGGAGACTCTGGCCCCCACGTACCGGCTGATTCTGGGCATCCCCGGAAAGTCCAACGCCTTCGCAATCTCCCGCCGCCTGGGGCTGCCCGAGTATATCATCGAAAAGGCCGCCGCCCGGCTGGACGCGGAGAACGTGCGCTTTGAGGACGTGCTCTCCCGCCTGGAGCAGCAGCGCCAGGAGATGGAGCAGGAGCGCTCCGAGGCCAAGCGGCTGAAGCTGGAAATGGAGCAGTCGGCGGCCAAGGCCAGGGAGTACCGGGAGAAACTGGAGGCCGAGCGGGCCAAAGTGGTGGAGAAGGCCCAGGCCGAGGCCCGGCAGATCATCCAGCAGGCCCGGGACGCCAGCGACGAGGCCATCGCCGAGCTCAAGGGAATTAAAAAGCGCCAGGACAAGCTGGACTGGCAGCAGGTCAACGACAGCCGGGCCGAGGCCCGCCGCCTGCTGAACCAGGCGGAAGCCAACATCGGCGGCCGGGCCCCCCAGCCCGAAGCGCCGCCGCCCACCCGGGATGCCGTGGCGGGAGACACGGTGGAGCTGGTGAAAATGGGCACCCGGGCCACCGTGCTGTCGGTGAACAAGGACGGTTCCCTCCAGCTCCAGGCCGGTATTTTGAAGATCACCGCCAAGCAGAATGAGGTGCGTGTGGTGGAAGGGGAGACTGCCAGCCAGAAGGAGGCACGGCGCATCGTGGCCCGGGCTCAGCACACCCTGCACACCGCCGCCGTCCCCAGCCAGGTGGACCTGCGGGGCATGATGACCGACGAGGCCATCGCCGTGCTGGAAAACTTCCTGGATACCGCCATGATGGGCAAGCTGGAGACGGTGACCATCATCCACGGCAAGGGCACCGGCGCGGTGCGAAACGCCGTGCGCACCTACCTCAAGCGCAGCCGCTACGTGAAGTCCTTCCGCCCCGGCCGCTACGGCGAGGGAGAGGACGGAGTCACGGTGGCCGAGCTGCGGTAACTGCGGAGAAAACGCCTTGTCCCCGCCCAGGCGGGAACAGAAGCGCCGCAGGGAAAAGGCCCCTTGAGATTCCAGAGTATTCCAAATCAAGGCGAGGGAAAAAGTTGTGGGTTGCAAACTGTCAAAATGACGATATTTGGCAAAAATAGAAAAAAGAAATCGTTTAAAAAGACGAAAAACGTTGCGGCCCGTATTTTTTTTCCAAGGAAAACATTAGATTTGTGAAAAATGTCATTGACGAGAAGCATAGAAATCTGCTATGCTTAAGCCACAATATGACAAGTGCGGAGGTACGGTTGTATGTATAGTCAGGAAGCGGTCGTTAACAACCAGGTTGGGCTGCACGCCAGACCTGCTACTTTCTTTATCCAGAAGGCCAACGAGTTCAAGAGCGCCATCTGGGTGGAGAAGGATGAGCGGAAGGTGAATGCCAAGAGCCTGCTGGGTGTGCTGTCCCTTGGCATCGTGAAGGGTACCCCGATCAAGCTGATCGCGGACGGTCCCGACGAGAAGGAAGCGGTTGAGGCTCTGTACAAGATGATCTCTTCCGATTTCTCCGAGTAATCGTAACTTACCCTGAAAAGGCACCGCCTGAGCGGTGCCTTTTTTAATCTTAACAGCCGGGAAGGAGGCATGGCCCAATGCGGGTGATCTCGGGTTCGGCCAGAGGAAAGCGCCTGGGAGAGTTGTCGGGGATGGAGACCCGCCCCACCACCGACCGGGTGAAAGAGGCCCTGTTCAATATCGTGCAGTTCGAGCTGCCCGGCCGGCAGATCCTGGACCTGTTCGGCGGCACCGGACAGCTGGGCATCGAGGCCCTGTCCCGGGGCGCGGCGGGATGCACCTTTGTGGACATGCGGGGGGACGCGGTGCGCCTTATCCGCCGCAATCTGGCCGACACCAACCTGGTCGACAAGGGCCGGGTGGTCCAGGGGGACTCCCTGGAATTTCTGGCCCGGTGCGGGGAAAAATTCGACGTGATCTTCCTCGATCCGCCCTACAGCAGCGGGCTTTTGGAGGCGGCTATGGAGCGCATCGCTGCATTTGACATTCTCCGGGAACATGGTATAATGGTCTGCGAAAGTGCGCTGGATCAGGTTTTGCCCCCGTTGGCCGCCCCCTATGCGCAGGGAAAAGAGTATCGGTACGGCAAGATCAAGCTGACTGTCTACCGCAGAGCTGGGAGTGACCGCAGTTGAAAATCGCAATCTATCCGGGCAGCTTTGACCCCGTGACCCTGGGCCATCTGAACATCATCAAGCGGGCCGCCGTCTGCTTTGACCGGCTCATCGTGTGCGTGATGATCAACTCCAAGAAAACGGGCATGTTCACCCCTGAGGAGCGGGTGGAGCTGCTGCGCCGGTCCACCGAACGCTTCCCCAATGTGGAGGTGGACTTTGCCGAGGGCCTGCTGGCCGCCTACGCCAAGAAGCGCAAGGCCCACGTGGTGGTCAAGGGCCTGCGGGCGGTGTCGGACTTCGAGCAGGAGGTCCAAATGGCCGTCATCAACCGGAAACTGAATCCTGGTCTGGAGACCATGTTTTTGGCCTCCAGCGAGAAATATACCTACCTCAGCTCCACCGTGGTCAAGGAAATGGCCCGGTACGGAGCCGACCTGCGGGAGTTTATTCCCCGGGAAATCGTGGACGACGTCAATCAGCGTATGAAGCAGCTGCAGCAGATGCAGGAAAGGATGGGATGACATATGGCAAGCGGCGTGGAAGAACTGCTGGATATGTTATTTGATATGGTGGACGAGGCCAAGAACGTGCCCCTGTCCAGCGATAAGTGTATGATCGAGCGGGACCGTGCCCTGGACCTCATTGACGATATCCGGGCCCAGTTCCCTGTGGAGCTCAGCGAGGCCAAGAAGGTCATGGCCACCCGGGCGGACATGCTGTCCTCCGCCAAGCGGGAGGCCGAGGCCATCCGCAAGGCCGCCGAGGACAAGGCCCGTCAGCTGGTGCTGGAGGATGTGATCACCCTGCAGGCCAAGCAGCGCGCCAACGAGATGATGCAGCAGGCCGAGGAGCGCAGCCGTGAGCTGAAGCGGGCGGCCAACGAGTACTGCGAGGACGCCCTGCGCCGCACCGAAGAGGCCGTGGCCGAGGCCTATGACGAGATCAAGAAGTCCCGCGCCCGCTTCCGCGCCGCCGCAGGCGCCACCTCCGCCGCCGCGGGGAGCAGCGCCGGTTCCCGGCCCATGTATGACGCCGCCGCCGACGAGGACTGATACCGTTCCCAAACGGCCGTCTCCCAAGGGAGACGGCTGTTTTTTGATTTCGCCATGCAGGAAAGAAAAATCTTAACTGCATTTTTACAGTTTGTTAACTTGACAAATGTGGGGGGCGGGATTACAATTGTGCTTGACCAAAGGGTTAGTTCTGTTGGAAAGGGTAGGATTTGATCCCACTTTTTGAAAAAAAGGGCTAAATTGATTTGCCGCATGACATCAGTTTTCGCTGTTTGATCCGCAGGATAATTCCGGGGCGCTGGCATTGCCGCCGCCATGGTTGTTGTCCCGCGGGCTTTTTTTGCCCAGGCCCCGGGATAAAGAAATATATTATGAAGGAGGTGAATGTGCATGACCATGATGAAGCGTGAGACCAACAGCATCTGGAACCGGGTTCGGGAGGACCGGGACGTGGACGACCTGATTTTCGCCGGGGAGACCAACGAGCGCCAGATGACTCAGCCGTGCAGCGACCGGTGAGAGAGCTGTCCGGCCAGAATCCTGAACAGAAACATTAGCACCGCAGCGGTTTCCTTCCCAACCGTCTGCGGTATTTTTTATCCAAAATCTCTGACTAGGTCCTTTGGGGTAGGGGAGAGGGCCGGGCGCAGAGTTTTTATAAAATGTCAAATAATTCGCTTCTGGGGGTTGCGTTGCAGAGCGAGATATACTAAAATACAAATAAGTGAGTCTGCCAGCGCCGCGGTGCGGCGCTCTTTGCCCCCGGACCTTGCCCGGCGCGGCAATATCATGACAGATGCAACATGGAGGTTGATTCAGAATGAGAAAGGTACAATTCACGGAAACCGTGCTGCGCGACGCGAACCAGTCGCTGATCGCCACCCGGCTTCCCTATTCCAAGTTCGAGCCCATCCTGGAGACCATGGATCAGGCCGGCTTCTATTCCGCCGAGGTTTGGGGCGGAGCCACCTTTGACGTTTGCCTGCGTTACCTGCGGGAAGATCCCTGGGAGCGTCTGCGCAAGATCCGCGCCAAGATGCCCAACACCAAGCTGCAGATGCTGCTGCGCGGCCAGAACATCCTGGGCTACAAGCACTATCCCGACGACGTGGTGCGTAAGTTCGTGGAATACTCCGTGAAGAACGGCATCGACATCATCCGTATTTTCGACGCCCTCAACGATGTGCGCAACCTGGAGGTCGCCATCGACGAGACCGTGAAGCGCGGTGCTCACGCTTCCGGTACCATCTCCTACACCACCAGCCCTGTCCACACCCTGGAGAACTACGTGAAGATGGTCAAGGAACTCAAGAGCATGGGCGTCGCCTCCATCTGCATCAAGGACATGGCCGGCCTGATGGGTCCCAAGGAGGCCTACGACCTGGTTTCCGCCATCAAGGACGCTGTGCCTGAGCTGCCCCTGGTCATCCACACCCACTGCACCACCGGTCTGGCCTACATGACCCAGCTCAAGGCTGTGGAGGCCGGCGCCGACGTGCTGGATACTGCCATTTCTCCCTTCTCCGGCGGCACCTCTCAGCCCGCCACCGAGTCTGTGGCCTACTCCATCCGTCAGATGGGCTATCAGGTGGACCTGAACGACCAGGCCCTGACCAAGATGGCCGACTTCTTCAAGGGCGTGCGCGCCGACTTCCTGAAGAGCGGCACTCTGGATCCCATCTCTATGTCCACCGATACCCAGTGCCTCAACTATCAGATTCCCGGCGGCATGCTGTCCAACCTCATCTCCCAGCTGAAGATGATGAACGCCATTGACAAGCTGGATCAGGTGCTGGAGGAGACTCCCAAGGTCCGTAAGGATATGGGCTATCCTCCCCTGGTCACCCCCACCAGCCAGATGGTGGGCTCTCAGGCCGTGCAGAACGTGCTGGCCGGCGAGCGCTACAAGGTGGTCGGCAAGGAGATCAAGGCTTACTGCCGCGGCGAGTACGGCCGTACTCCCGCTCCCATTGATCCTGCCATCCAGAAGAAGATCCTGGGCGACACTCCCCTGGTGAAGGGCCGCTTCGCCGACTCTCTGGAGCCCGAGTTCGAGAAGACCAAGAAGGAGCTGGGCGCCACCGCCAAGAGCGACGAGGATGTCCTGTCCTACATCGCCTTCCCCCAGGTGGCCATGGCCTTCTTCAAGGACCGCGAGGCCGGCTTCCCCGCCAAGGAGGAGCCCAAGAAGGCGGCTCCCGCCCCCAAGGCGGCCCCCGCTCCTGCTCCCGCCCCCACTCCCGCCTGGCAGGGCCACGTGTACTATGCCGAGGTTCCCGCTCCTGTGGTGCCCGGCTACACCAGCCGTCCCATTCCTCCCTTCGCTGCTTCCTATCAGCCTCCCCATCTGAAGATGGGCGCCCGGGAGGATTGCACCGGCAGCTTCACCGTCACCATCGACGGCAAGCCCTTCCAGGTCAGCGTTGAGCGGGCTGACGCCCCCGCCGCTGCTGCCGCTCCCGTAGCCGCCGCTCCTGTGGCTGCTGCCTCCGTGGCCGCTCCCGCTGCTCCTGCCGCCGCCCCCGCGACTGCTCCTGCTGCTGCCCCCGCTCCCGCTGCGGCTCCCGCCGCTGTGGCCGCCGGTGAGACTGCGGTGAACAGCCCCATGCCCGGCAACATCTTTAAGGTGGAGTGCCAGGTGGGCCAGAGCGTGAAGGCCGGCGACGTGCTGGTGGTGCTGGAGGCCATGAAGATGGAGATCGAGGTCTCCGCTCCCGTGGACGGCACTGTCAAGGCTATCTCCGCTGTGGTGGGCACCGCTGTGAACACCGACGACCTGCTGGTCACCCTGGGTTAATGGGAGGTCGCATTTATGCCGAGTGTTGAGAAAGCCATTCTAAACCCCTTTGAGCCTCTGGGAGTAACCGAGGCCCTGCTGGTGGCTGTGTGTGGTATGGTGGTCGTGTTCATGATGCTGGCCATCCTGGCCCTGGTGATCATCGTGATCTCCAAGGTCGTGGGTTCCATCGAGGGCAAGGCTGCTCCCGCTCCCGCTGCCAAGAAGGCTGCTCCCGCCCCCAAGCCTGCAGCTCCCGCGGCTCCTGCCGCCCCCGCTGTGGATGAGGGCGAGATGGTGGCTGTTATGATGGCCGCCATCGCTGAGGAGTCCGGCATGAGCCCCAACTCCTTCCGGATCACCAATGTTACTGCGGCTCCTGCCGCCCCTGTGGCTGCTGCCCCCGTGGCTGCCGCTCCCGCCGCCCCTGCTGCGGCTCCCGCTCCCGCTGCTGCCCCTGCTGCGGCTCCTGCCGCCGCTCCCGCTGCTGTGGCTGCCGGTGAGACTGCCGTGAACAGCCCCATGCCCGGCAACATCTTCAAGGTGGAGTGCCAGGTGGGCCAGGCTGTGAAGGCTGGCGACGTGCTGGTGGTGCTGGAGGCCATGAAGATGGAGATCGAGGTCTCCGCTCCCGTGGACGGCACCGTCAAGGCCGTGTCCGCTGTGGTGGGCACTGCCGTGAATACTGATGACCTGCTGGTCACCATTGGTTGAAGGGAGGGTGAAGTATGAGTTTCTTTACTGAAGTTTTAAGCGCGCTTTTCGGAGGCTCCGGCTTTGCCGCTTTGCCCACCGATTGGCGCCAGGTGATCATGATTGCGGTGGCTTGTCTGCTGCTCTACTTAGGTATCGGCAAGAAGTTTGAGCCTCTGCTGCTGGTGCCCATTGCCTTTGGTATGCTGCTGGCCAACCTGCCTCTGACCGGCCTGATGAACGAGCCTGTCTATGACGCGGCCACTCACAGCGGCAGCGTGGGCTTCATGTGGGTCCTGTATCAGGGCGTGCAGTACGCCATCTATCCGTCCATCATCTTCATGGGCATCGGCGCCATGACCGACTTTGGTCCTCTGCTGGCCAACCCCATGTCCCTGCTGCTGGGCGCTGCCGCTCAGCTGGGTATCTTCACCGCCTTCCTGGTGGCCCTGGTTCTCGGCTTTGAGCCTGCTCAGGCCGCTGCCATCGGCGTCATCGGCGGCGCTGACGGCCCCACCGCCATCCTGACTGCTTCCAAGCTGGCTACCAAGCTGCTGCCGGCCATCGCCATCGCGGCGTATTCGTACATGGCGCTGATTCCTCTGATTCAGCCTCCCATTATGAAGGCCCTCACCACCAAGGAAGCCCGGAAGGTCAAGATGACTCAGCTGCGCGTGGTCTCCAAGACCGAGAAGATCATCTTCCCCATCGCCGTGACCATCTTCGTCATCCTGCTGATCCCCGACACTGCTCCTCTGATCGGTATGCTCATGCTGGGCAACCTGTTCCGTGAGTGCGGCGTCTGCGAGCGCCTCAGCGACACCGCTCAGAACGCTCTGATGAACATCGTCACCATCCCCCTGGGTCTGTCTGTCGGCTTCAAGGCCACCTACGACAGCTTCCTGACCCCCGACACCCTGAAAATCATTGCTCTGGGTCTGTTCGCCTTCATGCTGTCCACTGCCGGCGGTATCATCTTCGGCAATGTGATGTATGTGCTGACCAAGGGCAAGGTCAACCCCCTCATCGGTTCCGCCGGTGTGTCCGCTGTGCCTATGGCTGCCCGTGTGTCTCAGACCGTTGGCCAGAAGGAGAACCCCTCCAACTTCCTGCTCATGCACGCCATGGGTCCCAACGTGGCCGGTGTTATCGGCTCCGCTGTTGCCGCTGGCTTCATGATCAAGGTGTTTGGCGGCTAATCGTAACCGAATATCTTCTAACCACGGCGCAGACTCTGCGCCGTGGTTTTCTTTTGCCCCCGGCTGAAATCCGTTGCAATGCCGGGGGCTTTTTGCTATAATTATAATCTATTATTGTGTCTTTCCAGACCAGGCAGCGCCGCAGGAAGCGGCCAGGATAGAGGTGTGTCAGGTTGTACTTAAAAGCATTGGAGATCCAGGGCTTCAAATCCTTTCCCGACAAAACGGTGCTTACCTTCGGCGAGGATATCACCGCCATCGTGGGCCCCAACGGTTCGGGAAAATCCAATATTTCCGACGCCATTCGCTGGGTCATGGGCGAGCAGTCCACCCGTACCCTGCGGGGCGGCAAAATGGAGGACGTGATCTTCGGTGGCACCGCTCAGCGCCGCCAGACGGGATATGCCGAGGTCTCCCTGGTGCTGGACAACACCGCCCACCTGTTTGACATGGACGAGAGCGAGATCATGGTCACCCGGCGGTACTACCGCTCGGGGGAGAGCGAGTACTACATCAACCGCCGCTCCGTGCGCCTGCGGGATATCAACGAGCTGTTTATGGACACCGGTCTGGGCCGGGAGGGCTATTCCCTCATCGGCCAGGGCCGCATCGACGAGATCCTGTCGGTGAAGTCCTCCGACCGCCGGGAGATCTTTGAGGAAGCGGCGGGTATCTCCCGTTTCCGCCACCGCAAGGAGGAGGCCGAGCGCAAGCTGGAGCGCACCGACGACAACCTGCTGCGCATCAACGACAAGATCTCCGAGTTGGAGCTCCAGGTGGAGCCCCTGCGGGGCCAGAGCGAGAAGGCGAAAAAGTTCTTGGTCCTGCGGGATGAGCTGCGGGGTCTGGAGATTTCCGTGTGGCTGGATACCCTGGAGCGTATCCGGGCGGGAAATATCAAGCTGGAGACCGACTATAAAGAGGCGGTGCGCCAGAAGGAGGCGGCGGAGCGGGCCGTGGAGGAGCGCTTCGGCGCCGCCGAGCAGCTGTCCCAGCAGATGCGGGACAAGGAGGTCCAGGCCGACCAGCTGCGCTTTGCCATCCAGAGCCGGGACGCCTCCATCCGAGAGCTGGACTCCGCCGTGGCGGTGCTGCGCAGCAACATCCAGCACAACCTGGAAAACACCGCCCGCATCCGGGAGGAGCTGGAGCAGCGGGAGGGCCGCCAGGACAGTTTGGACAGCCAGATCGCCGAGCGCCGCGCCCGCCTGGCCGAGGTGGAGCAGTCCCTGGAGGAGAGCCGCCGCCAGGTGGAGGAGAAGAACGCACAGGCCCAGCAGGCCCTGCGCTCCGCGGGTACCCTGGCCCGGGAGCTGGAGCAGCTGCGGGACAGGGAGTCCATGAAGACCGCCGACGCCCACCAGGCCAAGGCGGTGCTCTCCGCCCTGGCCGCCGCCGCCCAGGAGGTGCTGGACCGGGATCAGAGCCTGCGCCGGGAGCTGGCCTCCCTGGAGGAGCGGCTGGAATACGCCCGCCAGGACGTGAAGCAGGCCCAGAAGAAGCTGAATGAGGCCTTGGAGGAGCGGGACGGCGTGAAAAACGTCATCTCCGGCTATGCCCTGCGCCTGGAAAGCCGCCGGAAAAAGGCGGAGCAGGCCCGGGAGCGGAATGTGAAGCTGCGCATGGAGGAAAACGCCCTGTCCTCCCGCATCAAAATGCTGGCCGAAATGGAGAAGGTCCACGAGGGCTACTCCAAGGCGGTGAAGCTGGTCATGGGGGAGGCCCAGCGGGGCAGCCTGCGGAATATCCACGGCGCGGTGGCCGACCTGTTGAAGGTGCCCGACCAGTACACCGTGGCCATTGAGACCGCTTTGGGCGGGGCCATGCAGAATATCGTGGTGGACCGGGAGGAGGACGGCAAGGCGGTCATCCAGTACCTGAAGCGCCGGGACGGCGGCCGGGCCACCATTCTGCCTCTGAGCTCCATCCGGCCCTACCAGCTGCGGGAGGCCGGTCAGCTGGAGGGACAGCCCGGTTTTGTTGGGGTGGCCAACCGCCTGGTGCAGTTTGACCCCCGGTATCAAAATGTCTTTGCCAACCTGCTGGGGCGGGTGGTGGTGATGGAGGACCTGGACAGCGCCATCGCCGCGGCCCGGCGCTTTGGCTATCAGTTCCGCATCGTCACCCTGGACGGCCAGGTGCTCAACCCCGGCGGTTCCATGACCGGCGGCAGCGCCAGCCGCAGCGCGGGCATCCTCAGCCGGGCCAACGAGCTGGAGCGGCTGCGCCAGCAGCGCCAGGAGCTGGAGGAGCAGCTGAATCAGGCCGCCCGCGTGCTGGAGGAGACCCAGCGGGAGGAGACCGCCGCCACTTATGAGATGGACACCGCCCAGGCCCAGCTGCGGGAGTGGGAGGATGCCATTTTGAAGGCTCAGGGCGAGCAGACCCTGTGTCAGAGCCTGCTGGCCGACTTGGAGCGCCAGCGGGAGGGCGGAAAGGCCCAGCTGGAGCAGCTGGCCGCCCGCTCCCAGGAGATCGAGGCCGACACCCAGAACGCCCGGGAACGCATCGCCGAGCTGGAAGGGGAGGCCGAGGCCCTGAAGAGCGAGGCCCAGGGCAAGGCCCAGGGCCAGAGCGACCTGCAGGAGCGGTCTTTGCGCATCACCCAGGAGCTCTCCCAGCTCAACGCCGCCCTGGCCGCTTTGGAAGCGGAGCGGGAGACGGGCGCGGCCACCTTGAAGGAGCTGGAAGGCCTGCGTCAGGACCTGGCCGGAGACCAGGACCAGAGCCGGGCTCTCATCGGCGATTACGAGGAGAAGAACCAGGCCTATGCCCTGGAGATCCAGGAGAAGGAGGCCCGTCTGGCCCAGCTGCGCCAGGAAAACCAGGGGGAGAACGAGACCATCGCCCGCCTGAACCAGGAAAAGCTGGCTCTGGAAGGGGAGCGGGTCAAGGCCACCCGGGAAGGCCAGGAGAAGAACAAGGAGCTGCTCACCATCGGAGGCGAGGTTTCCCGCTTGGAGCAAAAAAAGATGGCGGCCTCTCTGGACGAGAAGCAGCTGCTGGACAAGCTGTGGGAGACCTACGAGCTGTCCCACGAGGCTGCCCGGCAGCAGCGGGTGGAGATCGAATCGGTGCCCAAGGCCAGCCGCCGCATTGCCGAGCTGAAAAAGGGTATCTCCGCCCTGGGCAATGTGAATATCGGGGCCATCGAGGAGTTCGAACGGGTCAACGAGCGGTACACCTACCTCACCGACCAGCGGGACGACGTGGAAAAGGCGAAAAAGGAGCTCCAGGACGTGATCGCCCAAATCACCGGCGAGATGAAGACCATCTTCGCCCGGGAGTTTACCAGCATCAATGAGGCCTTCGGGCAGACCTTTGCCGAGCTCTTCGGGGGCGGCAAGGCCACTCTGGAGCTGGAGGACCCAAACGATATTTTGAACTGCGGCATCGAGATCAAGGTGCAGCCCCCCGGAAAGGCTCTGAAGGTCATCACCCTCCTCTCCGGCGGCGAGAAGGCCTTCGTGGCCATCGCCCTGTACTTTGCCATTTTGAAGGTGCGGCCCACTCCCTTCGTGGTCATGGACGAGATCGAGGCCGCCCTGGACGACAACAACGTCACCCGGTTTGCCCGGTATATGCGCTCCATGGCGGAAAAGACCCAGTTTATCGTCATTACCCACCGCCGCGGCACCATGGAAGAGGCCGACGTGCTCTACGGTGTCACCATGCAGGAGCAGGGCGTCAGCCGCATCCTGACCATCAACCTCAACGATGTGGAGAAGGAGCTGAACATCCGGTGACTCCGGAGTGGACTTTGCCCCGACGATAAGGAGGAGACCATTTTGGAAGAAAAAGAGAAGAAGCAGGGCAAGGGCACCATTGTGGCGCTGATCGCCCTGATCGTGGTGCTGTTTGTGGGCATCAAGCTGGTGTTCTACGGCATTGGCGTGATGATCCCCCAGGAGGAGCTGAAAGGGTCCTCCCCCCAGAGTCAGTCCCAGGAAGAGACCTCGTCCCAACAGGAGCAGACCCAGCAGGCCCCCGCCTTCTGCCCCTACTGCGGCCAGGAGCTGTTTGAGGGCTTCCAGTGGGGCCAGTTCTGTCCCTACTGCGGGGAGAAGGTAGAGCAGGGATGAGACAGAAGCGCTCTTGCCTGCGCTGCGAAGAACACGATCCTGTAAGGAGAACATTGTATGACACTACGGCAAAAGCAGGGCGTGATCCTGCTTGTGACGGTGGTCAGCCTGATCCTGATGCTGTGGCACCCCACCATGGCGGTAATGGCCGTGGGGCTGGTACTGCTGTTTGGGGCTGCAATTCTGTATCTGGTGTGGATGCGCTGCCCGGAGTGCGGTGCATGGTTTGGGAAACACCCGGGAGACTACTGTAAAGACTGTGGGGCGAAAATCCCCTGGAATGAAACGAAGAAAAGGATGCTTTGATATGGGATTTTTTGATAAGCTGAAAAAAATCAACATCTTTGCCAATTTCGGTTCCGAGCTCACCGACGACTTCTATGACGAGCTGGAGGAGTCCCTGATCCTGGCCGACACCGGCATGGACACCACCCTGGAGCTGGTGGAGGAGCTGCGCCGCCGGGTGCGGGAGGAGCACATCAAGACCGTGGAGGACGCCCGGGGCTGCATGTGCCGCTGCATCGCCGACGCTCTCACCGTGGGGGACGCCGCCCTGAATCTGTCCACCCGCCCCTCTGTGGTGCTGTTCATCGGGGTGAACGGGGTGGGAAAGACCACCACCATCGGCAAGATCGGACACCAGCTGAAAAAGGAGCGGAAAAAGGTGCTGTTGTGCGCCGCCGATACCTTCCGCGCCGCCGCCGCCGAGCAGCTCACCATCTGGTCGGAGCGCTCCGGCACCGAGATCGTCAAGCAGCACGAGGGGGCCGACCCCGCCGCCGTGGTCTATGACGCCATCTCCGCCGCCAAGGCCCGCAACACCGACGTGGTGCTGGTGGACACCGCCGGACGTCTGCACAACAAGCAGAACCTGATGAACGAGCTGAACAAAATCTCCCGGGTCATCGACCGGGAGCTGCCCGACTGCGCCCGGGAGACCCTGCTGGTGCTGGACGCCACCACGGGACAGAACGGCCTCATCCAGGCCAAGCAGTTCAAGGAGGCCGCCGGCATCACCGGCATCGTCCTCACCAAGCTGGACGGCACCGCCAAGGGCGGTATCGCCATCGCCATTGCCAAGGAGCTGGGCGTGCCCGTAAAGTACGCCGGCGTGGGCGAGGGTGTGGACGATCTGCAGCCCTTTGACGCCATGGAGTTTGCCCAGGCTCTGATTTAAGAAAAAATGTCGCTGGTATTCATACACTTTTCAACATTTCCCGGCTGAAATGTGATAAAATCAAAAAAACTACACGAGAGGAAGTCTTTTCATGGCCCGTATTGACGGAAGAAAGAACGATGAACTCCGCCCTGTGGAGATCATTCCCAATATTAACAAGTTTGCCGAGGGCTCCTGCCTGATCCGCTGCGGCAACACCCACGTGCTGTGCACCGCCAGCGTGGAGGACAAGCCCCCCCGCCACGTCCCCGAGGGGGAGGGCTGGGTCACCGCCGAGTACTCCATGCTGCCCCGTGCCAACCGGGAGCGCTCCCGCCGGGACATTTCCAAGCTGAAGCTCAACGGCCGCGCCGCCGAGATCCAGCGCCTCATCGGCCGCTCCCTGCGCTCGGTGGTGGATATGAAAAAGCTGGGCCCCTGGAACATTACCATCGACTGCGACGTCTTACAGGGGGACGGCGGTACCCGCACCGCCTCCATCACCGGCGGCTTTGTGGCCATGATGCTGGCCTTCCGCAAGATGATGGAGAACGGCCAGCTTGCCGAGTACCCCATCAGCGGCTATGTGGCCGCCGTCTCCGCCGGCGTGGTGGACGACGTGCCCATGCTGGACCTGTGCTATGAGGAGGACTCCTCCGCCATGGTGGACCTCAACTGCATCATGGACGACCAGGGCCGTCTCATTGAGATCCAGGGCACCGGCGAGGGCCGCCCCTTCACCCTGGAGGAGCAGCAGCAGCTGGTGAAGCTGTGCCAGAAGGGCATTGAGGAGCTCCAGGCCATCCAGCGCCAGGTGCTCCAGGGCTGAGAGAAAGAGAGGCACACGCAATGAAACTGGTTCTTGCCAGCAAAAATCAGAAAAAGCTGAAGGAAATGAACGAGATCCTCTCCCAGCTGGGGGTGGAGGTCTGCTCCGAGGCCGAGGCCGGGGTGGACGTGGAGGTGGAGGAGACCGGCACCACCTTTGAGGAGAACTCCCTGCTGAAGGCCAAGGCTGTCATGGAGGCCAGCGGCATGCCCGCCATCGCCGACGACTCCGGCCTGTGCGTGGACGCCCTCAACGGCGCCCCCGGGGTGTACTCCGCCCGCTACGGCGGGGAGGGCCTGGACGACACCGGCCGCTACCGCCTGCTGCTGGAGAACATGCGGGGACAGAGCCCCCGCACCGCCAAGTTCGTCTCCGTCATCACCTGCTGCTTCCCCAACGGGGACGTGATCACCGCCCGGGGCGAGTGCCCCGGCACCATCGCCTTCGCCCCCATGGGGGAAGGCGGCTTCGGCTACGACCCGGTGTTCTTCCTGCCCGGGCTGAAAAAGACCTTCGCCCAGCTCTCCCCTCAGGAGAAGAACGCCATCTCCCACCGGGGCAAGGCTCTGGAGGTTTTTGAGGAAAAACTGAAGGAATATCTGAAAAATCTGTAACGTAAGAGAGGTTTATCCCATCTATGGAACTGACTAGCAAACAGCGGGCCCAGCTGCGCGGCCTGGCCAACAGCATCGACACCATTCTCATCGTGGGCAAAGACGGCATCGGCGACAACCTGGTCAAGCAGGCCAACGACGCCCTGGAGGCCCGGGAGCTCATCAAGGGCAAGGTGCTGGAAAACTCCCTCATGACCGCCCGGGAGGCCGCCGAGGCCCTGGCCCCCGTGACCCGCAGCGAGGTGGTCCAGGTGATCGGCACCAAATTCGTCCTTTACCGCCCCAGCCACAAGAAGGACAAGAAGGATAAGATCGTCCTGGTGGAGGACAAGAAGAGAAAGTGACCCGGGCTTTGGCCGGAACGGGAAAATAACTTAAAGGCGGTGTGAAGCAGTGAAGATCGGAATTTACGGCGGGACCTTTAATCCCCCTCATCTGGGCCATTTCGCGGCGGCCCAGACCGCGATTGACGCACTGAAGCTGGACAAACTGCTGCTGATGCCCGCGGCGGTACCTCCCCATAAGGTGCTGCCCGAGGACAGCCCCAGCAAGGAGCACCGGCTGGCGATGGTGGAGCGGATGGCGGACGCCATGGATCTGCCCGGCCGGGTGGAGGTATCCACCCTGGAAATGGACCGGGCGGGGAAGAGCTACACCTCTGATACTGTGGAGGAGATCCACAAGCGATATCCCAAGGCAGAGCTTTGGCTGCTCATGGGCACGGATATGTTTCTCACCTTCCACCTGTGGCACGACCCGGGGGCCATCACCCGCCTGGCGGGGATATGCGCCTTTGGCCGCACGGAGGACGACGGGGAGTCGGTCTTTGCGCCCCAGCGGGAATTTTTGCAGAAGAAGTATAACGCCAGGGTGGTGACCATCACCCTGCCCGGACTGGTGGATGTGTCCTCCACCCAGCTGCGGGACCTGCTGGCCCGAGAAAAGGGCCGGGAGTACCTGCTGCCCTCGGTGTACGGCTACATCCTGATGAACCGCCTGTACGGCACCAGCGCTATTTTGAAGGAGCTGGAGCTGCCTGAGCTGCGGGCCTGTTCCTACTCCATGATCCGCCACAAGCGGGTGGCCCACGTCATGGGGGTGGAGGAGGAGGCGGTGCGCCTGGCCAAATTCTGGGGCGCCGACCCGGAATTGGCCCGCCACGCCGGAATTTTGCACGATTGTACCAAATACCTGGAGTTGGCCCCCCAATTGCATTTGTGCGAGAAATATGGTATTCCTTTAGATGATTTGGAGCAAAAGGCGGTAAAACTGCTGCACTCCAAAACAGGGGCATGTATTGCCAAGTATATTTTTGGGGAACCTGATGAGGTGTATGAGGCCATCTTCTGGCACACAACCGGCCGGGCCAATATGACCCTGCTGGACAAGATCCTGTATATGGCGGACTACATAGAGCCAAACCGGGATTTTGACGGGGTGGAGGAGCTGCGCCGCTTGGCCTATACCGACCTGGACCAGGCTATGCTGCTGGGGGTGGAGTCCACCATCCAGGAGATGGAACAGCGGGGGGTCCCCATCCATAAAAATACGCTGGCAGCCAGGGACTGGCTGAAAAAGCACGGCTAACGCGAGGAGAATCGTGGAATGAGTGGAAAAAGAGAAAGTAGAAGACGCTCCGCTCCATCCGGAATGCAGCTGTGGTGGCGGCAGCACCGGGCCTGGGTGGCAGGCATGAGCCGCAAGCAGAAGATCCGCTATCGTCTGCTGCAGGCTCTGGTGGTGGTGGCCATCGTGGTCATTGCCCTGTTCATCGGCATCCGGGCCTGGGTCAAACTGCCCACTGTGCCTGAGCTGCCCACCGAAGGCAATGAGGACAGCTCCGCCTTTGACGGAGCCGAGCTGCCCGAGGTGGCCAAAAGCGGGAGAAAGAAGGGGGTCTATACCTTCCTTCTGGTGGGACAGGATACCGCCGGCGGCGGCAATACCGACACCATGATGCTCATTACCTTCGACACCGTAAACAAGACCATCGACGGCATGAGCCTGCCCCGTGACACCATGATCAACGTGGACCGCAGGGGCAGCGGACACCGGCTCAACGCGGTGTACAACTACAACAAGGGCTCCGACAAGTCCACCCAGGTGGAGAAGGGTATTACCGCCCTGAAAAAGGAAGTGGGCAAGCTTACCGGTATCACTCCCGACTACTACGTCATGGTCCAGTGGGAGGCCGTGGGTAAGATGGTGGACGCCCTGGGCGGCGTGTACTTCGACGTGCCCTTTGATATGGACTACGACGATCCTACCCCCGGGCAGGACCTCCACATCCATCTGAAGGAGGGCTACCAGAAGCTGGACGGCGAGCAGGCCATGGGCCTGATCCGCTGGCGCCACAACAACGACTACTCCGTGCAGTATCCCAACGGCGACCTGGGCCGCATCCAGACCCAGCAGGCCTTCCTGGAGGCTGTGGCCGCCGAGTGCCTGAAGCCCTCCACCCTGCTGAAGGCCCCCGCCCTGGCTGAGGTCTTTATGGAGAACGTGACCACCGACCTGTCCCTGGGCAACCTGCTGGCCTTTGCCGAGCTGGCCGTGGGTATGGATGCGGAGACCGGCGTGAACTTTGTGAGCATGCCGGTGCAGGACGCCAAGTATCCCGGCGTGTCCATGGTGCTGCCCGTGGTGGACGAGCTGCTGGAGCTCCTTAACGAGAGCTTCAACCCCTATCTCAATGACATCCAGTCCAGCGACCTGCAGGTGCTGGTGCGCAACAGCGACGGCAGCTACTCCGTGACCAGCGGCACCCTGCTGGATACCAGCTTGAATTCCTCCAGAGGAAGCTCTTCCGGCTCCTCTGGTTCCTCCGGCGGAAGCAGCCAGACCCAGGAGCCCACCGAGCCCGAAGAGCCTACCGACACCCAGCCCGAGGACCCCGGTACCTCCGGCGAGAGCGGAAGCTCCAGCAGCTCCGGCTCCCAGGGCGGCGACTCCAGCACCACGGAGCCCACCGATCCCGGCACCTCCGGCAACGGAGGGGACAGCAGCCAGCCTGAGAACCCCGACCAGTCCCAGGGGGGCAGCAGCTCCGGAGACGGGGACTCCCAGAGCGGCAGCTCCGGCGGCGAGACCGGCGGAGGAGAGTCCGGCCAGACCGGCGGCTCTGAGGGCGGAAACGCCTCCGGCGAGACCGGCGGCAACACCGAGCCGCCCACGTGGCTTAATCCCACCGGCAGCGAGCAGGCTGCCTGAACACTGTACGATCACCCATTGATATAGAAAGGAGAACTGCCTGTGACTTCTTATGAAAGCGCCATTCTGCTGGCCAAGACTCTGGACGGCAAAAAGGGAGAGGAAATCAAGGTCCTGAAGACGGAGGGACTGACCACCCTGGCCGACTACTTCGTCATCTGCACCGCCACCTCCAACACCCAGATCAAGGCCATGTCCGACGCCTGCGAGGAGGCCATGGAGAACAACGGGGAGCGGGCTCACCACATCGAGGGACACCGTGGCGGCACCTGGCTGCTGATGGATTTTTCCTCCGTGGTGGTCCACGTGTTTACCGACGAGGCCCGGAAGTTCTACGACCTGGAGCGGTTGTGGAGCGACGCGGAAGAGATCGACTTTACCCAGGCTTAAAAAAGAAGCGGCTTGCGAAAGCAAGCCGCTTTTTTTATTCCTCAGGCATCTGAGCAAACCAGGCCTTCATGGTGTCCAGCACCTGGACCAGCTGCTCCTCTGTAATGATGTAGGGGACCATGGCGTACAGGTAGCGGAGGAAGGGGCGGCTGAACACGCCCCGCTGGTAGGCAAACTGCTGATAGCCCTGGAGACAGGCGGGGTCGGGGACCTCCACGCAGACGCAGCCGCCCATGATGCGTACCTCCTTCACCTTGGGGTGGGAGAAGCCAGCCATTTCCCGGCGGGTGATGGCCTCGATGCGGCGGATCTTGGACAGGTAGTCCTGAGTCTCAAAGAGCTCAATAGACTTCAGCGCCACGCTGCAGGCCAGGGGATTGCCCATAAAGGTGGGGCCGTGCATCAGAGCGTGGTCCGGGTTGTTGTCATAGAAGCCGTCAAAGACCTTCTGGTTGGCCACGGTGGCGGCGTGGCCGATGTAGCCCCCGGTGAGGGCCTTGCCCAGCACCAGAATGTCAGGCAGCACCAGGTCGGCCACAAAGCGGTTGCCCGTGCGGCCAAAGCCGGTGGCCACCTCGTCAAAGATGAGCAGCACGCCGTACTGGTCGCACAGCTCCCGGGCATGCCGCAGGAAGGACACGTCGTACATCCGCATCCCGCCCGCCCCCTGGAGGAGGGGCTCCACCAGAAGGCAGTTGAGACGGTCATGGTACTGCTCAAAAGCCTGCTCCAGGGCGGAGATCTCCGTGGGGATGTGCACCACGTGGGGGCTGGGGCCGTAGGCCTGGAGGACGAAGTGGTAGTCCTCGTCGTCGCCCACCTCCATGGTCTTGAAGGTGTCCCCGTGGTAGGCGTGCTCCAGGGCCAGCACCATGGTGCGCTGGGTCTCACCACGGTTCATGTAGAATTGAAGGGCCATTTTCAGGGCCACCTCCACGGCTACGCTGCCCGAATCGGAGAAGAAGGAGTAATTGAGGTCTCCGGGCAGAAATTCCCGCAGCTTTTCCGCCAGAGCCAGGGCGGGCCGGTGGGTCAGGCCCCCCAGCATGACGTGGGAGAACTGGTCCACCTGCTGGTGGATGGCCTGGTTCAGCTGGGGATGCTTGTAGCCGTGGATGACGCTCCACCAGGAGGAGACCGAGTCGATGAGTTCCCGGTCCCGGGTGCAGAGGTAGACGCCGTGGGCGTCCACGATCTCGTAGGGGGGACGCATGGTTTTCAGCTGTTCATAAGGGTACCAGATCATATTGTTCCTCCTGTCAGTGGTAGAGAGCCAGCAGAGCTTCCGGGTCGATGGACAGGGTGTCCTCCCCCGCCCGGACGCAGGCAACCACCCGGTTGCCCGTCAGATGCTGGCACATGAGAAGGTTGTCCCGGTGCAGGACGCTGTCTGGGTCATAGCGGTTGAGAATGACCCCTTTGAGGGGGATGCCCTGGGCCTGGAGATAGAAGGCGGTGAGGGCCACCTGATTGATGGTGCCAAGGCCCGCGTCGGCTACCAGGAGACAGCCCAGGGCGCAGGCCTTCACCACATCGGGCAGCCAGAGGGGGGCGTCCGGGAAGCGGAGGGGGCAGAGGATGCCGCCGGAGCCCTCCATGGTCACAAAGTCATAGCGTTGGCGCAGGGAACGAAAGCCATCCACCACCCGGTCCAGCTCCACGGGGTTTCCTTCCAGATGAGCGGCCAGGTGGGGGGAGACGGCGGCCTCGTACACATAGGGACACATCTCCTCCAAAGGCTGAGGGATGCCCGAGAGCTTTTTGACAAACAGGGCGTCGCCCGGAATGAGGGAGCCGTCGGGGCGGTGCTGGTTGCCGCTCATGGCGGCCTTGTAGTAGGCCGGGTTGTGGCCCAGCTCCCGCAGCTTTTTCAGCAGCAGTGCGGTGACATAGGTTTTTCCCACGTCGGTGCCGGTGCCTGTGACAAACAGAGCTCCTGTTCTAAGTTGTTCCATGGCTTACTCCTTTCCCCGGTGCAGCAGGGGGATGAGACGCTTTCCCAGCGCCGCGCCCAGGATGCACAGGACAATGTCTCCCGGGACAGCCAGGAGAAAGCAGTAGAGGAACAGGGGCCACAGGCCCATGGGAGTGCCCAGATAGAAGTTGCTCATGAGGTAGTAGTAGACCATGCCAAACAGATAAACGATGGCAAGGCCCAGAAAATTGGCGGCCAGCAGGCGGCCAAAGCCGGGCCGGGGCACCCGGTTTGCCAGGGCTCCCGTGGCATAGGCTCCCGCAGCAAAGCCGATGAGGTAGCCGAAGCTGGGCTGGAACACGTAAGCGATGCCCCCGCCCTGGGCAAATACGGGCAGCCCCGCCAGCCCCAGGGCGATGTAGGCGCAGACGGCCAGAGCCCCCAGCCGTCCGCCCAGCAGAAGGCCTGCCAGCATGGTAAAGAGGAACTGGAGGGTAAAGGGGACCAGGGGAACGGGGATCTTGATAAAAGCGCCCGCCCCAATGAGGGCTACAAAGAGGGCGCATAGGACCAGCTTTTGGGTCTTGGTGTACTGCATAGGCTGTCTTCCTTCCTGTTTGATTCCTGCCAGAGGGGAGAAAGGTTCGGCCGAACCGTGATCTGGTGGAGATGGTATCACAGGAAATGATTGATTGTCAACTAAAATATTTATTTGGTTTACAATTAGAGTGGACAGCAGGAGAAAAAAGAAAGCCGGAGCAAGCATGGCTTGCACCGGCAAAGGGGAAT
>OOBP01000300.1_pt1 | contig 46885 bp, 54 predicted proteins | sample 1671681 | NCBI WGS metagenome assembly OOBP01 (sample SAMN06348181, study PRJEB24527) | human gut metagenome
TCCAACAACTTCCCCATGAGGCCCCTCAACTGGCTTTCCCCATCTGAGCTCACTGTCCAATATGTTTGACAAACCTACAGTTTCTCATGCGACTGGCTATTGTATACGATACTAAGACCGGAAACACCGCCAAGATGGCAGAATATCTCATCGAAGGCTTTACTGCTGTGGACGGCGCGGAAGCAAAGGCCTTCCCCATTACCGCAGTGGATGAGGAGTATGTGAAAGAAAGCGATGCCCTCATCGTCGGCACGCCGACCTATAACGGCTACCTGACCGCTCGGATGAAGGCCTGGCTGGAGAGCGCGCCTGCCAAGTTGAATGTTGCGGGCAAGCTGGGCGGTGCCTACGCTACCGCCGCCTTTATTCATGGCGGTGGATATCTGGCTATCCAGTGCATCCTCACGCATCTTCTGGTGGACGGCATGATGGTGTACTCCAGCGGACAGGCTAAGGGAATGCCCGTCATCCATCTGGGGCCGGTGGCTATCGCTCCGGATCTGGATGCTTTTGCAGACCTGTTCCGCATCTATGGCAAGCGTATGGCCGAGCAGGTTGCGTGCATCGTCTAAAGCGCCAGTTATAGAGAAAGGCATTTCTTTGCAGGAGGATCCATTTGTGATCTCCGGATCCTTTCATGACCAAAGATACTGAATACTATAAAATTTCCCTAGTAGACGGATGGGGCGTTTAAGCACTTTTTGCTCGATTAAAAGCGAAATTAGGAGCGTCATCGTTGGATCAAAATATCCGACGATGACGCTCCTATTGTCAGTCTGAGGAATTAAATTGTCCCATAAGCCATTTATTTTCGTATCATAAGGATATCTTGGGTTCCGGAAGAGAGCTGCTCGGTGCAGTTCTCAGTTTTGTTGAATTCTGCCGCCCATTTATAATCTTCTTCCCTATGTGCGCTCAGAAATATATTCGGTGATGCATCTTATATGTTCCTCCAATCGAAACAGCAGGGCAAGGTGTCCTCCGGTCAGATTGGTAACGACAGTGGGGTTTGGCATCACCGCAATCAGGGCGTCCTTGCAGTCCTGTGTGAATGTGGTATCGTCTTCGGACAACATCAGTAAAACCCTGTTGTCCCATGGGACGAAGGTCTCATTCGACATTCCCAAATGGTTTTGTGCGTCGATCAGCAGGTCTATCATGTGGCGTTCATATTCTTTTGTCAGAAGTTCCATCATGATATCGCATAATTCTTCCATAACTGCTTTTTCCGTCGGGGTCAATTCACCTTTTTTATGATCCATAACGACCCGTTTGATGGATTGTTTGACCGTGGAAAGGGGCAGGATTGAGAGCAGTTTTTTGAATTTCTCCTGGCTTTTGATCATGTTCATCAGATGGGCATGGGCAGAAGGACTCATGTCTTGGGAAAGAGAACAGGTGTTGGAAAGAACCAGACCTGCCACTACCTCCGGATGACGGGCAGCAATAATCTGCGCCACAACGCCGCCAAGGGACTGACCCACCAACCAGACTTTCTCTCCAAGGTGATGCAGAAGTTCAGCCACCGCCTGCGCAAGCGCCTTGTTGTCGGCAGCGCAGATGGGATAGTCGAAGGTAAGGACAGAGAACTCCTTGGCCAGGCGATCAAAATGAAGATAAAACAGATCGGACAAACCCAGTCCTCCAGTCAGCAAAGCAATGGTCGCCTTTGCCTGTGGGTTCTTGTAGTAGCGGTAGGGAAAGGATTTTCCGCTGGGCAACACCAGTATGTCTGTCGGGTATATTTGGCGAAATTCCGCTATATTCATGGTTGATTCCCCCATTTTTACAATTTGAGCTGTATCATCTTCACCATACACCAACGATCCGAAACCGCCATGCTGACCTTTGTGAAAAATTGCAGACCGTCTTTGCGGATATGGCGATAGTAAGGTTCCTGGACAAGAACCTCGGCCCCACCGCCGATTCTCCCGGCCAGTTCCGCCGCTGAATCCACATAGAAAAACATCCGAGCATCGGCGTGACCTACCTGCTTCATGTACCTCTTCCGCATCATGGACATACCACTTTTGCTCACAGCATCAAAGACAAGTTGGATCTTTCCGAATTGCTGCAGCATTCGGAACAGCCCCACAACCTTAGCCTCCTCAAAATAGTGGAACAGCCCGCCAGCAGTAACCAGGATGGGAGCATCCGGCACATCGGCGCGGATCCGCCTGATCCAGTCCTCGGAAAAGGCATCCCCAGCAAGGTAGATTTCCCGCTCTGGCTCCGGCAGCAGCTCCCGCCGGTATTCCACCACATGCGGCAGATCCACGGCGTACCAGCGAGTGTGACCGTTGTCGCAGCGATGATACGTCGTTTCCAGACCGCATCCGAGCTGGACAATGACACCGTCCGGCCTGCGCCCCAGAAATGCCCTGATGAACCGGTCCATATTGGCCGAGCGAACAGCGGAGGCCAGCAGGGTATACTGACTCTGGTCATTCGACTTCAGCAGATCGGACGGCAGATTCTCCTTCAGCTCCAGCGCCTTTTGATCGTATAAGATCCGCTGGCAATGCTCGCTGGCATAGATTCTGCCCAGCATGGGGACGAACAGTGTGTCTTCCACGACGCCTAACTTAGACATAACAACATCCCTCCTGTTTTCCAGCATCATCATTACCGCCCGGGTGTGGAAGCCAAAGGCTTCTTCCAGAGTATCCATGAGTCGGACATCCTGATAGCCCATGTCCCGCAGCTTTTGGGCAAGGGCATCCCCATCATCTTGACTACCAGTCTGACGACTTGAAAACAAATACTTATGCGGCACATCTTCTTTTCTTACAGTTCACCAAAACAGTTCACCAAAACATATCGATGAGCAGCCCCAGCCCTGCTTGGGCCGCCGCCATGATAGGACACATTAAAAACGGCCACTGGAGCAGGTGCTCCGGCAGAGCGTAGTCTTTCATCCATGCTTTGAACACATAACCGGGGTGTCCCTCCGTTCCAGGGATGATAAACCGGCTTTTCGCCTTCCTCTGAATCAGCCAGAAATCCAGAAAAAACAGGTCACAGAAATCGACCATCATCCACTGGATGTAGGCCGTCAGAACCAGAACCCAGAATCCGGTTGTCCCGCCATCCAAAGCGCTGATCGCACCATAAAGAAGGAGGGGCAGTAGCTCTCCAAAGCAGATCCAAAGCCAGTAAAAGCGGTTTTCTGCCCTGGTGGGCGGCTCTTTCGCCGCCTTGATGATGGCGGGTGGATAGCAGGGGAACATCAGCCTGGGGCGATACAGCGCCACCAGCCCGGCGAACAGGTTAAAGTAGGCCGCCATAGCGAGCCCGTCTAAAAAAGTGCGCGTCCAGTTCATATACATCCCCCATTACTATCATTTGCTCGCATTCCACGCGGGAAAACTCAGCTAGGTATCGAGATGCACGGCAGCTCTGGAACCATAACCCTCACCAGGAGAACCGTCAGGGTCATGCCGATTAGCTCTGCTTTTTTAACATATAGCTCAATTTTTGATATGCAGAAATCTGTTAATCTGTTTTATTTTCCGTCAGGAGAATACATAATCCCCAGCCCAAAAGGAGAAAAAACAGAATCGCAGGAATCAGCAGCCCGTTTTCTAAAATACTCGTGATCATCCTTCCTGGTGGTGTTACCCACGCACTTGACGGATTTTGCATTGCAGTCAATATCATTCCTGTAATTCCAACGGTACCACTCAATGTCAAAAATCCACCCTTCATCAGTCTTTTCATAATGATTTTGCCTCCTTCATGTTTTTCTTTGAAGCGAGTGGCATCTCGTTTACGGTGCCACCATTACTTCAGCGGATCCGATTCATCCAGAATATGAGGCGGCCACACACCGGGAATGGGTACACCCCGCTTCATCTTGAAGTCGCATAGTCCATCCCCGGTCGCACAGGTCTTTTCTCGGTACAGGGCAACACCAAAAGCCCGGAACATCACATAGTCCAGGTTACACATATAGGGCAAATACTCCATGTATCCTCGTTCTTTGCAGAATTCGTAAATCGGGCAAACCTGATTGTGGTAGATAACGGGATACTCGACAGTGGGCGTCATGGTCTGTGTCACAAAGCTGCCCGGATTTTTTGCGGCGTTTTCCGCATTCTTTCTGTCTTTTCGCCGCAACACTTTGTTGATAAGATCAGGGCAGCAATTGAATAGTCCGCCGACTAACCGGCGCAGCAGCTTGGGAACTGTCTCAAAATACCGCTCATAGAGCGTGGTGACCAATCGTCCCCAGTCGCGGGTGGAAAGACCGTACTGCTTGCCAACCACCCCGATAGAAACAAAGAACATACAACCGGTCAGATTTCTGGTGCCACTGCTGCTGTCCCCGCCAATAAAGGGGAGATGCTCCAGCATCTCTTGCTCGTACTCATTCCAGATTTCAGAGAAAACCTGGGGATAGGGCTTCCCGAAGATCTCCTCGATCTCCGTTCTGATAAGCTTCAGATATCCATCCATTTCCCGCCTGAGTTTGCTCTTATTTTTTTGATAATACGGATGCATGACGTCCCTCCTTGCCGCCGGGTATCAAAGTTCCGTTCTTCTCATAGTTCTTTTTGATTAGCAATCGCTAACCACATATTCACTATACTCCATTTCAGGCCTGAAATCAATTTCCGTGGTGGAATTATTCTTGAAATAAGCAAATAAGGAGAGGACCAGCACGCCGTCCTCTCCTTATTGAGAATATTTACAATTTGGGGCTTACAAAAAGAGCAGCAGGCTGATCGCCATGACCACCATGCCGGAGATCAGGCCGTAGATGGACAGATGGTGCTCTCCGTATTCCCGGGCTGCCGGGAGCAGTTCGTCAAAGGAGATGAACACCATAATGCCGGCTACTCCAGCGAACAACAATCCGAACACCGTGTCGCTCATGATCGGGCGCAGCACCAGCCACCCCAGCAGAGCCCCCAGAGGTTCCGCCAGACCCGAAAGGAAGGAGTAGCAGAACGCTCTGCGCCGGGATCCTGTTGCCTGGTAGATGGGCACAGACACCGCGATACCTTCCGGGATATTGTGGATGGCAATGGCTACAACAATTGGGATGGCCACACTTGGCTCTTGTAGTGCAGACACAAAAGTGGCCAGTCCCTCGGGAAAATTATGGATGGCGATGGCCAGTGCCGTAAAGACACCCATGCGCATCAAACGCCCCGGCTGAGAGGCACCCTTCTCCGTCTCCTCCATGAGCTTTACTTCGTGGGGATTCTCCGAAGAGGGAATCAGCTTATCAATGACAGCAATCACCAGCATGCCGCCAAAAAACGCCGCAACTGTCGCCCAACTGCCGGGGCGGGTCCCCATTTCGGCGATCAACGCATCTTGTGCTTTGAAAAATATCTCGATCATGGAGACATAGATCATGACACCCGCGGAAAAGCCCAGGGAAACCGACAAAAATTTTCGGTTGGTGTGCCGACAGAGAAACGCGATGCAGCTGCCGATCCCGGTGCTGAGCCCAGCCAGCAGTGTCAGAAAAAAAGCAAGCAAAACAGTATAGTCCAAAGTAAACCTCCTCGTTTGTTTTTGGTTAGCCATGACTAACCACGCTGATTCTATCACTCTCCTCATGGTATGTCAACGGCAAGCTCTACGTTCCAATATAAGCTTGACATTTGTAAAAAGCAGGATATGATTAAGTGTACGCTTAATCATATCCTGCTTGAGGTGAAGAAGTGAAGTCTGTCACAGTATGGAAGGCATTGTCGGATGAAACCCGCAGAGCTATTTTGAAATTGCTGTTAAGCCGTAGTTATTGTGTCCGCGCATTGGCAAGACGGTTGGATCTTTCAGAAGCAGCCATTTCTCAACATTTGAAAATTTTACGGGATGCAGAGCTGGTTATCGGAGAAAAAAGCGGCTATTTCATGCACTACAGCGTCAATCGTCAGCTTCTGAAAGACACGGCAAAAGAACTGGAGAGCTGGGCAGCCATTCCATGTGATACCTGCTGCCCCGAACACGGTGCCTGTATGATAAAAGAGGCGGAGCACTGCCATCTTGCCGGCAGGACCAGCACAGGCCGAACGGATACATGAAAGACATGAGGAGGCTGCTATGAAAGGACACCGTTATACCGATCTCTTTTTGACCTTTTGCAAAATCGGGCTTTTTACCTTTGGCGGAGGATATGCCATGATCTCCATGATGGAGCATTACTGTGTCGACCAAAAGAAGTGGATTTCCCAAGATGAAATGATGGACGTTACTGTGATCGCAGAATCTACGCCGGGGCCGATCGCCATCAACTGCGCGACCTTCGTGGGGTACCGGCAGGCTGGATTTCCCGGCGCAGTCGCCGCTACCTTTGCCATCGTTTTTCCTTCCTTTGTAATCCTCTATCTTCTCTCCCTTTTTCTGGATGGTTTTTTAATGTATCCTGTGGTAGCCAACGCATTTCGGGGCATAAAATCGCCGTAGGACTGCTGATATTGGAGGCAGCCATACGCATCATCCAAAAGATGCCTGCCAAAAGATTGCCCAAGGGCATCCTGATATGCTCCGCTCTGATGATGCTGTGCATCAGCTTTTTCTCCTTGAACATTTCCTCCATCACTTTGATGTTGGTAGCCGCAGCACTTAGTTTAACATTGTATTTTGTCCATAACACCATGAAAACAAAGAAGGAGAGCAAGCAATGATCTATTGGCAGCTTTTTATCGGCTTTTTACAGGTGGGATGTTTTGCCTTTGGAGGCGCCTATGGTGCGATCCCTCTAATCCGGGATGTGGTTCTGGCCAACGGTTGGTTGACAGAAGAAAAGCTGACTTATATGATTGCCGTCAGTGAAAGTACGCCCGGACCGATCATGGTCAATCTGGCTACCTATGTGGGAAGCAGTCAGGCCGGGCTACTTGGCGCCATGATCTCCACACTAGCGGTGGTTCTGCCCTCGTTCTTTGTGATCCTGCTGATCATGGTGCTGCTGAAAACCGTACTTCAGCAGCCTTGGATGCAGGCAGTCCTGCGCGGCGTAAAACCATGTATGGCCGGCATTATACTCGCTACCGGCATTTACATGGTATGTAACCATTGCGTATCCTTCGGCGAGCATCTGGAACTCGATATGCACTCTTTCCTAATCACGCTGCTCCTTGCCTTTGCTATGTTAGGGAGTGGTTTCCTGTTCCGGAAAAAGCTCTCCCCCATCGGGCTCATTGCCTTATCCGCCGGGCTTGGTATTATAGTCTATGGCATATGACCCTCCTACTCAAAGGTCACATCTTCCAACCTTAGAAAGATGATCCCATGTTCCTCCAGCGTGCGGTCCGCCTGAAGCGTTCCCACCACGGTTATCTCCGATTCCGGAGCTGGGTAATCCTGAGGATAAGAACGTTCTTCCGGCATGACAAGGTCAAATCCCTGGGCGCAGCAGGCGGTGGCGTCCTCTACAATCACACCGCAGTAGACCTGTTTCGTTTCAGGGTCCTGATATACCGTGAAAATTCCCGTCATGCGGATGGTTCTTCCGATATAGTCATCCGGCGACATCATCATGTTGAACACTTCTGCGTAGACCATGGTGCTGCTGAGGGTGGTTAAATCCACATCCACGGACACTGCGGGAGCTTCCTGAGAATCCGGCTGCAAATCCGCAGCCGGATTCTCCGTTTCTTCTTCCAGCGCGGGACTGACAGCCGGGAATACCGGGCTGTCTCCCTGCCCATCACCGCCTTCTGCCGGCAGCGGTTCTTTCCCGGACACTTCGGATTCGGCGGATGGTACATGCTCCGGAGCTGCTTCCGCCTGTTGAGAAACAACGGGCGGTGCCAGGCTCTCAGCTTGCCAAGAGCCTTCTTTTTTTCCACATGCGGAGCAGGTCAGGAGCAACATCCCGGCCAGGAGCAAAATCGATTTTCGTTTCATCGGTCATCTCCTTCCTATCCATCCTACAAGGGAGCAAAGGGCAAACAGTGCAATTTGCACGGCAACAATGGTGGACCCCACCGGTGTGCCGGCCAGGATGGAGGTAAGGATCCCGGCAGCGGCACAGAATACGGAGAGGACAGCGGCGCAGAAAGTGACGGCCCGGAAGCTTTTGAACAATCTCATGGCGGACATGGCCGGGAAGATCACCAGGGCGGAGATCAGCAAAGATCCCACCAGATTCATGGCCATCACAATGACCACCGCCGTCACCACCGCCAGAATCAGATTGTACACTCTGGCCCTGGTTCCGGTGGCCGAGGCAAAGCTCTCATCAAAGGTGACCGCAAAGATCTTGTGGTAGAAAAAGAGGTATAGGAGCACCACTACCACCGATAGTGCGGCACACATCCAGACCTCGGTCTGGGTAAGAGTGAGAATGGAGGTGGAACCGAATAGGGTGGTGCAGACATCCCCCGTTAGATTGGTGGAGGTGGAAAATACATTCATCATCAAATAGCCTATGGCCAGCGCGCCCACCGAAAGCATGGCCATGGCGGCGTCGCCTTTGATTTTGGAATTCTGGCCCGCCCCCAGCAGAAGGATGGCACACAGCACCGTGATGCCCATAACCAGCGGCATGTCATTGATCAGGTTCAAAACAGAGGCCACCGACATGGCCCCGAAGGCCACATGGGACAACCCGTCCCCGATAAAGGAGAACCGTTTGAGCACCAGTGTGACCCCCAGCAGAGAAGCACACAGGGCCACCAGCACACCCACCACAAGCGCATAGCGGACGAAGGGATAGGCCCAGTATTGGACCAGCTTCTCAATCAGTAATTCCACGGTCGCCACCTCCTCTCTGCTCGAGAAATCCACGTCCGGGGTTGGATCGGACAAAGGCATCCCGGGTTCCGAAAAACGCCTGCTCCCCCAGATAGAGGATGTGACTGGCATAGTGGAGGGCAGCCTCCACATCGTGGGAGATCATCAGGATGGTCATGCCATCCTTTTGATTCAGCTGGGCGATGACCTGATACAGCTCCCGGCTGGCCGCCGGATCCAGTCCGGCCACCGGCTCGTCCAGCAGCAGCATCTTCCGGGCCGCGCAAAGAGCCCGGGCCAGCAGCACCCGTTGCTGCTGGCCTCCCGACAGCTCCCGATAGCATCGCTTTGAGAATCGTTCCATATCCATGCGCCGGAGGGACTGCCGGGCCAGTTCCTTTTCCGCCTTGGTGTAAAAGGGACGCAGGCCGCACCGGCTTTGACAGCCGGACAGAGCCACCTCCCAGACAGTGGCGGGGAAATCCCGTTGGGCCTGGGTCTGCTGGGGCAGGTATCCGATCTCATTGGCACGCACTCCGCCGCTCAGAGTCACCGAGCCCTCCAGAGGCGTCAGCAATCCCAGGATGGTCTTCATCAGGGTAGATTTTCCGGCGCCATTCTCCCCCAGGATGCACAGGTAGTCCCCGGTGCCCACGGTAAAGCTCAGATCCCGCACCAGGGCAGAATCATAGCCCAGGGCCAGGCCCTGGCAGTTCATCTGGATCATGTGATGGCCCTCCTCTCAGCCCAGCGCGGTTTTCAGGGTCTCCAAGTTCTGCTCCATAATGCCCAGATAAGTGGCTCCCCTCTCCACATCCGCGGCCGTCACCGACTGCATGGAATCCAGCACCAGGATCGTCTGGTTTTTGGTGCTGGTATTGCCCACCACCGTCTGGGCGATCTGATGGGTGGCCCCCTCAATGGTCAGCACACAGGGCAAGGACAGCTCATCCACCTTACCGGCCAGGAAGGCCACCGTTTCAAAGCTGGCCTCCGTTTCCGCCGAGCAACCAGAAAAGGCGGCATAGTAGGTAAGTCCATAATCATCCGCCAGATACCGGAAGGGGAACCGGTCGGCAAAAAGTAGGGTATGGGTGGAAGCGGCGTCCACGGCAGCCTGATACTGACCATCCAGGTCAGTTAGTTTCCCGATGTAGGCGGCCGCATTTTCGGCATAGGCATCCTGATGCTCAGGGTCAATGGTACCCAGGGTGTCCGCAATGGCGCCGCAGAGCAGTACGGCATGCTTCAGAGACAGCCAGATATGTTCATCATCATGGCTGTGGGTGCATTCCGAGGGGTCGTCGCAATCTTCATGATCTTCATGGTCATGCTCATGATCGTGTTCTTCGTGGTGTTCATGGGTATCCTCGGGATTCTCTTCCTCCTCATGGTGGTGATGATGCTCGCTCTCTTGCATTCCCTCAACCACTTCCTCTGCTTTTACGCCGTCCCCCAGCACCTCCATCAGGTTCATGGCCACCAGATCGGGATTGGTGGCGTTGGCCAGGGCATCCTCTACCCAGGAGTCCGACTCTCCTCCTGTGTAGAGAAACAGGTCGCAGTTGGAGATGGTGACCATATCATCAGCAGTAGGCTGAAAGCTGTGAAGATCCACGCCATCGTCCAGGAGCATCGTCAGCTCCACATGGTCGGCTCGATCCCCCAAGATTTCCCGCACCCAGTCGTACTCCGGGAAAATAGTGGTGACGATCCGCAGCTTTTCGCCACTGCTTTCTGAGGTGGATCCGGTGCTGCAGCCGGTCAGGATCCCGGCGGTCAGCGCTAGGGAAAGAAGGATGGAAATCGCTTTTCTCATGGGATAAAACCTCCGAATTCATACAGAAACTGAAAAATGGGCGCAAAAATACAAGGGGTTCCGGGCATGCGCCAGGAGAGCCTGCCTTAAATAGGCAGACCCGTCCCCTTGTCCTTTTTCATTCTGTTTAATTCAGTAGTTTTACCTTCCACAAAACCGGGGAAGATGCGACAAAGATGTTCTGCGTCCACAGGACGCAAAGCAGCATATAGACACCCAGCACCGCTGCTCCAACAGAAGCGGCGTGAACTACCGAGAGCTGCTCCAGAAGCTTTTGGACGCTTTGGATCTGATGGCAGATGGTACAGTGCTCGCCGCCACAATCGTGGTCAGCCTCAGCAGCGACAAAAAATACGGAGAAGAACAGGGCAAACACCAGCAGCGCTGCCCCGCAGGTGGCGGCAAAACGTGTTTTTTTCGCCATGTTCTTCTCCCCCCTTTGAAGTTTATGAGTACGACGTTATGTGCCGTGGCAGTTTTGACAAATGCCGTACAGGACTGTCTTGAGAATATCTAGGTCAAACCCGTCCAGCTCCGACATGGCACGGGTTAATTGCGCAGTATGCTCCGCATCCATGTGGAAAGTCTTTCCGCAGCGGGTGCAGGACAGGTGCAGATGGGAGTGGCAGTCTTCCGCACCCACATACTGGTAATAGGCCTCTCTGCTTCCCGGTTTTACCGATTTACGGATCAGCCCCTCCGCCTCCAGCTGGGACAGATTCCGGTAGACGGCACTGAGGCTGATCTGCTGGGCGCACAGTTCCTGAGCGATCTGCCGTACCGACAGCAGCTGATCCGGATGCTCATTGAGAAAGCTGATTAGATAATCCCGTTGACGGGTATCGTACTTCTTCATCCCCAGGCCTCCCGAAATTTGCGAATTATTTGCAAATTAAGATAGCATGATGCAGGTGGTATGTCAAGCCTATTCTTTAGACCCTATTGGAGAATATGTCAGCGCCGATCCCCCATTAACGGATGGCCCTTCATACCATCCCTTTGCCCTCCCATCCTAACTGCCAGGAACGACAGAGGACTCATGTAAATTTCCTTTATGTATTACCTTGCAATTACCGTTATCCTGTAGTAATATACGGTTAGCTATATCTAACCGAGATGGAGCGTACATTCTATGGATAACAAACGATTCTGGGCCCGATGTTCTAAATATTATCCCGCTTTTATTCGTCATTCAGAGAAGACATACCTGCAGATCCGCAAAACGATCCGTCCTTTCCTGAAGCGTGATATGGATGTTCTGGAACTTGCCTGCGGTACAGGACAGTTATCAGTGCCCTTATCACCGTATGTTCGCACTTGGGAAGCCACCGATTTCTCCCCTGAAATGGTGAAGCAGGCAAAAAAACAGCTTCATACATCGCGTCTGCATTTCTCGGTCCAGGATGCCACAAAACTGCCCTATGGACCCGAGAGCTTTGATGCGGTGGTAATTTCTAATGCGCTCCATATTATGCCGCAGCCGGAAAAGGCTCTGTCAGAAGCCTGGCGGGTATTAAAGCCAGGCGGGTTCCTTTTTACTCCCACATTTGTCTGGGGAAACGGCCGTTGGGCCAGATTTCGGCTCTGGGTCATGGGTTTGTCCGGCTTTCATGTCTATCACTCCTGGAACGCAGGGGAACTGATGGCATACTTATCTGAGCATGGATATACCATCGTGTGCCACCAGCTTTTTGGCAGCAAATTTACACCGCTCTGCTGCCTGATCGCCCAAAAACTCCCGCTGGACCGTTTGTAGTCCATCAGTCAGCCGCGAGAAATTTGGGAGTGATAGAGCTCACACCCCAGCTTCTCACAGAAGACATCCTGCAATTCTTTGCTGTTACTTAGGAATTGTGGACTATGCTAGGAGGCATCGATATGCAGTCTTTTTGCTATGGGTTGACCGCTTTTCTGTTTTGTGCGGCAATTATATTTGGGTGCCAGAAAATCAAAAACCTTGCGCGGCGGGCCGCTCGCCGAGAGGGCCACAAGACCTGCTCCGGCAAGGAAAATGAAGGAGTGTGATTTATCATGCCGAAAAAAATCATCTTATTCTTTCTCACCGCAGCCTTATTGTCTATCCTTACCGGATGTGACGGCAACACAGCTTCCTTCGTGGACCAAAGCAGTGATACAACCTCCGCATTACAGGATGCTTTTGATACAAGCGTTATGGCCGAGGCATACACAAACGAGCTCTTTGCATCCATGCTCTCAAAAGAGGGTATTTCCCAATATGAGATCTTATTGACTACCGGCGGCTTTATTACCAGCGACCCTCTTGTTTATATTTCGGGGTATCAATATAGTTATGATGGCAAGAAAGAGGTATACGGGTATAAATTGCAATTAAATGACGATGGCTCAACATTCACCGTATTGGAAGAAGGTGTTGAGATCGGAGAATTTGTATGTCTCAGCGAGAGCCCTTCCGCAGAAGGTTAGTTTATCTTCTTTCTTGTGCTACCCACAGTCAAGTTTTCATGTGCTAAAAGGAGCAGATAATGAAAAAATACATTGGTCCCATCTGCTGGCTGGCCGCGGTCGTTATTTGGGTTACTATCTCATGGATCAATTATACAGAAGGCAACATGGGGTTTGCTGTGGTACAGCTCCTTATTTCCGCGCTCTGCTTGATTCATGCAATCCGCACATTTTTGAAGAACAAAAAAGCATAATATTTTTTTCAGGATCTCGTCATTGTTATGGACTACTCACCACGGATTGATGCTTTTCCTCTTGAGAAATTCACCCCAGGAAGCACTCATATTGTTTCACAAAAGTGAATTTTTGCTAACTATTGAGCAGAGCAGATCTTTTATAAAAATCATTCTTGCAGAAACAGGTCAGATTTCCTCCACTTCATTCCTGAGATAACGTTGCTCTTTACTTCTCTCCCTGTTGGCCCTATACTTATCTTGTTGTATGTATTGATTGCAAAAGGAGGGTCTTACATGTTCAGGACTGTTGTTTCCGTCATCATTATGGTGGCAGCCAGCATTGGGGGTATGTTTTTCGGTGCGCTGTTTAACAACGCCATTGGCGGGATGATCCTGTTTGCACTAATTTCAGGCATCGCCTGTATTATCCATAGTTTGGACAACCGAAACACTTGATTTCGATGCTGATGCAGTCACGCAAAGAGCGTGACTGCATTTTCTCTTTCTGCATTTTACTTACTGAAATGCACCACTAATCGATGCGCCTACTACATTTCTCATACAAGAAAATGTGATTTCCCCTCTGGATTGCTGGGGCACGGAAGTTACATCATCCTTGCCTGAACAAATTATCTTGACAAATTCATCCCAGTCATTTATAATCACACCAGTCAGTTAGCAATAACTAACCATGTGCAGGAAATTATTTTTTTATGCAGCAGTTAGCATTTGCTAACCATCGTACAAAACATACCACTTAGAAGAATCATTCTCGACCGAGAAATGGGGTGCTTCCATGTCAGAGGATTTATTGGTTCGCCATTGTTCCCCTACACTGGCAGGAATCAAAACAGGGAATCTGTTCTCATGCCCCTGTACCTCCCGAACAGACCTGACAAAAGAATTGTGCCGATTGAATAAAAAGCTGGTCCCGAAAGGAATCCGAGTTTTGCCGCTCAGAGTCCGCAGAGGACGTGCCCTGATTTATGTTTATCGGCCCCATGCGCTGGAGTGCGACTTGGCCGATCAACGTGCCAGAGCTCTTCTGCTGAAGTACGGATACGCGCCGGAAAATCCGAACTGCTGCGTGGTTCATTTAATCCGTCGCCTTTGCGCAGAAGAGGAATTTCCTCATGAGATCGGCCTGTTTTTAAGCTATCCGCCGGAAGACGTGTTAGGTTTTATCCAAAATGGAGCCTGCAAGCACAAGTGTGTGGGATGCTGGAAGGTCTACGGCGACGAACAAACAGCAAAGAATACGTTTGAAAAGTACGATATGTGCAGCAAAGCCTACTCCCGGCAGTGGCTGCGAGGGAAGTCCATTGAGCAGCTCACAGTAGCTGGTTGATGTTTCTGCCATAATAAATTGCGAAGAAAGGTTGTTGTGTCTTATGATTAAAGTTGCAGTTGTTTTTTGGAGCGGTACGGGTAATACCGAAGCCATGGCAATGGCCGTGGCAGAGGGTGCCAAGGAGAAGGGCGCCGAGGTTTCGGTTCTGACCGCCTCTGAATTTTCGGCGGATCAGATGGGCAGCTTTGATGCCATAGCATTCGGTTGTCCCTCTATGGGCGCTGAGCAGTTGGAGGAGATGGAATTTGAGCCCATGTTTTCCGCCTGTGAAAACCGCCTGAGCGGAAAGACCATCGCTCTGTTTGGCTCCTACGGCTGGGGCGACGGTGAGTGGATGCGCAGTTGGGAAGCCCGCTGCAACGATGATGGCGCCAATCTGGCCTGTGACAGCGTAATCTGCAATGAAACTCCGGACGATGATGGTTTGGCGGCATGCCGTAACTTGGGTGCTTCTCTGGTCTGAACTTGAACCGTAAATAGCTGTCAGGCCATGAAACAATCACGTCTCTCCTATACATAAGATATTTTCAAAGAAAACAGAAACCCCTCCTCTTTTTCCCCTCAAAGTAACAAGGCCGGCATGGTAAATTCCATGCCGGCCTTGTTACTTTATTGGATCACGATAGTTTATCTGTATAATGAGTAATCCTACTTACTCCACACTATCTTGCTGTCCCTCCATGCACTGTGAAATGCTCCACTCCAAGTGCTTTTTCACTGCCAAAAAGGACTCTTCGCTAATAACATGCTCAATTCTGCACGCATCCTCTGTTGCCGTTTTCTCATCCACACCCAATCGCATCAGCATTTCAGATAAAACAGTATGCCGGGTATACATGGTCTGTGCAATTTCCATTCCGCTTTCCGTTAATGTGATCGCTCCGTCTGCATCCACCAGAACATATCCGTTTTTCTTTAAAATAGACATAGCCCTGCTGACACTGGGCTTGGAATATCCTAAATGCTCTCCGACATCAATAGCCCGTACATAGCTTTTATTTTGAGAGAGAATGTAAATCGTTTCCAGATACATCTGGCCAGACTCATGAATTGACATGGCTACCTCCAGCAGTATTGTTTTTCTCATTATACCACAGAAAACCAGCAAGTTTCAATTTGATTATCTTTTTCCTGCTTTACACTGTTGAGTATAATTTCAAATTTGGTCTTGACAAAGGCGTATTGGTGATATATTATTTGCGATGCAGTGGTTAGGGTTGTCTAACCTTTTTTGATGGGTTCTGGTTGTTATACGCTAACCAAAGCTACCATTTTATTGACAGGTGAAGAATATGACTTTGAAAGAAGCCCTGGAAGGAACGGAGTACAAGATCCAGCGAATCGATACGGACGATGAAGAGTTGAATGCGTTTTTATTTTCGCTTGGATGTTACGAAGGAGAGCCGATCACGGTAGTCTCCCACTTAAAGGGCGGCTGTGTCGTTTCCATTAAAGACGGCCGCTATAACATTGACAATCAACTGGCGGAGGCAATTCTGATTTGAATTGCCTCCCCCCTGCTTCCAAAAATATGTGTGTCTACTACACATATCGGTTAGCTATCAGCAACCGTCGTGTGTTGTAATAGAGAGAATAGCAAAAAGAGGAGGAACTACCCATGCGTATTGCCTTGACAGGCAACCCGAACTCCGGCAAGACCACCATGTATAACGCCCTTACCGGGCGGAACGAGAAAGTGGGCAACTGGGCCGGTGTGACGGTGGAGAAAAAGGAACACCCCATCAAGAAAGCCTATTACAGTGGGACTGAAGATCTGATCGCAGTGGATCTGCCCGGTGCCTACTCCATGTCCCCTTTTACCTCGGAGGAGAGCATCACCAGTGCCTATGTGCGGCATGAGCACCCGGACGCCATCATCAACATCGTAGATGCCACCAATCTCAGCCGCAGTCTGTTTTTTACCACTCAGCTGCTGGAGCTGGGCATTCCGGTCGTGGTTGCTCTGAACAAGAGTGATATCAACGCCAAGAAGCAGACCACCATTGACACCGCTTCCCTCTCTGCCAAGCTGGGCTGCCCGGTGCTGGAAACCGTGTCTACTTCCGCTGAAGGCCTGAAGGCAGTGGTAGACGCTGCTGTCGAGCTGAAGGGTAAGGCACAGAAGGCTCCTTACTCCCAGGGTGATATTGATCTGACCGACAAGAAAGTCGTGGAGGATGCCGACCGCCAGCGCTTTACCTTTGTCAACTCCCTGGTATCCCAGGTAGAAAAGCGGAAGGTTCTCACCAAGGAGAAGGGTACCAGCGATGCCATCGACGCCGTGCTGACCAACAAATTCCTGGGTATTCCCATTTTTGCCGTCGTCATGTTCCTGGTGTTCCAGATCTCCCAAACCTGGGTAGGCCCGCTGATCGCAGATACGCTGGTGGGCTGGATCGAGACCTTCCAGAGCTCTGTGGCCGACTCCCTGGCCGATGCCAACCCCCTGCTGACCGCTCTGCTGGCCGACGGTATCATCGGCGGCGTGGGCGCTGTGGTTGGCTTCCTGCCCCTGGTGATGATCATGTACTTCCTGATTGCCCTGCTGGAGGACTGCGGCTACATGTCCCGTGTTTCCGTGGTGCTGGATCCCATCTTCAAAAAAGTAGGCCTCTCCGGCAAGTCCGTGATTCCCTTTGTCATCGGTACGGGCTGCGCTATCCCCGGCGTCATGGCCAGCCGCACCATCCGCAATGAGCGTGAGCGCCGAGCCACCGCTATGCTGACCCCCTTCATGCCTTGCGGCGCCAAGATCCCTGTCATCGCCCTCTTTGCCGGTGCTTTCTTTGATGATGCAGGCTGGGTGAGCTTCACCATGTACTTTACCGGTATCGTCCTGATTTTCCTGGGTGCTCTGCTGGTCAACAAGATTGCTGGTTACAAGAACCGCAAGTCCTTCTTCATCATTGAGCTGCCCGAGTACAAGATCCCCTCTTTGCTCTTTGCCCTGAAGGCCATGTGTGCCCGGGGCTGGGCCTACATCGTAAAGGCTGCCACCATCATTCTGCTGTGCAACACTGCCGTGCAGATCATGCAGACCTTCAACTGGAGCTTCCAGGTGGCTGAAACCGCCGACAGCTCCATCCTGGCTTCCATTGCCGGCCCCTTCGCCTACCTGCTGGTGCCCATCGTGGGCGTCCTCAGCTGGCAGCTGGCCGCCGCTGCTGTCACCGGCTTCATCGCCAAGGAAAATGTGGTTGGCACCCTGGCCGTGTGCTTCGTGGGTCTGGAGAACTTTATCGACACCGACGAGCTGGCCATGCTTGAGGGCTCTGGTGCCGAGGTTGCCGGTATCATTGCCATCACAAAGGTTGCCGCTCTGGCCTACCTCATGTTCAACCTCTACACGCCTCCCTGCTTTGCCGCTATCGGCGCCATGAACTCTGAGATGAAGAGCGCTAAGTGGCTGTGGGCCGGTATTGGTCTCCAACTGGGTACCGGCTATGCGGTCGGTTATCTGGTCTATCAGATCGGCACTCTGGTCACCACCGGCGCGGTGGGCGCTGGCTTCCTCCCCGGCCTGATTGCAGTGGTTGCCTTTGTTGCGGTCCTGGTCTACCTGTGCATGAAAACAGAAAAGGACCTGAAGCGTGAGTATGCGCTGAGTGGGGCGAAATCCTGATGATCGACTACATTGTGATCGCAATCCTTGTGGTTATTGTTGCCGCCGCTGCGTTCTATGTTTATAAAGCGAAAAAAAGTGGAAAAAAGTGTATCGGTTGTCCTGACGGCTGCTCCTGCAGTTCGAAACATGACGATACACATTGCAGCTGCGGAAACCATCATCATAAATAACACATGAGCAAAGGATTGCGGCTTTTCCAGCGGAAGGGCCGCAATCCTTTTTTGGTATCGTCTTGTTCACTAAAAGCCTTCCACTGTCTACAAGAGAAAAGAATGCAGTGTTCATAACTGTAACACCAGTCTCCCGAAACGCAGACCAAAAGGATGGTAATCGTCCATGACATTAAAACGAACAGCGGAAGATTACGTAAAAACAGTCTTCATTTTATCCCGAAAAGGAGATGTGCGTTGCCATCAACTGGCTACATGTCTATCCGTTTCCCGCCCCACCGTTTCTGTTACCGTCAAAGCGCTCTGTGAAGCTGACCTTCTCTATATGGATGACAAAAGAGCGCTTCATTTAACTGACAAAGGGCTTGAGCTTGCTCAAATAGTGGAGGAACGGCATCAGGTCTTGTGCGACCTCTTGGTAGGGCTTGGTGTAGATGCCGATATTGCCTCCAATGACGCATGCAGGATGGAACACGCGATCAGTGATGAAAGCTTCCGCGCCCTGAAATCGCTGACTCAATGAGTCATGCACTCTTTTTCATCATAGAATCTGGTCAAACGAGTTGTGTTAGATCCGAGGAATACCGGATACGATCGATCTTATTTTTGACTGCAGGCCTTCTCGCTGAAAATAGGTGTTGGATATGTTGATCGAGTATTTGCAAACCAAATATCCAGAATATGTGCAATGGCTCCATGATATCCCAGGTGCGCATGTTTGCCAATTCACATTGTCAGGATCGCCGCAGGAAGACCTTTCCACGCTTCCGGCACACACCCCCGGCCAGATATACGAAATCTTTTTTTGCTTGGGCGGGCAGGTCGTTGCCAAGCGACCAAACGAAAAATCTCATACAATCGAAAAATATGATGTACTTGTCCTTTCCAGTGTTTGCGCGCCCGATTCAGTAAAAATCAGCGGGAACCTGCAAGGAATTCTTATTACGATCGAACCAAACCTATCCCATGACGGACTTTTTCCCGTCTTCACCTCTTTGGGACTCCCTATAGACCTGTGTCAACTTACCTCCAAATTAGCCGTACACTATGGCTACACCACGCTTTGCAATCGTTGCTGGGGCCAGGCCATATTTGATTTTTTGACGCATCTACCGAAAGAGGCATGCGGAAGATATTGCCTCTTGAAAGCTATGGAACTGCTCTATATCCTCACGGTAAAAGACCATAGTTCCGCATACTCAACAGCAAACCAAGTGCCTAAAAATCTTTTGGATGCACGGGCATATATGGAGTCGCATTTGTCCGAGAAAATTACAATCGCAGATTTGAGCCGGCTTCTTGCCGTCTCACCCACCTACCTAAAAGCAGAGTTCCGACGTATATTTGGAACGTCTATTCACGGCTATCTCACGGATCTGCGTATGCGCAGGGCCGCTGAATTGATTCATTGCACAGATCTGCCGATCTATCAGATCGCTCAGCAAGTAGGCTATGCAGGAATGAACCAGTTCAGCTCTGTCTTCAAGCGCTATTATGGAGTAACACCAGGGCAGTTCAAAAAAATGTCGAAAGCCGGGATGCATTGTCTTTTTCAGTGATGACAAAGTGAATTTAGTTGGCTATAATGATTGGACGCTCAACGCTATCCTGAGATATAAGGGGTGATTGCGATGAAACAGCATCGTTTTTGGGCCTGGGGCGCGGTAATCTGCATGATCATGGTCATGGTTACCGGCTACAAACGAAAATAACAGAAAGGAAGTATCAGAATGAGTGTCTATACGAAATTGGCCTGCTTTGTGGGCGGCACACTGTTTGGATCTTTCGGAATCAAGCTGCTGTCCAGCAAGGACGCTAAGAATGCATATGTCCATGCGACTGCTGCTGGTCTGCGTATGAAGGATTCCGTCATGGGAACCGTCGCTACTGTGCAGGAGAATGCCGCCGACATTCTCGCTTCTGCCAAGGACCTGAATGAGGCGCGGGCTGCCAAAGAGGCAGAGGATGCCGCTGCTGCCAATCTGGACAGCGTGGAAGCCTGATGACAGCAGAGGGAGCCGCCCGTGCGGCTCCCTCTTTTCGTGAAGGAGGAACCTATGAACGCAACCATATTGCATGAAAGCCGGGGACGTATTCGAATCAGGCTGAAGCAGAATCGCATGACGCTGGAGCAAGCCGACCGGCTGGAGCTCTGGCTGCAGAGCAAAGCCTGGGCTCGCCGTGTTACGGTCCACGAGCGGACATGCTGCATCATTTTACAGTACGAAGGAGACCGGCAGGCCGTTCTGGACGATGTCCGCTGTTTTTCCTGGGAGAAAGCAGAACAGCAAATCTCTCTGCCCGCCCACAGCACCCGGGCGCTTAACCGAGAATTTGAGGAGAAGTTGGTCAGCAAGGTCATGATGAAGGCGGCCTGCACACTGTTTCTGCCCTCCCCGCTTCGCATTGCCCGGATCGTGTGGCATATGATCCCCTTTGTGCGCCGCGGTCTGCATTGCCTACTGCGCCGCCGCATCAAGGTGGAGCTGCTGGATGCCCTGTCCATTTCCATCTCCGCCTGCCGTGGGGATTTCGGAACTGCGGGTGCGGTCATGTTCCTTTTGGAGCTTGGAGAGCTTCTGGAGGAGTGGACTCGGAAAAAGTCTGTGGAAGACTTGGCCCGGTGCATGTCGCTGAATGTGGATCGAGTCTGGCTCCGGACCTCCGAGGGTGAGGTACTGATTCCTATTTCCCAGGTTCAGCCTGGGGATGCAGTAGTCGTGCGGGCCGGCGGAATCATCCCTGTGGACGGAGTGGTACTGGAGGGCGAGATCACCGTTAACCAGGCATCCTTGACTGGTGAATCCATCCCCGTGCCCAAACGTCCCGGCGGAGCGGTCTATGCCGGAACTGTGGTAGAGGAAGGCGAATGTGTGCTGGAGGTCAAGAAAGCCTCCGGACAGAGCCGATACGACCAGATCGTCCACATGATTGAGCAATCGGAACAGATGAAGTCTGCCGCTGAGAGCAAGGCTGCCCATCTGGCCGACAAGCTAGTTCCCTATACCTTTGCAGGAAGCCTACTGAGCTTCGTCCTCACCCGCAACGTGGCCAGAGCGCTTTCCGTGCTGATGGTAGATTTCTCCTGCGCCCTGAAGCTGGCCATGCCGCTGGCAGTGCTCTCGGCTATGCGGGAGGCTGGAGACGCACATATCACCGTCAAGGGCGGTAAATTCCTGGAGGCAGTGGCCGCAGCCGATACCATCGTTTTTGACAAGACCGGCACCCTGACCCATGCCTGCCCCAAGGTGGCAAAGATCATCCCCTTCGGCGGCAGAGACGAACGAGAGATGCTGCGGGTGGCTGCCTGTCTGGAGGAGCATTTTCCCCACTCCATGGCTAACGCTGTGGTCGAGGAGGCCAGGCAGCAGGGACTGACCCATGATGAGTTCCACTCTAAGGTCGAGTATCTGGTGGCCCACGGCATTGCCAGTACCGTCAACGGGGAGCGGGTGCTCATCGGCAGCGCCCACTTTGTATTTGAGGATGAGCACTGCCAGATTCCGGAAGGTGATCAAGAATGCTTTGACATGCTCCCGCCGGAGTATTCCCACCTGTATCTGGCAGTAGGTGGACAGCTGGCGGCTGTGATCTGTATTTCCGACCCGCTTCGGGAGGAAGCAAAAGATGTGCTCGCCACACTCTGCGCTCTGGGAATTTCCAACACAGTCATGCTCACCGGAGACAGTCACCGTACCGCTGCAGCCATTGCTGCCCAGGTTGGGGTGGACGATTTCCGTTCGGAGGTGCTCCCGGTAGACAAGGCAGACTATGTGGCCCAGCTTCGCCGGGATGGGCATACCGTTCTGATGGTGGGCGACGGCATCAACGACTCGCCGGCCTTGTCTGAGGCAGATGCCGGCATTGCTATCAGCGATGGCGCCGCCATCGCCCGGGAGATTGCGGACATCACCATCGCTGCCGATAGCCTTTGGGAGCTGGTGGAACTGCGCCGGATTGCTATGGCGCTCATGGCCCGCATCCATTCCAACTACCGCTTTGTTATCGGCTTTAACGGCGCTCTGATCGCCCTCGGCGTGGCCGGGATCATTCCTCCCGCCACCTCTGCCACGCTGCACAATCTTTCCACTTTGGGGGTCAGTTTGAGAAGTATGAGTCCACTTCCCCATCAGAAAGAGAGGAAACAGGTTCTATAAAACTACTTGGATCATACTTGGAAATCAGGACGATCCTTTGGACCCTATAAATGCTATAAAAACAGAACTACCTCAGCCGTGCTCTGCGGCTGAGGTAGTTCTGTTTTTTCTTCTAAACTTGTAACTTGTTATCAGCCTTCCAATCGGTTGCTTTGGAAAGTTTTTGGCAGTATAGTCCATAAAATTCATCGTGTGTCAAGGATGCAAGCCACTCAGTAGAAGGACAGCAGGCGCTGGGACTCTCCTGCTGGCTTTTTCCCTGGGCGTGCTCGGGATAAACGATCATATCTCCGTTGGCAGCATAAAAGGAGCAAAGCTCCTGACACAAAATCTCTTTCACCATACGGCAGGCAATCGACTGGGGAACAGAAGTGCGGGCACAGAAGTAGGACGGGATCAGAACCGGACCTTCCCGTGGAATCTGAAGGAAGGTCTCCTGTCCGTCTGCCCGCAGAGCATATAGAGAAGGCACAAGGGCAGTGGATGCCTGCCCCTGGCGCACGGTCTGAAAGGCGCCAATGGGCATATCAGTTACCAGACTGCGCTCCAGCAATGCTTCTGCTGCTTGATGTCCCCATCGTTCCCAAACCGCTTTCACCACCGTCTTGACCGCCGAGTTGTTGATGCCGCCAAATGCCAGACCGTTCCAGTCAGCCAGGGCAGTATGGCCACAGACCTCCGGTTCCCTGGTATAGTAGACCAGAGGAATGGACAGGAACGGCAGCAGAAACGGCCCTCGCTCCACAGCATCCAGCATAGGACCGGAACGCAGGGACATCCAGCTTCGCACCGGATAGAGATCATCTTTCAGTTTGCAGAAAATGTCTGGATCTTCGAATACCTCCAGATCGGCAGAAACGATGAGGTCGGGAAGAACGGCATCCGGCCGGGCCAGATATTCAGACATGTGCTCCGGATATCCCAAGCCGAAATAGCGCACTTCCAATTGGATCCCATCGGAGAGCAGTTTCTGCGTCAGCCCATCCAGGAACGCTTTCTCCTGTCGGTGAAGTACGCAGATATGATTCCAGTAGAGCAAAATATGTGTCATGCCAGGAGTTCTCCCTTCCGTAACAACGTCTGATAGCGACGCTGGGTTTGGTATTCGGCTTCTAATTGCTGATAGAGGGCCGCTTCAGCCGGAGAACGTCCCACCACCGCGGTAATTGCGCCGCCGCCAAGTACGATCCGCCGCTCCGACATCAATGCTGTATGGGGGTCATGGGTGACCACCAGAACCAGCTTGTCCTGACGGCGAAGCAAATGCAGCGCCCGCTGCTTGTCGATCCCGGCGTTTTCAATCTCGTCAATCAGTACGATGGGGCTGTCACAAACGAGGGCGATATCCCCGATCATCAGGGCCCGTGACTGCCCACCACTGAGCTGGTTGAGGTTTTGACCCAATGGTACGGGTTCTGGCGTGATCTCGTTCACCAATTTCAGAATTTCCTTCGGGGTAATCTCCCGGCTGCGACAGCGGGCGTGCAGGCGTAAAAAGTCCTCCACCGTGGTGTCCAGAACAAAGCGCATGTTCTGTCCAAGATGGGCTACCAGCTGACCCGATAGCCTCTGCCGATGACAGCGGGATACGGGCGCTCCATCCAGCAAAATGGTGCGTCCGGTAACCGAGTCTCCCTGGGCCAGCTGCTCCACATCTTTGATCAGCCGGGACTTCCCTGACCCAGTGTTCCCCACAATGGTGTACAGCTGACCACGTTTGAGATGAATGGGCAAAAAGGATTCCACCGTTCCGCGCTTGTCATGCCCCGGCAAAATGGTCAGGCACTCCATACCGGCGCCTCCTTTCCAAAGTCGATCTTACCCACAACGCCCTGCTGGAACGCTCCGCCTACCCGGCGTTCTCCCACACAATAGGAGCATACCCCGCTTGGCATGGTATGCCGAAGCACATCCTCCTCGGAGCCGCAGTTGGTGGGCTGCTCCAGCAGCCACTGTGCCAGGCGGTCGATGCCATATCCGGCTAAACCATCTACCGGGAACAACGCTGCCTTTGGGTTTAGTTCCCCAATTTGCCAGGAAATGATCTCCAGTTCAGCCTGGGAAACCATATCAGTTTTGGTCAGCACCACAAAGTCCGCCTGCGTGAGCATGGGGCCAAGCTGTCCCGGCGCCTTGCAGCTGGCAGTACAGTCCAGGACGCATCCCGCCACCATATGGATGGTGGCAGGGGAACAGCGATGACACAGGCCCGCTGTCTCAATCACTAATGTATCGCAGCGCTGTCCGTCCGCCCAATTCCACAGCTCAGGCAAATTGGACACAAGGAAGTGATCCGGGCAAATATCCCCGCTCAGGCCAGTGACACAGGGTAAACCCAGTTCCTCAAAGACTGCGGCATCTCCGCTTTGCAGGCAGTCGATCTTGCAAACGCAGGGGGTTGCCCCGCTCTGCTTGAGCAGCGGAAGAAGAGATCGCAAAACAGAGGTCTTCCCTACTGCAGAAGCTCCAGAGAACAAGAAAATGTGATTTGGCATGCTTGTGCTCCTCTCCAGTCATGCAGTTAGCATTAACTTACCACCTGACTGTGCCACTTGTCAGTATCAAGTGAGACTGAGAGCGCAGCTTTTTTTCTTGACGAAAGCGATATTTGGCATGTACAATATTATACAGTTAGCGAAAGCTAACCCATTGAAATGAGGTGAGGTGTTGGAACAAACTGAGCTATCTCACAAGCTGGCACTTTCTGCTTTTTTGGCAGATGTTACACTGCCTGGGACAAAGGTGTCCACTCAGATTTTCCGGAGCGGACAGATTGTCAGCGACATTCCCCGGGGGATCCCATCCATCGGTCTGATCACAAGGGGCAGGATCGAGGTCTATTCCGTAGCATTGGACGGAAAGGATATCCTGCTCAACGAGCTGTCGGCTGGAGAATGCTTTGGTATCTGCAATCTCCTGACTCAGTGCGAACTGGAGACTGTGCTCAGATGCAGCGTGGAAACGGAAATCCTCTATATTCCCAAAGCTGTACTGCAGGAAGCCATGGCTGCAAATGGCACACTTGCCCTTCGCTTTGCTGCGGTTTGCAGTGAGAAAATCCAATTTCTCTTGAAGCGGATCGAGCTACTCACCATGCAGTCCTGCCGGGGGCGTGTCATCGCCTTTCTCCTTGCCCATAGCAATGAAGGCGGCGAGGTAATTTTTCGTGGTTCACGGGAGGATCTTGCCCGCCATTTGGGCGTCAGTCGTGCCGCCCTGTTCCGGGAGCTGGCAGCGCTGCAGACCATGGGAGCTATCGAGTCCCACGGGAATCTGTTCCATGTAATGGATCCGGGCCAGCTGGAAGATCTGCTCTATCATCCATCCAACACCAAATAGACCACCCAGAAAGGAATACGATCATGAAAAAGCTCTTGTCTCTCATTTGTTCTCTGTCTCTGTCTGCGGCGCTTCTTGCTGGCTGCTCCTCCACACCCCAGGAGCCCACCGCCTCTCAGACACCCTCTGATTCGGAAACTCCCACCACCAGTCAATCGGTCACGACGGAAGCCGTGGATGTGAAGGTGATGGCCCTCAAGGGTCCTACCGCCATGGGAATGGTGCAGTTCATGAGTGAGACGGATAACGGCTCCATAACCGACAACAACTACGACTTTACCATCACAGCCATGACAGATGAGGTCTCTGCGGCCCTTTCCCAGGGTACCACAGACATTGCCGCAGTTCCGGCCAATCTGGCTTCCGTCCTCTATAACAACACAGAGGGCGGCGTACAGGTTCTGGCGATCAATACGCTGGGTGTGCTGTACATTGTCGAGAGTGGGGATACCGTTCAGTCCATAGAGGATCTGCGTGGCAAAACCATCTATGCCAGCGGGAAAGGCGGCACGCCTGAATATGCTCTGAACTATGTGCTGGCCCAGAACGGCATCGATCCCACCAGTGATGTGACCATCGAGTGGAAAAGCGAACAGGCAGAATGCCTGGCTGCGCTGACCGCTCAGGAGAATGCCATCGCCATGCTGCCCCAGCCCTTTGTTACCACCGCCCAGAGCAAAAGCGACAGCATCCGGGTGGCCCTGGATCTGACGGAGGAATGGGACAAGCTGCAGGCGGACAGCGAAACACCCTCTACTCTGGTCACCGGAGTGGTAGTGGCCCGGACAGAGTTTGTCCAGGAGCATCCCGAGGCTGTCTCCTCCTTCCTGGATCACTATGCCTCTTCCGTGGAGTTTGTCAACTCCAATGTCGCGGATGCCGCACAGCTGGTCGGTTCCTATGACATCGTCACCGCTGAGGTTGCCCAGAAAGCCATTCCCGCCTGCAATATCGTCTTTGTAGAGGGTACCGAGATGAAGGACAAGCTGTCCGGCTATCTGACCGTTCTCTTCGACCAGAACGCCAAATCTGTGGGCGGTACTCTGCCCGCTGACGACTTCTACTACAGCCGCTGAGGAAGATGAAACGCGCCGGAATACTACGGCCCTGGGCGGTGTTTGTATGGCTTCTGGTCTGGCAGATAGGGGCCATGGCGCTGGATCAGCAAATCTTACTGGTCTCACCCATACAGGTTCTGGCCCGGTTGGGGGAGCTGGCCCTTCAGGGGTCGTTCTGGAAGGCCGTGGGATTTTCCATGCTGCGGATTACCGGCGGCTTTCTTTTAGGGGCAGCAGTGGGTACCGTTCTTGCAGCGTTCTCTGCCAGGCTGCGCCTGGTGGAGGAGCTGCTGGCCCCCCTTCTGCTGGCCATCAAGTCCATCCCTGTGGCCTCGTTTATCATTCTATCCCTGATCCTGTTTTCTTCCCGCAATCTGTCCATCCTGATCTCGTTTCTGATGGTTCTGCCGGTGCTGTATTCCGGGGTTCTGGGCGGGATCCGTGCCATGGACAGTCAGATGCTGGAGATGGCACAGTTGTTCCGGATTCCCACGCTCCGGCGGATCCGTTATGTGTATCTGCCCCAGGTGCTGCCCTATTTTCAGGCGGCCTGCGCCTCCGCTTTGGGCCTATGCTGGAAGTCGGGAATCGCTGCCGAGGTCATCGGTATGCCCACAGGCTCCATCGGTGAGCGGCTCCAGCAGGCCAAGGTCTATCTGGATACGCCGGATCTGTTTGCCTGGACACTGGTCATCGTACTGGTAAGCCTGTTATTTGAGCGGTTCTTTTTGGTAGTGCTGAGACAGGCTGCGCACCACTTGGAGAGGATGTGAGCCATGCAGGATATTGTGATGCATGCGTTATGCAAGTCTTTTGGGGAAAAATCGGTGCTGCGGGATGTCTCCGGCACATTGGCAGCCGGCCGCATCACCGGGCTGATGGCCCCTTCCGGAGCAGGAAAAACCACCCTGCTGCGCATCCTCATGGGACTGGAGCAGGCGGACAGTGGCCGGATCGACGGTCTGGATGGTCTCCGCCTCAGCGCAGTATTCCAGGAAGATCGTCTGTGTGACCAACTGGACGGCGTTTCCAACCTCCGCTTGGTAACACCGTCCCTGAGCCGCGCGGAAGCTAGAAATGCTTTGGAGGCGGTGGGGCTTGCCGACTGCATCGGTCAGCCCACCCGGGAGCTTTCCGGAGGACAGCGGCGCAGAGTGGCGATTCTCCGTGGTCTGCTGGCTGACTATGACCTCCTGATCCTGGATGAGCCTTTCAAGGGTTTGGACCGGGAGACCAAGCAGCTGGTGATAGAGGATACTCAACGCCGATGCATGGGAAAAACCGTGCTACTTGTCACCCATGATCCCACAGAGCTGGATGCGCTGGGTGTGACCGAATTGCTGACTGGATTGGAATAAAAAACGGGCTCCATAGAAGCGTTTTGGCTTCTATGGAGCCCGTTCTTTTTCTGTCAGCAGGACGGGGTCTTCACGACCACCAGGTACATCTTGAACGCTGTCACCGCCTGTACCGCGTGAGGGATGCCGGCGGGCATGATAATGGCTTCTCCTGCGTTCAGGGTGTGGGGAACACCGTCAATGGTAATCTGTGCCGTCCCTTCCAAAATGGTCGCCATAGCGTCTCCGGGAGCAGCGTGGGTGCTGATGGCCTCACCCGCATCAAAGGCAAACAGGGTGATCCCCGCACCGGCCTGTTGGGCCAGGGTCAGGCTGACAACTTTACCCGCTTCATATTCCACTTGCCCCTTCAAGGCAAAGGGCTGCGCATGAGGGACATTCTTAATCAGGGTTTCCATGAGTCATTCCTCCTAAATCATTATGAAAGCGTGATCTGCAGCAGCTTGCAGCCATCCGGAGCAACTACTGCGTGGGGCGTATGGGCGGGAACAGCCAGACAATCGCCCGTTTGAAGACTGCGGCTGTCCTCCCCCGCAGAGACATCAAGCGCCCCCTCCAGAATGTAGTAGAGGGTATCGCCAAAATAGCATTCCTCACTGATACTCTCCCCGTCGCCAAAGGCCAAAAGAGTCATTTGGCAGTGTTCCTGCCGGCTCATGGCCATACTGACCACGCGGCCAGGTTGAATCTGAATCAGCTGGGTGAGCTGCTGGGGCTGCTGTGTGGGCAGGTTGCGTAAAAAGTCCATTGCTCATACCTCCATGGGTCGTTTTATCCATATGATACCCCAGGAAACGGGATCATTCCATTGCCACAGCAACAACGATCAGGCTGTGATGCGACCAATAATTTCCCGCCGGATCTCCGTCAGTTCCGGCGCCGAGGCATCCCGGCCTTCCCGGCCAGGCAGGGTGATCCATGTTTGAATGGTGGTTGGCCTGGGTGTCAGGACAGCAATTCGGGTGGCCACGGTCAACGCCTCATCAATTTCGTGGGTGACAAACAGAACGCCTGGCTTTTTGATCTTCCAGATCTCCAGAAGCATATTCACCATCTCCATGCGAATGCCGTAGTCCAGTCCCTGAAAGGGCTCATCCATCAGGAAGAACTCTCCGCCGAAATGGAAGGCCCGTGCCAGCGCACATCGACGGGCCATGCCCCCGGAGAGCTGCGTAGGATAGTATCCCTCAAAGCCTTTCAGCCCTACATCCGAAATGAGGGTACGCACAGCCTCCGGCTCAGCATCCTCACGAACCAGACGGATGTTTTCTTCCACCGTTCGCCACGGCAGAAGGCGGGGACTTTGAAACATATAGCTCAGCCGAGTATCGGTTGCCTCGATGGTACCCGTGTCAGGTGTTGCCAGGCCTGAAATCAGGTTAAGAAGCGTGGTCTTTCCGCAGCCGGAGGGACCGATCAGAGCCACGATCTCCCCCGGAGAAAGGGTCAAAGACAAGTCAGACAGGACAGGTAATCCGTCATAGGACTTGGTGATTCCGCTCAGTTTCAGCATGTCACACCTTCTTTCCCACAAAAAGCCATCCTCAGCAATCTTTGTGTGAGATAGCATCCCAATACCAGCAGCAGCGACCAGGCAATGATGGCATCGGGCTCGATGTTGAGCCGGGCCGTGGTGATGGCTCCTCCGATTCCGCTGTTTGTAGTAAGAACCTCTCCCATAACTGCCAGCTTCCATCCGCCTCCGATCACGATTTCCAGCGCTGAGCGGAAATAAGGGCGGATAGAAGGAAGGGTTACATGGCGCAGCATCTTCCAGCGGGAAAATTGGTAAAGGCGCGCCATCTCCAACAGCTGTGGATCTACGCTGCGGACGCCGTGACTGAGGTTGATCACCACAGTTGGAACTGTGGCTGTGGCCACGATGAAGACGCAAGGCTTTCCGTTAAATCCGAACCACACCAGTGCCAGAACCACCCAGCATACGGGCGGAATGGCCTGGAGCACATGGATCAGTGGGGTTCCCACATCCTCTATCTTGGGACACAGGCCAAACAACAGCCCCAGAACAGCGCCAACGCCCACACCGATGGCCAGGCCGGCAATCAGCCTCAGGATCGTTGTTCCTATGGTGGCTCCGAAATCCGACTGCGTCATCAACCGAACCAATGTAGAAAGAACTTGGGCAATGGGGGGCACCACCAGCGGCGGGAAAAAGAGAGATGCCAGCTGCCAGGCTCCCAGCAGCAGGCACACTCCCGAGGCACGGCGGAACCACAGTCCCGCCTTACCCTGCATAGAACAGCCCCTCATCGGGCAGCTTTCCACCGATCATAGAGGGCTCAAAGTTGTAAAGAAGGTTATAAAAGGTATCCAGTTCCTCTTTGGCGTCCTGGGCACTCTTAAAAGTCAAGCCCATATTGGGAATCGCTGCCTCCACAATTGCGGCTTTCATGCCCAGATACTCCTCAGCCAGCGCAGCAGCCTCAGCCGGGTGATCCAACACCCACTGCACGCTCTCCTCATAGGCGGCCTGGAACTGGGCGGCCAGCTCAGGGTTCTCATCCAGGAAAGTCTGGGTGGTACCGAAGCCTGCGTTAGGGATCATAGTATCGGTGCCGGTGGAGCGCTGCCACTCGGTTTCAAAGCTGAGTGCCCGGCGCACATTCTCATTCTGGGCCATGGCGGAAGTAACCTGGGGCTCGATCAAAGTGGCGTATTCCGCCTCCCCAGAGGCCAAAAGGGCGGCTACCTCTGCGGTACTGGCGTAGACCACCTGGACATTTTCACCCACCGTCAAGCCGGCCTCACTCATAAAATACTGGGTGAGCGCATCCGGAGGAGAGGACTGAAGCGGGATATATACCGTCTTACCCTCCAAGTCGCTCCAGGTCGTGAAATTCGGATCGGTGGTCATGAAGTATGTAACGCCCCAGGTGTTCACATTCATCAGACGTACATCCAGGCCCTTATTATAGAGGGTAGATATCACGGTCAGGGGAAATGCGTACAGGTCATGTTCTCCGCCCTGGACCATAGCCAGAAGTTCTTCCGGGGCATTCCACACATTCAGGTCAATGGTCACATTCTCCCCCAGCAGCTGCTCCTCCATCATGTAAAGAACCGGCAGAGCAGGCGGGGCAGTGGGTACGCCTACAGAAATGGTAATCGGTTCGGTGGCCTGACTGGATTCCTCTGCCGTGTCGTTTTGGTTGGCATCGTCTGCAGGCGCATTGCCCCCGGCACAACCGGCCAGGGCAAAGAGCATCATGGCAGAAGCCAGGATGGAAGCAAGGGTGCGTTTCATTTGAGATCCTCCAATCTGAATCAAGATAATCCTTCCAGTGGTTAGCTATGTCTAACCGCTGGAAGGATTATTACATAAAACAACAGGACCGTCCGTTGCCATGGCAACGGATAGCCCTGATTTTTCTGTCTACGCGGTTAAAAATTCACTGTCCAGAATTTGAATGACCTGTCCCTGATAAGTAAGGATTCCCTCTTTCTGCATTCGGCCCAGTTCCCGGGAAAGGGCGCTGCGGTCTACACACAGATAGTCCGCCATCTCACCACGTCCCATCTCCAAGCGTATCTCACCATTGGGGGCGACCGGCAAACCTTGAAGATAGACCTTGATCCGGTTGCGAAGCCGGTTCTGCGCCAAAATACGCATTTTCTGATTGAGAAATAAGGCTCCCCTTCCCATCTCCTGCAACAAATTGGCGGTCACCCGCATCCGGTATGGACACCCATTCTCTTGCTGAAGCAATAAAGGGTCAAAGTCCAGATAGAGCACCTCTGTATCGTTAAGGGCATCAATTTGAATGGGGCTGTCTTGGGACATGGAGCAAACCAATGTCTCCCCAAACACGCGCCCCCGACTCAGGCGATCAATGGTCAGCAGATTTCCGTCCTCGCTGTAAAGTGAGATCCTCAAGGTGCCGGACATAACAACGCCGGGGCGCCTTTGGCAATCGCCGATCCGCAGGAGGACCGTGTCCTTCAGAACTGTCCGCACCTCTCCATGCAGGCAGTTAAGAACATTCTGATATTTTTCTTCCGGAATACCGTCGAATAGTTGACAACGGCGCATTGCTGCAAAAATCGAACCCATGAGACCCCTCCGTGTTGCTGTGGCAACCGACAAAAACAAAAAACACATTTATAGTTAGCATTAACTAACCATTATTATACTGCTTGGCCAATAAAATGTCAACGTAAGAAAAGAGGGTCACTATGAATGGAATTGGTTTAGACTGTGGAACTGCTACCGTCAAACTGGTGATGCTTTCCCAGAAGGGTGAGCTTTTATGGTTCAAATCCTGCGCACATCACGGCGCCGCAGTTCAAACCGTTCAGTTGCTTCTCGGCGAACTGCTGCAAGCGGATCGCAATGCTTGCGGCTATCCGGTCATGCTCACCGGAAGCGCAGGAGATCGACTTTCAGATGCCTGCCCCGGACTCTCGACTCTGGGCGATATTCCCGCCATCCATCGCGGTATCCGTCTGCTGGCGCCGGAAGTGAAATCTGCCATCGAAATTGGCAGTCAAAGTGCTCGTTTCCTCACAGAGCTGGATCGTGGTACTCCTCCCAGATTTGCAGTGAATGAGCACTGTGCCGGGGGCACCGGCTCCTTTTTTGAGGACCAAATGTCCCGGCTGGGCTTGCGAATCGAGGATTATTCCGAACTGGTAGCAAAGGCCCACTCCATCCCCCGCCTCTCCGGCCGCTGTGCTGTCTTTGCTAAAACGGATATCATTCACCGACAGCAGGAGGGAGTGCCTACTCCTGACATTCTGCTGGGGCTCTGCTACGCAATGGTCCGCAACTATAAAGCAGTCATTGTGCGGGGACTTTCTGTGGAGAAGCCTGTGGCTTTATGCGGCGGAGTTGGCTACAATGCGGGGGTTCTTCGGGCTATTCGGGATGTTTTTGGTCTCACGGAAGAAGAATTGATTTTACCGAAGAATTTCCTCTACGCCGGCGCCGCCGGGGCTGCGCTGGCTGCTCAGGAGGCAGGCACCTGTTCCATGGGAGAACTACTGGCCTCTCTGTGTGGGCAGGATTCAAACACGGAAGACCGGCTGCACCGTCGTCAGCCACTGGGGCCTGATCCCAAGGTTTTTGTATCTGATCCGCCTGTTTCCGGCCATATCCCACCACAGGGCTGCGCTTTGGGCATTGATGTAGGTTCTACCAGCACAGACCTGGTTCTCACGGATCCATTCGGAGAACTGGTGGACTTCCAGTATCTTCGCACCGCCGGAGACCCGGAGGCTGCGGTGCGAAAGGGCCTGGAGAATATCCGCTCCCGTTTTGGGCAGATTCCCCTTCTGGCAGTTGGCGTCACCGGTTCCGGACGAGAGCGGATCGGCCGACTCATTGGTGCGGATGCTGTACGAGATGAGATTACAGCCCAGGCAAGATCTGCCATCCATTGTATGCCCAAAGCAGATACCGTCTTTGAGATCGGCGGTCAAGATTCTAAATACATCTCCCTTCAGAATGGACAGGTTGCAGACTTTCAAATGAACAAAATCTGTGCTGCCGGAACCGGCTCCTTTGTGGAGGAGCAGGCCGCACGCATGAACATCCCTTTGAAGGACTTCGGCCGCCTGGCTCTTACTGCAAAGGCCCCTGTGGAATTGGGAGAGCGATGCACCGTGTTTATCGAGACCGCTATCCAATCTGCCCAGGCACAGGGAGCCACCCAGGCAGAGGTCGCAGCCGGTTTGTGCCAGTCCATTGTCCGAAATTATCTTCACAAGGTAGTTGGGAGCAAGCCAGTAGGACACCATATTGTGCTCCAGGGTGGTGTGGCCTACAACCCCGGCATCGTGGCCGCTTTCCGCCAGGAATTTGGAGATCGGCTCACAGTCTCTCCCTGCTTCTCCATCAGTGGAGCATACGGCGCCGCCCTGCTGGCACTGGAATCCACGAAAGGCCCTTCCCGCTTTCATGGGTTCGACAGGCAGCCGGAAGAGGAGGTCGCCCTGTCCGCGGAGGTCCAGCGCAACATTGCCTTTTACCAGCGCGGCCCACAGCTGCTGTTGGAGGGTTATGATCCAACACCCGTCTCCGGACGGAAAACGGTGGGTGTACCTTTCGCCCTGATGATCCACAAGTTCTTTCCTATGGCCAATGCCTTCTTCCGGCAGCTAGGATTCAATGTACTGCTCTCACCGCCTACCAATGAGGAGATCATTCGCCTCTCCCAACAGACAGCCCAGGCGGAGACCTGTTACCCGGTAAAGCTGATCCATGGTCATATGGCCTGGTTGGTAGAGCGCGGTGTTGACTATATCTTTCTCCCCTCCATCCATACCATGAGGCATGAGACCTCCAAGGTTGAGCACAACTACGGCTGTGTCTATATGCAGACCGCACCTCAGTTGGCCGCCCGTGCCCTTCGTCTGGCGGAGCGGGGCATTGAGTTGCTCAACCCTGTGTTCGATCTGGACTTTGGGCAGGAAGCGATGGCATCAGCTATGCTGGGCCTTGGAAAACAGCTTGGCATCCCCAAACTGCGGTGTCTGCCTGCCCTGATGGCCGGAGCCCAAGCGGTACGCCGGCATACAGCAGCAGTAGAGCGGCAGGGCCGTGAACTGCTTTCCTCTCTGAATCCTGAGGACAAAGTACTTGTACTGATCACCCGAAACTACGGTCTTTCCGATCCCGTGCTGAATATGGGAATCCCTCGTTTGCTGCTGGAACGGGGGCATAAGGTAATTACGCTCTCCCATCTGCCTGCTCACGACCTGGATCTGTCAGCGGACTACCCTAATCTGTACTGGCCCTTCGGACAACACATCCTCTCCGGGGCGAAACTCGTGGCCCATCACCCCAATCTGTACGCCGTCTATCTCACCAATCACGGCTGCGGACCGGATACGATGCTCTCCTATCTGTTCCGGAAGGAGATGGGCGAAAAACCCTATCTGCACATCGAAGTGGATGAGCACTTCTCACCAGTAGGCGTTATTACTCGCATCGAGGCATTTCTCCAGAGTCTGGAAAGCCGTTCCTCTCAGCCACTGCCGGATCACTTTAAGCTCACAGCTGTGGAACACTGCTCTACCAAAGTCGTTGATACCCCAGAATCAAACCACGGCCCTTTATATGTTTTGGATCTGCCGCCGTTTACCACATATCTTAGGAAATATGCTGAAATGGTATGGAATGTGGAAACCCATCCCATGCCTCTGGGCGGCACTTCCCTGGTTTTGGGCCGGGGGGAGACCAGTTCCAAAGAGTACCTTCCCTTCCCCGCATTACTGGGTGGTATTCTGAACGCAGCGGAGAAGGAATCCGATTCCTTTCAGATGCTGATTCCCTCCACTCAAGGCGCGGAGGCCGACGGCCAGTACCCGTGGGCAGTAGAGGCAGTGCTTGCCAACCGGGGACTAGGGCGGGTGACCCTGGTTTCCCCGGAACTGGAAACCTTGCCGGAACATGTTCCAGACCCCGATCTGTTGTTCCGGGCTGTATTGACAGGAGATCTCATACTGTGTGCCCCGCCTGAGCAGCGAAGCGCACTAAGTCCAGACGACATTCCAGATTGGGACAGTCTGAATGCGCTGGCCTCGCAAATCGGGAGCATCCCTGTCAAGAGCCAGCCTCTAGCCGCGGTGGGAGAACCCCTTACGCTGTTTGCTCTGAACGACGGGGTGCTGGAAACGCTGGAGCAGCAGGGCCGGTCTCTGTATCGTGCCCCCTTGAGCGAGTACCTCTGGTTTCTCTGGCGGGATTCCGGGAGTGTCACAGCCGCTTCCTGGACAGAGCAAATGGCAGAGCTGGGCCGTCTATTGAGGGAGAGGAGCAGCTTCTCAAAAGATCCGGAGGGGATGCGTACTGCAGCGGATCAGCTGCTACCGAGATTTGCCGGAGCCAACGGTCGGTACCGTTTGGCTAAGGCACGGGAACTTGGCCGAACATCGGCTGGTGTGCTAACTCTGGCTCCCCGGTATGAAAACACAGACACAGTGCTTGATATGACTGGCGCACTAGACGGAACCTCTCACTTCCATCTGGCTATGGACAGCGACTGGGATGAGAGTTCCTGGTCCCGCCTAAACTCCTTCCTCTATTATTATTTAAAATAGGCCTGAGAATCTTGTCTCCCGCCCTCGCAAACAGTTTATACAAGCTTCCTTTGGTTTTTTATCCGCCGAGGTTACAGAAAAACCACCGGAGGAGTGGACAAGAAAAAATGTTGCTGATCTGCCCCAATGTATGTTCCTGAATGGGGATCGTGTCTGGTTGCGCACAGCTCAGGTCAGGTGCTGTTCCCTACGCCCCAATCCTGCCAGCAAATGCCACAGAGGTCCAAGCAAGCGGCATTATCCCCGTGGGCTGAACGGTATTTGAAGGTGAGGCCACCGTCAATTAGGTATCCACTTGCCAGAGATTCCATCCCAGTTTCCAATCGCAGGCGGCGCTGTTTGTGTAGGAACTATTGCGGAGGAAGTCGAGCTTCGTGGTTTGCGACATGAGGCGTACCACTCCAAGGTGGAGTATCTGGTGTCCCACGGCATCGCCAGCACCGATATACTCATCGGCGACTGTTACCGCACCGCCGCAGCCATTGCCGCCCAGGTGGGAGTGGACGACTTCCGCGCCGGAGTCCTTCCGGCAGACAAAGCGGAGTATGTGGCCCGGCTCCGCCGGGAGGGGCATACTGTCCTGATGGTGGGCGACGGTATCAACGACTCGCCGGCCTTGTCCGAGGCGGACGCGGGCATCGCCATCAGCGACGGTGCCGCCATCGCCCGGGAGATCGCGGACATCACCATCGCTGCCGACAGCCTTTAGGAGCTGGTAGAACTGCGACGCCTCGCCATGGCGCTGATGGCGCGCATCCACTCCAACTACCGCTTCGTCATCGGCTTCAGCGGCGCGCTGATCGCTCTGGGTGTGGCCGGAGTCCTGCCGCCAGCCACCTCCGCCACGCTGCATAACCTCTCCACTTTGGGCGTCAGCCTGCGGAGCATGAGCCGGCTGGCACTTCCGGAAATGTAGAGTGCAGAACTCTTTTGAAGAAATGAATACATAATGAGACTCGCAGGGGGAAGGAAATTCCTCCTGCGAGCTTCATTTTTCTATCTTTTCTGGTGGTATAAATTCTAATAGATCGCCGATCCCACAATTCAACACCGTACAAAGCCTTGCGAGGACATCTATATCTAAACGAGTAATTCTATTTTTACAATAATTATTGATCTGCGTCCGCTGCATCTCAGCTCGATGGCTCAGCATGTTCTTGCTAAGACCAGATGCCTTCAACAGCTCGTCCAGCTTAATCCGAATCGTTCCATATTCCACTTGCCAACCCTCCGACCACAAGAAATATGTTGACAAGTTTAGTGTACCCTTGGTAGAATAGAAAAATAAGATATAGAAAGTCTTGTCAGACTAATTGCACATATATAATGCATAGTTTTGGCTTGTGCTTTTTAGCCAATATGAATATATAATAATACAAAAAGCGGATAATCTTCAAATTTCAGCAAAACTGCCTAAAACCTAAGCGATTTCTAAGAAACCCCTAAAAATTCCCTATTATAATACCCCCATCGAAACGGTGAGGGGAAACGCACTTTTTGTCTGTTATCCCCGCAAGGGGAGAATATGGCAGGAAATCGTATAGGGAGCAATGAACACCCGCCGGGGGTCAGGGAAAAAAGAACAACATTACATACCGCAATCCTCCAAGGGATTGCGGTTCTTTTTTATTCGACACCATTTGTCCTTACTCACTGTATACCGCTAAAGCTCGGCAAATATTTCTCTTCGTATGCACTCACCGCACGGTGGGTGCATTTTTTGTTTGTCGAAAAATGGCGGCCTCTGCTCAGCGTCCGGTATGTCCGGTCGCTCCATTGCCGCGACCCACCGCTCCGAAATTTGGTTCGCATCCAAATTTCAGAAGACGGAGTAAATCACCATGTACTTTAATAGAGAGGACTATGGTTCAAGGATCAGGAGCTTGCGAAAAAAGCGTGGGCTCACACAGGAGCAGTTGGCAGAGAAGATGAATGTCAGCACTCCATACATCGCAAAAATCGAAACTGGAAAGCAGACTGGCCCAGTCGAGCTGGCCGTAGAGTTTGCAGCATTCTTTGATGTTTCTCTGGATTATCTCCTGGTGGGAAAAGGAGATTTTGCAGAGGAACAGAAGCGCGGACTGCGGATGGCCATCTCTCTGCTGTCCGAATTGGAGGCATCCCTCTAAAAACTTTCCATTTTGGGTTGGTAAACTTTCCATTCTGTTTCTGTTGGAAGTATACGCACGGAGTTACAATCTTCGTGAGATCAAAACATCTCAGAGCGAACCTTGAAAAACACCGCCCCAGGCGGTCATATCCGGCAACTTGAATACCTTAGCTGATCGGGAGAGCGTCAGACCGAGTGCGCGAAGACCACCTGTGCGGAGCAGATCCGCATCAAAGGACGGCCAAATAAGGTGCAGAGCGATACCCACTCAGGCCAAGGCAGCCTTGGCAAGCTGTCCCCGCCATGACCCCGTCAGCCTACAATGATACTTCTGCTTACGCAGCTCGGAGAGATCCTCGGAGGGGTGAGAGTCCCATGATGTGCGCCAGCGCAGTTCAAGTTGCCGCCCTGCCTGGGGAAGTAGTGTCGAATACAGGCGACTAAGCAGCATCAGGAAACAAAGGGCCGCTCCAGACTCGGAGCCTACACTCGCTCACCTGACCTTTGGGAGCGGCCCTCTGTTTTTCTTTTGATAGTAGAAATATGGGATCTGATCACAGTACATCCTCTTCTTCTCAACCTCCGTTTCTCTGAGTTCTTCATCTTTCCCCCTCTACACTCCTCTTCCTTTTCTCCTCAAACTCCCTGATCGGGTCCCATATTTCTGTTATCAAAAACAAATCCACGAAAGCGAGGAAACGAGATGACAAATATCGATTTGTGCGGCATTGCCCAACTGCTCCGCACGCTGATAGAGCAGAAGAAAACTACAGAAAGAGAGGCCCGCAAAATTTTGGCCAGAATTGCCGCACAGACTGGTGCGGACATTATCCTTTCTTTCTGAAATCGCATTCTTTTCAATAGCTATTTCAAAGGTGTTGTGGTATTGTTTGTGTTGCAAAAAAGGAGGTGAACTGACATGGCGGAAAAGCTGATGACCGACGGCAGCATGGCACTTCGAGAAAAGCAATACCGGGTCATCACCATCGAGGCAACCGAAAAGCCCCAAAACGCCAAATTGCGGGTTGCGGCATACGCCCGTGTCAGCTCCGCCTCTGATGACCAGCTCAACTCCTTCGCCGCCCAGAACCGTCACTACAGTGACCTGATCTCCAGCAAGGAAAACTGGAGAATGGTTGACATATACGCAGATGAGGGTATTACTGGGACATCGGCTGAAAAGCGTGAGGACTTCCAGCGACTCTTGGCAGATTGCCGCAGAGGGCTGATCGACAGGGTTCTGGTGAAATCCATCTCCCGCTTTGCCCGCAATACCAAGGAATGCCTGGAAACCATCAGAGAGCTGAAATCGCTCGGTGTCGGCGTCTACTTCGAGAAAGAGAACATTGACACTGCGACGATGTCCGGCGAAATGATGACTGCGCTCTTCGCATCCTTCGCCCAGGCCGAGAGCGAATCCATTTCCGGCAATATGCGATGGAGCTATCAGAAGCGAATGCAAAGCGGAACATTCCTTCCATCATCCGTACCTTACGGTTACATCGTTCATAATCGGCAAATAGAAGTTGATGAACAAGAAGCACAAATCGTCCGCAAAATTTTCCGAGAGTATCTTGCGGGACAGAATATGGCTACAATTGCAGATTCACTTAATCTCGCAGGTATCCCTAAACGCAAAGGAAATTCAGCTATCAAATGGCACAAAACTTCTATTCGATACATTCTAACCAACGAGCGATATATCGGAGATTCCCTGTGGCAAAAAACATATATGACGGATGCATTTCCACCAATAATGGTACGCAACCATGGAGAAAAAGAAATGTATTATGCGGAATCCACGCATCCAGCTATTATTTCCAAGGAGGAATTCGATTCAGTACAAGTGCTTCTCCATCGTCGCGCCAAACGAGAAATCTCCAAGAGCCATGATTCGCCATTTGATCAAAAAATATTTTGTGGGCAATGCGGAACTTCATTTCGGAAAAAAGTCAGCCACGAAAAAATGTTCTGGAGCTGTAGAAAGCATAGCCAGAATACACAAAGTTGCCCTGTAACACAGGTGCTAGATTCCGAAATTCGAGAGACATTCGTGAGATTTTATTTCAAACTAAAGCAAAACAATGAGGATATTCTCTCGCAAATGCTTTTATCCCTCCAGGCCATCCGCAACCGCCGGATGCTCTGGAGCCTGGATGTCATTGAACTCAACAAGCAAATATCCGATCTTACCAGTCAGAATCAAATGTTGGCCACGCTGAAACAACAGGGCCTCATTGATCCTGACATTTTTATATCCCAGAGCAATGAGTTGACCGAGCAGCTCCGCGCTGTAAAGCTGAAAAAGGAGCGTCTTCTGGCCGTCGATGGCGACAACACCATCGCCCAAACAAGAGAGCTGATGGAAATCTTGAATGATGGCCCGGACTTCCTTGACAGCTTTGACGCAGAGCTGTTCGGTGAGCTCGTTGAAACAATCATCGTGGAAAGCAATGAGCGAATCCGCTTCCGCCTGAAAAACGGGCTGGAGCTGACCGAAACCATAGAAAGGACGGTGCGCTGATGGGCAATCGGAAGCAGCCGTTTGGCTACAGGGTGGTTATGGGAGAAATTGCCCTCCATCCGCAGGAATCAAAGCTGGTAGAGTACATCTTCCAACAATACCTTGCTGGTGCCACCTACAACACCTTGGTAGAGGAGCTTCGGGAACAGGCAATTCCCTATGACGAGGGAAAGCTATGGAACAAAAACATGGTTGCCCGAATTCTGGAAGACAGCCGCTATACGGGAGAGCGCGGCTATCCGCCGGTCATTGATCGAGAAGCCCTGGAGAAAGCACTGGAAAAACGAAGCGCAAAACAGACGGCAGCTCCCAAAACGGACACGCAGAAGCTCCTCCGCCGCTTCAGCGGGCGGCCATCGACAGCGCGCATGGAGCGGCAGGTGCTGGATCTGCTCAACAGCCTGATCGTATCGCCGGAACAGCTCCGGCTTCCGGCAACAGCGCCGCCTGATCGATCCACTGAGCTGAATCTGCAGCGTGAGCTGGACAGGGTGATGGAATGCCAGCCAATCGACGAGGATGCCGCAAAGGCGCTGATCCTATCCATCGCTGCAGCTCAGTACAGCACCGTCGACTCCCGCGAATACGAAACGGTTCGTCTGCGCAGAGTGTTTTCCGGGCGTCAGCCCATGACTGCGTTGAATGCAGAACTGCTTCAAAGTTCCGTATCCGCCATCCATTGTCATAACGATGGAAGCCTGAATATCCAGTTAAAAAACGGTCAAGTAATTGGGAAGGAGTGAAACAGCATGAGAGAAAGCCCGCCCAAAGTCATTACCATACCCGCAAAGCCGGAGGTCGCAAGCCGGCAGGCGGTCCAGCGCCAGCTTCGCGTGGCCGCCTACTGCCGGGTATCCACCGATGACGAGGAACAGCTCACCAGCTATGAGGCCCAGCAGAACTACTACACCGACAAGATCATGACCAACCGGGAGTGGACCATGGCCGGGATCTTCGCTGATGAGGGCATCACAGGGACATCGGCTCGGAAGCGGCCCGAATTCCTGAAGATGATCCGGCTGTGCAAGCAGAAGAAGATCGACATCGTCCTGACCAAATCCATCTCCCGCTTCGCCAGAAATACGGTGGACTGCCTGAATTACATCCGGGCCCTGCGGGAATTGGGCATTGCGGTCATCTTCGAAAAGGAGAACATCAACACGCTGGAAGCCGACAGCGAGATCCTCATCACCATGCTTGGAGCCTTCGCTCAGGCAGAAAGCGAGAGCATCAGCGCCAATGTCCGCTGGGGCAAGCGGCAGGCCATGCGCGAGGGAAAGACAATCATACAGTATAATCGGCTGTACGCCTATGAAAAAGGCGAGGACGGCAAGCCGAAAATCATCCAGGAGCAAGCAGATGTGGTTCGTTCGATCTATGACCAGTATTTGAGCGGAGCCAGCCTTCGGATGATCAAAGACAGGCTGGAAGCGGAGCAGATCCCCAATGTGACCGGCGGCTCCCAATGGACGATCACGGCGATCCGAAGCATCCTGACCAATGAGAAGTATTGCGGAGATGTCCTTCTCCAGAAGACCTACATCAGCGACTGCATCAGCCGCAAGGTCATCCGCAACACGGGGCAGCTCCCCATGTATCTGGTCCAGAATCATCATGAGGGCATCGTGGAACGCAAAACCTTCGATGCGGTACAGGCAGAGATGGCGCGGCGCAGCGCCGGGAAAAGCCCTTCCAAAAAGAATGCCCCCACCGGGATGACATCCTATGCCAGCAAATACGCCTTGTCGGAGCGCCTTGTCTGCGGCGAATGCGGCACCCTGTATCGCCGCTGCACCTGGTCCAAGCAATGCAGGAAGCGCGTCGTGTGGCGCTGTGTCAGCCGGCTGGACTACGGCACCAAGTACTGCCACAACTCACCAACACTGGACGAGGAGCCGCTCCAGAAGGCAATCCTCGCCGCCATTAACTCCGTCATGAGTCAAAAGAGTACGCTGATCCGGCAAATCACCTCCGCCATGGAAATGGAGCTGGCTCCGGTTCCCGGCGAGAGCATGAGTCTTGCCGATATTGAAAGGCGGCTGGGCGAGCTGAACGACCAGACCCGTGAGCTGGTGGCAGAATCCGCCCGAGTGGAGGATGCCACCGCCTGCACCGCCCAGCTGAGAGCTATCATGAATGAGGCTGCCATACTGAAAGAAAAGCGGGCCCTAATCGAAGAACAGCGTCAGAGCAACGCTCAGGCTGTACGGCGCATTGAAGATGCGGCTGCCGCGATGGCTCAGGCGTCCACCCACATCAGCGAATGGGATGAAGCCCTCATCCGGCAGCTGGTGGATACAGTCAAAGTCCACTCTGCCGAGAAAATCACGGTATACCTCCGGGGCGGCGTTCAAGTCGACCAGGATATGATATAATGAGTGAAAGAAGGTGAAGCAATCATGATCTATGCCACAGGCGATACCCATGGCAACTTCCAACGGTTTGCTCCAGAACACTTCCCAGAGCAGGCTCAAATGACCAGGGATGATTTTATGATCATCTGCGGCGACTTCGGCGGTGTATGGGAAGGCGGCAAAAAGGATGCCCGCAGCCTGGACCGGCTGGAAAACCTACCGTTTACCACGCTGTTTGTCAGCGGCAACCACGAAAACTTCGACCTGCTGGGGAAATACCCCGTAGAGGAATGGAACGGCGGGAAAATCCAACGTATTCGGCCACATGTGATCCATCTGATGCGCGGGCAGGTCTTTGACCTGCAAGGATACTCCTTCTTCACCATGGGAGGCGCCAGGAGCCATGACATCGAGGACGGCGTTCTGAATCCCAAAGCGCCTGATTTTGAAGAACAATACTGGGCTCTTCGCAGAATGGGCGCCCGCTTCCGGGTCAACCACCGATCCTGGTGGAAGCAGGAGCTTCCCAGCAAGACGGAGTATGAGGAAGCCCAGCACAGTCTGGAGCGCATTCAATATGGGGTGGTCTATGTAATCACCCACTGTGCCCCCAGCAGTATTGTGGACATGCTGGGAAATGGCGGCTATGTTCACGACCACCTGACAGACTTCCTGGAAGAAGTCAAAAAGCGAGCCAGGTTTCATTACTGGCTGTTCGGACATTACCACGACAACAAAATCATCGACGACCGCTTCGTCCTGCTCTGGGAGCAGATGGTACAAGTGGTGTGAACAGGCCAAAGAGAAACGCAGGAGGAATCTCCTGTGCTTCTCTTTGGCCTGTTTCTAAATAAGGCAGGTCCTGCCGGAAAGGAGAAGCTATGAACATCCGCAAAAATATCGATTATTCCGCCATGTTTGCGGCTCTGGAGGCTGCGCTGAGCGCCGAGCTGCCCCAGATGCAACTCTGCTGCGAACTGGGCCGCATCGTTTGTTCCCGGCCGGAGAAAGGCGCGGCAGTGGCCGCAGCCGAATATCTGCACAGCCGTTTCCCCGATGCTTCCGGCTTCTCCCCACGGAACCTTCGCCGGATGCGGGAGTTCTATCGGATGTATGAGGACACCCCTGAATTGCTGACGCTGGCCATGGAGATCAGCTGGACACAGAATGTAGTCATTCTGGAAGCAGACATGGAGCCGGAGGAGCGGCGCTGGTATCTTCGTGCCGCTGGTCGTTTCGGCTGGTCAAAGGCGGAACTCCAGAGAAAAATCGATTCTGACGCCCATCTGGAAATCCAACTCGACGAATCTGAGGTTCCGTGCTATACTGAGTGCGATAGTAATGAGTTGGAGTGTACGGAGCATGATCAGGATACTTTTTCTCTGCCACGGCAACATTTGCAGAAGCCCGATGGCCGAGTTTATCATGAAGGATCTGGTGAAGAAAGCCGGTCTGGAGCAGAGCATTCAAATCGAGTCAGCGGCTACCAGCACCGAGGAGATCGGAAACCCGGTCTATCCGCCAGCCCGCCGCAAGCTGTCCGAGCATGGCATCGACTGTTCTGGCAAACGAGCCCGGCAGCTTCTGAACAGCGATTACGAGAAGTACGACCTTCTGATTGGCATGGATCGGGCCAACCTGCGGAGTATGTGCCGGATCTGCGGCGGCGATTTTGCCGACAAGATGCACCTGCTGATGGACTTTACCAACCGTCCCGGAGAGGTGGCCGATCCGTGGTACACCGACGATTTCGACACGACCTGGCGGGATGTGGAGGAAGGCTGCCGAGGACTACTGCGCCATATCCAGTCGCAACCAGCCAGCCATGGAGGTGCTTCTTGAATGAATAATAAATTGATTGTCCATGGGACAGAAATTGCGGTCACCACTATTGACGACAAGGACTACATCTCCCTGACTGATATGCTTAAGGCAAAAGACGGAGACTTTTTCATCTCCGACTGGCTGCGAAACAGAAACACAGTCGAATTCCTCGGGATATGGGAGCAGATCCACAACCCGGATTTTAATTATGGCGAATTCGCCATAATTAGAAGCCAGGCTGGTCTGAACAGCTATAAGCTCAGTGTCAAAGAATGGGTCGAAAAGACTCGTGCGATTGGACTGCGAGCAAAGGCTGGGCGATATGGCGGCACATACGCCTATAAAGATATCGCCTTTGAGTTCGGTATGTGGATCAGCCCAGAGTTCAAAATCTATCTGATTAAAGAGTTTGAACGACTCAAGGCCGAGGAAATGAAGCGGCTCGGCTGGGACATCAAGCGGAACCTGGCCAAGATCAACTACCGCATCCATACAGATGCCATCAAGGAAAATCTGATTCCGCCGGAGCTTTCCGCAAAGCAGGTTTCCATGGTGTATGCCAGTGAAGCCGATGTCCTGAATATGGCTCTGTTTGGTATGACCGCAAAACAGTGGCGGGACAGCCATCCGGACCTGAAAGGAAACATCCGCGACTACGCCAATGTCTCTCAGCTGGTCTGCCTGTCCAATCTGGAAAACCTGAATGCGGTGTTCATCAGCGAAGGGATGTCCCAGGCCGAGCGGCTGACAAAACTCAACGCCATCGCTATCAGCCAGATGGAGATCTTGACGCAGGATCACCGCATCGAAGTTCTGGAGGCTCATAGCGAAGAACTTTGAACGAGGTTCGTTTTTCGAACATTTTTATCGAAAAACGGACTTCTCATTTTTGGAAAGCCTTGTTGTATCAAGGCTTTTTCTTTTTATATTTCGAGCGGCGCACTTCAAAAATCCCCAAATGGAAAAGTATTATTTTCACTTCATGATGCTATTTGAACACCCGTTTTCGATAAACCTTGCATAATACTTCTCCTCACAAGCCTGCGGCATCTGGTATTTGAGTGTTTGGTGCGGACGGACTTCATTATAGAATAAATTTAGATGGTGTGATATACTTATGAGGTATCAACCAATTCTGGCAAGGAGAACCGCAGTTGAAAGTCACAGAATATACAGAACGTATGCGTGAAATTTTATTTCGGAGCGGCCTTCCATCGAGTGAAATAGATTTCCGCATAGGAAGATTAAAAGATGCTGAGCGTCAGCCCGGATCTCAAATTAGTAGGATTAGTGACGCATATTATTCGCTGGCGCATGAAATCAAAGCCCTGCAATTTTTGTCTCCTCTGGGGAATGTTCGTGTTGCGGATGATAGCCATAGTCGGGCCGGATGCGATTATGTTTTGAATGAGAAATACCAGATCGAATGTGTTTGTAGTACTGCTGGAAAGTCGGAACAAAATAGCTTGGCTAAGTTTTGCATTTGTAATCCTTCGGGCGGTCTTATGGATTATAATAAAAAAGAAAATCTCCTTTATAGCAGGCTTACAAGTTCACTCCGAGACAAGAAAGGATTTTATCAAAAACATATTGATGCGGGAACAATGTCCGCCAACCTCCCCTATATAATTTTTCTGGGTCTCGGTCCATTATCTCAACATATGGGCATTTGTCCAGATAATAACGGGATTGAACTTACAGGCATATTGCTTGGGAAAGGCAATCCGACGGTTACCATTCATCCCGAAACACGAAAAATAATAGATGAAGGGTATGCT
>OOBP01000302.1_pt1 | contig 46674 bp, 32 predicted proteins | sample 1671681 | NCBI WGS metagenome assembly OOBP01 (sample SAMN06348181, study PRJEB24527) | human gut metagenome
CCTTTGCCCACGGCGGCAAAGGAACCAAAACGCCGTTTTAGGTGGGGCCCCTTCGGTAAAAAGTCCCGTCCGGCGGGCAAAATTTGAGTGGCTTCTCGCTCCCCTTCCGGGCCACTGGGCCCTGGCTTGGCGGAGGTTTCAGACCACCCCGCTCCTTGGGTCCGCCTGGCTTGTGCCATGTTGTTTGGCTGGCTGGAGAATGCGGGCCGATGAGACATCGGCCCCTACCCACAGGTAATGGCCATTTTTCGTAGGGGCGGATGTCCCCATCCGCCCGCCGATAACGGACCAGCCCCTACGGCTGGTGGCAACCGGCGCGCTTTCCTCGTCCAGCTTGCCCGGCTTTCTTGAAATATCCCAGCCAGCGGCAGCGGCGCAGAAGCGGAGACAATCAACTGTACCTCCCGCGCCGGGTTCGAGGAACAACTCCCCGGGAAGCGTCCCCCGTAACGGGGTCCGGGGTTGGCGACTGGAGCGCTGGCGCTCCTCGGAGACAAACCCCGGCGATCCTTTGGTTCCTTTCCCATCGCTGGGAAAGGAACATCTTCCCCATACAAAATACTCCACAGAAAGGATTTTGATATTCATGAGTAAAGTACAGCCCCGCACCCTGTCCGGGTTCATGGAGCTTCTTCCCGCCCGGCAGGCCCAGTTCGAGCGCATGGTGGAAATTCTCCGCCGCACCTACTCTCTCTACGGCTTCACTCCTCTGGATACCCCTCTCATCGAGGCCAGCGAAGTGCTGCTGGCCAAGGGCGGCGGCGAGACCGAGAAGCAGATCTACCGCTTCATGAAGGGCGACACCGACCTGTCCCTGCGCTTTGACCTCACCGTACCCCTGGCCAAGTACGTGGCCCAGAACTACGGCCACCTTACCTTCCCCTTCCGCCGCTTCCAGATCGGCAAGGTCTACCGGGGCGAGCGCGCCCAGCGTGGCCGCTTCCGCGAGTTCTACCAGGCGGATATCGACGTCATCGGCGACGGCAAGCTGGATATCTCCAACGAGGCGGAGATCCCCGCCATCATCTACCAGGCCTTCTCCGCCCTGGGCCTGAAGCGCTTCCAGATCCGGGTGAACAACCGCAAGATTCTCAACGGCTTCTACGCCATGCTGGGTCTCACCGAGAAGTCCGGCGACATCATGCGCACCGTGGATAAGCTGGACAAGATCGGCGCCGAGAAGGTAAAGACCCTGCTCATGGACGAGGAGATCGGCCTGACCGAAGAGCAGGCCGGGGAGATCCTGAAGTTCATCGCCATCACCGGCTCCAACGAGGAAGTGCTCTCCGCCCTGGAGGGCTACCGCGGCCGGGACGAGTTCTTTGACCTGGGTCTCAGCGAGCTGAACACCGTGGTAAAATACCTCTCCGCCTTCGGCGTGCCCCAGGACCACTTTGCCGTGGACCTGACCATCGCCCGCGGCCTGGACTACTACACCGGCACCGTCTATGAGACCACCATGCTGGACCATCCCGAGATCGGTTCCATCTGTTCCGGCGGCCGTTATGATAACTTGGCGGAATATTATACCGATAAACAACTCCCCGGAGTCGGAATTTCCATTGGTCTGACCCGTCTGTTCTTCGTTCTGGAGGATCAGGGCTACCTCAACGACGGCCTGAACACCGCTCCCGCCGACGCCCTCATCCTGCCCATGACCGACGATCTGTCCCATGCCATCGCCCTGGCCACCCAGCTGCGCCAGGCGGGTATCCGCACCCAGATCCACGCCGAGCAGAAGAAGTTCAAGCAGAAGATCTCCTACGCCGACAAGCTGTCCATCCCCTACGCCATCTTCCTGGGCGAGGACGAAATCTCCTCCGGCGTGTGCGCGGTGAAGGACCTGGCCACCGGCGAGCAGGTGAAGCTCGCCCCCGCCGAGGCAGTGGCCCACATCCAGGCGGGCCTGGACAAGTTGAACCAGGGCAAGCCCATCCTGGACAAGGGCGAGTAACCTCCCCCCTATCGTGGAGGCGAAGCGAAGCTTCGCAGGAAGTTCTTTGCTAAGCTTTCTTTCAAGAAAGCGTGACAAGAAAGCGGGGAAAGGAGTGCGCCCCATGAAAAAATGGTCTTTGCGTCTCCTCTGTCTGGCCGCGGCGGCCGCGGCCGTCTTCTGCCTGTGGTACACCCGTCCCCAAAGCTTCTGGCAGGCCACCGACATGGACCCAGAAAACATCACCGGCGCGTCGGGCTATGCCCTGGTGAGCACCACGGACGCAGGCGCTACCACCACCCAGTCCTGCTTCCTGGACGCTCTGGCCCCCGGCCAGGCGGACTATGAAGCCATGCTGGAGCTGCTGGAGGGGACCACCTACCGCGCCAGCCTGCAAAACCTTTTGCCCCCGTCCTCGTCTCACGCCGCCGATTCCGTCACCGCCACGGCAGCCTTTGCCCTGGGCGACCGGCTGGTCACCCTCCAGGCCGCTGCCCCCGGAACGGTGCTGGTGACCTCCTTCCAGTGGGAGGGCTCCCGGGTCTTTTCCGTCTCCCCCGGGGACCTGAACCAGACCCTGGCAGACTTTGTGCAGCAGCGGGGCACTTGGGCAAATTCCTAGCGTTTTCCCTGTTTTTTCAAAACAGTTTGTTATTTCTCAAATCAATAATACAAAATGGAGTTGATTTTCATGGATAATTTGCAGAATTTCCACCGCACCAACTACTGCGGCGAGCTGCGCCTGAGCGACGCGGGCAAGACCGTGTCCCTGTGCGGCTGGGTCCAGCGTCAGCGCGACCTGGGCGGTCTGATCTTCGTGGACCTGCGGGACCGCACCGGCCTGATCCAGCTGTCCTTCGACGACAGCACCGACAAAGAGATCTTCGAGAAGGCCTCCTCCCTGCGCTCTGAGTACGTCATCGCCGCCACCGGCCTGGTGCGGGAGCGCGAGAGCAAGACCACCAAGATTGCCACCGGCGACATCGAGGTGTACGTCACCGAGCTGCGTCTGCTGGCCAAGGCTGAGACCCCTCCCTTTGAGATCGTGGAGAACTCCAAGGCCAACGACATGCTGCGCCTGAAGTACCGCTATCTGGACCTGCGCCGCCCCGACATGCAGCACATGATCGCCACCCGCCACAAGGTGACCAAGATCTGCCGGGACTACTTTGACGAGCAGGGCTTCCTGGAAATCGAGACCCCCATGCTCACCAAGTCCACCCCCGAGGGCGCCCGTGACTACCTGGTTCCCTCCCGTGTGCACCCCGGCAAGTTCTATGCTCTGCCCCAGTCTCCCCAGCAGTACAAGCAGCTGCTGATGCTGTCCGGCTTTGACCGCTATATGCAGATTGCCCGCTGCTTCCGCGACGAGGACCTCCGCGCGGACCGTCAGCCCGAGTTCACCCAGATCGACCTGGAGATGTCCTTTGTCAACGAGGACGACGTCATGACCATCCAGGAGGGCTTCCTGAAGCGGGTGTTCAAGGAGGTTCTGGACGTGGACGTGCAGACTCCCTTCCTGCGCATGCCCTGGCGTGAGGCCATGGACCGCTTCGGCTCCGACAAGCCCGACATGCGCTTTGGCTTTGAGCTGAAGGACATCAGCGACATCGTGAAGGACTGCGGCTTCGGCGTGTTCTCCGGCGCGGTCCAGGGCGGCGGCTCTGTGCGCCTCATCAACGTCAACGGCCACGCCGCCGACTTCCCCCGCAAGAAGATCGACAAGCTGGGCGAGTTCGTCAAGACCTATAAGGCCAAGGGCCTGGCCTGGACCCGTATGGTGGACGGTCAGGTGACCTCCTCCTACCAGAAGTTCCTCACCGAGGAGGAGAACAAGGCCATTCTGGAGCGCGCCGGCGCTCAGGACGGGGACCTGATCCTCATCGTGGGCGACGTGAAGGACGAGGTCGTCTTTGCCGCTCTGGGCGCTCTGCGCTGCGAGGTGGCCCGCCAGCTGAACATCCTGGACCCCAAGGACTTCAAGTTCCTGTGGGTCACCGAGTTCCCCATGTTCGAGTACAGCGAGGAGGAGGGCCGCTACGTGGCCATGCACCACCCCTTCACCGCGCCCATGGACGAGGACCTGGACAAGCTGGAGAGCGACAAGAAGAACTGCCGCGCCAAGGCCTACGACATCGTGCTCAACGGCACCGAGCTGGGCGGCGGCTCCATCCGCATCTCCGTACCTGAGACCCAGCAGGCCATGTTCCGTGCCCTGGGCTTCAGCGACGAGGACGCCCAGGAGCGCTTCGGCCACCTCATCAACGCCTTCAAATTCGGCGCGCCCCCCCACGGCGGCCTGGCCTACGGCCTGGACCGTCTGTGCATGCTGATGGCTGGCGCCGAGTCCATCCGCGACGTCATCGCCTTCCCCAAGGTCCAGAACGCCAGTGAGCCCATGACCAACTGCCCCGACTTCGTGGACGACAAGCAGCTGGACGACCTGAGCCTGGCCGTCACCCGCCGCGAGGAGGCCTCCGACGAGGAGTAATTTACTTTTCTTAAAAAGAAAAGTAAACAAAAGAACTTCCTGCGAAACTGCGTTTCGCTTCGGCGATTTCAGAGTCTGGCAAAAACTTGCCGGCTCCCGCCTTTCCGTGGCTTTCCCACAAGGCAGGAAGATTCGGTGGAAAACCAGGCGGCAAATGCCATTCCAAGCATCAAAAACGGGAGAGTCCTTTCTTGGACTCTCCCGTTTTCCACAGTTTCCGGATTTTTTGTGGAGAAAAAAGAGAGCCGTTTTCACGGCTCTCTTTTTCGTTTGATTGTTTGTCCAGTCCCAAGGCATTCCAGCAAGCAGAGCGGGCCAAAGGCCAAACGAGGTAGGGATTAGAAAGGCTCCCATACTTAAAGTAGGGGCCGATGTCTCATCGGCCCGTCACGTTCTGCCCAATCTCCGGAAAAACCGGGAGCCTTCTGGTCTGGGACCAGGTCCTAAACCTGTCGAGGCGAAACGAAGTTTCGCAGGAAATTCTTTTGCCTACTTTTCTTTTCAAGAAAAGTAGGTTAATTACCCAGGAGGCCGAGGTCGTACTTCCAGGACAAAATGCGGCTGACGGACTGGTCCACCTGCTCCATGGGGATGGTGCCGTCCTCCACGGCCTGGATGACCTCGGGGATCTGAGTCTCAAAGTCGGTGGTGAGCACCATGTCGTTGCCCGCCAGCACGGCCATCACCGCCGGGGACTGGTCCTGGACGTAGTGGGTAATGGCCTCCATGGCCAAATCGTCGGTCATAATGACCCCCTCAAAGCCCAGCTCCTCCCGCAGGATGGTGTGCACGGGCTGGGACAGGGAGGCCGGCATGGTCTCGTCCATGGAGGTGACCACCACGTGGCCCACCAGAACCCCTCCGGCTCCGGCCTGGATGCCCGCCTCAAAGGGGAGAAAATCGCTGGTGGTAAAGGTCTCATAGGGCCGCTGGTCCATGGCCACCCCCACGTGGGTGTCCTGGCTGCTGCCGTAGCCGGGGAAGTGCTTGAGCACCGAGCCGATGCGGTCCTCCTGCATGGTCTCCACTACCTGGCCCACATACTGGGCCGTAGTCTCGGCGTCCTGGCCCAGGGCGCGGTCGTAGATAAAATCGTTCTCATCGGTGGAGACGTCGGCCACCGGGGCCAGATTCACGTTGACCCCCAGGTCCAGCAGGGTCAGGTCCTTCTGCCGGGTGTCCCGCAGCACCCGCTCCATGCCTCCCTCCTGGTACAGCGCCTGGGGAGACTGGCAGGGCTCAGGGAACAGGTTGGGGTTGGAACTGGCCCGGACCACGGTGCCGCCCTCCTCATCGGCGGCGATGAGCATGGGCACGCCGGAGGCCGCCTGATAGGAGCCGATGTCATCCCGGACCTGCTGGGCGGTCTTGTCCTTGAAATCCCGCCCAAAGAGGACGTAGCCCCCCAGCTTGTAGTCGGACACCGCCTGGGCGGCGTTCTCCTGGGGACAGCGGGCCAGGAACATCTGGCCCACCTTCTCCTCCACCGTCATGGCGGACAGCAGCTCCTCAATGATCTGGTCCCGGTTCTGGGGCAGCACAGTCTGCTCTGTGGGGGTGTTCTCCCCCTCCTGGCCCTCCTGGGGCTGAGACTGGTCGGACTGGGACTGGCTGGAGCCTTGTCCCCCCTCCTCCTGGCTGGAACCGCTCTGGCTGCTCTGCTGCTGGGCGGAGGAGCTCTCCTCCCCCAGGGAGCCTCCCGGCTGGGCCGGGGCGCAGCCGGTGAGCATCAGACATAAAAAAAACAGCACCGCCTTTTTCATGGCGACCTCCTGAAAAAACAGTGCGGAGAAAACCGGGGGCCTTGACCACGCCATTCTCTCCACACCTTGATCTGATTTCTGTGTTTTAGTCCTTGTTACTATAGCACGAACCCCAGGTTCTGTCAAATCCACAGTGGGAAAATCCCGGGGATTTCCCTGTTTTTTCCCCACATTTACGGGAAAATGTGGAGAGGAGAGCCGCAAGCGGCTCTCCTCTCATGCTATGGGCTTTGTTGGCCCAATTACTTCTGGGCGGGGTCGTAAGCCACCACCGTGCGGCGGTTGGGCTCCACGCCGGTGGAGTAGGTGGTCACGCCGGGATAGTCCTGCAGGGCCGCGTGGATCACATGGCGCTCATAGGCGTTCATGGGCTCCAGGGTCATGTTCTTGCGGTACCGCACCACCTTGCCGGCCACCTTCACGGCCAGGCGCTGGAGGGACTCCTCCCGCTTGGCCCGGTAGCCCTCGGCGTCGATGTGGATGCGCACCCGCTTGGACTGGCCGCGGTTGACGGAGTAGTTGGTCAGCTGCTGGATGGCGTCCAGGGTCTCGCCCCGGCGGCCGATGATGGCGCCCAGGCCGCGGCCCTGAAGGATGACCTTGTAGCCGTTGGGGGTGACGTAGATCTCAGGCTGGGCCTGCACATGGAGGTGCTCCATGAGGCCGGTGAGGAACTCCCGGATCTTCATGGCCTTGGGGTCGTCCTGGGGGGCGGGCACGGGGCCTTCCTCCTGGGGCTCCTCCTGGCCGATCATCACCTCGTCCCCGGGCTGGAGGGCGTTCTTCTCCTCCTCCTGCACGGGGGCCTCCTCCTTCTGCTCAGGGGCAGGGGCGGGAGCCTCCTCCACAGGGGCGCTCGCGGGGGCGGGAGCGGCGGGCTCCTCCGCCACGGGGGCGGCGGGAGCAGCGCTCTCCTCGTTGGGAACTTCATAGCTCACCCGGACCTTGGCGGGGTTGCCGCCGAAACCCAGGAAACCGGACTTGGCCCGCTCGATCACTTCCACGGACACGTCGTCCCGGTCCAGACCCAGCTGGAACAGGGCGGCGGCGATGGCGTCTTCCTCAGACCGACCGGTGGTCTCGATCCATTTGGTCATTTCAGACACCCTCCTTCTTGTCGTCCTCGTTCTCGGGCAGCTCCACCTCTACCTGCTCCACTTCCACTTCGACCTCCTCGGTCTCCTGGGGAGCGGTCTGGGGCGCAGCGGCCTCCTCCACGGGGGCGGCAGCTTCTTCCTTCACGGACTCCACGGGGGTCTCCAGGGGCTTAGGCTCCTCGGTCTTGGCGGGGGCGGGCTGCTCCTGGGTCTTGTCCTTCTTGCCCTTCTTACCGGCCTTGGCAGCCTTGGCGGCCTCCTCGGCGGCGATCAGGTCGCTGGGGTCCACATACTGGGTGACGCCGCCAAAGCGGTTGGGATCGTAGGAACGGCCCCGGGCATAGGCACGAATGCCGATGCGGCTGTCATCCTTGTTGATACCGGGCTCGGTGGGCTCGTCCTTCTTGGCGGCCTTCTTCTTGCCACGGTTCTTCTTCTCTTCCTCGATGCGGCGCTGACGCTCCAGACGAGCCTCTTCCTTGCGACGCTTCTCTTCCTCTTTCTCCTCCAGCTCCCGCTGAGCGGCGGCAGCACGGGCGGCCTCGTAGTCCTTCTTCAGCAGGCGGCCGCACAGGACCTCCTGGGCCATCATCACGATGCTCTGGGCGATCCAGTACACGCACAGGGCGGCGGGCAGGGTGAAGCCGATCCACAGGGAGATGAGGGGCATGGTGTACATCATGGTGCGGTTGGTCTTTTCCGCGGTGTCGTTGTTCACCTGGTTGTTCAGCTTGTTGGTGGCCATGGAAACCTTCATGGACAGAAAGCTGAGCAGGGCGGAAATAACGGGCAGCAGCACCAGACCGATGGACTGCCAGCTCAGGTTCTTCCAGAAGGCGATGTCGGGGGTCTGGGTCAGGTTCAGGCCCAGGAAGCTGAAGTCCATGGCAAAGACGTCCTTGCCGGCCTCGCCCAGGGCGGTCTTCACGGCCTCCAGGATGGCGGGGTCGTTCAGGGCCTGAGCCATGGCGATCTGGGGATAGGCGCCGGAGTTGGCCACGCCGGTGATCTCGGACACGGTCTTGATCATGTCGCTGGGCACGTTCATCATGTAAACCAGGGGCTCACGGATGATGGCGTACAGCACGATCAGGAACACCATGGGGATCAGGGACCAGACACAGCCGCCCATGGGGTTGACCTTTTCTTTTTCGTAGAGCTTCTGGACTTCCAGGTTATAGCGCTCCCGGTCCTTGCCGTACTGCTTTTGCAGCTTCTGCATCTTGCCGGAGAGCATGTTCATCTGGATCATGCTCTTCTTGCCCTTCAGGGAGACGGGGAACAGCACGACCTTGATGATCAGGGCGAACAGCATCAGAGCCACGCCATAGCCGAAGTAGTTGTAGAACAACAGCAGCAGCCAGGCAAAGGGTTTCAGAATAATACCCACAATGGTACCTCCACAATCAGATAGTTGGTTGGCGGCAGGTCACGGCACGGGGTCGTACTCGATAGACTTCTGCCGATGCAGGGGATTGCACCGCAAAAAACGGCGCAACGCCAGCCAGCCCCCCTTGACAGGACCGTACTTCTCCACCGCCTCCAGGGCATACTGGGAGCAGGTAGGGATAAAACGGCAGCAGGGGGGGCGCAGAGGTGAGATTTGTTGCTGATAAAATCGGATCATCCACAAAAGAAGGCGCTTCATGGTCATCCCTCGCCAGTCTGACGGATGCCCAGCTTGCCCATCAGCTGCAAAAAGCTGCGGTCCAGCTGGTCATACCGGCCGTAGATCACCCGGGACCGGGCCACCACTACGATGTCGTAGCCGGGGGCCAGACAGGCCTCGTTGGTCCGGTACAGGGCGCGGATGCGGCGGCGGGCGCGGTTGCGCTTCACCGCGTTGCCCAGCTTCACCCCTGTGGTGATGCCCAGACGGCTCACCGGCCGGTTGGTTTTCCGGCAGTAGATGGCAAAGTAGGGGGACACCGCGCTGCGGCCTTTGTTGTAAAGGCGGCGGAATTCATGATTTTGCTTCAGTGCGATGGTATGCTTCATTCCTTCCACCTTCCTTTCCGCTTTCTCCGCTTTCTTGAAAGAAAGCTTGGCAAAGAACTTCCTGCTGGCCCCGCCCGAACACAGGCAGAAACCAAACGCTTTCAGGCCCCACGGGGCCTGGGCAGAAAACACGTATGCTGGGCACTTCTCGGTGTTTGCGCTTCAAAATTCCGCGCACTTCTCATTGTCATGCTTCGGGCTGGGCCCGCGGCCGGGTCGACAACTGCTCCGACTCCGGACAGACCCAGTCCGGCTCTTGCCGTCCTTGGGCTCTGTCCATCCGCTCCGCAGTCTGTCTCCCCTGCGTGCCTGCCCTGCGCACTTCTCAACTGTCATGCTTCGGCGGCTGCGCGACGCGCGGCTTCCCTCCGTCTCGGGCGCAAAACAGGCCCGCTTTTGCGGCCCTTGGTTTTTTGCCCTCGCTTCGGTCCATCCGCGCTGCTCCGCACGCCTACACATTTCTCTGTATGCACCGCAGGGGCGGGGGAAACTTTCCCACGCCCCTAATGTTAGCGTTATGTGTCCTCTTGCCGTATCTCATGGGACGATCCTGTCCGCTGTCCAATGGTCAGCGGCAGCCGCCTTTCCCACGGATCAGTGGGTCAGACGAGCGCGGCCCTTGGCGCGGCGGCGGGCCAGCACCTTGCGGCCATTGCGGGTAGCCATACGCTTGCGGAAGCCGTGCTCCTTGGAACGCTGGCGCTTCTTGGGCTGATAGGTACGAAGCATGGGGGACACCTCCTCATTTGATTTCAAGCCGGCGTCACCGGCCCAACAACAGCCGTTTCCGGCTGCGGTCTGCATGGAAATCAGGCGGGCGTTTTCGCCCAATCCTGTTTATGGACAAAGCCCCCGGCCTTGTCCAGTACGGACTATTATAGACGAAAGCGTTTTCCCTTGTCAACTATTTTTTCCGTTTTTTTGCTTTTCTCTCTCCTTCTAAGGGGAAAACACCATATCTTGTGGTGATTTTTCCCTCCCGGCCCCAGGGGCCATCCTGCCCCCGCCTGCGCCTCATACAATTAAAATAAAAAACACCCCCAGAAATCCACCGCCAACGCTTGCGGGGGGTAGTGTTTTTTGATATAATAACGTGGACAAATTATATCCTTCCGTCCACTTCAACAAGCACTGATCGCTGATTTATGGGTCCCCTGCCCCGGGACGGGCCGGCGGGACCCCATTTCTTTTCTCTCTCAGCGGGACAGGGCTTTTTTGCCGTGAGCTTTTTCCTGTCTCCGCTTCCACACTTCGTTCAAGGAGGTCTCCAGATCCATGAATCTTGCTGAAGACGTCTGGGCAAAGGTTTTGACCCTCATGCAGCCAGAGATGACCGCTACCACCATCAATACCTGGTTCGACGACGCCACCGCCGTGGCCCTGGAGGACGACCGCTTCGTCCTCTACTCCCCCACCCCCTTCAAGCGGGACATCATCGCCTCCCGCTACGCCCCCAAGATCCAGGCTGCTCTGCGGGAGCTCTTCTCCGCCGATATGGACGTCACCGTCCTCACCGAGGGGGAACTGGACCAGTACCAGCAGCCCGCCAAAAATGATTTCTTCCCCGGGACTGAGGAGTACACCTTCGAGCGCTTCGTGGTGGGCTCCTCCAACAAGTTTGCCCACGCTGCCGCCCGTGCCGTGGCCGACAACCCCGGACAGAGCTACAACCCCCTGTTTATCTACGGCGAGTCCGGCCTGGGCAAGACCCACCTGCTCTACGCCATCGCCCACACCATTCACAAGAGCCACCCCAATTACAAGGTGGTTTACATCAAGGGAGACACCTTCACCAACGAGCTCATTCAGGCCATCCGGGAGGGCCGCAACGCCGAATTCCGGGAAAAATACCGTGGCGCCGACGTGTTCCTCATGGACGACGTGCAGTTTATCGCCGGCCGTGACTCCACCCAGGAAGAGATGTTCCACACCTTTAATACCCTCTACGAGCTGAAAAAGCAGATCGTCTTCACCTCCGACCGTCCCCCCAAGGAGATGCTGCGCCTGGAGGACCGTCTGAAGACCCGTTTCGAGTGGGGTCTGTTGGCTGACATTCAACCCCCCGACTACGAGACCCGCATGGCCATTATCAAAAATAAGGCTGTGCGCATGGGGGTGGAGCTGCCCGACTTCCTGCTCCAGCTCATTGCCGAGAACATCACCGCCAACGTGCGGCAGATCGAGGGCACCGTCAACAAGATCATGGCCTATCAGCAGCTCATGGGCGATTCCGTGGACAAGGAAACCGTGGTTCGGGCTGTAAAGGACATGTTTAAGGAGAAGTCCGACATCGTGCCCACCGCCGACGTCATCATTGACGAGGTCTGCAAGTTCTACAACATCGAGCCCGCCACCCTCCGGGGCCAGGGCCGTGCCAAGGACATCTCCCTGGCCCGCCAGATCGCCATGTATCAGATCCGCCGTATGACAAACCTCTCTTTGAAGGAGATCGGCAAGGAGTTCGACAACCGGGACCACACCACCGTTCTGCACTCCATCGAGCGCATTGAGGACCTGGTAAAGACCGACCCCGAAAAGGCCGAGATCATCAAGGATATTACCTCCAACATTAATATCCGCTACGAGTAAGCTTCTTTTCTTTCAAGAAAAGAAGCCAAAAGAACTTCCCGTGAAACTTACGTTTCACTTCTTTCTCTCTTGAAGTGCTGACGTAGGGGCGGATGATCCCTACCCCTTTTGGCCTTCGGCCATTTCCCCCTGATAGGGGGAATCGGCCTCATCCGCCCGCCACGAACATCTACTATATTGGGCGTAGGGGCCGGTGGGGACACCGGCCCGCACCCGAACCAGCCTCTACAGCCGCTTGCAACCGGCGCGTTTTTTCCGTCCAGATAGCCCGCTCCCTAAAAAGGAGAATTCCGCCGCCCCGGCGGCGGGTTCCTTTGCTCACGGCGGCAAAGGAACCAAAACGCCGTTTTTTTGGGCCCCTTCGGCGGGAAATCCCATCCGGCGGGCAAACCCTGAGTGGCCCCTACTTCTTCTCCCGGGCCACTGGGCCCTGGTCCAGCGGAAGTTTTGGCTTGTCGCTCCCCCTGAGTCCGCCTGGTCTGTTCCATGCTGTTTGGCCTACCGTTAACGGCGGGCCGATGAGACATCGGCCCCTACCCACAAAAGATAGATTCTGCGTAGGGGGCGGTGTCCTCACCGCCCCGGTATCCCCATCCCCAAGACAAACTTCGACAAATTTCTCCCAATATCTTGTATTGTGCTTTTCCAACAAAAACAAGATATTGTGTAATATTAGGCATTTCCCCCCTTGCATCTGGTATCCGGCCGTGCTATGATGGTGTTGCGACACGCCCGGAGGCAGGCCGGGCGTGAATTTACCAAGGGAGCGAATGCTATGTATCAGGTGACCAAGCGGGACGGAACTGCCGCCCCTTTTGAAATTGGAAAGATCAGCGCTGCCATCACCAAAGCCTTCCAGGCTCTGGAAAAAGAGTTTCATCCCAGTGTGATCGACCTGCTGGCCCTGCGGGTCACCGCCGACTTTGAGCCCAAGATCCGGGACGGCCGCATCGCCGTGGAGGACATCCAGGACAGCGTGGAGGCCGTCCTCTCCGAGGCGGGCTACGCCGACGTGGCCAAGGCCTACATTCTGTACCGCAAGCAGCGGGAGAAGATCCGCAACGTCAACTCCGCCCTCCTGAACTACAAGGACCTGGTGGACGATTATTTGCAGATCAACGACTGGCGGGTGAAGGAGAACTCCACCGTCACCTACTCTGTGGGCGGCCTCATTCTCTCCAACTCCGGCGCCATCACCGCCAACTACTGGCTCAGCGAGATCTACGACCAGGAGATCGCCAACGCCCACCGAAACGCCGAAATTCACCTCCACGACCTCTCCATGCTCACCGGCTACTGCGCCGGCTGGAGCCTGAAGCAGCTCATCCAGGAGGGTCTGGGCGGCATCCCCGGCAAAATCACCTCCGCCCCTGCCAAGCATCTTTCCACCCTGTGCAACCAGATGGTGAACTTCCTGGGCATCATGCAGAACGAGTGGGCGGGGGCCCAGGCCTTCTCCTCCTTTGACACCTATCTGGCCCCCTTCGTGAAGGTGGACAACCTCACCCAGAAGGAGGTCAAGCAGTGCATCCAGTGCTTTGTCTACGGGGTGAACACCCCCAGCCGCTGGGGCACCCAGGCCCCCTTCTCCAATATCACCCTGGACTGGACGGTGCCCAACGACCTGAAGGACCTGCCCGCCATCGTAGGCGGCAAGGAGCAGGACTTCACCTACGGGGACTGCAAGAAGGAAATGGACATGGTGAACAAGGCCTTCATCGAGATCATGATCGAGGGCGACGCCAACGGCCGTGGCTTCCAGTACCCCATCCCCACCTACTCCATCACCCGGGACTTTGACTGGAGCGAGACCGAGAACAACAAGCTCCTCTTTGAGATGACCGCCAAGTACGGCACCCCCTACTTCTCCAACTACATCAACTCCGACATGGAGCCCTCCGACGTGCGCTCCATGTGCTGCCGCCTGCGTCTGGACCTGCGGGAGCTGCGGAAAAAGTCCGGCGGCTTCTTCGGCTCCGGCGAGTCCACCGGCTCTGTGGGCGTGGTCACCATCAACCTGCCCCGCATCGCCTATCTGGCCAAGGACGAACAGGACTTCTACCAGCGTCTGGACCGGCTCATGGACATTGCCGCCCGCAGTCTGAAAACCAAGCGCACCGTCATCACCAAGCTGCTGGACGCGGGGCTCTACCCCTACACCCGGCGGTATCTGGGCAGCTTTGACAACCACTTCTCCACCATCGGCCTCATCGGCATGAATGAGGTGGGCCTCAACGCCAAGTGGCTGCGCCACGACCTCACCCACCCCGACACCCAGAAATTTGCCAAGGACGTGCTCAACCACATGCGGGAGCGCCTCAGCGACTATCAGGAGGAGTACGGCGACCTCTACAACCTGGAGGCCACCCCCGCCGAGTCCACCACCTACCGCTTTGCCAAGCACGACAAGGCGGAGTTCCCCCACATCATCACCGCCAACGAGAACGGCACCCCCTACTACACCAACTCCTCCCACCTGCCCGTGGGCTACACCGAGGACATCTTCTCCGCCCTGGACATCCAGGACGAGCTGCAGACCCTGTACACCTCGGGCACCGTGTTCCACGCCTTCCTGGGCGAGAAGCTGCCCGACTGGAAGGCGGCGGCCAACCTGGTGCGGAAGATCGCCGAAAACTACAAGCTGCCCTACTACACCATGTCCCCCACCTACTCCGTCTGCGCCGACCACGGCTACCTCACCGGAGAACAGTTCACCTGTCCCATCTGCGGCAAGCCCGCCGAGGTGTACAGCCGCATCACCGGCTACTACCGCCCCGTGCAGAACTGGAACGACGGCAAAACCCAGGAGTTCAAGGACCGCAAGGTGTACGATATCAGCCGCTCCCACCTGCACAAGGCGGGCCGGGCTGGCGCCCAGGTCACCGTGGAGCCCCAGGCCCCGCAGCACAGCGACGAGGAAGAACTGCTCCTCTTCACCACCCGCACCTGCCCCAACTGCGCCCAGGCAGAGAAACTGCTCACCCAGGCGGGCATTCCCTTCCGCAAGGTGATCTCTGAGGAGAACCCCGACCTCACCACCCGCTACGGCGTGCGCCAGGCCCCCACCCTGGTGGTCTCCGGGGAGCAGCCGGTGAAAATCACCGGCCTTGGTCCCGTGCGGAAATTCGCCCAGGACAACCGGGTCCAGTCTGTGGGATAACAAAAAAGAACCCCCACCGGAAGAATATTCCGGCGGGGCTGAGAAAAAGGGACGTTCCCGCGGTGCGGGAACGTCCCTTTGTTACTGCAATTTTTTCAGCTTCTCCAGCTGCTGGGTGAACCAGTCGGGCAGAGGGCAGGACACCTCCACCAGCTCCCCGGTGGCGGGGTGGACAAAACGCAGCTGCCGGGCATGGAGACACTGGCCCGCCAGGCCGGGCACCGGCTTTTTGGCCCCGTACACCACGTCTCCCAGCAGGGGATGGCCCAGGTAGGCCATGTGCACCCGGATCTGGTGGGTGCGCCCCGTCTCCAGGCGGCACTCCAGGTGGGTGTACCCGGGGTAGCGGCCCAGCACGGTCCAGTGGGTCACGGCGGGGCGGCCGTTCTTCCAGTCCACCGCCATCTTCTTCCGGTCCACGCTGTGGCGGCCGATGGGGGCCTCCACCGTGCCCGAATCCTCCCGGAACCCGCCCACGGCAATGGCCTCATACACCCGGGCCAGGGTGTGGTCCTGGAGCTGGGCAGCCAGGGCCAGGTGGGAGCGGTCATTCTTGGCGGCAATGATGAGCCCCGAGGTGTCCCGGTCGATGCGGTGGACGATGCCGGGGCGCAGCTCGCCGTTGATTCCCGAGAGGGAATTTTTGCAGTGATATAACAGTGCGTTGACCAACGTTCCGTCGGGGTGGCCGGGGGCGGGGTGGACCACCATGCCCACGGGCTTGTTCACCACGATGACGTCGTTGTCCTCATAGACCACATCCAGGGGAATGTCCTGGGGCAGCACCTCCACAGGCTGGGGGTCGGGGAGGTCCACCTCCACCACGTCCCCCGGGGCGGTGCGCTGGTTCTTCTTGGCCGCCTTGCCGTTATACAGCACCGCACCCTGCTCCAGCAGGCGCTGGGCCGCCGAGCGGGTCAGCCCCGCCTCCTGCCGGGCCAGAAAGGCGTCCAGCCGCTCTCCGCCCTCCTGGACGGGAAAGGTGAGGCGGCTCACAGCTTCTTCTCCAGCCGGTCGGCCAGCAGCAGATAGTAGGCGGCGGCGCCGATGGTGCCCACCACCAGGCAGATATCAGCCACATTGAACACGGCAAAATCCATAAACAGCACGTTGAACATATCCACCACATAGCCCTGGAAGGCCCGGTCGATGAGGTTGCCCACCGCTCCGGCCAGCACCAGGGACAGGCACACCCGGCCCAGGGGGTGGCGAAAGAACTTTTTGACCAGAGCCAGGGCCAGCACCACCGACATCACCAGGGAGATGAGGGTGAGGATCCAGGTGTGCTGGGCGAAGAGGGAGAAGGCCGCACCGGTGTTTTTCACGTAGGTGAGGTCCAGAATATGGGGTAAAAAGGGGACATGGGTGCCCAGGGGAATATTCTGCACCACCAGGTACTTCACCAGCTGGTCCAGAGCCACCAGGGCCACGACGAGAATGGCATAAAGCATAGCAGTTCTCCTTGTATCGGCGACATCAGACGGGTTTGGATTCCATTTTACCATGTTCCCCACAGGGGGGCAACGAAAAAATTTTGCCGCGTTGACGGGGCGGTTTGGAAAGAATACAATAGGAGACGCGAACAAAGGAGGGCTGGCCATGGAGATCCAAGGGCTGCAAAAAATGAGTTTGCTGGACTACCCGGGAAAGGTGGCCTGCACCGTGTTTCTGGGGGGCTGCAACTTCCGCTGCCCCTTCTGCCACAATGGGGAGCTGGTGCTGGCCCCCGCCCCGGCAGAGCTGGACAGCGGGGAGCTGCTGGCCTTTCTGGAAAAGCGCAGGAAACTGCTGGACGGGGTGTGCGTCACCGGGGGCGAGCCCCTGCTGCGCCCCGATCTGCCTGAGCTTCTGAAGGCCATCAAGGCCCTGGGCTACCCGGTGAAGCTGGACACCAACGGCAGCCGCCCGGAGGACTTGCGGCGCCTGGTAGAGGCGGGCCTGGTGGACTATGTGGCCATGGACGTGAAAAACAGCCCCGAGGGCTATCCCCGCACCGTGGGGGTGCCGGACCTGGACCTGGGGCCCATCCGGGAGAGCGTGAGCTATCTATTGTCGGGGGCGGTGGACTATGAGTTTCGCACCACGGTGGTGCGGGAGCTCCACAGCCGGGCGGACTTTGAGCAGCTGGGGCCCTGGCTCCAGGGGGCCCGGCGGTACTATCTCCAGGCCTTTGTGGACCGGGAGACGGTGATCGCCCCCGGCCTTCATCCCTGGGGCAAGGAGGAGATGCTGGGCTTTGCCCGGCAGATGGAGCCCTGGGTGCAGGAGGTATCCCTGCGAGGAGTGGACTAAAAAAGCGAGGTGCAAACGCACCTCGCCTTTTTATTGCTCACAATCACCCCTGCTGCCCCAGCAGGTCGTACAGCTGGGAGACCTCCATGGGCACACCGTAGTAGAAGCCCTGGATGAGGTCGCACCCCGCGGCCATGACCAGCCGGGCCTCGGCCTCGGTCTCCACGCCCTCGGCGCACACCTGCTTGCCAAACTGGTGGCAGGCGTAGACGATGCTCTCGATGAACTTGCGCCGGTCGGGGGACCGGGACAGCTGGTGCAGCAGGGAGCGGTCCAGCTTCACCACGTTGGCCGGGCAGCGCAGCAACAGGGACAGGGAGGAGTAGCCCTCGCCGAAGTCGTCCAGGGCCACCGACATGCCCAGCTCCTTGCACTGCTCCACAAAGTGCTCCAGCTGCTCGGGGGTCTCGTTGAAGTGGGTCTCGGTGAGCTCCATGAGCAGGTGGGACCCGTCGGAGCGGTAGCGCTCCAGAGTCTGGCGCATGAAGGGAAGAAAACCCTGGTCCATGATCTGGGGGTAGCTCACGTTGAAGGACAGGAAGAAATCGGGGGACAGGGTGGTCAGACGGCCGCAGGCACGCACCGCCTGCTCAAAGAGCCACCGCCCCACGGTAAGGATCTGCTTGTTCTTCTCCAGCAGGGGGATGAACACGTCGGGCTGCACGTCCCGCCCGTGGAAGCGCCAGCGCAGCAGAGCCTCGCCCCCGGCGATGGTCTTGCCGTCGGCGGCCAAAATGGGCTGCACCACCATGCGGAAGCCCGCGCAGCCGTTGACCACGCAGCGGCTCAGCTCCAGAGCCAGCTGGGCCTGGGCCCGCTGGCGCAGCAGTTCCTGGGGAGAGTGGACTACATAGTCCAGCTGGGGAAAATCCTTGGCGTGGGCCAGCAGGGCCAGGGTGCGCTCGATGATGCCCTGGGGCGGCCCGGCGGTGTCCTTGGCGTGGAGGATGCCCTGGGAGGAGGGCACCCGCACCAGGATATCGAAGGAGCGGTAGGCCCGCTCGATGAGGGCGCGGATCTCGGTGGCCGCCTGCTCGGGGGTGAGGGAGCCCTGGGGCACCACCGCCATAAAGCGCAGGCCGTCCAGGCGGTAGAGCTGCAGGCTCTGGCCGAAGTGTTCCCCCAGCTGGTCGGCCACCTGGCGCAGCAGGCGGTCGGCGGTCTCACGGCCCCGGGACTCGTTGATCTCGGAGAAGTTATGCAGGCAGAAGCCCACCACCGAGAAGGAGATTCCCCGCTTTTGCAGCTGGGAGAGCATGAGGATGGCGGTATACACCCGGGGGATGTTGGTCACCGGGTCGATAATAAAGTCCTGGGCCTGGCGGGAGATACACCCGGAGAAGAACAGGGGGCGGCTGCCGTCCTCGCTCCAGCGCAGGGAACCCCGGCAGTGAATCCACACCTGGTTGCCCTTCCGGTCCCGCACCCGGTAGCGCAGGTTGTGGGTGGTGCGCTTTTCCGCCAGCATGGCGGCAATGTCCCCCCGGTAGAGCTCCAGGTCCTCGGGGTAGCTGATGCGCTTCTCCCAGGCCCCCAGCAGGTCGGAGACCACGTTGCCCGAGAAGCCGAAGGTGTCCCGCAGGTTGTCGGAGATATAAAACAGGTTGGACTGCATGTCGCCAAAGAACAGGTAGTTGGGGGCCCCCTCCATGGTGATGGACTCAAAGAGGGACTGGGGGTCAAAGTAACTGTTCTGAACGAACTGGCCAAAGAGGGAGGGAGCCTCCACCCGCTCCTGCTGCCGGGGGCTCTTGCGGTGGACCTGGACCCCGGTGCGGGCGCTGACCTCGTCGTAGTAGTCCCGCTTGTCCTCGTACATGGCCTCGTCGGCCTGGGTGATGAGGGCCTGCAGGTTGGTGGGGCCGTCCCCCGTCCAGGCGGCGCCCACGGCGATGTGGTGTCCCCCCTGCTCCACCTGGCGGCGCAGCTGGCGGGTGCGGCGCTCAAACTCCTGCTTGTCCATGTCGGGACACAGGATGACAAACTCGTCGCCGCCGGTGCGGAACACCCCCTTCTTGGGGAAGTTCTCCTCCAGCAGGCGGCAGCACTCCACGATGAGGTGGTCCCCCGCCTCGTGGCCCAGCAGGTCGTTGACCTGCTTGAGACCAGAGATATCGCAGTAGACCACGCCCATCTTGGTCCAGGTCTGGCGGCGGGCGCAGGCCTCGGACATGGCGTGGCGGTTGCGGGCCCCGGTGAGCTGGTCGTGGAAGCTGAGGAATTCCAGCCGCTGGATCAGGTCCCGGCGCTTGAGGATGGAGGTGACAAAGTAGCCGATGACGTGGAGGAAGGGCCGCAGCATGGGCAGGGTCTCCCGCCCCGGGTTGTCCACCCCCAAAAAGCCCGCAAAGTGCTCCTCCGAGCGCAGGGGGGCGGCCACCAGGCTGCGGATGTTCTGGTACTTCATGGCCCCGTAGGCGGCGGGGTGCCGGGTGCGGATCTGCTCCACATCCTCCACCACCACCAGCTCTCCCCGCTCAAAGGCGGGCAGCCACCAGTCGATGGTCTCCAGGGGCTCCCCCTGGAGCACCTGCTTCTGGGGCAGCACCCCGGGGGCGCACCACTCGTAGGTGTTGTCCAGGGCGGCCTCGCCGCTGCATTCAAACAGATAGGCCCGGTCGCAGCCGAAGCGCTCCCCCACAAAGGCCAGCAGCACCTCCAGGGCCCGGTCGGGGTCGGTGCAGGCGTGGGTGCGCTGGAGACACTCATTCACCAAAGAGTCGCTGTAGGCGCACAGCAGGGCCCCGTAGCCCTGCTCCAGCGCCTCGCTGGCCGCCCGGGCGATCTCCAGACGGCAGCGGCGGCCGTTCCAGGTGAGGGCGGTGTCCTGGATCTCCACCCGCTGCTTGAGCAGCGGGTTTTGGTAGTTCCAGTGGTACAGCTCCCCCTCCCGCAGGCGCTTGTTGGAGCAGAATTCGCAGGGGGCGGCCCGGCCCTGGAGCAGCAGGTGACAGGGCATCCCCCGGTAGCCGTCGGGCTCGTCCACCCCCAGGGCGTGGCGCAGGCTGTGGTTCATATACAGCAGCTCGTGGGTGTCCATGTCCGCCACATAGACAAACTCGGCCAGATGTTCAAAAATCTCCCAGTTCCAATCCATACCTTACCTCCTGTGGCTTGGCGAAAAAACGCCCCGGGCGCGGGTGCGTCCGGGGCGTTCACGGTGTAAATGTTGATTTAGATCAGGCACAGAATCAGGGTGAGCACCATGAAAGCCACAGCCACCCACTTGGTCATCTTCGCCAGCTTGGAATCCCAGGTCTTGGCCTTATTCTTGGACAGGAAGGTGTCCACGCCGCCGGCGATGGCACCGGACAGGCCGGCGCTCTTACCGGACTGCAGCATAACCACGGCCACCAGGACCAGCCCGCACAGGACCTGAATCACAGTCAGAACCAACTTCATCGTCATCGTTGTCATCGTTCCTTTCAAGCCCAGCAAGGGCGAAAAATCGTAATTACCCCGGCAGTTCACCGACGCAGAGATTATCATAGCACACAAGGGTCAAAAGTGCAAGTCTTTTTGTCAAAAACCTCCACATTCTCCCCTTTGTCCAAAAAAATGCCGGAAAATCTTACAGCTGGGCGATGGCCTCGATCTCCACCAGCACGTCCTTGGGCAGCCGGGCCACCTGCACGGCAGAGCGGGCGGGGTAGGGCTCCTGGAAGAACTGGGCGTAGACCTCGTTCATGGCGGCAAAGTCCTCCATGTTCTGCAGGAACACGGTGGTCTTGACCACGGCGCCCATGTTGGTGCCCGCGGCGTTGAGGATGGCCTTGATGTTGTTCAGGGACTGGCGGGCCTGCTCCTGGATGCCGCCCTCCACCACAGCGCCGGTCTCGGGATCGATGGGCACCTGGCCGGAGGTGAACATCAGATCGCCCACCTTCACCGCCTGGGAGTAGGGACCGATGGCAGCGGGGGCCTTGTCGGTGTGAATGACCTCTTTCATAACAAACGCTCCTTTATATTCTGATTGGAATCAGCTTGCGCTTACAGGGCCCCGAAGCGGGACAGGGGGAAGATGGAGAACACCGCCTTGCCCAGGACGTAGCCCTCGTCGATGGTGCCCACGCCGGCGTCCCGGCTGTCCTTGGAGCCGTTGCGGTTGTCGCCCAGGACGAAGATGGAGCCCTCGGGCACCTCCACGTGGATGTCCCCGTTTCCGTAGATGTCCCACATGGGTTCCAGGATATAGGGCTCGTCCAGGGCCTCGCCGTCCACATAGACGGTATTGCTCTCGTAGTCGATGTCCACCGTCTGGCCGCCGGTGGCGATGACCCGCTTGACGATGGCCACCCCGTTGAGGGTCTCGGCGGTGGTCTTGTTCAGCACCACGATGTCCCCCTGCTTGGGGCTGTAGCCCAGGGACCACACCAGCAGCAGCTCATTGTCCTGCAGGGTGGGGTCCATGGAGTGGCCGTCCACCCGGGTGAGGCGGCCGAAAAAGGTGAATACCAGCACCAGACACACCAGCGCGGTGGTCAGGGCGTTAAGCCAATAAAACAGATCGTCGGAGGAGGACTTCTTTTCCTCCTTTTTGGGTTCTCCCTCCTGGGAGAGGGGTTCGCCGGGCGCAGACTCCTCCGGCAGGAGGGGGTCGTCCCGTCTCATTTCCTCGGACATTGGGTTACCTCCGGTCAAAACTGGGTGACGCCAACCCTGGCTTTTGGGGCAAAGGGGGCGTCTTTCTTGGCATTATACCCCTTTTTACAGAAGAACGCAACGGTTTCCCGCCTGCTTCTCCCGCCGCCCCTCCAGCCAGGTTTTCTCCCGGCTGTGGCAGGTAAAGAAGAGGATCTGCTCCTCCTCCCCCCGCTCCAGCAGCAGGTCCAGGGCCTGGGCCATGCGTTGGTCGTCAAAGGCGGCCAGGGCGTCGTCCAGCACCAGGGGGGCTCCCTTCATGCACAGGTCGTACACCGCCAGGCGCACCGCCAAATACACCTGGTCCACCGTCCCCTTGGACAGGTACAGGGCGGACCGGGGCAGCACGTCCCCCTGGGTGCGGGCGGCGGCCTCCAGCTCCCGGCTGAGGGTGAGGCTCTGGTAGCGGCCCCCGGTGAGACGGGAGAGCAGCTCCCCCGCCCGGCGGCTGAGCTGGGGGGCAAAGCGCTGCTGCAGCTGGCCGTCGGCCTCCTTCAAGGTCTCCAGGGCCAGAGAGATGGCCTGGTACTCCTCCTGCCGCCGGGTGAGCTCCTCTTCCAGCTCCTCCTGGCGGGCGGCAAGCTGGGCGGGGTCGCCCATGGCCTGGAGCCGTCCCTGGACCTGGTGCAGGGCCCGGGAGAGACGCTCCTCCTCCACCTGGGCCTGGGCCAGGGCCTGGGCGGTCTCCTCCAGGGGTCTTTCCGGGGCGGGCAGGGGGGCTGCCCCCTCCTCCCGGCCACCCTGGGCCTTCAGGGCTTCATAGAGCCGCCGGGCGCCCTCCAGCCGGGTCACGGCCAGATTTTCCCGCTCCTCCAGATTGAGGGCCCGGGACAGGGCGGCCGAGCAGCCAAACAGTTCCTTCACCTCGGGGGCGAAGGAGTGGACAAAGTCGAACAGGTCCTGGCGGCTGTTCTCCCGCCGGGCCTGGCGGTCCTTGAGCCCGCTTTGGATCATGCGCACCTGCTGGGCGCACTGGTCGGCGGCGGCCATGCGCTCCCGGTAGGCGCGGCCCGCCTGGAGCAGCTCCTCGGGGCTTTCCACCCCGTAGCGCTCCAGGATCTTATCTCCCTCCTGCCCCGCCTTCTTGCCCGCGGAACGGGCCAGCAGGGACAGCAGGGCGAACAGGGCGTAGCCCACCAGGCCCAGCCACCACCAGGGGGCCAGCGCCACCAGGGCGGCCAGGGCCACGATGCCCGCCCCCTGGAGAAGCAGGAAGTTACGGCCGCCCTTCTTCTCCCGGTCCATGCAGGCCTGCCAGGCGGCCACGGCCTTCTGGGCCTTGGTCTCCCCCTCCTCCCCGGACATGCCGGGAAAGCGGTCGTCCCGAGCCTGGGCCCGGGCGGCCTCCAGGGCCTGCTGGGCCTGTTCCAGCTCCTCCTGGCCCTGGCGGATCTCCGGGTCCAGGGCCTTCAAAAAGGCCAGCTCTCCCTGGGCCCGTTTCAGCTCCTCCCGGCTGGGCAGGGTGCCAAAGCGGGACTGCTCCCGCCGCAGGCTGTCCAGCTGGTCCTGGGCCTGGCGCAGCTCCTGGGCGGCCTGGGCAAAGCTGCGGTCCAGCTCTCCCTGGGCGGCGGCGGTGTGCAGGTCCATCTGGCGCTGCCAGGTGCGGCGGTCCTCCACCGCCCGGGCCTGGCGGCCCTCCAGGTCCCGCAGGGCGGCGTTGACCTCCTCCAGCTCCCGGCGGCTCTGGCGGATCTGGGCCAGCTCCTCCTCCAGCTGGGGAATGCGCCCCACGCTCTTATTCACCTTGCGCCAGTTGAGCCACTCTTTCAGCTGCCGCTGGGCCTGGGAAGCGGACACGTCCTCCTCTCCGGAGGACACCAGAGCGGCGATGCGGCTCTCCAGCTCAGGGGCAGAGGTGACGGTGAGGGCCCCCTCCTGGCCGATAAAGGCCGAGCGCACAAAGACCTCCCGGCCCACTCCCAGCAGCATCTGGCCGCAGGTCTCTCCGGTGAGCCCGGGGACGGGCTCCTCCGTGCCGGTATACACGGCAGAAAAAGCCCCAAAGGGGGTGCTGCCCCGGGGGCCGCGGCGGATGGTGATGCGCCGTCCCTGCCACTCCAGGTCCATCTCCCCCTCCATGGGGGCGCCCGACCAGGGCTGGTACTTATTTTTCTCCGCCAGGTGGCCCTTTTTATCCCGGTCCCGGGTGTCGATGCCATAGAACATGGCCTTGATAAAGGCGCACCAGGTGGATTTGCCCCCCTCGTTGGGGGCGGCGATGAGATTGAGCCCGTCGGTCAGCTCCAGGCGCGCTCCCGCCAGCTTTCCGAAGGTGGCGGTCATGGATAAAATCTTCATGGGGCCACATCCTCTCCCTTCTCCAGGGCGGCCAGGCCGTAGCGCACCGCCAATTGCAGCACCCGGTTGTCGGGCTCTTGGCGGCACTGGGGCTCCAGGACCCGGAGGAACAGCCCGGTGAGGGTGTCCTCCTCCATGCGCCGCCACACATCTCCCCGCACCCGGGTGCGGTCCAGGAGGGTCAGGCCGTAGAACCGGGGCTCCAGGACCCGCTTGAGCCCCTCCAGGTCCAGGTCCTCCTCCCGCTCCCCGGTGAGGGTCAGGCGGTACACGTCCCGCTCCGTCTCCCGGGGCAGGGCGGCCAGCAGGGTCTCCAGGGGCTTTTCACTATTGGTAAGGTCCACGGACAGGGTCTCATAGCGCCGCTTACCCAGGGGGATGAGCTCTCCCCGGCAGCCGTTCTCGTCCACCTCCAGGCAGAGAACGCCCTTCTCCCCCGTCTCGTCAAAGCCACGGCCCTCGGGGCAGCCGGGGTAGGCCCAGCAGGTGTTCCCCTCCCGCTGTACCCCGCTGCACTGGTGGATATGGCCCAGGGCCAGGTAGGCAAGGCCGCTGCGGGCAATGTTTTCCCGGGCAATGGGGGCATAGTTCCCCTGGCCCTCCACCTCGCCGTGGAGGACCATGAGGTGAATCTTCCCGTCCTGAGGGGCCTGGAAGCCCGCCAGGGGGTCCTGCTCCTCCCGGGGCGCCTGGAAGCCCCGGCCGTGGACCACGCAGCCCAGGTGGGGCAGCTCCACGGCGGCCAGCTCGCCCCCGGTAAATACCGTGACGTTTTCCGGCCACTCCAGGGTGGCGTACAGGGAGGCGGGGCTCATATAGTCATGGTTGCCCGGGGCCAGAAACACCGGACAGGGGATGTCCCCCAGGGCCCGGGCCAGGGCCTGGGCAGTCTCCCGGTAGGTCTGGCGGCCGTCCAGCAGGTCCCCCGCCAGGAGCACCAGGTCGGCCCCCTTCTCCCGGGCCAGGGCCGCCAGGGCGGAGAGCAGCTGCCGCTGCTCCCCACGGCGCTGGGCCGCCCGCTGGGGGCTCAGGCCGGAAAAGGGGCTGTCCAAATGAAAATCCGCCCCGTGGATGATGGTCAGCAAGGTGTTACACCTGTCCTTTCTGTGGATGGTGGTGGGAACTGTGGACAAAAGCGCGTCCCCCAGCGCGTGTTCTTTCCAGGGATGGAAAGAACCAAAGATCCCCGGGGGACAGCTCCGAGGAGCGCACGCGCTCCCAGTCGCTTTACCCCCGGACCCCCATTACGGGGGACGCTTCCCGGGCAGCCGTGCCATACAGTCGGCGCGGGTGATAGTAGGATTGCTGTTTCCTCTTGCGCCGCTGCCGCTGGCTGGGCAATTTCAGGAACCCCGGCAAGCGGAAGGAAACCGCCGCGCCTGGTGCAAAGCAGCCGTAGGGGTTGGCGCGAGGACGGGCCGATGAGGACATCGGCCCCTACGGCAAGGAAACCCGCCCCGCAGGGCGGTCCCCAGAAGCGAAGCGCAGCTTCGCATAAAGTTCTTTTGCCTACTTTTCTTTCAAGAAAAGTAGGTCATTCCAGGATGTCTACTCGCTTGACCTCCACGCAGCGGCCCTTGTCCGTGTCGATGGTGAAGCGGCAGGCGTTGAGCTTACAGGGGCCCTCGGCCTCCTCGTAGCGCCGGGGCAGGCCGCCCAAAAACAGGTTCATGGAGTGCTCGGGCTTGATACCCAGCACGGACTGGCGGGGCCCGGTCATGCCCAAATCGGTAACAAACCCGGTGCCATGGGGCAAAATCTGGGTGTCGGCGGTGGGCACGTGGGTGTGGGTGCCCCACAGGGCGTGGACCTTGCCGTCCAGATACCAGGCCATGGCCCCCTTCTCGCTGGTGGCCTCGGCGTGGAAGTCCACCAGGATCACCTGGCACTCCTCGGCCTGGCGGGTGCGCAGGAGCTGGTTTGCCGCCTTGAAGGGGCTATCCAGGTTGGAATTGAGTTCTAAGCGCCCCATGAGGTTCATCACCCCGATCTTCAGCCCCTTGGGGCCGTCAAAGACCCCGAAGCCCCGGCCGGGCACCCGCCCGGCGTAGTTGGCCGGACGGAGGATATAGGGGTCCTTCTCCAAAAATTCCGTGATTTGGATGCGGTTCCAGGTGTGGTTGCCCAGAGTGATGACGTCGGCGCCGGCGTCGTACATGCCCCGGGCCTGCCGGGGAGTGAGCCCCACGCCGGAGGCGTTCTCCCCGTTGACCACGGTGAAGTGGATGTCCTGTTCCTTCTGGATCTCCCGCAGGCGGCGGGCCAGGATATCCTGGCCTCCCTCGCCCACAATATCTCCCACCGCAAGTACGTTGAGCAGCATAGGTTTTGTCCTCCTTGGGAAAGTCAGTACCTTTTATTATACCGTCCCCTTCCCCCCGAGGCAAGCCTTCTTCCCGGTTCTGTTTTCCGCCCGGTTGGCATAGGATGCCGGTAAGCAGCAGACTGGGAAAGGAGGACAAGGCATGGGCTTTGGACAGCGGGAGGGACTGGGCACAGGGCGGATCGCCTGCGTGGGGGTGCTGCTGGCGGCGGCAGTGTTTTTTGCCGGGGCGGCGGCGGTGATCCGCCCCAGCCTCCCTGATACGCAGGAGCCCCAGACCATGGAGCCTCCCACCGCCTCGGTTACGGCGGACCGGGACAAGGGCCGGGCGGTAAAGCTTCTCCAGGAGGACGGCACCGTCGTGGAGACCACCATGGCCGACTACCTCTTTGGAGTGGTGGCGGCGGAGATGCCCGCCGCCTTTGAGGAGGAGGCCCTGAAGGCTCAGGCCTGCGCCGCCCGGACCTACACCGTCCAGCGGCAGAGCAGCCCCACCCAGAAGCACCCCCAGGCCGACGTGTGCACCGACAGCGCCTGCTGTCAGGCCTACGTGTCCCGGGAGGCGGCGGAGACCCGCTGGGGCGTCAGCGCCCAGACCTATTCCCAGAAGATCGAGGCCGCCGTGGCGGGCACCGACGGCCTGGGCATCCTTTACGAAGGCCAGCCCATCCAGGCGGTGTTTTTCTCCTCCGCCCCGGGGCAGACGGTGGACGCGGTGGAGGTATGGGGCAGCGACGTGGCCTACCTGAAAAGCGTGTCCAGCCCCGAGGGGGAGGAGGTGCCCAACTACCACAGCCAGGCGGTGTTCTCCGCCGACCAGGTGCGCCAGGCGGTGCTGGCTGCCTACCCCGCCGCCGACCTGTCGGGGGACCCCTCGGGCTGGTTCGGCACCCCCACCACCAACGAGGGGGGCACCGTGTCCAGTATCCCCGTGGGGGGCGTCACCCTTACGGGGGGCCAGGTGCGCACCCTGTTCTCCCTGCGCTCGGCCTGCTTCACCGTGGCCTGGGACGGGAGCAACTTCACCTTCTCGGTCACCGGCTACGGCCACGGGGTGGGCATGAGCCAGTACGGGGCCAACGCCATGGCCCGGGCGGGCAGCACCTTCCGGGACATTCTCACCTGGTACTACACCGGGGCCCAGGTGGACCAGCTTTGGTCCTGACCTGTTCCCATGCTTTTCAAGGTGGAAAAGGTATGGTAAAATAGGGGCACCTACCCCGCCGCAGTGGGGCGGACAAAGGAGCTGACGTAATGAACTTCCCGGTGAACCGCCTGCCCCGGCGCAAAAAGGGCAACCGAAGCACCCATTTCAACACCGCCATTCTGGCGGCCTTTCTCATCCTTTCGATCATCTGTCTCACCGTGATGCAGGATACCATGATGGATAACGCCCAGCGCATGGGCACCGTGCTGTCCAAAAGCCACTGTGTGGAAGCCGAGCAGAACCTCATCGCCTATGAGACCCTCATGGACCTGAGCGTGAAGTATGTGGACAGGGAAATGGGCACCGAGGGGGACCACGAGGAGTGGATCCAGCGCTTTCTCTCCAGTCTCACCGACGTCACCGGCCCCCACACCATCGACCCCTACGCCGTGATCGACGGCAAGATCATCACCGCCAACCCCTGGGAGGGGGACGACTCCCTGGACCTGGAAAACGCCATCTGGTACCAACAGGCCATTGCCGCCGAGGGGGAGATCATCTACACCGACGCCTACACCGACACCATTACCGGCATGCCCGTGGTCACCATCGCCAAGGAGACCTCGGTGCCCGGCAACGTGGTGGCCTTTGACATCTTCCCGGAAAACTTCCGCACCACCACCGACACTGCGACCCTGCCGGAAAACAGCAACTACTATCTGTGCGACGCCTCGGGCACCCTGCTGTACTCCTCCGCCAACTCCAACATCGATTCCGAGGAGCTCCAGCCCTATCTGTACCAGCTGGTGCAGTCCATCCAGGCGGGCACCCTCACCGAGGAAAACTCCGTCTTTCAAAATCCCAGCGGCGAGCGCCGGGTCATCTATTATAATGTGGCCTCCAACGGCTGGTACTCCCTGGTCACCATCCCCTACTCCGAGCTCATCCAGGGGCTGCGCACCGCCACCATACTCTACGCCGGGGTGCTGCTCATCTTCCTGGGCATCACCATCTTCATGAACATCCGGGACCACCGCCTCAACCAGCGCATGGCCCGGTCCAACGAGACGGTGCGGGTGCTGGGCAACTCCTACTACGCCATCTACCGCATGGACTTCTCCGCCTGCACCTATGAAATGATCAAAGGCTCCGACTATATCCGGGAGCACGTGAACAAAACCGGGGGCTATGAGGACCTGCTCCACGCCATCAGCCAGGTCATCGAGCCCAGCGCCAAGCAGGAATTTCTCAACAGCTTCTCCCTGGAAAACATCCAGCGCCTGGCCGCCCAGCGGGTGCGGGACTTCGGCGGCGACTTCCAGCGCCTGTTCAACGAGGAGTACCGCTGGGTCAACGTGCGCCTGCTCATTGACGAGTCCCTGAGCAGCACCGAGGCGGTGCTGTGCTTCCGGGAGGTGGAGGGGGAAAAGCAGCGCCAGCTGCAGCAGATGGAGCTGCTGCGCTCCTCCCTGGAGTCCGCCCGGCAGAGCGAGGCCGCCCGGAACATGTTCTTCTCCAGCATGTCCCACGACATGCGCACCCCCCTCAACGCCATCATCGGCCTGTCCGAGCTGGCCCAGACCCACCTGGACGACCGGGACAAGACCCTGGACTACATCCAGAAGATCAACATTTCCAGCAAGCAGCTGCTCAACCTCATCAACGACATCCTGGAGATCTCCCGCATGGAGCAGTCCACCTTCACCCTGAACAACAGCACCCTGGACCTGCGCGCCTGTGTGGAGAACATCGCCTCCTCCTTCCAGGTCCAGGCCGAGCGGGAGGGCAAGGTGTTCTCCGTCTCCTTTGACCTGGACAACCCCTGGGTGGACGCCGACGACTTCCGCCTGTCCCAGATCCTCAACAACCTGCTGTCCAACGCCTTTAAATTCACCCGCGCCGGGGACGCCATCACCCTGGACGTGCGGGAGGTGAAGATGCAGGAGCGGGGCCGCTACCAGATCGTGGTCTCGGACAGCGGCGTGGGCATGACCCAGGAGTTTTTGGAGAAAATCTTCCTGCCCTACCAGCGGGAGACCCGCTTCGGCGCCAAGAGCGTGTCGGGCACCGGCCTGGGCATGCCTATCGTGAAAAACATCGTCTCCCAGATGGGGGGCGAGATCACCGTGGACAGCCACCTGGGCATGGGCAGCGTGTTCACCGTCACCCTGCCCCTCCAGCAGGCGGGCCAGGCGTCCCAGCCCGCCAAGGAGCCGGAGCCCGCTCCCGAGCCGCCCCAGCCCAAGGAGCTGCACCTGGAGGGCAAGCGCATCCTGCTGGCCGAGGACAACGAGATCAACATGGAGATCACCACCGAGCTTCTCTCCCTCCACGGCATCCACATCACCCAGGCCTGGAACGGCCGGGAGGCCCTGGAGGCCTTCCGTCAGTCGGAGCCCTTCTGGTTTGACGCCATCCTCATGGACATGCAGATGCCTGAGATGGACGGCTGCCAGGCCGCCCAGGCCATCCGCCGCCTGGACCGCCCCGACGCGGCCAAGGTGCCCATCATCGCCGTCACCGCCAACGCCTTCTCCGAGGACCTGGCCGCCACCACCGCCGCGGGAATGAACGCCCACATCTCCAAGCCCATCGACTTCCAGCTCTTCCGCCAGACCCTGGAGCGCTTCCTGCTGCCCCCCCAGGACTCTTCCCCCAAAAAATCCTGACCTACTGCCCCGGATAGGCCTACGCCTGTCCGGGGTTTTTTACCGTTCTCTGGATGTTTCTCCTCTTCCCTCCACATCTTCCGTTTTCTGGTCTCAAATTTTCCTGGATTTTGAAAATTTTTTGAATGGATTTTTTCGTAATGTAACCGTTCGTGTAACCGTCATGGTGTATACTCTCCTTAATCTCTCCCAAAGGGAGACCAACACCAGGAATAAATGTCAAGAGCAAACCGCCCGAAAGGGCGGGACGCAAAGCCAGGGGGCTACCGCGGAACTCCGCCACGCCAGCCCGGCCGCCGTCTATTCCGATCTCACACGCAATTGAGAAAGGAGAACGGAACATGACAAAGCGAATTTTCAACCGATTGCTGGCCGTCGCTCTGGCCCTTTGCCTGATGACGAGCCTGCTCAACCTGTCGGCTTTTGCCGCGGACGGCGGGGCGGATGCCTCCGCCATTTCCCTGGAGGCGGGCCAGACTGTGGACCTGACCCAGCAGGCCGGCACCACGGTGTACGGCCAGGAGCTGGAGGCTCCCGTTGACCCCAGCTGGAGCAGCAGCGATGAGACGGTTGCCACTGTGGACCAGGCTGGTGTGGTCACCGGCCAGGCCGCCGGCACCGTCACCATCACCCGGGAGGGCTGCGCCTACTGGGTGCCCGCCGGAGACGGCAGCGACGGGGTCTACAGCTTCGAGGACGTGACCGAGGGCGCCCAGTGCGTCCAGGCCACCACCACCTGGACGGTGGAGGTCACCGCCGCCGCCCCCGAGACCCCCGAATATCCCGAGGAGACCTCCACGGTGGACTACTCCGTGCGCCAGTCCGAGTCCGTGTCCTATGACGGATACGAGGAAAAGGACGGCGTCTATGTCTTCCACTACACCATCCACGACGGCGCCCAGGGCGACCTGGTCATCGACCTGGCCCAGGCTGCGCTGGCCATGTGGAATAACGAGACCCAGCTGCCCGGCGACACCTTCAAGTTCCAGATCTTTGTGAAGAATGAGTCCGGCCACTCCTACCGCTATCAGGACGGCAGCTTTGTGCTGGCTCCCGAGGACACCAGCCTGTTCGGCAGCATTGAGGAGGGTTCCCTGCTGCCCGTGCTGACCTATGACGGCCAGCTGATGCCCATTCGCTTCTCTGGCTCCATGCTCCCCAAGTATTTTTACAAGGACATTTTCCACGTGGAAGAGGATGTCGACGTCACCTTCGAGATGCTCTGCCAGATCTACGACTATCTGGACAAGGCCGGTTACTCCGGCGAGAACGCCATCACCGACTACCTGCTGGATTACTTTAACGAGAAGTACACTTCCGACTACAGCTCTCTGACCCAGATGTTCGCCGACCATCCCGACTGGCTGGATGGCTCGAAGCTGGCCAGCAACGGCATCTACAATATGACCGAGGCCCAGCTGCAGGAGTATATCGCAAAGTACCCCTGGATCGAGCCCTTCCTCTATGTCCAGACCTCCGGCAGCCAGCTCAAGGTCCAGATCAAGTGGCCCGAGCCTGAAATCTCCGCCGTGAGCTACAACAGCTTCTACATGGGCCTGTTCAGCGTGGTGTACGGCCAGGAGAACGCGGAGTACCTTAACCCCAACCCCTCCGGCGACCTGGAGTTCTCCCGCGCCCACGGCGTAGGCGACTATCTGAAGGGAACCGACCTCTACACCGAGACCAACGGCTATTTCGCCGCTCTCACCGCCGATCCCCTCCAGCCCCAGGAGACCCTGGAGATCTGGTCCGGCTACGGCATTGACGGCCCCGCCATGGGCAACTCCTACCAGAATTATGAGTTCACCTACTACAACACCATCACCCTGGAGCAGGTGGACACCTCTTACACCGTGCGCCACGACTATTACACCGACGGCGAGCTGGACGGCAGCGTGACTCTGGACCCCGTGTCCGGCATGGTGGGCGACGCCATCGACGTGACCACCATTGCCCAGGTCCCCCAGTATGACAACAACACCTACACCTATACCAGCACCACCCCCGAGGCCTCCCTGGTCCTGGGCAAGAATGCCGACCAGAACGTGATCGTGCTGCGGTATGACCGCACTAACAGCAGCCACACCACCTACTACACCCTCACCGTGCGCTACCTGGAGGAGGGCACCGACCAGGTGCTGGCCGCCCCCTACTCCATCTCCAAGGCCGCCCTCACCTACTACAATGTCACCGACTATACCGACTTGGCCATTGAGGGCTACACCATTTCCCAGGTCACCGGCGACCCCGTCACCGGCTCCATGAACGGGAACAAGGAGATCATCGTCTACTACACCGCTGACGAGGATCTCACCGACCCCGAGACCCCCCTGAACCCCGATCCCGGTGACGGCACCGACATCGGCGACGGAGAGGTCCCCCTGAATCCCGACCCGGGTACCGACGTGCCTGACACCGACGTGCCCACCACCGACATCCCCGAGACCGGCGACTCCATGGGCCTGTGGCTGGCCCTGGCCGCCCTGTCCGCCGGCGGTCTGGCCGTGCTGACCCTGGCCGAGCGCCGCAAGAAGGCCTGAGTTCCCATCCCGATCAAGTTACAGCCCGCCCGGAGCATCCCTCCGGGCGGGTTCAGTTTGTTGAAAAAGCCCTCCTGCAAGGAGTTCCGCCGCCCGCAGGCGGTGGAAGCAATTCTAATCTCGTCATTTCCGGCGGCATGTACGTCGGAAATGACACTTCTCATGGCGGATGGGGTGACAATTTCGCAAGAAATCGAACCCTATCCGCCATGCAGCCTTTTGTCGGAAAAGGCCGCTGGCCTTTTTCGACAGTCTCGCCCCGCCCGGAGATTTTCTCCGGGCGGGCTCTTTTTCCCTCAGCCGTCTTTTTCTGGCTGCCAGAAAAATAGGAGTTGCGAAAACAGCCTAAATGTGCAAGAATAGGGTAGATATCATCGGAAACCCCTGAATTCCCTTGGGAGGACCCTATGATCAAAGAAAATCAGCGTTTTTTCAACCAACTCCACCTGCTCAGCGACGGGGGGTTGGTTTTTGCCGCGGTCTTTCTGGCCCACTGGTGCCGGTTTGAGCTGTTCAACGGCATCCCCACCTTCCCCCTGTCCAGCTATGTGTGGCTGGCCCTGGCGGCGGCGGTGCTGTGCCTTTGCGTCTACGGCGCCATGGGGCTCTACGACTCCTACCGCATCGTGCGGCTGGACCGGGAGGCCTCCCGCCTGCTGGCGGGCACCCTGCTGGTCACCCTGATTCTGGTGACCTCCCTGTTCGTCTTCCGCATCACCCAGATGTCCCGGTGGCTGCTGGTGTTCTTCTGCGCATGGGCCTACGTGCTGCTCATGATCAAGCGGATCATTCTCCGCAAATCCCTGCAATATTACCGCCGCCGGGGCTACAACCAGAAGTACGTCCTGGTGGTGGGGGACGGCCCCATGGCCAAAAAATACGTGAATACCGTGCGAAACGACCCCAATCTGGGCTTTTCCGTCACCGGCTACGTGGCTGGCGGCAGTTCCTGGCGGGACGTGAAGCGGCTGGGGGGCTACGACCGCCTGGAGGAGATTTTGGAGCAGACCCACCCCGACGAGGTGGTGGTGGCCATGGCCGCCCAGGACTACCGCCTGACGGGCCGGGTCATCACCCTGTGCGAAAAGACGGGCACCAAGCTCTCCCTCATCCCCGACTACGCCCCCTACATGCCCTCCAACCCCCAGGTGGACAACGTGGACGGCCTGCCCCTTATCAACCTGCGGCGCATCCCCCTGGACAACCTGGGCAACGCCTTCTGCAAGCGGGCCATGGACATCTGCGGGGCCCTGGTGCTCATTGTGCTCACCTCTCCCCTGATGCTCTTTGCCGCCGTGGGAGTCAAGCTGTCCTCCCCCGGTCCGATTTTGTTTAAGCAAGAGCGGGTGGGGCGGAACAAAAAAACCTTTTTGATGTACAAATTCCGCTCCATGCGGGTCAATGCCAAGGAAACCACCGGCTGGAGCACCAACACCGACCCCAGAAAGACCCCCTTCGGCTCCTTTCTGCGGAAATTTTCCATTGACGAGCTGCCCCAGTTCTTCAACGTCCTGAAGGGAGACATGTCCCTGGTGGGCCCCCGTCCGGAGGTGCCCTACTTTGTGGAGCAGTTCAAGGAGGTCATCCCCCGCTACATGGTCAAGCACCAGGTGCGCCCGGGCATCACCGGCTGGGCCCAGGTCAGCGGCTACCGGGGAGACACCTCCATTGAAAAGCGCATTGAATACGATCTGTACTACATCGAGAACTGGAACCTGTTTTTTGACCTGAAAATCCTGCTTTTGACCCTGTTTCGCTTTCAAAACGGGGAAAAGCTGGTGCGCTGAGAGAGGAGGAAGACCATGCGGGTCCTGTTTACCGCCTCCACCGCCTCCCACATCCGCACCTTCCACCTGCCCTACCTGTCCGCCTTCCGGCAGGCGGGCTGGCGGGTGGCGGTGGCCTGCGGAGGCACCGACGGGGACATCCCCGGGGCCGACGAGGTGCTCCTTCTCCCCTTTGAAAAGAAGATCACCGCCCCGGCCAATCTGCGGGCTCAGCAGATGCTGCGCCGCTTTTTGAAGAAAACCCCCTGCGACCTCATCTGCGCCCACACCTCCCTGGCCGCCTTCTTTACCCGGCGGGCGGCGGCGGGGCTGAGGAAGCGCCCCCCTATTATCAACATGGTCCACGGCTATCTCTTTGACGAGGAGACCCCCTGGGCCAAGCGCCAGCTGCTGCTGGGGGCCGAGCGGCTGACGGCGAAGGACACCGACCTGCTGCTGGCCATGAACCAGTACGACCTGAACACCGCCCGCCGCTATCATCTGGGCCGCCGGGTGGAGTACGTCCCCGGCATCGGGGTGGACTTCTCCCCTCTCAACGGCCTGGCCGCCCTGGACCGGGCGGCCATCCGCCGGGAGCTGGGCGTGGCCCCGGAGGATTTTCTCCTGGTCTACGCCGCGGAATTTTCCCACCGGAAAAACCAGTCCTTCCTCATCCGGGCCCTGCCCAAACTGCCCCGGCGGGTGAAGTTGGTGCTGGCAGGACAGGGAGAACTGTGGGAGGAGTGCCGCGCCCTGGCCCAGGAGCTGGGGGTAGCGGACCGGGTGATCTTCCCCGGCCACACCGCCATGCCCCCCCTCTACGCCGCCGCCGACGCCGCCGTGTCCGCCAGCCGGTCTGAGGGGCTGCCCTTTAACGTGATGGAGGCCATGTACGCCGGTCTGCCCGTGGCAGCCAGCGCGGTGAAGGGCCACACCGACCTTATGACCCACGGGGAGAGCGGACTGCTCTACCCCTTTGGGGACGAAGCCGCCCTGTGCCGGGCGGTGGAGACCCTGGCCGGAGACCCCGGCCTGGCCCGCTCCCTGGGCCAACAGGCCCGAGCGGCCGTCTCCCCCTACGCCCTGGAGGCCGTGCTGCCCCAGGTCATGGGGGCCTACCGCTCGGTGCTGCCGGCATCTGCCGAAACCGGAGTTTCCGTTTGAATTGTTTGAAGGAGTGAATCATTTTGGGTGCTAGTCGTACCAAGGGACATGCTGTCCCTGTGGGGCCCGACAGCCGGGAGAAGATTTTCTTCTGGTTGCTGCCCCTGCTGCTGTTTTTGTCCATTACCGCTGTCAGCGGTCCCATCGTGCTGGTCTTTGTGGCGGCCGCCTTGGTCTTTGGCCTGGGCAAGTCCCCCGCCGCCCTGCTGAGTCAGCGGCTGAGCCTGCTCACCGCAGGAGTGGGAATCTACTGCGCGGTCTCCCTGTGCTCCGGATTGTGGTCCCACTTCGGGTCCTACGCCGGACGGGAGAGCGTGAAAACCCTGGTGGCCCTGGCCATGTTCCTGCTGGTGCTGGTGCGGGTGCAGAAGTCCGGCCTGCGGGCTCTGCTCTGGGCCCTCAGCGGCTGTCTGGCCGTGGTGGGCCTGGTGTGTGTGGACGGCTCCTCCTGGGGCGTGATCACCCGGGGCTTTGCCGCCCTCATGGGCCTGCTGGGCGTCCCCTATGACCCCGTCACCATGGGCTACGAGGTGGGCGTGCGCATCACCGGCATCTACTCCAACGCCAACGTGTCCGCCGGTATCCTGGCCTTTGGCCTCATTATCTCCCTGTATCTGTTCCAGACCGAGGAGAAGGAGAAAAACCGCCTGATCGCCGCCCTGCTGCTGGGAGTCCAGGCTCTGGCCTTCTTCCTGTCCTTCAGTATGGGCGCCATGGGCGCCTTTGCCCTGACCTGCGTGATGTACCTCATCTGCGCGGGGAAGGAAAACCGCCTGCGCCTGTTCCTCCTCATGGTGGAGTGCGTGGTGGTCACCCTGGTGTGCGCCTTCGGGGCCTACCCCATGCTGGGCTCCTCCGGGGCCAAGGCCCTGGTGCCTGTGGTGCTGGCCCTGGTGTGCGGCCCGGTGATCTTCGTGCTGGACCGCTTTGTGGGCCGTCCCCTGTCCACCGCTCTGGCGGGCAAGGGCAAGGCGGTGACCATTGCCATCATCGCCCTGTTTGTGCTGCTGCTGGGCTATGCCGTGGTGGCCATGAACGTCACCGGCGGCACCACCCTGAAGGCGGGCTCTCCCCTGTCCCGCGCCGTGGCCCTGGAGGCCGGGGACTACCAGGTACAGGAGATGACCTGGGAAACCCAGGTCCAGGTGGAGATCTACAGCCAGAATGAGCAGGAGCTGATGATGCACACCCGCACCGTCCTCTACCAGGGCGACCTGTCTCAGGCCTCCTTCACCGTGCCTGAGGAGTCCCGGGTGGTGTGGTTTGTCATGTCCGGCGAGGGGGCTCTGGACCGGGTCATCCTCTCCGACGGCACCAAGGTGCCCCTGGGCTACCCCCTGTTGCCCGGCTTTGCCGCCAACCGTCTCCAGGCGCTGTGGGCCAACCAGAACTTTATCCAGCGTCTGGTGTTCTTCCGGGACGGCCTGAAGCTGTGGAGCCAGAGCCCCATTTACGGCTGGGGTCTGGGCGGAGTAGAGGGCCAGCTCACCGCGGTGCAGAGCTTCTACTATGAGACCCGATATATCCACAACCAGTTCATCCAGATCATGGACGAGGCGGGCATCATTGGCCTGGCCGCCTTCCTGTTCCTGCTGGGCGGGGCTATCTTCCTGCTGGTGAAGAACCGCAAGGAGCACCGGGACCCCCTGATGCCCATGCTGGCGGCCTGTCTCACCATGATGATCGCCCACTCCCTCACCGAGGTGGTGTGGTCCACCCAGATGTATCAGACGGTGGTCTTTGTCCTGTTCGCCGTACTCATCATCCACCTGTCCCAGCCCCAGCAGTCCGCCGCCCGGGGCAAGACCCGCGCCGCCGCCGTGGGCCTGTGGGGGGTGACCGTCCTGTTTGCCCTGCTCCAGGCGGGCAGCTTCCTTGCCGCCTGGCAGTTTGCCGCCCTGCCCAACCAGAACCTGAGCCAGGAGCAGATGGTCTCCAAGCTGGGCTTCATCGACACCCTGGAGGTGTACGGCGACACCACCTACAAGGTCAACCGCATGGCCAACGCCCTGCAGACCGGCCAGACCGGCGTGGCCACCCGCTGCGCCCGGGAGCTCATGGCCCGGGAGGAGTTTGACAGCTGCTACTACGCCGCCGCCTACTACTACCTGCCCCTGGTGAGCCTGGACGGCTACTTCAACGCCGCCAACGTGGCTCTGACCCAGGAGGCCTCCAACGTGGACGCCTGGAACAGCATCTTTAACCTTCACCGCCAGGCAGTCAACCAGCTGTCCGGGGAGGAGATGGAGGTCTTTGTGGCCGGACTGTGCGAGATGGGGGAGCGGCTGGAGCAGTTCAACCAGGGCCGCATGGAGCAGATCACCCTGTCTGAGGAGAACCAGGCCTTCCTGGACGGCGCCTTCCAGATCCGGGACCAGGGCATTACCGGCGACTCCGCCTTCCAGCTGCTGGTGATGCTGTCCGCTCTGTAAACTTAATTCGTAAACCATATCCCAGAGACGCGCAGAAATGCGCGTCTCTTTTTTCTTGTTAAATCTACATTTGTATTTTATCTTGACAACTGTCGTTTAGAGGAGTATCCTTTACTCCATTCCAAACCCACAAGGAGGGGAGCACCATGACACAACACCGCGAGGAGCACCTGGACCTGCGCCAGAAGAAGACCCGGGCCCTGCTGGTCTCCGCCCTGGCCCAGCTGCTGGAGGAGCGGCCCTTTCAGGAGCTGTCGGTGGTAGACATCTGCCGCCGGGCCATGGTCCACCGCACCACCTTTTACGCCCACTTCAACGACAAGCAGGAGCTGCTGCGCTATCTGCTGGAGGGCATGGAGCGGGAGTGCGCCGCTCTGTGCCTGCCCGAGGACCCGGACAGCAGCCCCCGGGCCTATCTGCTGGCCGCCGCCCAGCGGTTTTTCACCTTCTTCCAGGAGCGCCGGGCCCTGTACCGGGCCTGTCTCAACAGCGGGGCAGACGCCGACGCCCACGTGCTGGAGGACTGCGCCGCCCGAAAGCTGGAGGAGCTGCTCTCCCAGCCCCGGTTCCGGGCCGTGACCCCCAACGTGGACCCCCAGGTGGCCGCCCACTTCTACACGGGCGCCATGCTGTCCCTGATCCGCTGGTGGCTCAGCAGCGACAATCCCCCCACCCAGGAGCATCTGCTGAAAAACCTGGCCCAGTTCGTCCCCATTCCCTAAGGAGGGTCCTATGGATCAAAAAACGGAAAATCCCATGATCAAACTGGCCCGGTTCATCGTAGACAAGCGCAAGGCCTTTTACCTGGTGTTTCTGGCCGCCTTTCTCTTCTGCGCCGCCTCGGTGAACAAGGTCCAGATCAACAACGACATCACCTCCTACCTGCCCGCCCAGACGGAGACCCGCCGGGGTCTGACCATCATGGAGGAGGAATTCATCACCCTGGGCAGCGCCAACGTCATGGTGGCCAACGTCACCCTGGACACCGCCCAGGAGCTGGCCCACCGCCTGGAGGCCATCCCCGGGGTGTCCGAGGTGGCCTTTGACGACACCCAGGAGCACTACAAGGCCTCCGCCGCCCTGTTCACCATCTCCTTTGACGGGGAGGAGACCGACCCCGCCACCGAGCAGGCTATGAACCAGGTCCTCGCCGCCCTGGAGGGCTACGACGTGTACCCCTCCACCCAGATCGGCCGGGACGTGTCCGAGAGCCTACAGAAGGAGATGACCGTCATCCTGGCCATCGCCGCGGTGGTCATTGTGGTGGTGCTGCTGTTCACCTCCAAGAGCTATATGGAGGTCCCCGTCTACCTCATCGTCTTTGCCACCGCCGCCGTGCTGAACATGGGCACCAACTTCATTTTCGGCACCATCTCCTTTATCACAAACTCCATCGCCGTGGTCTTGCAGCTGGCCCTGGCCATCGACTACGCCATTATTTTCTGCCACCGGTACATGGAGGAGCGGGACAACGGTCTGGACGCCCGGGAGGCGGACATCGCCGCCCTGAGCAAGGCCATTGTGGAGATCTCTTCCTCCAGCCTCACCACCATCTCGGGCCTTGTGGCCCTGATGCTCATGCAGCTGCGCATCGGCTTTGACATGGGCATCGTGCTGGCCAAGGGCATCGTGTGCAGCATGCTGTGCGTATTTTTGCTCATGCCCGGCCTGCTGATGATGTTCAGCCGCCCCATCGACCGCACCCGCCACAAGAACCTGGTGCCCAAGATCAATTTCTGGGGCAGGGGAGTGGTGCGCCTGCGGTATGTGCTGCCCCCCATTTTTCTGGTGGCCATGGTGGCCGGGGCGATGCTGTCCAACCAGTGCGACTACGTCTTTGACGCCAACGACGCCGACTTTGACAACAAGCCCGACTGGCGCATCGCCGACGAGAAGGTGACCCAGACCTTTGGGGCCAAAAACACCATCGCCGTGCTGGTGCCCCGGGGGGACTACAAAAAGGAGCAGATGATCCTCACCCGGGTGGCCGAGCTGCCCCAGGTGACCCAGGCCACCGGCCTTGCCAACATCGAGGTGGAGGACGGGCGGATGCTCACCGACGAGCTCACCCCCCGCCAGTTCTCCGAGCTGGCCGGGGTGGACATTGAGCTGTGCCGCCTGCTCTACCAGGCCTACGGCCTGAGCGTGGAGGAGTACGGCGCCATCTTCCAGGACCCCGACGACTACGCCGTGCCCCTCATCGACGTGTTTGAGTTCCTGCTGGAGCAGAAGGACAAGGGGGTGGTGAGTCTCACCGGGGAGCAGGCCGACAAGGTGGACGACCTGCAGGAGCAGCTGGACACCGGCCTGGAGCAGCTGCGTGGCGAGCACTGGTCCCGCCTGGTCTTTGTGGCCGACACCCCCACGGAAGGGGAGGAGACCTACGCTCTGCTGGACCAGATCCGCTCCATCGCCCAGGATTACTACAGGGACGACGTGGTGCTGGTGGGCAACTCCACCAACGCCTTCGACCTGTCCAGCTCCTTCTCCGGGGACAACATGAAGATCAGCATCCTCACCGCCCTGTTCGTCATGGTCATCCTGCTGTTCACCTTTAAGTCGGCGGGCCTGCCCATTTTGCTGGTGCTCACCATCCAGGGCTCCATTTGGCTGAACTTCTCGGTGCCCGTGCTCACCGGCACTAACCTCTTTTTCCTCAGCTACCTGGTGGTCAGCTCCATCCAGATGGGCGCCACCATTGACTACGCCATCGTCATCACCAACCGCTATCTGGAGCTGAAAACCGTCATGGAGCGCAAGCAGGCGGCGGTGGAGGCTTTGAGCCAGAGCTTCCCCACCATCCTCACCTCGGGCACCATCATGGCGGTGGCGGGCTTCCTCATTGGGGGCATCTCCACCGACGCCACCATCGGCTCGGTGGGCCAGACCCTGGGTCGGGGCACCGTCACCTCCATCATCCTGGTCATGACCGTGCTGCCCCAGCTGCTGATGCTGGGCGACGCCCTCATCGAGCGCACCGCCATCACCCTGAACCGGGACCGCAAGCAGCGCTTCAACCAGGGCACCATGCGCCTGGACGGCCACGTCCGGGGCCACATCGCCGGCTTTGTGGACGGCGAATTCAAGGGGGTCATCCACGGCAGCGTGGACGCCCTCATCGAGAGCAAATATCAGGAGCTGGAGCTCCCCGACGACAAGGAGGACCAACCATGAAAGCACCCATTCAGCGGGCTTTGGCCCTGTGCATGGTGGCGGCGCTGGTGTTCTCCCTCGCCCCCGCCGCCGCGGCCCAGGCGCAGACCGTGACCCTGTCCAGCGCCAAGGACTTCGCCGCCTTTTCCCAGAACTGCGCCCGGGACGTGTACTCCCAGGGCCTGACGGTGGAGCTCACCGCCGACCTGGACCTCACCGGGGAGAACATTTCCCCCGTACCCATTTTCCAGGGCACCTTCCACGGCAACGGCCACACCATTTCCGGCCTGTCCTTTGACAAGAAGGGCTCCAAGGTGGGCCTGTTCCGCACCCTCACCCAAAGCGCCGTGGTGGAGGACCTGACGGTAAAGGGCGATCTGGCCCCCCAGGGCTCGGCGGGCCAGGTGGGCCTGCTGGCAGGGGAGAACTACGGCACCCTGCGCCGCTGCACCGCCGTGGGCTCCGTGGCCGCCCAGCTGGACGGCGGCGGCCTGGTGGGTCTCAACGGGGAGACCGGGCTGCTGGAGCAGTGCCAGAACCAGGCCCAGGTCTCCTGCCCGGAAAATGCCGGCGGCATCGCTGGACAGAACCTGGGCACCATCCAAAACTGCACCAACGCCGGCGCCATTGACACCGACCCCGCCCAGGACACCCCCACCAGCGCAGGCGGCATCGCCGGACTTTCCCGGGGAAATATCCGTTCCTGCCGCAACAGCGGTCCGGTGGGCTACCAGCACCTGGGCTACAACATGGGGGGCATCGCGGGCCTGCAGTCGGGGGAGATCTCCGGCTGCACCAACTCCGGGGAAGTCTACGGCCGCAAGGACGTGGGCGGCATCTCGGGGCAGATGGAGCCCAGCATCACCATTACCAGCGCTTCCTCCGCCGCCGACCGGCTCAATTCCAGCCTGTCCGCCCTGATTTCCGAGATGGGCGCCCTCACCGACCAGATGAGTGAGATGACCGGCAGGGGAGTGGAGGACGTTCAGGTCCTCCACGACGCCATGTCCGCCATTCAGGACCGGACCCACGCCGCCGGGGAGGAGAGCCGGGACGATTTTCTGGCCATGTCCGACCAGCTGGACCAGCAGGCTCAGACGGTCCATGACGCCCTGAACAGCCTGCGCCAGGACGTGGACCACTTCAGCGACCAGGCCAACGACGATCTCAACGACATCCTCTCCGCCAGCGCCCAGCTGCGGGGGGCTCTGGACGACATGCTCTCCGCCGCGGACAGCGGTCTGAGCCAGTCCATCCACGCCGTGGAGAACACCGCCAACGACATGGAGGCCCAGGTCAAGACCATCCGCACCCATCTGGACCAGATGGGCCGGGAGATAGACCAGCTGGAGGAATTCATTGCCGCCCTGCTGGACATGGCGGGGCAGGGGAGCTGGGACCCCAGCGCGCTGCCCCCCTTCCCCAGCCTGGACCTGGGGGGACACCTGCAGGCCATTTCCGGGGCCGTCCACGCCCTGGCCCAGGACCTGCAGAAGCTGCCCGGCCAGCTGTCCAAGATCTACGACCGGGCCTCCAGCCAATTTGAAAGCGGCAAAACCCAGGCGGAAAAGGCCGCCAAGGCCCTGGAGAAGGCGGCCCAGCATCTGGTGGACCAGGGGGACGCCCTGGAAAGCAGCGCCTCGGGCCACATGGACACGGTGAGCAAGGGAGCCGAGCAGATCCGCAGCCTGCTGAAATCCTACTCCGACGATCTCAGCGGCAAGCTGGACGACGCCGCCCAGGACATTGACGACCAGCTCACCGTGATCCAGGACCGGGTGGAGTCCATGAACCAGGCCCTTGGCCAGGACAACACCGACCTGCACGCCACCTCCAAGCGCATGCTCCAGGCTCTGGACGGCGTCCGGGCGGCCATCGCCGACCTGGACCAGAAGCCCGAGCTCACCGTCACCGACCTGTCCGAAGAGGTGACCCAGGGCCCCGGTCTCATCCAGAACTGCACCGCCTCGGGCAAGGTGGAGGGGGACTCCAACGTGGGCGGCATCGTGGGCACCGTCTCCTCCGAGCTGGGGGACGACCCGGAATCCACCTTCCACCTGGAGGACACCCAGCTGCTGGCCGACACCTACGCCACCCTGCAGGCAGTGGTGAGCCAGTGCCGCTTTGACGGCGACGTCTCCGCCAAAAACGACTGCGCCGGGGGCGTGGTGGGCCGGGCCGAAGCGGGCTCGGTGCTGGACAGCGCCGCCCGGGGCACGGTGACCGCGGGCACCGACTACTGCGGCGGCATCGCCGGACGCACGCAAGGAAAACTCACCCGCTGCGCCGCCCTCACCGACCTGTCTGGTGACAGCTGGCTGGGCGGCATCGCGGGCCTGGGCAAGGACCTCACCGACTGCCGGGCCATGGTGCGCGCCGACAGCGAAGGGGAGTACCAGGGAGCCATCGCCGGACAGGCGGAGGGCACCCTCTCCGGCAACCGCTACCTCATGGAGGAGCTGGCCGGGGTGGACGGAGTGGACTGGGCCGAAGAAGCCCAGGGCCTGTCCTTTGCGGAATTCTCCCAGCTCTCGGGCATTCCCCAGGATTTTCTCACCTTCTCTTACCGCTTTGTGGTGAATGGCCAGACCGTGGCCGAAATTCCCTTCCAGTACGGCGGGGACCTGGACCAGTCCCTGGTGCCCCAGGCCCCCCAGCAGGACGGCCAGTACGGCCAGTGGCCCCAGTTCCCCACCCAGGGGCTGACCCGCTCCCTGGTGCTGGAGGCCCAGTTCCAGCAGCCCACCGCCACTCTGTCCTCCGGGGGCGAGTTCCCCGACCTGCTGGCCCAGGGGGTGTTCTCCCCCGAAGCCCAGCTCACCGCCAGTGAGACCGACCTGACCGGCAGCGCCCCCAAGGGCTTCCAGGCCCAGCGGGCCTGGAACTACACCCTGTCGGGCAGCCAGGGGGACACGGTCACCCTGCGCCTGCGGGTCCGGGAGGGGCAGAAGCACCCCGCCGCCGCCCTGTACCGGGACGGCGCCTGGCAGGTGGTAGACAGCACCCTGGACGGCAGCTACCTGGTCTTTGAGGCCCCGGTGGAGGGCCAGGTGCTCCTGCTGGAAAAGCCCTCCTTCCCTTACTGGGCAGTAGGACTGGGCGTGGGCGGGGCGGCAGTGCTGGCCGCCGGATTCTGGCTGCTGCGCCGCCGCAAACACACCGCCGCCGCCTGAGGGGCTTTTCACCGCCCGCCCTTTGGAGTATAATGAGGGAAATGCAAGCCGCCCTCGGCGAAAAGGAGGATTTTTGTGGTCACCTTAGCCCAGCGCATCGAGACCCTGCGCACCCAAAAGGGTCTCAGCCGCCCCGAGCTGGCCAAAGCTCTTGGCCTGCCCCGCACGGCGGTGGAGAAGTTTGAGACCGGCCGCCTGACGCCCTCCAAGGAGCAGATGGACAAACTGGCCGCCTTCTTTGAAGTTTCCCTGTTTTACCTGCGGGGGGAGAGCAACGACCCCACCCGCCAGGACAGCTGGATGGACAGCGCCTGGTCCGACGAGCCTGACCCCCAGCCCGTTGTCTCCGCCCCCAGCCGCCCAGCCAAGCAGGCCTCCGGCGGTCAGGGCGACGGCTTCCACGCCTTTTGGAACACCAAAGCCATGCAGGACAGCCTGCGCGGCGCCATTCTGGAGGTGCTCCGCTCCCCCGAGGGAGAGGAGATCCTCACCCGCCTGATCCGCAAGGAGCTGGACCGGCGGGGATAAGGGCAGCGCCCTTCTTTATGAGAAAAACGGGTCCCGTGCCGCGGCACGGGGCCCGTTTTTTCCGTCTTTCCCCCGTCTTCGTGGTCATAAGTTTCCTATTTTTATTCCGTTTGTAAGTATTATACAAAAAGTAACCAAGATATGGATTGTTATTTTTGCTTCCATTTTGAACTATTTTTACTAAATTGTAACCATTTCTGTAACCGCGCTGTGTTTTACTCACTCCCGGAAAGAGCAAGAGGTCCGGCGCTGACGCCCGGCACCAACCCATATAAATTCCGAAATCAATGAAACGGCAAACCGTCCGAAAGGGCGGGACGCAAAGCCAAGGGGGCTACGGCGGAGCTTTCCGCTATGCCAGCCCAGCCGCCAAGGATTTCATTCTCAAATTTTGTGATTTAAAGGAGAATGAACCATGGCAAACTTTAAGAAAAACGCAGCGATTACCGCGATGACCCTTTCCCTGTGCCTGAGCACCCTGCCCGCCACCGCGCTGGCGGCCGAGCAGGAGGAGACCCTGTCTCCCATCCAGACTCTGGAGTACCACAACGGCGACCAGGACAACGGCCAGGACAACGACCAGGACAATGACCAGGACAATGACCTGAGCGACAACCAGGACAACGACCAGGACGGCGACCAGGACGACGACGCCCCCGCTCCCGAGGACCACGGCACCGTGTCCACCCCCAACGGCGTGTACCAGGGCCACGGCATGGTGGAGTTCCACCTGACCAAGAGCGCCATCCAGGCCATTCTGGACAACCAGAACGCGGCCAACCAGACCTGGGGCCAGCTGGAGGACGCCACCCTGATCTTCAAGGCGGACATCACCTGCTTTGACCACCGGGACATGACCTACAACCTGCTGTGGGGCGGCCTGTACTGGGCTTCCTTCAGCAACCTGCAGAACGTGGGTCCCGAAAACCTGGACGGCGTGGCCCTCACCTTCGAGGACGGCTCTGAGCTGTTCATCCCCGCCTGTGATCTGGTGTGCTCCCTGTACACCCCCTTCCTGCGCACTCCTTACTACGAGCTGACCCTGGCCGACGGGGTGGAGCTGCTGGAGTATGAGGTCACCTTCAACGCCAACGGCGGCTCCTTCGACGGGGAAGAGACCCTGACCCTGTCCACCATGAACCACGGCTACGTGGTGGAGCCCTCTGTGGAGCCCACCCGGGAGGACTACGAGTTCGCCGGCTGGATCACCAAGGACAATCTGGCTTTCGACTTCGACTGCGCCATTGACGACGATCTGACCCTGTACGCCAACTGGACTCTGGAGGAGCCCGACAACGGCGGTGACAACTCCGGCGACAACTCCGGCGATAACTCCGGCGATAACTCCGGCGACAACTCCGGCGACAACTCCGGCGACAACTCCGGTGATAACTCCGGCGACAACTCCGGTGATAACTCCGGTGATAACTCCGGTGATAACTCCGGCGACAACTCCGGCGACAACTCCGGCGACAACTCCGGCGACAACTCCGGCGACAACTCCGGTGATAACTCCG
>OOBP01000304.1_pt1 | contig 46417 bp, 53 predicted proteins | sample 1671681 | NCBI WGS metagenome assembly OOBP01 (sample SAMN06348181, study PRJEB24527) | human gut metagenome
TACGTATCATTCCTCGTAAAACCTTCTACATTGTCACTACCAAATGCGCATATTACGGTATATTACGGTTTTACTAATATTAATTTTTTATAATCTTCCTTACTGCGATATTATTGCCGATATCACTTACTATTCTCATAGCTCGTTCTTCAAAAAAGCTTCTTTTCAACGCAAAAAATATGATTGAAATTGAAATAACCTTATATATTCATGTTATAATTTATTGATTTTGGGGCATGTTCCAATTCATATAAACGTTTAATCATCATATCTATGACGCAGTCATTGTAACATTCATTACGGCTACAATTGCTTGGTATATTGCAAATCTTATAACCCCCATTCACTAAAATTCTTCCTTTTTTATCCTTTGACGTAAGTTTTTGCATCCTAATATCCCCTTATTCACAATTATATTTTTACATAGTTCTTGACAATCAAACATCTTCTTGCTACCATTCTAATCAAGAAATGGGTTTTCACCGCACTTATTGTTGTGGCTTGCCCGTTTCTTTTTTCAATTATAAATACATCCTTTATCCGACATAGCAGATTCCTGCACTTGATTTATCATTTCATCATAATATGCCCTATAACGATACGCTGTCCTTCGGCTGATTTGACCTTCTTTTACAATTTCCATAATTGTCATACCCGCTTCATACTTAATTGCAAATTCCTGATAAGAAGCCATCCATGCCGCATTATGCCTTTTACGTCCTCCTAAATTACGTGCCTTAAGACGCTCTATTTCAGCCCTAAGTTCTTCATTTTCTATTTCCAATTCATCAATGTGCGTCATTGCTTCCTCTAAAATGCTTATCACAAATGTCCCTCCATCCTTTTGTGTGTCATTTTGGTTTATGGCACTATTATAATTGCTGACTGCAAATGTGTCAATTTGATTTTTGACACGCAAATACTTTTACTAAAAAACATTACAAGCGCACCTGTTTAAAGACATCAAAACAATAAAAGCACATGAAAAAGATTTTATATTACACTCTTTTTCATGTGCCATTTTCAAAGACATTCGCTATTTTATTATGATAATTACCCTTTGTTATAAACGCTTTTAATATTCTTTTTCTAACTTCCTATAATCCACCTTTCCCATCATTGTCATTGGTAATTCATCTATAAATTCAAAATAGTAAGGAACTGCTCTTTCAGCCAATTTTGTAGTACATAATTCCCTAACCTCGCCCTCTATAATTCCCGTATCTCTTTTGCACTCATGTTTCATTACCAAAAATGCTTTCGGAACCTTGCCATTTGCGTTATCCTCTATCCCGATAACTGCACATTCTTCAATATCTGGATGCTGAGTTATGACATTCTCAATCGAAGGTGGAAATATTTTAAAACCATCAAATCTGATAATCATTCTCTCCATCCTACTATCTATAGTAAGCACTCCCTGTTTAGACATATGACCTATATCTCCGGAATGTAACCACACTTTACCGTCCTTATGTCGTTGTAACACTTTATCCGTTAATTCTTTATTTTTAAAATACCCCAACATAACACTAGGACCGGTTACACATATTTCTCCTTGCTCATCATATGTTAATTCTTTATCCGTTCCCGGCTCAAAAATGCTGATTATATTTTTTACCAAAGGTATGCCTACACTTCCTATATTTCTACATGTAGGCATTTCTAAAGTTGCCGTAGATGCAAGTTCCGACATTCCCCAACCTTTATACAATTTTCCTTTAGATTTTTTACGGATTAAATCATCTTCTATCTTCTTTTCTAAATTCTCGTTAATCATATCTCCACCACAACCCAAATTGTGGAAAAAAGAAAGATCTTTCACCGTTTTGCTAGACGTTAAAACTTCATAATTATGAGGTACTGTATTGCAGTGATTAGGTTTATATTTTAAACACAATTTAACCATATTCTCTGCAGTAACTTTAGGTTGCACTATAGTATATAGTCCTAATGACAGCGGCAAATGTACAGACGCAACCATTCCAAATGCAGCAAATGCTGGAATTGCCGTCAAAAATCTCTCCCTTCTATTTAATTCCAACGAAGTAAGTTTATACTGAAATGCTAGTGCATTCAAGTTATCATTTGATAATAAAATCCCCTTGGGCGTTCCCACCGTTCCACTAGAATGAACCAATAGAGCCGGCACATTTTTTTCGTATTCTGCTACCTTGCCCTTATGTTTTTCCTCTAATTCACAAAATTTCTTCCATGTAATAAACAATTCATCATGTAGTGATTTCTTTTGCTTTTTCAAGTTTTTTATATAGTATCCTATCTTAGTAACTGTTGGCATTGAATCCGCCGCCGAAACTAATATCACTTTTTGAATATTTGTCTCAGATATAATTTCCTTAATTTTAAAATAACAGGCATCAAATAGCACCAAAATTTCTGACTCATTTTCCTTCAAGTAAAATTTCAATTGATCTTTATTGGATCGTGGATCCAACATATCTGAAATTGCTCCTAAGCTATTAAGCGCATAAAATGCCACTATTGTCTCTACTGTTGTTGGCATACAAATGCTAACAATATCCCCTTTTCCTATTCCTAATTGTGAAAATTGATTGGCGCACTTATTTATTTTGCGAAATAACTCTTCGTAAGTAATTAGTCTTCCAAAATAATTAATTGCCGTTTCACCTGATTCATTTTTATTACAATGACAAATATAATCATAGGCCGTCATATGGGGAATTTCCACATTGATTGCCTCATCACTGTAGTATTTCAACCATGGTTTATCTATAGAAGGATAACCTGTCATTTCATTTCTTGCTTCTTTTTTCATTTGAATTTTCTCCTAACATCATCTATTGTTACCACATAAAGTATTCATCTGTGCTGACTACATTACAGCTTCCATTCTTCTTCACAAAAATAATACTTTCTGGATTAGCTTCACCTATCTCTGGTACATGCAGTGTAAGTTTGCATTCATATTCATTTCCATTTTCAAAGGGATCTTTTAATTTGACCCGGATTGTTTGATCTCTGTTAATCAATATTCCATAAGGGAATGCACCTTCTCTATCTGTAGAGTAATCCCCCATAGGCATTACGGTCTATTGCATACAATGTGGAGATCACATCTTCATCAAAAGAATGATTACAGGCAAAAATATAATTTTTCCCTTTTTGTAATTGCGGATAATCTACAATATGTATCTTTCTTGTTGTTCCGAGTTTGAGAAAAATGTGCCAGCTTTTATTCATTATTTTTCTAAAACGCAATCCAGCTTTAGAGGTAAAATGCTCCACATCCGCATATTCATATTTCTTTAAGCCTGTTCTTTTCATCTTCCTATGTTTCTTACTTGCCTCTTATATTTTTAAAGTCTTCAACAATTCCCATACTCCAGCACTCTTGTCCTATAGATTTATTTACAAAAATGTTACTACATCTCTTTAATCATTCTCTATGCTTCTTATTGTCGTTTTTATTATACGTCTTTTAGTATTCTTTTACAACGATAATATTTACTATAATTAACGCATAAACTAAGTATGGTGATAAAGATGATAAATGTACTGGAACGTATAACAGAATTAAGAGAATCACATCATTGGACAGAATATCAGCTTGCAGAACATTCCGGACTTACGCAGTCCACTATTTCTTCCTGGTATCGTAAGCAAATGCTTCCTACGATTCCTTCTCTTGTAAAAATATGTGACGCTTTCGGCATTACAGTTTCACAGTTTTTCCTGGAAAATGAAGATCAGGCAATCCATCTTACAGAAAAGCAATCCGCACTGTTAACTGCTTCATCTAAATTGAATTCCGAACAGTATAATGCACTACTGGCATTCCTTGAGCAACTATAAAAAGAAGGATAACCGTTTTCACAGTTATCTTTCTTTTTATCTATTCTATATTCCAAATGAACTGCCTTTTTAATATCTTCTTTAATCATTCTGTTTTGTTACTACCGCATGTACTGTGCTTTTCGAGATGCCGAACGCCTTCGCTGTCTGTCGCACTGTGGCGTTGTGGTCGATGATATAGTTGGCTATCCCTATAGCTCGTTCTTCAATATAGTCTTTCAAAGGAAAACCCCTCAGGATACTTTTTTACAGTGTATGAAAGTATCTGAGGGGTTATGATAGGGATTGGGGTTGATTTCATTATAGTTGGTCAATTTCCTGCCAGGCTTCTTCGATAGTATATATTTCACCGGATTTCATGCTACTGATACCTTCGGCAAGTTTTTCATAGAGTAGCTTACTATCCTCTGTTTTAATATTTTCTTGTGTTTTTTCGTTCATGTGCTTTTCCTTGATTTCCTACTATGAGCCTGTCTTACATTAAAACATTCCTTATCCAACTGCAATACTTACACTTTGGGCTGTATATGGATAGCTGTCAGCATACATCGTCTCTGGAGCAATATCAATGTCTCCGTTCATCCATGTCATAACACCATGAAAAATATTAAAATCTTCTAATACCTTTTCATTCTTCAATGGTTCAAACGCTGATCCCTTCAACGGCGTTGTATCAAAAAGCCGTTGCTCTCCTGTAGAAAACGTGAGTAATAACATACCCCCACGTAAAACCTTTGCTTCTTTTACTTTGATATTCTGTATTTTCTCTCCTGCGTAACATACATCATCAATGATATACATTCAAAGCACCTCCTTACATGGGAGCAATCTTATCAAAATGTTCTCCACGTACTGCCAGATTCCATGCTTTATATGCTTCCTCCTCATGGAATGCCAGCCACCCGACCACCATTTTTAGTTGTTTTTTGGGAAGAGCTCCTGCCAATAATTCCCCGTCAATTCCAACAGCGGCCTCATAGCCTCCATAATACACATGCACATGAGGCTTATTATGCTGTTTCGTATCCATAAACAGTACACTAAGCGAAGAAATCAAAAAAATCTACCGCTTTTATTAATTTCTTTTGTACTTTATATATAGTGCTATTTTTCAAAAATCAGTGAAAGAACTTTCGGTCTTGCTCCTCTTCCATATTTAAATGCATGACAAATTATTCCTGGAAGATAATATTTACCATTGTCAATTTGTAAATATCCTTCCTTCTTCATAACCTGCTCGTCTTTTGTTGTCGAACCAAATTTTTCACTATCAAAAGGCAAAATTTTCTTTTCCTCTGGTGCATTACTCAAACGTTCAAAAATAAGTTTTAGTGTGCCTATGACTATCCTTGACATTCTATTAGATTATTTGAAATATTAACAAATCTTATCTTAAATTAATAAATTCTTTTTTCCATAATATATTTTTTAATATTAACAATAATCTTGTCATCACAAAAAATACTAACACAAATATCACAACTGCAGCTATCAATATTAGCATATCAGCAGTATCCAACGCATAGCTTCTAACATTCCTCCATTCATCTTTCAAGCATAAGGTACATACAACAACGCCTAAAACCATCGAAACAAACGGTTTTAATAAATCACCACCTATAACCCGTAACACACTTTTTATACTAGTATCTGTATTAATAAAACATTTTAATGATATCAATACTGCCAATATTAAAAAGCAGTAGTAATGAACATTGGATTTTTCGTGATTCTCAATTACCACCCAATATGTAAATACAAGCATGACTGTAGAGATTAATATATCATATATATTTGTATACATTTTTTTCATTCTTTTTCCATGTATGTTTTCTGTAGTATCTTGAATCTCTTTATTTACCCTCTCCTGTAATACTTGGTTATCAACCTTTAAGTTTGCATTCTCCCTTTGTAATTTTCTAATTTTTGCCCGTTCTTTTTGTAATCTTGTTCTTTTTTTCTTCATATTTTTTGCCCTTACCTTATGCGACATTTTCAAACTTCCCTTACTTTCCCCCAATCTATAATTCTTCTGAGGTACGGATCAGCGCCGTATTTACCTTCCAGATATTGCTTGTCAAACTTGGCATCCTTTCTGACAGATTCCCCCTTTTCATTTTTAAACTCTACCAAAGAATAAAGTTTAGAATTCTGTGCATTTCCCTTTGCAACAAACCAGATCTCATCTCTGCGGAATACTTCGCTATTCATCGTTGACAGATCGTGGGATGTGAAAATCAACTGGGCTTTATGTCTATTGATACTCATATCATTGAACATCATAATGATATGGCGAAGTAAAACCGAATGGATTTTTGCGTCAAGTTCGTCAATCACAAGCACAGTTCCGGTAATCAGGCTTTCTGCAATAAACGGAAGTAATCCGAATAATTTCTGTGTTCCACTGGATTCATCAAACAAGTTGATTTCTGTTTCCACATCATCTACGCAATGTTTTGTGAATATATCTATTCTTTCATTCTCTTTTTCTTCCACTCTAAAATCTACAATGTCTAAGTCCATCTCCTGAATCATCTGAAGCATCAACTGTTTTACCTCTTCCGATGTGGACACAGCCATTCGTAGTTCTTGTATTGGATTTCCATAATTCAGGAATTCGATTCCATATTCAAACCAACTCAATACATCCTTAACCACCGCATTTCCCTTATAAGCAATTCCTAAATAAGAAAGTAGTGTAAGCGTTTTAGATAATTCATCACTGACTTTCAGTTTTGCAAAAGCCCCCTTTAAAACAATTCCGTTTTCATCTCTGGTAAAAAGAGCAGATTTTCTGCCTGTTTCAAGTTTGACTCTATCCAAGCTCTCATATAAAACGAGATCACGCTTTACGTGCAAAATGTATCTGTACTCTGAAACTGCGGTTCGAAAAAACAATTCAAATTCTGTAGGCTCGTCCTTACTCTCCGAAAATACAAATGGCTCCACAATTATTTTCTTTTGAAGTAATACCTTTTCCTCACTATCCTCTGTTGCAAAAAGAGGACGTAACACTTTTGCCACCAAGGTGTGCAATGCAGCCAAAACATTAGATTTTCCTCCGCCATTCGGCCCATAAATAGCTGACACCGGTAAATATTTTTCCTCATCTTTATCTATAATGATTCTATCCTCATGTTCCGATATTGCAGTTGCCTGCATATCAAATGTCACTTCATCTCTTATACTTTTGAAATTTTTTACTGTAAACTGGCATAACATATCTTTTACCCTCCGTTATACCTTTATTATATCCCTGGCATAAATATTTGCAAGTAATATTTGAGTTTTTTTCTCATATATAAGTTTGTAATATCGCATTTTGTAAATTTCTGTCGATTATAGTCTATAACCTCATAACATTTATAGAACTGTACTTGATTGCGTTTCATCTACTACCATAATAAGAAAAACAAGGCTCTCGCCTTGCTCCTCTTATCCCACACATAATTTTTCCGTGTTTCCCGATAAATTTTCTAGTATGTAGCCCTCACTGTCTGCATACAATGCAGCATCCTCTATTGCTCGCTCTACCTTCCTGGCATTTACTTCTACTAAGAATTTGCACAGGAAATCTGCGGTATCTTCCGCTGAATTAGGATTATGAAAACGATAATTTAATTTCGTCCGTTTCAAGCGAAAGCTACACCCCCTTACCTCGCCTGTCTTTCTCTCCCATACTATGAGAAGGATTCTTAGATTAGACCAGACCTTTTATTTAATCTAAGCATAATCCACGTGAAATTAAATTACGTTCCCAAAATACTGGACTTTTGTCCATTTCCACCATACTTTTTCAAAAATTACACCGATCCTGACTACATCATATTCCATTCAAAGCCGTAAAAGTGAAAGAAAACGCTTGAAAAGATTTTATGTTACTAAACCTTTTCAAGCGTCTCAATTCTAATCCGCATACATTTTTATGATCAACATCCTCTTCTCTGCCTTGTTTTTTCTAAATTCAAGTTTACAATCAATTCTATATTCACAACTTGGCAAGCAGTGCATTTGTACACACAAAATGCAGTTTTGCTTGTTGGGAGTATCTCCCAAACCCTCAGAATCAATCAGAAATCTGATTGAACTCCCCGTCTGTTTCCATCCTTTCATCACCTACATTATTTTCGCAAGTAATCAAGCCTTTTTGCCCTTTCATAAGCCAATTCCAAAAACTGACAAATATTTAAATGAGAATAATCCCAATTCATTGGTTCTAAAGTTGTAGCTCCCCGGTATCCTGTACAGGCAATTTTCTCCATAACTGTATCCCAATTAATATTGCCGTCAAATGGTAATTGATGTTGATTATGGCTACCGCCGTTATCCTGTAAATGAATTGCCATCAGCCGTTTTCCATACATTCCCAACAAATCTTCATCCGGTGCATAATTTATATGATGACAACTATCATAACAATAGCCTACATTATTTGAAGTGAATTTATTTAAAACTATTTTCAAATTTTTAATGTTACTTAAATTCTCAAAAGCAATCTGAATATTCTTTTGTTCTGCCTTGTTTATAAGTTCTGCCAACCGTCTGATTCCTGTTTGATTTAAAGGATTATTATCATTTGGCAAATGTATCACCATGGTCGGTATATCATATTCACAGCAATCCGCTACACATTGTAGATAACTTTGAAATACGCCTTCACCACTCAAATTGCCCAGTGACAGATTATTCTGCTCATGCACAGGCGCATGGATATTTTCTACAAATAAACCAGCTCTTCTGGCTAATCTTACATCCTCTTGATAACCGTCTCCTCTGCCAAACTGATTGCTCCACCACAACATTACACAATCAAATCCCGATTTTCTAATCAATTTGTACCTTTCTTCAAAAGAGACATCATATCCCGAGCCATAACCAAAGCAATCATATATTCCTGTCATTTTCTATCTCCCCTCACCAATACTCAAGGTTACCTGATTTCATTATAACAAAAGCACTCCCTGATATCTACCCGAGAGTGCCCTTGTTTCAATTCTATTCAATTCTCCATATTATTTTACTTTTGTATCGTTCTGCATTGTTACCTCCGCATGTACCGTGCTTTTGCTGATGCCGAAGGCCTTGGCAGTCTGCCGCACCGTGGCGTTGTGGTCGATGATATAGTTGGCTATCCCTATAGCTCGTTCTTCAATATAGTCTTTCAAAGGAAAACCCCTCAGGATACTTTTTTACAGTGTATGAAAGTATCTGAGGGGTTATGCATCCTGACATTAAGCTGTTATTTGACAATTATTTTGTTTCAAAATATAATAGTTGTACTTTGCAAGTATCCATTTTGAACATACGGGAGGGCTTTTTTGTGAAAGAGTCAAGGCTCCGGCTGCGTTCCGCCGGTTTACTTTCTGTTGCGGCAGGATTTATGTTGTTTCTTTATGCTCCATTGGAAATTTATTTTAATAACAAATATGAATTCTGGTTTGATTTTTATGATCTGATCCCGCTCTGTCTGTTGATGTTTGCGGTATTGACGGGTGGCAGCTTCCTGCTGGCTTTCATCGTTTCGAAGATAAATACCAGGCTATATCATGGATTTCTCACAGTTTATCTGATTGCGTTCCTCTGCACTTATATTCAGGGCAATTTCATGATAGGCAATCTGCCTCACCTGGACGGAAGTACGGTGGATTGGGCACAGTATTCCGGATTGCGTATCGGCTCCGTTGCTCTCTGGGTGGCAGTCACGGTTCTGGTGATACTGGCGGTGAAAAAGCTGTCCCTTACAAAGGTGGCAGATGCAGCAGGTACTGTCAGCGGGCTGATCAGTCTGGTTCTGTTGGTGACTCTTGTAACGCTAGGGTTCACAAAACAGGGCCTGGAACACAAATTTTCTATGATCAACACCACCTATGGGGAACTGGAAATGTCTACCGATCAAAACCTTGTACTTCTGGTTCTGGACACAGTAGACGGAGACATCATGTCGCAGGTGATCGAACGCCATCCCGAATATAAGGAAACTCTTTCTGATTTTACTTATTATAATAATACGATGTCGGCCTATCCATTCACCGTATATTCAGTTCCTTACCTCTTCTCCGGCGAATGGTATGAGGATCAGGAAGAATTTATCGAATATGCAAAGAGAGTCTATCGGGAAGCTCCTTTCTTTGATGATCTGGAAGCCAGAGGATACCGCATGGGAATGTATGAGGAGGAAGCTTACCGTCTGGAAGAAAGCATGTTCCGGTTTGAAAATATGATCGACACGACCCCCACGATCTCTTCCATTGCACAATTTATGAAACTGGAAATCAAGCTGGTCGGATTCAAATACATGCCTTTTGATCTCAAGCGCTTCTGCCTCACCATCCCGGCGGAATTCAATTCACTGGAGAAGACCGATGATATCAGTGATTACGAACTCTTTTCTTCCGACAATCAGGCCTTCTATACCTACCTGAAAAAGACGCCGGTAACACTGACCGATGACAAATGCTTCAGATTCATCCATCTGGTAGGTGCCCACAGTCCCTGGCATCAGGATGCACAGATGAACGAGATTGAAAACGGCACCTACGAACAAAGCATTGAAGCCAGCATGACAATCGTGGCTACGTATCTGCAAAAACTGAAAGACAGCGGTGTCTATGATAATACGGCCATTATGATCCTGTCGGACCACGGATACAACATTGAGGATGATGACAGTTCCGAGAAACGGCAGCATCCTATTCTGTTCGTAAAGGGTGTCGGTGAGCATTATGATGAGCTACAGATTTCCTCTGCTCCCATTTCCCAATCTGATTATCTGGAAGCCTACACACGACTTCTGGATGGCAAACAGGGGGATGCCATCTTTGATTACAAGGAAGGAGATGCCAGAGAACGACGTTTCCTGTTCTATGATTACGATGAGCCCACTCATTTTTATGAGTATATGCAGACCGGATATGCCGGAGATGTAGACACGATGTACTTCACCGGTGTGGAAATCACACCATAATGGTTTCACTCCGAAATAATCACTTGCATTATCTTCTCTAAAAGGTATAATGTTTATAACAGCCTTGTTTTTAACAAATATTGCACGTACATACGAGAAGGAGGGTTCTTATGAAATTATCAAAAATCGAACAGGTAAACGAGTTTCTTGCTATTGTTGACAGTTGTAAAGGGGATGTTACTTTAAGATCCGTAGACGGTGATATTTTTAATCTGAAGAGCAAACTTTCCCAATATATTGCCATTGCTGCTTTGCTTGGTCAGCATGGTGATGAACTTGAGTTATTCTGCTCAGACAGCTCTGATGAGGGAAAATTCATGCATTTCCTGATGGAAAATCCCGGTGTACAATAGATTCACTTATAAATAATATACTATAATAACAAAGCACTCCCATTAACCGGGAGTGCTTTTGTTGTTACTTTAAGATGTAGTTTCACAACAGCTGCAGCAATCTCCGGTTCTTGTGGTAGCAGAAGATCCGGTCAGACAGCATCTCTCCTTCTCCGTAGACGGCATTGATATGCTGTACGGAGGAACGGATCTCCTGTACACCGGTGCAGTCTACGGGATGCAGGATTGCTTCATGTACGCTTGGAAAGACTACATAGTAGTCCCCGCCCAGTTTCTCCGCCAGGATTGCTTTTACCCCGGGATAGAAAAAGGCCACAGCCCCATGGATTCTGGCAGTAGTGGTGAGGAGATATCCTCTCTGTCCCTCCCTGTGGTTCCAGGGGCTGATCCAGGTCTGACGCCCTTCCTCTTCCGGCAACAGAATGCCTTCCTCATAGGGAAAAAACTTTCTCCTGTCATCTCCCAGAAACAATCTGGGCGGCATCGTGCGGCAGGTGTTCATCATGGCTTCCGTGATCAACTGGTCTTCCGTAAGCTTCCATGGCAGTACCATACCGCGGGACACCTGTATGGTCAGACTGCTTCCGGTCTTCTCACTGGTCAACAGATGCAGCACCAGCGCCACATCTCCAATCTTACGATAGATGGCATTGCCAAGCTCCTGCCTGCACCGCTCATAATTCACCGGACGCACGATCATATGCCTTCTGCAGACAGCATAGCTCAGATTCTCCCCGGAGAGTACGATGTCCTCTTCTTCATCGTCCTCCGTCAGGCCCGCCGAGATCTCCGGTAAAATACTCTGCCATCCTTCCTGTCCGTATCGCTCATACAAAGGCCGTATCAGCCAGTGCTGTATATATTCTCTTTTTCCACGCATCCATAATGCGCAGAGCATATCTTCACGTATCATGATCTGTTCTCTTCCATACATACACCGGTTCATAATATTCATGATATGAACCGCCATCGGATCACCGCATACCATGTGCCGTTCCAGCAGGCGTATGGTCTTGCCCCGTGCCGTTTCCATGTTCTGCACATTCCAACGCAATTCCTTCTTAAATTCTTCGTATGTCATTGATCCCCCATTATTTTCTCCCTGCAAAAGCAGAGAACTGATCCGTAAATTTGCGTACAAAAATAAAAGGTACTATTAAAAAAATCGTTGGAAATCCCGGCCGAACGGCCTATTTAGAATTCTTATTTCAGAGATTTACAGTTTCCGAAACCATCCGGATTTCGGATAACTCCACCCTATCATAGATAGATTGCTTTGTCTATATGCGATTTCACCAAGGATATCTTTTGTCAAATTTCACGAAAAAATAATTTCAAAAAGAAAAAAAGTCCCCGTTTTCCGCAAAAACAGGGACTTTACAAATGTCAAATATGAAATTACACAACGCGTCGTACTGCCAGGATCGGACGGTAATTGGCATTGCTGATCTTGATACCAGTACGCTGTGTGCTGGCATGCACGATCAGCCCGCCGCCAATATACATAGCCACATGACCGTCATAACAGATCAGATCTCCCGGCTGTGCATTGCTGTAGTCCACACCGGTGCCACAACTTCTCTGCTCATAGGACGTACGGGGAATGCTGTAACCGAAATCACTGTAGACGCGGAAGGTAAATCCGGAACAATCCGCACCATTCGTCAGGCTGGTACCTCCCGCCACATACGGATTGCCTATGTACTGACAGGCATATTTTGCAAGACGCTTTCCCATATCACTGCCGGAGGCACTTTCGATGACTGAGGTATAATTGGTCGTTGCATAAGTGCCGGTGGCTGCGGCAGTATTTCCCTGCTGTGCCCGCGCCTGCAGCTGTTTTAACTGTTTTTGTTCCTGCTGCAACAGTGCCTTCGCTACGGAAGCCTCCTGCTTTGCCTTCTTAATCTCCGCATCATAGTTGGCGGATTCCTGCTTTTTCTTGGCCAGCATCACATCCAGTTCCGATTTCTGGTTCTCCAGATCCGCCTTATCGGCTTCCAGCTGATCCTTATCGACCTGCAGCTGGGTCTTCTCTTCTTCCAGCTGGTTCCACAGCGCCAGTACCTGTTCCTTGGTCTCCTCGTATTCCTGCAGTTTCTGACGGTCATACTCGTAAACGCTCTCCACGAAGTCCATCCGGTTCAGCATACCACTCAGGCCACCGCCCTGTAACAGAAGGTTCACATAATTCTCCGAAGAATCATTTTCATACATCATGCGCATCCGACTGACCATATCATCATGCTGCTGTTCTTCCTGCGCCTTGGCAATATTGTACTCTTCCTGGGTCTGATTGATCTGGATCTGCTTGTCGGCAAGTTCCGTCTCCTTCGATGCGATCTCATCCTCCTTCATGCCGATACTGGTCATGGTGTTGATGATCTCTGCATTCAGGTCATCGATCTTCTCCTGCACCAGATCCTGCTCATCCTGTAGGGAATTGATCTGGCTGTTGATGTTGTTCAGTTGGTTCTGATGATTGTTGATGCTGTTCTGCAGTTCACTCATGGAAGGTGCCGCCTGCACCGTCTCCGCGGGAGATTCCCAGACAGAGCCGGTGGCTGTCAGTGTCACCGCTGCCAGAAGAAAATAACATAAAAACTTTCTTTTTGCTCTATTTACTTTTCTGCCGGCAGTTTTTTTCTTCATAGGTAGAGTTACTCCATTACAATAATGTCAGGCTCAAAAGTCCCGGGCTTGGATGCCTACGGATTGTTCCGTGCTACGCACTCCCACTTTTATGCTCATATCGGGGCGGGGCCTAAGGTCTTTCACCCACTTATGAGCGAGCTCATGTGGGCTTAGACCTTTTGCCCCTGGCATCATATATTATAGGTCGCAGTTATTTACAGTACGAGGGAAGGGGATAACGTCACGGATATTGCCCATTCCGGTGATATACATTACACAGCGCTCGAAGCCCAGTCCGAAGCCTGCATGACGTGCAGAGCCGTAACGACGCAGATCCAGATAGAACTGATAATCTTCCTTGTTCAGTCCCAGCTCTTCCATACGCTTCTCCAGAATCTCCAGATTGTCTTCACGCTGGCTGCCGCCAATGATCTCGCCGATACCGGGTACCAGGCAGTCCATAGCAGCCACAGTCTTGCCATCCTCGTTCAACTTCATGTAGAATGCCTTGATCTCCTTCGGATAATCGGTTACGAATACAGGTCTCTTAAATTCCTTCTCGGTCAGGTATCTCTCATGCTCGGTCTGCAGATCGCATCCCCAGAATACCTTGTAATCGAACTCATCGTTGTGCTTCTCCAGGATCTTGATAGCCTCAGTGTAGGTCACATGACCGAAATCCGAGTTGACCACATGCTGCAATCTTTCGATCAGTCCCTTATCCACGAACTGATTGAAGAATGCCATCTCTTCGGGCGCATTTTCCAGCACATAGCGGATCACATATTTTAACATGCTCTCTGCCAGGATCATATCATCCTTCAGATCTGCAAAACAGATCTCCGGCTCGATCATCCAGAACTCTGCCGCATGACGGGTGGTGTTGGAATTCTCGGCACGGAAAGTCGGTCCGAAAGTATATACGTTCTTGAATGCAAAAGCATAAGTCTCTACATCCAGCTGTCCGCTTACGGTCAGGTTTACAGGCTTACCGAAGAAGTCCTGGGTGTAATCCACTTTGCCGTCTTCTGTCTTAGGTACATTGTTCATATCCAGAGTGGTCACCTGGAACATTTCACCGGCACCTTCACAGTCACTGCTGGTGATCAGAGGAGTATGCACATAGACAAATCCTCTCTCCATGAAGAAGGTGTGGATTGCATAAGCGATCAGGGATCTGACACGGAACACTGCCTGGAAAGTATTGGTACGTGCTCTCAGATGAGAGATGGTACGCAGATACTCAAAGGAGTGACGCTTTTTCTGTAAGGGATAATCCGCAGTAGAAGGTCCTTCCACGATCACTTCCGCTGCCTGCATCTCAAATGCCTGCTTTGCCTCGGGGGTAGCCACGATGGTGCCGCGGATCACAACTGCCGCACCTACATTGATCTTGCAGATCTCCTGGAAGTTCGCAAGTCCGTCACCATATACTACCTGCAAAGGCTCAAAAAAGGTTCCGTCGTTGATCACCAGGAAACCGAAGTTCTTGGAGTCACGATTGTTCCTCACCCAGCCGCCTACGGTGATCTCCTTGCCGATATAGACGTCCTTTTCCCGGTGAAGTTCTCTGATGTCTGTTAATTCCATAATTTTTCCTATCCGCACGCTGCGACGTGCTCTATCTGAACCGGCCCGCATCCTATTCGCCGGTCACATACTATTTTTAAAATTTAATTGTTGGTGATCTTTGCGTTCTCTACCAGATAATCTGTCACTTTATCATAGAGGAAATACTCTCTGTAGTCTTCCTTGGAGGTCTCGCCGATATACTCCTCGATAGTGTCATAGCCTGCTGCTGTAGCACGATCCAGCAGGATCTGATCCAGTTCTTCATCACTGATGTTCAGGTTTTCTCTGTTGGCCACTGCCTGCAGGGCAATATCCTGCTTTGCTGCCTCCTCAGAATAGGTAGCCAGGAAAGATGCCAGATCCTGTCCATAATAATACTGGGTAAATGTGTCTGCGTCCACGCCGTAAGAAGATGCCATGGAGGTGATGCTGCTCTCTGCGGCATCGGAATATTTCTGTACCAGTGCTTCCGGTACGGAGGTAAAAGTGTTGTTTGCCATAAATGCATCCATCACTGCCTGCTGTACATTGGTCTCATAATTCTGCTGTGCATTCTCATTCAGATAATCATAAGCGTACTGACGGAGTTCTTCCTCGTTCGTCACACCATCGATACCGAAGTTACTGATGACTTCATCACTGAATTCCCCATCCTGTGCGGGCTGAATATAATTTACCGTTACCGTAAATACCACAGCCTGTCCTGCCAGATCGGATTTTCCGTAATTCTCCGGGAATGTAAGATTCAGATCCACTGTCTCTCCGGGCATCACGCCGATCAGTCCATCCTCGAATCCGGCAATAAAGCTTCCGGAACCGATGGTCAGATCGTATCCCTGTGCGGTACCGCCGTCAAATGCCACGTCATCCTTTTTGCCTTCGTAATCGATGTTTACGGTGTCTCCGGTCTCCACGGCACGATCCATAATCCCGCCGTTCTCTGCGGTAATATTTTCATAATATACATTATTGACCAGACTGTCCCACTCATCCTCATCTACTTCCACGGTGTCTACGGATACTTCCAGCCCCTTGTACTCGCCCAGTGTCACATACTTGTCCACATCCATATCCTTCAATGCAGTACTTTCTGCTCCGGCGCCGGTCGCTGCATCCGTGCCGTCTCCTGTATCCTTTGCTCCGCAGCCCGCCAGCATACACATGCTTAAAACCGCTGCCAGAAATCCTAATGTCTTTTTCTTCATTCTAATACTTCCTATACCTTTCATTTTGTGCCTACCATGCGAAATGCATCATAGCACCGCCCATTATAACACATCCACCGGGCTATAACAAGGGTGACAATAACCGGCAGACCTGCTCTTTTATGCGGATCTTCAGGTTCCTTCCCGTGTAATAATCCCGGGTGATCTGACGGCAGACTTCCAGATCCCTGTGAAATATTTCCACCATTTCCCACGCCTTTTTTTCATCATATACCACCGCATTTACCTCAAAATTCAACGCAAAGCTGCGGATGTCCATGTTCGCTGTTCCGTAACACAGTACTCTGTCATCCACGATCATGCCCTTGCTGTGTAGAAAACCGTTGTTATAGGTATAACAGTTGGCCCCGGCCATGACCATATCGCCAAGATAAGAATAGGTGGCCCAATAGACAAACGGGTGATCTGGCATACATGGGATCATAATGTTCACTTCGATCCCGGACTTCACCGCGATCATCAGGGCATTCAGGATCGCCTCATCCGGGATAAAATACGGAGTCTGGATATAAATGCTTTTCTGTGCCTTGTTGATCAGACGCAGGTAATTATCATGGATCTGCTGAGTCGTCTTATCCGGACCACTGCTGATAATCTGCAGATCACAGAAATCCCTCGTACCGGCTTCGATCCCCCGGAACAGTTCCGGGCGCAAAAACAGGTTCTCTCCTGCCGCATAATTCCAGTCTAAAACAAATCGCACCTGGAGCCCCAGTACCGCACTGCCGCAAATCCGCAGATGGGTATCTCTCCAGTGTCCAAACTTTTCATCCAGATCAATATATTCCTTCCCGACATTAAATCCGCCCACGTAAGCCACTTTATTGTCAACGACCACAATTTTCCTGTGGTTGCGGTAATTGATACGAAGCTGAAGCCTCCGCAGGATCGCCGGGAAAAATTCCGCGGTCTGCACACCCTTTTCATTCAGCCATTTCCAGTAGCTGTGCCGCACGGAACGACAGCCCATGGCATCGAACAGAACCCGGACCTCCACACCCTGTGCCGCCTTCTCGATCAGAATATCCTTGATCTGATTGAATAATACGTCGTTTTTAATAATGTAGTATTGGATATGGATAAAATGCTCCGCATTCCGCAGATCTTCCATCAGCGCCCGGAATTTCTCATTGCCGTCGATGAAGATATCCACATCGTTGTCCTTCGTCAGCATGGCTTCTCCGGCCTCCAGATTATACATGACCAGATCCTCATACCCCCGGATATTCTCATCCAGCTCCTGGACATCCCGGGATCTCAGCCGGTACTCCTGCTGTCTTATATCTTTGCTGATGTGATCCTCCACCTCTTTGATCCGGAACATTTTCCTCTTGTGCATATCCTGCCCCAGTAACAGATAGAACACGAATCCCAGTACCGGTATAAAATACAACAAAAGCAGCCATGCCCACACACTCTTTGGATCCCGTCTCTGAAAAAACACGATCACGATGGCAAACAGCATATTAAAAAATACCAGATGGCTGCAGAAAAAATCTATTCCTGTCTTTACGATCTCAAATGCTTCACTCATAATACTGCCCCTTCAGATGAAAAACATCCCTTTTCCTCAATATATCATAATGCAAACCTTCTTTCCAGCAAAAGAGACTGACAAATGCCGAAAAAATCAACATTCTCAGTCTCTTCTTATCTTTTGTATTCAAGCCGGCGGTCTCCGGCCGTGATATTTTATCCCTCTGTGATGAGTGTTCTCTTTCTATCCTGATCGCAGAATTCAATCACATAGGAACAATCCTGCAGATCTGCCTTCAGCTGTGCAGTACAGCCCTGATGTTCCCATACAAAGCAGATTCTGGATCCTTCACTGCTTACTTGGATCCGGCTTTCTTCCGAGAACGCCGGGCAGGAATTTCGGAATCGCAACAACTCCAGTTGCTGCTTTACAATCGGCTTACTCAAACCACTGCATACCTGTGCTGTCGTCAGATTTGTCCGATTGATCTCCTTATGTCCTCCGGGACCTGCCATCTTCACCGCTTCGTAGTCGTTCTTTCCGGCGAACAGATCCAGATACCAGATCTGCGGTTTGCCCGGCATAAATATCTGCAAGGCTCTCGCAAGGAGCATCTTTCTCTCATCTTCGCCCAATGCACTGAAGTAGGTTGCATTCACCTGATAGTAAATGTTTTTCTGACCGTGAAGATCCTTCACATATCCCCCACGGGAGACAATAATGTCGATCAGTTTCTGAATCCGGTCCTCCGCCAGAATTCCTTTGAGATCCAACAGTGGAATCCCATCGTGACAGCCAAGCATATTCACGGTTCTGATATTTTTATCGATCAGCTCCTGTGCCCATCCGGCCAGATGTTCTCCGTTTCCCGATTCCAGGGCATCTATAATGAGTCCCGGCAGGAAAAAGTCATAGGTGACGTATCCCTGCTCTGAGATTTTCTCATAAATCTTTTCACGATAGCATTCATGAATCTCCGGCAGAAGTTCCATACCGTACGGTTCCGCAATCTGTTTTATTTTGTCCAGCAGTTCCCAGGTGTCCGGCTGGTTCAAAAAATTCCGTTCTCCCGGTTTCTTCGGTGCATAAGCAAATGCATCCAGTCTCACAATCCTGGCTCCATACCCCGCCAGTGTCTTTAATACTTCACGGTAGTACTCCCACACCTTTGGCGATTGGATATTCAGATCCATCTGTCCGAGATAATACCGATGCTGCTCCATGTAATTCCAGATCGTTGTAACCTGTTCTTTTGTCAGCCTTCCTGCTTTTCGCTCCAGAACGATTTTCCGTAAAATATCTGCCGGTTTTTTTCCTTCCGGGCAGCCCATGGACAGTTCCTGTGCAATAATTTCCGCCTGCATATATTGCAGATCGGCAGCTTTCATCAGTTCAGGCGCATTAACCTCAGGGTAGTTCACTTCCTGATAAAAAGTATTCCAGTAAGGGATCTCTCTGCCATCCGGAAAACGTACCATAAGAATGGGGAGTCCCGGCTTCCGGAAAAACATCTTTTTCAGATACTTTTCTTCCGGAAGGATATATCCCTGCTCCGTCATTTCTCCGCAGTCCTTCCAGAATTCATTCCAATTAATGAAGAAATCCTTGTACTCCGATTCTTCCCCTTTTGCAATGATATCCTGGAATTGCTTCGACAACACCGAAGCATGATTCAGGATAAAATCCAGCTTCAATTCAATCCCAAGCTTTTTTATTGCTTCCAATGTTTCGCCGGAAGCATACATCTTGTTCAGAGAATAATCAATCACGGAAAAACCTCTGTCCAGATCCGTATGGTACAGACTGGGCAGAATATAGCAGGAAGAAAATGCTCCCTCTGCCTCTTCCGTTTTCAAAAAATCTACAACATCATCCAGGGTTCCGCCCAGACTATCCGGGTAGAGATTCAACATCGGTCCTATGTTCATAACATCTTTCCTTTTTATTTCTGAAGCTTCGGAACAAATTGCGCATATTCCTTCCGGTCTAACACTGTTCCGTCCCGGGTAACAATAAGTTTTGCTTTCTCAGCCTGCTTTTTCAGCATTTTCTGCTCAATATCCAGTACCATCATCGTAAATGGGTTGTCTATCCATTGATCACGGTTTCTTTCCAGACGGCTCTGCAATGTCTCCTGGGGGGTACTGTCAAGGTAGATGGAAATATCCACACCGCTGTAGTATTGACTGTTGCTGTGTGTCCACTCCACCAACAGCACTTTTATTCCGGTGAAATCCTTCTCTTCATACCACAGTTCTGTCTCTTCGCGTCCCATATGTCTGACCCATAGCTTCTCTCCGCCGGCTTTAAACGCATGAACCAGTCTGTTTATTTCTTCAAAATTAATTTCCTTTTCCGTGCCAAGATAATTTTCCAGAGCTTTTCTGCCGTTTCTAAGATAGGACTCATACCATGGATATTTTTCGACATGTTTTTCATCCGCATCATTTCCGGCTTTTTGAAATTCCTGAATGATTGTACATCGTTCTTCTGTATAAGTCTGCTCTTTCAGCATTCCCACAATTGCATTTTCTCTGAAAATCTGTAACCGCTCCGCATCATTGTACTTGGGAATTCTATGCGGATAAGCATCTCCGGACAGAATGTAGTTTTCAATCCCTTTTTCCTTCAGGAAGCAGGAAAGCAACAATGCCGTCACTGTTTTTCCGGATCCGGAGCCTCCGCTTACTGCAACGACTACTTTTTCGGAACGTGTCTGCTTCGCACAGTTTTCAATCATGGGGAGCAGCTTTTGCATCAGTTTTTCTGCCAACGCAGTATCATATATTTTCAGTAGTTCCTTTGATGACAGTTCTGCTTCACTTTCCATTATGGTTCCTTTTTCTATCATATCTGTTCCTTTATCGTCATTATTTTACTTTGTGGACTCCCGGTCGATCAGTTCTACCGGAAATACAACCTGGGATGGAACCTTTTCACCCTTTACTTTTTTCACAATCGCTTCTATGGCATATTCACACATTTCCTGCACCGGCTGATGAATGGTCGTAATGGAAGGATACGTCAGTGTGGAAATCCAGGTATCATCGAATCCCACAATAGAGATATCCTCCGGAACACGTTTTCCCATTTTTTTGCATGCACGGATAATATTTGCAGCCATTACATCACTTGTTGCAAAAATTCCATCCAGATCCGAATTTTTTTTCAATAATTCCAAAATATTGTTGCCGAATTCTTCTGATAAGGGAGCCAACCTGTCTGTATAAACCACACGTCCACTGATTTTTTTATCCTCGCAGCACTTCATAAATGCCTTTTCTCTGCTATATGCAGGGATATTTTCCTTGGTAGGCGGGTTAAAAATTGCGATATTTCTGCATCCGGCATCAAACAGCCGGTTAGCCGCCAGAATACCACCCTGATAGTTATCGCAAAGAACTGCCGGAATGTTTTCCGCAATTTCTCTCTCAAAAGAGATCAGTGGACAGTTAGAATCCAGATGTTCCATCGTCTCTCCGATATGGCTGCACACAACAATTCCAAGAACTCTGTGTGAATAGAGCAGATCAATATACTGTAATTCTTTTTCCCTGCTGTTCTCGGAAATACAGACCATTATCTTGTAGTTGTGTTTTGTCACATAATGCTCCAGCCAGTGAAGGACCTTGCTAAAGTAAGGATGCTCTACAGATGGGAGAATCACTCCGATATAATCACTCTTCTGCCGGGATAAATTTCTCGCCATTTCGTTTGGCATATAGTTCAGCTTTTCCATGGCAGAATATACTTTTTCTCTCGTCTCTTCACTGATGTATCCACGATTATTCAATACTCTGGATACTGTTGTGGAGGTCACTCCTGCTTCTGCAGCTACATCTTTGATTGTTGGCATATTCCCTTCCCCTTATCTTACTTTTTTGCATCAGACAGTAACGGAAAGTCCGTCGTAAGTCAAAAGGAACCCCTCCTGACCTACCAGTCTTTCATATTCCTGCGGAATCATACCGCACATATGAGAATAATGATTCAGATAATATTCCGTATCCGGTGTCACTGCATGCATTCTGCGGAGTTTCTCCCGCAGCTCTACATTTTCCCGAATTCCCATATGCGTGTCACCATCCAGTATACCTCTGCTGGTATCCATACTGACGACGTCAAATTTTATGTTCTGTTGTTCTATAAAATCCAGTGTTTCCTCCGGCAAAGCCCCCGTATCATTTGCATACAACAGGGTCGATCTTCCATCCTCGATCACAAAGATCAGAGCTTCCTCATCCAGCTTGTGATATGCCTTTAAAGGTGTAAACTTTAAATGACCTATACGGAATGGTTCAAACTTTTGAATCCGGTGAAATCTCATCCTTGTCAGATCTACATGTGGATCCTTAGCTATTATCTCCATAATACCATCCCGAACCGCATCATTGCCATAAATTTCCATTACTTTTTTATCTTTTTTTTGAATCACGGATGCCATTTCCCGCAGTCGGAAGCATATTTCCGTGGTATTCAGGTGATCGGAATGAGAATGGGTAAATACTAGGTGATTTACCTCCGATAAATCCACATGGCTGTTAATACATTGGGAAAAAATATCCGGCGACAGGTCGATCATCACCTGATCTATCAGAGTACAGCTACGTGTCTTTACATTTTTTCCCAACAACGTTCTTACCTTACGACATGCTTCACACTGGCAGAAAATACTGGGGAATCCTTCTGCTCCGCCTGTTCCGAGATATCTGATTTCCACTTTATCACCCCTTAATTCCGCTGGATGTCACAGATGCCACAAACTGCTTCTGGAATACCAGGAATAATATCATCGTAGGAATAACCATTAATGTAGAGAACGCAAAGACCTGTCCCCAATCAGTGTAGGTATCGGAAAACAGTGACTTTAAAGCCAGCGGCAGTGTTCTGTAAGTACCGTCTCTGGTAACCAGGGTGGGCCACAGCAGATCGCTCCAGGAACGGATGAATGCCATGATCGCAACAGTGGTAATGATCGGCTTAGACAAAGGCATCATGATTTTGGTAAATATTTTCCAGTAGGAGGCTCCATCAATAATTGCAGCCTCCTGCAATTCCTTCGGCATTCCCTTAAAATGATTATAGTATAGATACATGTACATGGGATATGCGACACTGGGAATGGCCAGTCCTATATATGTATTTAACAGTCCCAGTGAATTCACTGTCATAAAACGGTTAATGATAATGGACTCTGTGGGAATAATGCTCAATGCCACAATGGTGGATATAATGATTGCCTTTCCACGGAAATTAAGCATTCCCAGTGCATATCCGATCATTGCATTGATTGTGGTTGCCAGCAGGACAAAGATGATCGTTACTACAACGGAATTCTTGAAGAACTTGAAGAAATCCGCTTTTACAATAACATTGATATAGTTATCCAGTGACAGGTCTCCGTAAGGAATGAATGCTCTGATATTTGACATATCCGATTCAATCTGCGCATATGGTTTCAAAGAAGATACGAACAAAAATACGATCGGTCCGATGAAAATAGCTGCTATGAGCAAATATCCAAGATACATGCACAATTTTATAATGATTTTTTTCCTTTTTGACATTGCAGTTCTCATTCCCTAGTCCTCCTTTGCAAACTTATTCTGCAGAATTGAAATAACCATTACCAGCATAAAGAATGTAACTGCGATTGCGGAAGAGTATCCTACCTGTCCATTTACGAATCCGGCTTTGTACAACTGGAATACTACGGTCGTTGTTGCATTGGACGGTCCGCCGTTTGTCAGTACATACACCTGGGTGAATACTTTCAGGGAATTGATAATCACAGATACCAAAACGTATACCAGTGTATTCTTCAATCCGGGTACCGTAATATAAATAAATTTCTCAAAGGTGGTACATCCATCAATTTCGGCAGCCTCATATAGTTCTTCGGAAATGTACTGCAGACCACTTAAAATGATCAACATCTGCATACCAAGATTCTGCCAGATATACATAATTGCCAGACACGGAAGTGCCAGATGCTGATCCTGAAGCCATTTCTGAGGTGCAATGTGCAGCAGACCCAGAAACGAATTTAATAATCCGCTGGATTTGGAGGAAAAAATGAATGCCCAGATAACTGCCACTACAGTCATCGTTACAACCTGCGGACTGAAATAGATCAGTCGGAACACCTGTACGCCTTTGATCTTCTGGTTTACAAAAACCGCAAGCACGGTTCCGATCACCAATACCGAAGGCACTACGATCAGTGCATACAAAAATGTATTTTTAAAAGAAAGTACTGTCACTTTGCTTGTGAAAATCTCAATATAATTCTTCAACCCTACAAAGGCTGTTTCCATTCCCACTTTGGGAATCAGTTGTTTATTGGTAAATGAATACACAACAGACATTGCAAACGGTAAAATGATAAATACAAGTGCCAGCACCACCGCCGGTGTGCAGAACAGGAATGCGGCTTTTGACTCGCCACGTTGTAATCCGCTTTTTTTCTTAGAACTGTTTGCCATAAGTACTCCTTTTTTTATGAATAAGGCTGCCCTCACAGACAGCCTTATCCGATCCTTCTTATTTCAGATTATTGAAAGTTCCATCCGTTCTCTGTAATAATTTCATCGATATTTGCAGCGGCATCGTGCAACTCTGTTGCAGGATCTGCGCCGGCATAGATATTACCGATAACGCTAGCCATTGCATCATAAATGGTCATATGTGCAGGGGTGTACGGACGCAGGAAGGAAATACCACTCTCCAGCTGCTGTCTGTACAGATACAGGGTACCTCCCTCACAATAGTCGGGGATTGCATCCATAACACTGGATCTTGCGGGAACCGCACCGTTGACATCTACTACCATCTTGATGTAATCGGGGTTGGTTGCTTCCTGCAGCATTGCCCATACAGCATCATCATTTCCGGATTCCTGTGCGCCTGTGGTCATGATCATAACAGTGGAACCGGAGCAGGTGTAAACCCCGTGTCCCATATCAGGCAAGGGAACCAGGATCAGATCATCGCCAAGTGCAGCCTTATAATCCTGATACTTGGAATGTCCATACAGAGCCAGGGCATTCTCACCCTTCTGGAAAGAATCTTCATAATCACAGGTTGCATCTGCATATCCATCTGTGAACAGCTTTGCCAGGAAATCGAAAGAAGCAATTGTATTATCGCCGTCCAGGGTTCCGGTGCAAAGTCCGGTCTCACGATTCATGTAGTCTCCGCCAAAGCTTGCTACAAACGGCATCCAGGTGTAATACTCGGTGGAAGGTTTGTTCTGTCTTACATAGATGGGCCATTCTACACCGCTGTCTTTTAATTTCTTCAGCGCATCTTCAAACTCTGCTTTATCCCATGCATCCTTGTAATCGGCAGGAATTCTGACACCGGCATTCTCCAGCATGGATTTGTTAGCCCAGAAAGCCAGGCCACTATCGAACTGTGCAACGGAAATGATGTGATCATTATAAGTGCACTCAGATACTACGCTGGGAAGATAATCATCCATCAGTTCATCGGTTACATAATCGTCCAGATTTGCTACCAGACCCGCTTCATAATATTTGGGGATCAGCAGATAGTCGGCAACTACAGCATCCGGCATGTCGCCTGCAATAGAAGAAGTCTGCATCTTATTGTCCAATTCATCCTTGGAATAATACTCATCTGTAATGGTAATGTTCAGATCTCCTTCGATCTTGTCGAACATTTCACGGTATATATCATCTTCTGCGCCGGAGCTGATCCAGACTTTCACTTCTTTCCCTTCATAACCGCCCTGTGCATCTGTTGCAGCGGCTGCTGTTCCATCCGCAGTATTTGCCGTTGTTTCACTCTTGGACTCTGTAGCTGTGGCACCTGTCTCTGAGCTTCCACAAGCTGCTAATGATACGACCATCATTGCACTCAACAATCCTGCTAAAATTTTCTTTTTCATGTATTGTTCTCCTCTCTGAATCTATACATTTTGTAGATATATAATTGTATGTCAACCGGTTACATATTTTGTAATTAAGAATATATACTAATTTTTATCGTGTGTCAACCGGTTACATATATAAATTTTCAACAAACTTGGATTTGATTTTTTGTATAGTTTCACTTTGTACTCCAACTTGACGCAGATATTCCGGAACTCCACCCCATTCCTGGTCAATCCAGTTCAGAATCCATTTCATGTTGTAGATATTGGAACCGGAAATATCGGTCGTAAATTTTGTAATATAGGTACTGCTACATTGGTAATCCACCAGAATATCTTCCCTCTCCACTCCCACGGATGATAAGATCAGCATTGCCAGAATGCCGGTGCGATCCTTGCCGGCTGCGCAATGGAACAATACCGCTCCCTCGGAATCAGCGACTACCTCCAGAGCTTTCCTGATCTCTTTTCCTCCGTTACGGAGCATCAGGCGATACATGCGATGCAGCGTTTTGGTCTCCACCACACTACTGTTTACAACATCCAGCTGTTCCAGCTTTGTGGTACCCATAAGCGAACAGTTGATATAGTCCATATCCTGTCCCAGTCTGTCCGGCAGTTCTTTTGTCTCACTGGGAAATCTTAAGTCAATGACCGTCCTGACGCCAAGATGCTCAATCTTCGCAATGTCTTCTTCCGTCGCCTTATTTAAGGCTGTACTCCGGAAAATCACACCATATCTGGTTACACCACCGTCACACGCATAGCCTCCCAGATCTCTGAAATTTGCCACCTGATCCAGACGATATCTCCTACAATTCATCTCTTTCCATCCCTTTTGATCTCTGTTATTGTTATTTTATTCCTTATTCCAACGGTTCTCTTGAGGTCTTTGCATCCCCGAAAAAGAACATAAAATCCTGAATTTCTGTTCTCATCATTTTATCAGTACTTATAAATTCCTTTGCCTTTTCAAACTGTGGTTTCCTGTCGTAGGGAATTTGTTTCAATCGGATCTCGCCGTCTGTAATCGTCGCATAATGTGCCGTCTTATCCGGGTCATCGGGTCTTCGATACGAGGCACTTCCCGGGTTCAGCCATTCCATTCCATCACCCAGAATATGAATACATTGTCTGTGTGTATGCCCGAAAATCAGTCTTCTGTTCCCTGTATTATCTGTTCCGTAATGCTCCGCCCAATATTTATCAAACGCGTACCTGCTTTCTATCGTCCCATAGCCACTATCATACTGATGGGCAATTCCGTATTTCCATCCGTCTGCCTCAAAATATGCAGTTTCCGGTAACTGCTTCAGCCACCTAATACCCTGGTCGTTTAGTTGTTCACAATTATAGTGAACCCACTTGTATTTTCCATCTTCTACATTTTTCCATTCCTTACTTTCATAAGTATTTATAACGTGAAGATCATGGTTGCCATACACAAGATGCGTGTTTTTCAGACTGCGAAACCGTTCTATCACTTCCGTCGGATAGATTCCATAGTCTGTATAATCCCCGGCACAGCACAGAATATCGTAATCAGCCTCTTTTTCCAAAATGGTGTTCAATGCGGCTATGTTCGCATGTACATCTGATACTACCAGTACTTTCATTTTCCGCACCTCCTTCTTTTTTCACATTATATAATTTTACCGCTCGTATGTCAACCGGTTGACATACGTGTTTCACAATTTTTTATAATACAAAAAGACTGCCACATGGTGACAGTCTTCCTTACTAGAACCGGAAACAAGATAGAAATCATAAATGTATGGTTGCGTATTTCATCACATCTATGTTACAATGTTTTTTAGGAATTTGTTCCGATTAACTGAAGGAGGGACTGTAAAATGAGTCCGGTGGCAATCACATTATTAGTTATTGTAATAGTACTTGCGATTATCATTGCAGTATTATATTTCTTAGGTAAGAAAGCACAGAAGAAACAGGCAGAACAGCAGGAACTGCTGGATGCCAACAAACAGACCGTATCCATGCTGATCATCGATAAGAAACGCATGAAAATGAAAGATGCCGGTCTTCCACAGATGGTCATTGACCAGACCCCGAAGATGATGCGCGGTTCCAAACTCCCCATCATCAAGGCAAAGGTTGGTCCTCAGATCGTATCCCTGATCTGTGACGAGAAGATCTTCGACAGCGTTCCTGTGAAAAAGGAAGTAAAAGCCGTTGTCAGCGGTATCTATGTACTGGATGTCAAGGGACTGCACGGCAAGACCGAAGCTGCTCCCGAGAAGAAGAAAGGCTTCTTCAAGCGTCTTGTAGCTACGGCACAGGAAAAGGCCGGAGCAAAGCCTGTAAAGTAAATAACTATTCAGACCCCATTGTGTGTCGTCTGACGCACATAAAAATAGCAGATGTTCGTTGAATGCTTGCATTCATAAGAGCATCTGCTATTTTTTATGTTTATCTTTCTTCTATTTTTCCCGAATATGGATCTTCAGGCAGCTTTCGCTCAGGGGTTCTCCCTCATGATCCAGCGTGTATTCCACCGTCACGTGAATCTGATCCTCCTGTTCCTCTACCAGTACCCTGCCGGTTTCGATCCCCAGCATCAGTTGCCCGTAGGGTGTGTTGTAGGGGATCATATGTCTCTTATTTTCCTCGAAGATCATATGCATCTCAGCCGTCCCCTGTCTGGTCAGTTCCAACAGATGATCCCGGAATTTGATCCGGCTCCTGCAGGGAGCTTGGTCTTCATCCATTTTCTCCTCATAGAGCAGATAATGACTGTCGTTTCTCTTAAAATATTGTGCCGGCTGCACGGTCTCCACCGCTTCGCTTTCCTGCTCCTGTCCGGAAGCATGCAGACCGGACAGTACAAGTTCTACCTCTCGATTCATTTTCTCTTCATCCTCTAATACTCATCGATCTTAATGGTCTTGGCCGACAGGATTCCGTATTTAATAATGGAATTGGCAAAGTGCTTGAACTTCTCCGCCCCATCGCTGACATAGAACTGGTACTTGTTCTCTCCCAGATGCGGCTCCTCATCATTGAGAATATGATAATGCTGTAACAGTTCCTTCAGTTCTCTGGCTGTCTCGTATGCCGGATTCACCAGTGTCACCTGATCTCCCATGACACGTCCCACCGTGGAACGGATCAGCGGATAATGGGTACACCCCAGAATCAGGGTATCGATGTCAATATCAATCAACTCTGACAGATAACGCTTTGCGATCTCATCAGTCACGGGATCTTCCCACAGGCCTTCTTCCACTAAAGGTACGAACAGCGGGCAGGCCTTGCCGTAGATCGTAACATCTTTATTCAGTTCCTGTATGTATTTGTTGTACATCTGGCTGCCGATGGTAGCTTCGGTGGCAATCACGCCGATGCGGCCGTTGCGTGTCACCTCCGCCGCGGTTCTGGCTCCCGGCTTGATTACACCGATGATCGGAACATCGATCTCTTTTTCCAGTTCATCCATTGCATAGGCACTCGCCGTATTACAGGCCACTACAATAGTCTTCACCTGAAAAGTCTCCAGAAACCGCACGATCTGCTTTGAAAAGCGGGTCACCGTCTCCTTGGACTTACTGCCGTAGGGCATTCTTGCCGTATCTCCGAAATATATGATCTTCTCATTGGGAATCTGCCGCATGATCTCCCGGGCAACGGTCAGTCCGCCGATACCGGAATCGAATACCCCGATGGGGGCATCCTTTTTCAGCGCAGTAACATTCTCCTGATACATGGGATTTCTCCTTTTATTTTTTTAACATCGTAAGCAGTCTGCTCTTGAACCGGATCTGCTCCGGATCCGCCTCCAGAATCTTCCAATAGATCTGGCTGTCGGAATTCCATTCTACCACTTCCGGACCGGTCTGTACAGTCTCTGCCTCCGTGGCTTCCGTCTCCTCGTATACGATCCCATAGGTGGACGGCAGCATCGTAAGCTCCGGGTAGATCACGCCCCACCAGCCGTAACAGGCCAGTGCCACAGTCAGTATCCGGACTCCCTGCACCAGCCGGTGTAATATTTTCTTTTCTGCAATCATCCTGCGATATTTTTCATAAGAAACATATAATCTATCCATCAGCATTCCTCTTTCCATAAATTACCGTTTCGGTTCTATGGAAATCATTACCGCTTTCCGGACAGATTATACTTTTGAAATCTATTTATTTTTCTCCCGTTCCAGACGGATCTGGCGGATGATCGCCTTTTTCTGATTATCTATATGCACCTTGGCCATATTGGATGCCGTTTCCTTATCCTTTTTCACGATGCTCTCATAGATGACCTTGTGTTCCTCCACCAGGCGCTCATGCTGGCTGAAATCCTTGATATACTCAAAACGATAACGGTACATCTGCTCGGACAGGTTGTTGACCAGCTGGATCAGGCGCTGGTTCCCCGTGGCCTGTACAATGATGTCATGCAATGCCACATCCGCCTGTGCGATCTGTTTAATGTCATCGGTCTTCACCGCCGCTTCAAAGGTATCGCAGGCCTTTTTCAGATCCTGTAATTCCTCCGGAGTGATCCGGTCACACGCCAGCTCCACGCAGAGCGCATCCATGGCCCTGCGGACCTCCAGGACATCGTTCATGCTCTTCTCCGTGATCTGAGCCACTTCTGCTCCTCTTCTGGGGATCATGGTCACCAGTCCCTCCAGTTCCAGCTTACGGATGGCTTCCCGGATCGGCGTACGACTGACTCCCAGCTTGTTGGCAAGATGGATTTCCATCAGTCGTTCTCCCGGCTTCAGTTCCCCCGTCAAAATGGCCTGCCGCAAAGTATTGAACACCACATCTCTGAGTGGCAGAAATTCATCCATTGTCACCTGTAAATTATCCTGCATACCTCTACTCTGGCATTACTCACAAAATTCCGTCAGGAAAATCTGCTTTGCCAGCTGTTCCTCCTCTAATTTATCATATGCCCTGCGGGCCATGTCCTTCTCTACAAAAATACCGAATACCGTGGGACCGCTTCCGCTCATCAGACTGTTGATGGCTCCCAGCTCCTTCATACGGTCCTTGATCGTCTGGATTACAGGATATGCACTGACGGTTACCGTCTCCAGCACATTTTCCATCCGGTCCAGGATTCCCTGTAAGCTTTCCTCAGCGATGGCTTCCACCATACCGTCAATATCAGGATGTTTCACGATCTCCTGAGCATCCAGATGTTCGTACACGTATTTGGTGGAAACATTGATATCGGGCTTTGCCACCAGTACATAGCAGTCCGGTGCCGGAGCAAGCGGTGTCAGTTTCTCGCCGATTCCCTCAGCCAGCGCCGTTCCGCCCATGACGCAATAGGGAACATCCGCACCGATCTTCACCCCCAGTTCCATCAGGTCCTTCAGTGTGCACCCAAGATCAAACAGACGGTTCATTCCTTTTAAGGTAGCTGCTGCATCCGTACTGCCGCCGGCCATGCCCGCTGCTATGGGAATATGCTTCTCCAGATGGATCTTCACGCCTCCACTGATAGGATAAGTCTCCATCATCAGTTTTGCCGCTTTGTAGATCAGATTATTCTCATCCGTAGGCAGTTCACCGGAATCTGTGGTTATCACGATCCCACCGTCTGTTCTCTCAAAGTCCAGCACATCATAGATTCCTACAGTCTGCATGACCATCTTCACTTCATGGTAACCATTCTCCAGTCTTCTGACCACATCCAGCCCCAGATTGATCTTGGCATACGCTTTTATCCGATATTCGTTCATTTTTGTCTCCAATACGTTAGGGCGCTATTCCAAAACTACATGCCTCTGAATAGCGTGTATACAATAATTGTACTTAATTTTATACAATCCTGCGTATTTTGTCAATGGAGTGTGGTTCTTTCCATGGATTTTTCCACTGTTTTTCTCTAAATCCTCTAAAGTATCCTCTGTCCGGGGACGATATAACAGGTGAAACCAAAAACCCTCAGAAGGTTAAAACATGTATAGTCAAGGATGACAACAGGTACGGACAGCAGAACCGTACCGGAAAAGAGGAAACTATGAGCGTAAACGGAGTTACATCAACCCAGGCCGCTGCAGCCTACAGCTATAGCAGCACAAGTGCAGCAAAAGAGAAAACTTCCGCAGAGGAAGCAAAAACTACAACTACCGCGGAAGATACCGGTGTCATCTATGAGCACAGCACCGCTGCCAAGACTTCTTCCACGAAGAAAACCTATACACCGGATACCAATCTGGTCAACAAATTAAAGGCAGATGCGGAAAACCGTGCCAGTCAGCTTCGTTCTCTGGTAGAACAGATGATGGGCAAGCAGGCTAACACCTACGGCAATGCCAATGACATCTGGTCCTTTTTACGTTCCGGTAATTTCACCGTAGATCCTGCTACCAAGGCACAGGCGCAGGCAGATATCGCCGAGGACGGTTACTGGGGTGTGAACCAGACTTCCGACCGTATCATTCAGTTTGCCAATGCTCTGACCGGCGGTGACCCGGACAAGATCGAGTCCATGCGCGAGGCATTCAAGAAGGGCTACGCACAGGCTGAGAAGACCTGGGGCGGTTCTCTTCCCGAGATCTCCCAGAAGACTTATGATGCTGTTATGGAGAAATTCGACAAGCTGGCAGCAGATGCCGGACTGACCACAGAAGAATAATGTCGTATTCTCGACAGACTTTCCTATAGAAAAACCATGTTGTACCGATGCCACAGAACGCATCCATGTACAACATGGTTTTTCTTTTCCGAACTGTATCAGGCCAGACCTTTTACCAGCAGCACCTTCTGCCCCGGGCGTAATTCATCGCTTTCCAGCGCGTTTAATTCTCTTACAGTCTTCACCGGCATATGATATTTCCTGCCGATGCTCCACAGGTCATCCCCCGGTGCCGCAATATAGATCACCGCACTGGGCAGCCCGGCCAGCACATGACTGTCGATTTCCCGCTCTTCCACCCCTTCGATGGCTTCTAACGGAATATTCTTCATCACGGTCGTGGAAAAGGAAAGAACAGCCTTTACATCCAGTTCCTCTCCCTCCAGCAGATTCACCTGCAGCTGCTCCAGTTCACTGTGTACCTCTGCCTGATCCGTTCCCGTCACTCCCTGCACATTCAGGGTATATTCATACGGAATCTGCTCTCTGGTACTCACATAAGGAGTCTCATCATTTTCCGTAATGCACAACACTGTAAGATCAATGCTGCCCTGCAGGCGGATTCCTTCCTCTGTGGTCTCCTGATGATCGATCGCCACGATTCCCTCACTGTGCAACACCTGCAGTACCGGTGAGCCGATATCGGTCTTTCTGTGATCCGTCACTTTTGTCTTGCCTGTGATTCTGGCCAGCAACTGACGCAGGCTGGCATCTCTGGTGTCCGGGATCACTTCTTTTGTCACGCCGTAAATATCTCTTAAAATATCGATCTGCTCTTCCTCATAGAGACGGATATTCAGTTCCAGAGCACATTCCAGCCCAAGGATTCTCTCTTCCCCGTCCAGATCCGGCTGGATCGTCAGCTCTGGCTGTCCGTGTTCCTGTCTTACCAGTGAATACCGGATATCCGGCAGCAGTTCCTCCCGACATCCCTGACATTCCAGAGTGCCATTCAGCGGAATTGTCGTCTCATAGGAACGAATAGACCGCTCCTCCCCCTCTGCCTCATAGAGAACGAAGACCTGAATATCTCCCTGCACTGCCAGTTTCTCTTCCTGTGGCTTGAATTCCACATCCCGCAGTGACACATTACTCCAGAGGATCTGGTAAATATTCGGATAGCTGGAGGGCAGCGGAATCTCCTCTTTTTTGCGAAAAATATCGTTCTTGCAGATGGAAAGCTCCGTCACCTCCATGGGCGAGATCCGGTATTCCACACCTTCTCCGGCGCTGCCTCCCTGGATTCCCACGGGCAGTTCTTCATCGTAAATCTCTTCGATCCGGGCCGTGAGAAGCAGCAATGCCTGCAGATTCAGCTTCCGGGAATTGATCATATTTACCGTGAAATCTTCTACGGTTCCATTCACCGCTACAGTATCTGACGGCAACGTTCCCTCCATATGAATTTTTTCTTCAAAGGGCAGTGCACCGCTTAAAAGCACCAGATTGCTCCCTGTCTCCTGCGTATGATACAGAATGGCATAGCCCAGTTTTCCCCGTACCGTCACCTCATCCGTACCGGGCCGGATCTCCTCGATGACAACTTCTCCCTTTTCCAGGTTCAGGGTACTGATGTCCGGTTTATCCTCTGGAAGATTCAGATCCTCCTCCATGGTAAACTGTATGACAGTGGATCGTTTTACCCGGTCCATATGTATATTTCTCTTGATCAGCTCCACAATAAAAGACCTCCATATATACAGATATATCTATATATATGAAGGTCTCTGTATACTTATACCGTATTCTGTTCTCTGTATCTTACTGCACTGCACCGATCAGATCGGTCAGATTCTCCACATGGTAGGTACGCATGTAATCCTCGATGCCCTCCACTACTTTCACGGTAGTATAGGGATCCACAAAATTCATGGCTCCGACGCTGACGGCGCTGGCACCTGCCAGGATAAATTCGATGGCATCCTCCGCCGTGGCAATACCTCCCATACCGATAATGGGGATCTGTACCGCCTGTGCCACCTGATAGACCATACGGACAGCGATGGGTTTGATGGCAGGGCCGCTCATGCCGCCGGTCTTGTTGGCAATGGCGAATTTTCTGCGGTGAATGTCGATCTTCATACCGGTGATGGTATTGATCAGGGACAGGGCATCTGCGCCTGCTGCCTCCGCTGCCTTTGCCATCTCCGTAATGTCCGTTACGTTAGGGCTCAGCTTCATGATAATGGGCTGTTTTGCATGATTTTTCAGTTCGGAAGTAATATTGTACAGAGCATCTGCTTTCTGTCCAAACGCAATGGCTCCTTCCTTGACATTGGGGCAGGATACATTGATCTCCAGCATGCTGACTGCCGGTTCGTCTCCCAGTCGCTCTACCACATCCACGTAATCCTCTACGGTCTTACCGCAGACGTTCACAATGATCTTCGTATCATATTTTTTCAGGAAAGAAATATCTCTCTCCATGAATACGTCAATGCCGGGGTTCTGCAAACCGATGGCATTGAGCATACCGCCGTATACTTCTGCCACACGAGGGGTCGGGTTGCCGGGCCAGGGCACATTGGCTACACCCTTGGTCACCACCGCACCCAGGCGGTTCAGATCTACGAATTCTTCATATTCCATGCCGGAGCCAAAGGTTCCGGATGCTGTCATTACGGGGTTTTTGAAAGTTACTCCTGCAATCGTTGTCTGTGTATTCATCAGATCTCTACCTCCTCAGCATCAAATACGGGGCCATCGGTGCAGATTCTCGCATTATGCACATGAGAATGATGATCCACTTCTTTGGTCTTTACCACGCAGCCCAGGCAGGCACCCACGCCACAGGCCATATGCTCTTCCAGAGAGATATAGGCCTTGATTTCTTTTTCTTCCGCATATTTTTTGATCGCACGGAGCATGGGCATCGGTCCGCACGCGAAGATCACATCTGCCTGCAATGCATTTTCTTCGATGGCATTCATGACATTGCCCTTCGTGCCGATACTGCCATCCTCGGTGGCAATATATACGGTTCCGTTCTCTTCCAGATCCTCTTTTAAGAACAGCTGGTTATCACGGTAGCCCACGATGATCTGCTTTTCTGCGGAAGCCGGAAGCTCTCTTGCCAGCTCCAGCATGGGAGGGATACCGATACCTCCGCCCATAAGGAATACTTTTTTGCCTTCCGCTGCCTCTGTGGGGAAGCCGTTGCCTAAGGTTCCCAGAATCTCCACACTGTCTCCTTCTGTATAAGAAGAAAATTCCGCGGTGCCCTGTCCGGCAATCCGGTACACAATGCGCAGGGCATCCTTTTTGTCGCTTACCTGACAGATGCTGATAGGACGGGGCAGCAAGGTGCTCCGGTCCTTGGGGTATACGCCGATGAACTGACCGGCTTTTGCCTGTTCAGCCAGATCTGTAGCGATCCACATGTCAAAAATTCTGGGTGCGATCTCCTTCTGGGAAAGCACGGTTGCTGTGATTTTCTTTTTCATGTTATTGTCCTTTTCTCTTCTATTTATAACGCTATAGCGCTCTTATAAGTGCTCTCTACCATGGGCTCTACGCTTCGTATACGATTCTGCCTCCGCAGATGGTCTTCCTCACTTCACCCTTCAGATTCCATCCGGTAAACGGTGTATTCGTGGCCTTGGACGCATATTTCTCCGGAGTGAACTCCGCTGCGGTATCGATCAGAATCACATCCGCCGGGCCGTCCTCGGCCAGATATCCGGCATCCAGATGGTACATAGCCGCCGGATTGGTACTCATCAGACGCAACAGCTGCTTCATGGTCAGATATCCTCTGTCCACCAGTTCCGTAATGCCCAGCGCCAGAGACGTCTCCAACCCGGTAATGCCGCTGGGTGCCTCTGTGATCGGCTTTGCTTTTTCCTCCGCAGTATGGGGTGCATGATCCGTAGCGATCATATCGATGGTGCCGTCCACCAGTCCCCGGATCACCGCCTGACGGTCCGCTTCCTCCCGCAGGGGCGGATTCATTTTCGCCAGTGTACCGTACTTGATCACGGCATCCTCAGTCAGGGTAAAATGATGAGGAGTGGCTTCCGCGTGGATATTGGAGCAGCGCTTTTTGGCCTGACGCACCAGCTCCACCGCTTCCTTGCTGCTGATATGCTGAATGTCGATGCAGGCTCCGGTCTCTTCTGCCAGCTTCAGGTCCCGCTCCACCAGCGCGATCTCCGCCTCTCTGGCAGAACCGCCGATACCGTAATACTCGCTGGCCTTTCCCCGGTTCACACCGTTGTTCTCGATATATTTCGGATCTTCTTCATGGAAGCTGATGGGCATGTCCAGCTCTGCGGAGATCTCCATGGCACGGCGCACCAGTTCCGCATCCAGCAGGGGCACTCCGTCATCCGTGAATCCCACGGCACCTGCCACTGCCAGCTTCTTCATATCCGTCAGCTGTTTTCCCTGCATCCCCATGGTCACATTGGCGCAGGTGGTCACATGAATGCCTGTCTTCGCTCCCTTATCCAGGATATAATGCAGCGTCTCCTCACTGTCCACCGCAGGCTTCGTGTTCGCCATCAGTACCACTGTGGTCACGCCGCCTTTTGCTGCTGCCGCAGCACCGGTGTTGATATCTTCCTTTGCCGTAAAGCCGGGATCCCGGAAATGCACATGCACATCCACCAGCCCGGGAGCCACCAATAACCCTTCCGCATTGATCCGGGTCACTTTGCCCCTCGGTTCTATCTTTTCCGCAATCTTTACAATCTTGTCACCGTCGATCAGGATATCATAATTGCCCTCTCTGCCCGACTTGGGATCGATCATGTAGCCATCATGTATCAGTATCATATTGTCTCCATTCCCGGGCTTTTACCACCCGCCTTCGTGACCTGTTTCTCGGAAAAGTTTATCATGTTTTCATAGAAAAGAAAAGAGTGTTATAATAGAAAAAAGGAGGTCTGACGACATGAAAACAAGAGAGGAAGCGCTGAACTACGGATTGTCTTTTCCAAATACTTATATGGAAATGCCCTTCCACGATCCCAACTGGCAACTGGTACGTGTGAAGGGCAGTAAAAAAGCTTTTCTATGGACTTATGAAAAGGATGGCTGTCTGCATCTGAATGTGAAGACCGATCCTGCCTGGCGGGACTTCTGGCGCAGTACCTTTTCTTCCGTCATTCCCGCATATCATCAGAATAAAGATCACTGGAACACCATTATTTTAGATGGTTCGATCCCCGATGAGGACATCCGGCGCATGATCGCAGAAAGCTATGATCTCGTCACCGACAGTCCTACGAAGCGGATCTATGAAGCCGTCAAAAAGATTCCGAAAGGCTGCGTCGCCACCTACGGTCAGGTTGCCGCCATGGCCGGAGAACCGAAGATGGCCCGGGCCGTGGGCAATGCCCTGCACAAGAACCCGGATCCCGACCATATCCCCTGCTACCGCGTGGTCAATTCCAAAGGGGAACTCTCCGGTGCCTTTGCCTTCGGCGGTTCCAACGAACAGGCCAACCGCCTCCGGGCCGACGGCATCGAGGTCACCGGCAATAAAGTAGACCTGCAGAAATTCGGTATATCGCTGTGAAACTTTTTTCATCGCAGCCTTTCGTCCATGATACCGGAAGCCGGCAAATTTCATCGGTTCTGGCCGATTTTTTACCATGTCAGCAAGGCCATACTGCGGTGTGAAAAACCAATCTTCTGTCCCTGAATGCTTCCATCGAGACGACCCGTGCCTGAGAACATAGCCGCGGATTCGCCGTCGTAGCGGAAGAGATCTCCTCCCAGACCACTTTTGTCCAGGAGATGACCGGTGCTTTACGGGACGATGTAAAAGCACTGTAATATTTTTCGTTGCAGTTTTTTTACTTTTTCTTCTCAATCTGGGAACGGATATCATCCTCCAGAATATGTTCCACATCTTTTGCTTCTTTGCGGATGTTTTGCAGATTTTCACGAATCTCCCGTTCCTCCTGTACGATCTCGGGATGTTCCTTCTTTTCTTCTTTAATGAACATACACAGGAAGCTGATCAGTAATATGATGCAGGAGATCCAGATGGTCCTCGCCCCTATGTAGCCGATCATATGTCCGCCCAGCGCCGCACCAACGGCAAACAGGAAAATGATTCCAAAATAATTGCCGGATTTCCGTAAGATTTTTTTGTCCTTCGTCTTCCCATAGGCACACAGGGATTCCATGCCGCTGCGCAGATTACCGATACACATGGTACTGGCAAAAGCATAACCGTTCACCTTGCGGAAAGCCTGTACCTGCATGGCGCAGGCGAAAGATACCATGGCATTGGCCAGCAGATCCATCTCATTCGGGAAAAATCCCACGGCAAACAGCAACAGAATCTCTATAGCAAGCACCAGCTGCCGCCAGTGGATCCTCTGAGCCTTCTGATATCGCATATGGATGCACTCCGCTGCCGCTACTCCCAACGCGAAGAACAAAAGCGGGGAAAAATACCGAAGCGCCACGGACCAGTTCCGGTCTACCAGATTCTGGGCAAGCAACACGATATTACCGGTCTGGGCATTGGCGAATACCTTGCCACGGTACATATAAGTATAAGCATCCTGTAATCCGCCGGAAATTGACAAAATTCCAGCAATCAGAAACGACTCTGACATTTGTCCGTGTAATTTACGTTGCATAGTAATTCTCATTCCTTTCAGTAACCTGCAGATTCTGTCTCCGATACATACAATTACCTTCCTACAGGCATCTCCTGATTACAGTACAGGCAACGATATCTTCCAGAAGGTGACAGTTCAAATATGTGGTCACAATTCGTCTCTATACTGGTAATACAACGGGGATTTTTACATTTTATCACATTAACCAGTCTTTGTGGAGGAACCGGATGATACTTTTTTGCAACTTTTCCGTCCCGGATCACGATCAGTGTGATCTGACTGTCCAGATATCCCAGAATATCCAACCGCTCCGGCAACGTCTCGCCCTCAATCTTGATCAGATCCTTGCAGCCGTATTTCTGGCTTTTCACCGATTGCAGCAATGCTACAGACTGCGTCTTGGATTCCAATTCCAGCAATCTGTAGATGTCCATTCCCTTTCCCGCGGGAATATGATCGATCACAACACCATTCTGAATGGATTCTACGTTTAACATAAAAACACCTTCTTTCCCGTCACAGGATCCGTAAGGTCTAACAGACTTAAGATCAATGCCATACGGATAAATTTCCCATTCAATACCTGCTGAAAATACGCTGCTCTCGGATCTGCATCCACTTCCGGTGCGATCTCGTCCACTCTTGGGAGCGGATGAAGAACCGGCATGTCCGCTTTCGCCAGATTCAGTTTCTCCTGATCCAAAATGTAGATATCTTTTAACCGGATATAATCTTCCTCATTGAAAAAACGTTCCTTCTGAACTCTGGTCATGTAAAGCACATCCAGCTCTGGCAGCGTCTCCTCCAGGCTGGATACCTCATGGTAGGGGGCTTTGGCCGGTTTCAGAGTATCCTCGATCAGATATTCCGGAACCTTCAGTTCCTCCGGAGAAATGAAATAAAATTCATTGCCCGGATAGCGCACCAGACTGTTCACCAGAGAGTGTACGGTTCTGCCGAATTTCAAGTCACCGCAAAAGCCAATCTTCAGATGATCCAAGTGTCCTTTGCGCTGTCTTATGGTCAGCAGATCGATCATGGTCTGGGTCGGGTGGTTATGTCCTCCGTCCCCGGCATTGATCACCGGAATCCGGGAATACATGGAAGCTCGGAGTGGTGCTCCCTCTTTCGGATGCCGCATGGCAATGATATCTGCATAGCAGCTGACCACCCGTGCGGTATCTGCCACCGTCTCACCTTTCGTGGCACTGCACTGTTCCGCACCGGCAAATCCCAATGTTCTGCCGCCAAGGTTCAGCATAGCCGTCTCAAAAGATAATCTGGTACGTGTGCTGGGCTCGTAAAATAAGGTTGCCAGTATTTTTCCATCTGCACAATGAGCATATGCAGCGGAATCGGCAGCAATCCGGTCTGCCAGGTCTAAGATTTCCTGCGTCTCCGCTACCGACAGGTCCAGTGAATCAATCAAATGTCGCATATCCTTTTCTCCTCTGTTTACTTTTTTTCAACCGCGTATTATACTATATCCACACGGATACTAAAAATATATAGTTTATATGTGAGGCATATCATTTTTATATGGATATTAGTTTTGAATATTACAAGATTTTCTATTATGTCGCAAAATACGAAAATATCACCAAGGCTGCCATGGTCTTAAAAAGCAGCCAGCCTAATGTGACCCGGATTATTCATATTCTGGAGGATCAGCTGGACTGCCGTTTATTTCTCCGGGAACCCCGGGGACTGAAGCTGACCGAAGAGGGAAAACGGCTCTATGCCCATGTTGCCATCGCCTGTCAACATCTGTTGGATGCGGAAGCCGAACTGTGCCGGGACAAAAACGTGTGCAGCGGCACCATTGAACTGGGTGTCACCGAGACCGCCCTGCATTTATTTCTGTTACAGAATCTCCATGATTTCCAGACTGGCTATCCGGAGATCAAAATACGTATCCAGAACAATACCACTCCGGAGATTCTGAAATCTCTGCAGAACGGCCGGCTGGATCTGGCTGTTGTGACAACCCCTTTTGAACTTCATGATGCTCTGGCCTGCGAAGATCTGCTGACTTTCCGGGAGGTTCCCGCCGGCGGCCCCGACTATGCCGCCTTGTCTGATCGTCCCATGACGCTGAAAGAATTCCGGCTCCATTCCATCATTGGTCTGGGATACGGCACCGCCAGCTATGAATATTACCGGAAGGTATTTATTGAACAGCATCTGGACTACGAACCCGCCATGGAAGTAGCTACCGCCGATCTGGTCATCCCTCTGCTCCAGAACAATCTGGGAGTGGGCTTCGTGCCGGAGCCTCTGGCAGCTCCCTTTTTTGAAAACGACAGTCTCGTTCCGCTGACCTTAAATGTGCCTCTACCGTCCCGCGAAGTAAAAATGCTGTGGGACAAAAGCCGCAGTCAGAGCCGGGCTACCGCTACTTTCTGCAGTTATCTGCGGGAACGCTGTCAGCGTAATCTGCCAATCCTGGATCCTGAAAATGAGTCTGTTGCTGGCAACTAAATCATATTTCAGGAGGATAAAAAATTGAAAAATCCATTTAAAAATTTTACAAAAAAAGAATGGATCCTGTGGATCGCATCCCTTTTCATTGTCATAATATCAAATCTGCTGACCGCTGATTTTGACCCGTTAACTTTGCTGGCTGCGCTGGTGTGCGTCACTTCCCTGATCTTTGCCGCCAATGATATGTATGGTTTTATCAGCTGGCGGCGCCGGGAGATTTTGATGGATCTGTAAGAACCATTCGTTTAATCATAAAGCACGGTTTTATCCAGAAGTTCTGTTTTTAACACAATGTAAGGCGTGGAGGGTTTCCCTGCGCCTTCCTTTTGTCCGGTGATGTCCGGGCCTAAGAGGCTGGTGCTGACATGAATGGCATCGTCCGTCAGATACAGGGCATCCACAGCAATGCTGTACCCACCGGTCTTCTGCTCACCGTAACCAATACTGATATAGAGGTTCTGATTATCACTGTAGGTCAGCTGAAATGGCTCCGTTCCTTTTTCAGCGATTACAGTCTTTAATTCCTCGGGAATTTTTTCTTCACTGAGTACCGTAAAATCCAGATCTCTGAGTTTCACATTCTCTTTCGAAAGCAGACCGCAGCCTGTGAGCAGCAATGCCCCCAGTACTGCGGTCGTTATGATTTTCCACTGTCTCCATTTGATTTTCATCCGTCATCCACCGTTAAAACTTCCTTATTGCATATTTATGTGAAAAAAGCAGAAATATACTCCTGTTCTGTACCTATCTCATTAATTTTCATCCTTTTCTCCTTTGAAAATGTGCGTTATAATAGGTGATGTGCGTCAAAAGACGCCTTACAGAAAGATGAGGGAATCATAATTATGAATGATAAATTCAGCAGGAAAGTCTTCTGCGACGGTATCCGCGACGGCTTTCCCATTGCTCTGGGATATTTCGCAGTATCATTTTCTTTGGGAATTGCCGCAAGACATGCAGGCTTTACCCCCATGCAGGGTTTTCTGGCAAGCCTGTTAAATAACGCTTCCGCCGGAGAATATGCAGCCTTTACCCTGATTGCGGCACAGGCCACATATCTGGAAGTGGCGATCATCACGCTGATTGCCAATGCCAGATATCTACTCATGAGTTGTGCGCTGGCCCAGAAATTTTCTCCCAGCACGCCCTTTTTCCACCGTCTGATCATTGCTTACGATGTCACCGATGAGTTGTTCGGCATTACCATTGCCCGGCCGGGTATCCTGAATCCGTACTATACCTACGGTGCGATCCTGTTGGCAGCGCCCGCCTGGGCCGGAGGAACCGCCTGCGGTATCATCGCCGGAAATGCGCTGCCTCTTCGTGCTGTCAGCGCCCTGAGTGTTGCGTTATACGGAATGTTTCTGGCCATTATCATTCCGCCTGCCAGAAAAAGTAAGATCGTGGCAGCTCTGGTAGCAATCAGCTTCGCACTGAGCTTTGCCTGCAACTATCTGCCCGGGATTTCTTCCCTGTCAGAAGGTACGAGAACCATCCTGTTGACCGTGATCATCTCCGGTGCTGCTGCAATCCTGTTCCCGGTGAAGCAGGATGCAGAGGAAGCCGTTCCTGCGGGAAACGGAGAATCTGTACAGAAAGGAGACCACGTAAATGAATAATTATATTTATATTGCTGTTATGGCGGCTGTCTCCTATACGATCCGTGTCTTACCCCTGACACTGATCCGTAAACCCATCAAGAATCAGTTTATTCAGTCCTTTTTGTACTATGTACCTTACGTGACGCTGGCCGTCATGACCTTCCCGGCCATCATCCATGCTACCCAGACCCCCATTTCCGGACTGGTGGCACTCATTGCCGGTATCATCGCCGCATGGCTTGGTGCCGGACTGTTTCCGGTATCCGTGATCTGCTGTGTGCTGGTGTTTGTGATCGAATTGTTTGTATAATGCCTTGTAATAAAACACGCCATTGAGAAGGCTTCCTTCCCCATGGCGTATTTTTATGGTCCGGCTTCTTCACAGAAGCTTTTACAAATCATATTTTTTTAACATTTCCTGTACGAATTCCGGATCCTGCAAACGGGCGACCTGATCTTCCTCCCCTGCAGCATCCATGTGGGCAATCAAGGTGGACAGTCTGGCACGTTCCTGCTCTGCACCGCTGTCCCGGACATAAGCATCCCTGGCCTGCTGATCCCGTACCATTTTCATATGTCCATCGTACATGGCTCTCGCCCATCTTCCCAGACTCATATGTCTTACCTCTTTCACCGCTTCCAGAATTCCGGGGTTCTTTGTCATGGTTTCCAACATCTACGATTCCCTGCTTCTGGTATTTATATCTGCGCCACAAATTACGGAACAGTTCTTTCATGCAGTAATCCCACTTGGGCCTTGCTATCATTTGCATTCTTCTATGTGAGAGGTTCGCCGCCTCCCATGTTTACCTTTTATCAGAATGGGATAAGCGACCGAATGGTCCTGAAATATCAGAATTGCTTCCCAATGTGTATTTTGATGACAGCAAATAGTCCCAAAACTGTCAATTTGGAAAACAAATGTTTTGCGCAATAGTCCTCGAAATTATTGCGCACTTTTTGTTACATTTTTATCTTTGATGGATGATAATATGTTATAATATATATGCGCAAGCGGTTGTTCGATTATGTTTTGTGGGAGGATTACTTATGCAACATTTTAGCAAGCAATTACGTACACGGCTGTTGACTCTGTATCTCAGTGCGGGACTGGTCATGGGCGGGCTGCCCGGATGCGGCAGTCAGGATCTGGAAATCGCAGATACAGTGGCAGAATCCGCAGTTACCGCTACTGCAGATGCCACGGATGTCACTACTTTTTCCCAGCCGGAGGGGCCGGAGGAGTCTACAATTTATGTGGAGCCGGTGGACGGCATTTCCGATGATTTTTACCGTGGTATGGACGTATCCGCAGTATTGGCTCTGGAAAACAGTGGCGTGAAATATTATAACTTTGACGGAGAAGAGCAGGATGTGTTCATGACGCTGGCACAGGCTGGTGTGAACTATATCCGTCTCCGGGTCTGGAACGATCCCTATGATGAGAACGGCAACGGTTACGGTGGCGGCAACAATGACGTGGCGACTGCCATCACTCTGGGACAACGTGCCACGCAGTATGGCATGAAGGTCTGCATTGATTTCCATTATTCCGATTTCTGGGCAGATCCCAAGAAGCAGTTCGTTCCAAAGGCCTGGGAAGGTATGGATATCGAAGAAAAATCCGACGCTCTCTATAACTTCACTCTGGAAAACCTGACGCAGATTCTGGATGCCGGTGTGGACGTCGGTATGGTACAGGTGGGCAACGAGATCAACAACGGCATGTGTGGAGAGACAGATGCATCAAACGTTCGAAAACTGTTGGCCTCCGGCAGTAAGGCTGTCAGGGATGCTGCCACTGCTTCCGGAAAAGATATTCTGGTGGCTGTACATTACACCAACATCGATGATATGAAAAAACTGGACACACTACTGACCGGCCTACAGGTAAAGGAGATCGACTATGATATTGTGGGACTTTCCTTCTATCCTTACTGGCACGGCACGATGGACGATCTTAAAAATGCCATTATCCATGTCCGTGATACTTATGGCAAAAAGGTATATGTAGCGGAAAACGCTTACTGTTATACTTCGGAAGACGGCGATGGCTCTGCCAACAGCATTAAAGGAACCGATGATCTGGCCGAAGGATATTCAGCCAGCGTACAGGGGCAGGCCAACGAAGTGCGGGATGCCTGTGCGGCTGCCAGCGAGGCCGGTGCCGAAGGCATCTTCTACTGGGAAGGTACCTGGATCCCGGTCGGTCCCGCCGATGCTGATAATTCTGCCATCTGGGAAAAATACGGCAGCGGTTGGGCCAGCAGTTATGCAGGCGGTTATGATCCAAAGGATGCCGGACAGTATTACGGCGGAAGCTCCTGGGACAATCAGGCCATGTTCGACTTCACCGGACATCCTCTGGCCTCCCTAAATATATTTAAATATCTGAAGTACGGAGCCACTGCTCCTCTGGCGATAGACACCATCCCCGAAATAGTGGTGTCCTGCAATATCGGTGCGGAAGTCAAGCTTCCGGATACCGTAAGTATCATCTATAACGATCGTTCCGAAGAACAGGTTCCTGTCACCTGGGATGCTGAAGATATTGCCGCCATCGACACGGAAAACGGCGGAGAGTTCACAGTTGCCGGATCTCTGGATGAAGGTACGGAAGTTACTGCCATTGTCACGGTAGAACGGGTCAATTATGTACAGAATCCCGGCTTCGAGGATGACGATACTTCCATATGGACCGTAACCTATTCCGGTGAAACGAATCCCACCGACTATCAGGTCAAAGCTGCCGATGCCCACAGCGGTGAGGTAGCTTTCCACTTCTGGTCCGGTACCTCCGATATGGACTTTTCCATTGAGCAGAGCTTCACAGATCTGGAACCCGGTACTTATGAATTGTCCGCTTTCTCACAGGGCGGTGACCTGGCAGCGGATGCTTCCATGGAGCTGTATGCTGTCGTAGACGGCAAGGAACTGACAGTGCCTTTTATGCTCACCACCTATGCCGACTGGCAAAATCCCACCGTCTCCGGTATCAAAGTCACCGACGGCACCCTGACCATTGGCGTGAGATATCAATGTAATAAGAACAGCTGGGGAACTCTGGATGATGTGACATTGCATCGGGTCGGGAATTAAATAGAAAGTTAGTAAAGAAATGCTATCAAATCCCCGTAGCCCTTGGCAGGGTATAAGAAACGCGGCACGCTCGTACTTTAGTACG